>OBLI01000489.1_pt1 | contig 41913 bp, 41 predicted proteins | sample 1519701 | NCBI WGS metagenome assembly OBLI01 (sample SAMEA3663005, study PRJEB22513) | pig gut metagenome | biome: pig gut; feature: pig-associated habitat; material: faeces | place: France | collected 2012
CAAATTGGGTAAGAGATAATCCTTCTCATTAGAAGATTTTTGAGGATGAGGAACAAACGATGAGTTTGCTCCTCATTTTTTTTGTACATTCGCGGACAAACGAGAAATTTATGAGACTAAGTGACAAATGGTTTATGGCGCTCTCAGAAAACGAGGCGGGACAGCTGATCACCGTGCAGGGGCGGGATGAACTGAATGAATTCATGGCATGTGGTAAACTGAAAGAACGCGTAGAGATCACTTGGCCCTACGGACCAGACAGCAAGGGACTTCCATCAGAGACATTAGCAGAGCAAATGGAGACGGTTGAGCAAGTCTTACGTAAGGCTGTAGAGAAGGATAAATTGGCTATCTTGACTGGAGTCTATACCGGAGGCGGAGAGAAAGTCTGGGTCTTCTACACCCGCACAACCCGTGTCTTCGGAGAACGGCTGAACGAGGCCTTAGCTCCCTTTGAATTACTTCCAATCTCTATTTACACAGAGTTAGACCCTGAATGGGAAGAATATCAAGACCTCTACGAAATGAAACAATGGGCTGTCGATTGATAGAATGAAAAGAACCCATTTCTTTTTAATGTATTTAACATGTTAAGAAGATTGAAAGTGGGAATATAATTTTACTTTTGTCGAAATTATAAAATCAACTTTTTACAATATACTACAATGCAGAATAGACGTAATTTTTTGAAGCAAGCCTCTTTGATGCTTGCAGGTGGTTTGGTCGCTCCGCAGTTGTTAACTTCTTGCGGTGGTGGTAATGGCTCAGCAGCAGGTGCTGCTACTGAGGCTGCGAAGAAGCACATCGGTCTTCAGTTGTATTCTTTGCGTGACGATATCAATGATCTGGGCATCCAGAAGGTATTAGAGATCGTATCTAAGATGGGCTATGTGAACATCGAGACAGCAGGCTACAGCGATGATGGTAAGATCTACGACGTTGAGCCGGGTGAGTTCAAGAAGATGTGTGCTGATCTGGGTATGCGTTGCACCAGCGCTCACCTTTCTCACTTCATGAGCGATGATATGCAGGCTGACCTGAGCTGGTGGAACAAGGCTATCGAGGCTCACAAGAAGGCTGGTATGAAGTACATGGTTATGCCGGTTTCTCCGATCAACGAGAAGGCTTCTTTGGATTTGTTGAAGAAGTATTTCGGTGACTACTTCTATCAGATTGGTTTGGCTGCTGCAGGTGCTGGCATCAAGTTTGGTTATCACAACCACGATTATGAGTTCAAGCAGATCGAGGGTCAGACAATCTACGACTTGATGTTGGAGAACTCCAGCCCCGACCACGTAATGTTTGAGATGGACGTTTATTGGGTAATGCGTGGTGGCCAGAATCCGGTTGACTACTTGAAGAAGTATCCGAACCGTTTCCCGATCCTGCACATCAAGGATGAGAAGGCTATTGGTGCCAGCGGTACGATGGACTTCAAGTCTATCTTCGATCAGGCTTATGCTAACGGCGTTAAGGATTGGTATGTAGAGGTTGAGCGTTACGATGGTACTCCGCAGGAGGATGTACAGAAGAGCTATGACTTCTTGAACAGCGCTGAATATGTGAAGTAATCAATCCTCTTTATTAAAACAAAGAAAGCCATCCGCATTTTAACGGATGGCTTTCTTTTTGCCCTTCAAGCAACATCGCCTGATATTACAAGATGAAGGAATAAAAAAATCTCCGATAGAATATCTACCGGAGATCTCTTAAGAGCGGAAGACGGGACTCAAACCCGCGACCCTCAGCTTGGAAGGCTAATGCTCTATCGACTGAGCTACTTCCGCATTGATTCGAATTAAAAGGAGTGGGCAGTGATGGATTCGAACCACCGAAGGCGTAAGCCAGCTGAGTTACAGTCAGCCCCATTTGGCCACTCTGGTAACTGCCCTTTTCCTTAATTGCTCTGCAAAGGTAAATCTTTTTTTTGAATCCGCAAACGATTAGGCTGAAAAATTCGCCATTTTAATTGCTGTAACCGCAGCTTCATCACCCTTATTGCCATATTTTCCTCCCGCACGATCCTCAGATTGCTGCATCGTATCGGTAGTTAACAGGCCAAAAATAAAAGGAATATCATACATGAGATTCAACTCCGTAATACCCTGTGTCACACCTGAGCAGACATAATCGAAATGAGGTGTATCTCCTCTCACGACACATCCCAAAACAATGACTGCATCCAAGTCTTTCGACTCCGCTAAACGCTTCGCCCCAAATGTCAGCTCGAAACTCCCAGGTACACGCTTCACAATGATATTTTCCGGTTTTACACCATGTCGTTCCAAGGTGTTACAAGCTCCTTCTAATAACTTCTCTGTGATATTACGATTCCACTCTGCCACCACGATACCGACGTTCAAATTTGTCGCATCGGGCACGCTGTCGAAATCATACTGAGATAAGTTTTGATATGCTGTAGCCATACCTATTTATTTTGCCGCAGCTGCGCGAGTGATGTATTTATCGATATCAGCTGCCTCCATGGAGTTATAATAGTTCTCCTTGATGCTCTTGTAAGCCTCAACAGCCTTGCCATACTCTTTCAAGTTCTCATAAGCCAAGCCTGCCTTCTTCAAGTAAACCGGACTAACTACCTCGTTATTGGCAGCCTTCGCCGCTTTCTCGAAATAGCTAACACCCTCTTTTACGTTGCCCATGTTCACATAGCAATCCCCAATCAAGCCGGTGATGGCCGGAGATACCATGTTATCGCTTCCGCTGAAAGACTTCAAATAATCCAATGCCTTCTCGGTCTCACCCAGCTTGAAATAGCTGATACCTGCGTATGCCTTGGCCAAGTTGCCTGCATCGGTGCTACCATACTCATCGATAATAGCCTCAAATCCTAAATAATCCGCACCATTGCCATTCAATGCCAATGCGAAAGAGTCTTTTGCAAAATATTGCTCACCCTTGAACAGCTCAGCGGCTGCTTTTTGCTCACGAGGGATCACATAACCATACTTAATACCCAAGACCGCACCTACAACAACAACAACGGCAACAATGCCCGTAATGATTTTTTTTGAATGTTCCTCGATGAACATTTCTACCCGGGAGACAAGTACCTCCACTTCTCCCACCTCGTCGTAGGTCTCTTTTTCTGTAGTAGCCATAATGTGTTTTATACGTTGTTATTAATTTATCAATGCATCTCTCGCAACATGCCAGATGGCAGGCGATTCAGAGCGCGAAAGTAGTTTTTTTTGGCGAGATAATCTATACTTCGGAGTATATTTTTTACTTTTGCGCCATTAATACATCCGAGATGATACTGAACAGGCTTTCTATTCTCAATTACAAAAACATACTGCAAGCAGAAGTCGCTTTCTCCCCGAAGATGAACTGTTTTTTCGGTAATAACGGCATGGGAAAGACGAATCTGCTCGATGCCATCTATTACCTCTCCTTCGCCAAAAGCCATATCCATACGCAGGATAGCCAAATCATACACAACGAACAGGATATGTGTGTATTACAGGGGCAATATGACTACGAGGGGAGGCAGGAGGAGATCTTTTGCGCCATCCGGAGGAAGCAACGCAAGCAGTTCAAGCGCAACAAGAAGGAATATGACAAGCTGTCTGAACACATCGGATTACTGCCCTTGGTGATGGTATCACCGGCTGACGTAGACCTAATTCGCGGAGGTAGCGAAGAGCGCAGACGTTTTCTCGATCTCATTATTTCACAGCAAGATAAGAGTTATCTACATGCATTGATCCAATACAACAAGGCCCTGATGCAACGGAATTCCCTTCTAAAAGAACAATCGCCCGACACCTCGCTCTACGAAGTGTTAGAGATGCAATTAGGCATGTATGGACAGATAATCTACGAGATCAGGCAACAACTGGTGGAGGATTTCACTCCTATCTTCAATACCTATTACCAACGCATCTGCGAAGCAAGCGAAAATGTAGGACTGAAATACATCTCACCGTTGGAAAGTGGAGAGTTGACCGAGAAATTAGCCCTCAACAGAGAGCGAGATCGCATCCTGGGCTATACCTCCGTAGGCATTCACAAAGATGAACTGGAGATGACACTAAACGGCTACTTGATCCGCCGGGTAGGCTCACAAGGGCAAAACAAGAGTTATCTAATCGCCTTGAAATTAGCACAATTCGCATTCCTCAACCAACGGGGAAAGACCACTCCCATCCTTCTATTAGACGATCTGTTCGATAAATTAGATGCCATACGGGTGGAACAAATTGTAAAACTGGTAAGCGGTGAAGAGTTTGGGCAGATCTTTATCACAGACACCAATCGTAAATACCTTGATGCGATCTTAAATGCCATGGGAAGTGACCATGCGATATTCAAGGTGGAACAGGGGGTGGTAACGCCTATGGAGGAATGAGCCCATGCGTAGAAGAAACGATCAACCCATCGGAGCAGTTATACGAGAATTCTTCGAGGAGAATCCAGGAATACGACAAAAGATCTTGGAGGTTCGGGTAGAACGGGCATGGGGAGCAACCTGCGGCCCCACTATCCTGCGTTATACACGCAACCTGTTCATGAAAGGGACCGTACTCCATGTTTCGCTCTCCTCTGCTGTCCTCCGCAACGAGCTCTTAATGAGCAAGACTCACCTCATCGATGCCTTAAACAAGGCCATTCAAGCCTCAGCCGTCACCGATATCCAATTTCATTAATCGAATAAATTCCTCTTTCCGCAACAACATAATCCATCTGCCTATCAAAAGGCTCGACGGGAACAAAAGGAACTAATTGGAAATCAAAGCAAATACCCACTTTGGGCGCCTGCAAGGAAGAAAGCAGGCGATCATAAAAGCCACGGCCACGCCCCAAACGATGACACTGGGCATCGAAAGCCACGCCAGGAACAATAATCAATTCAATCTCATCCTCTTCCGCCTCCTCACCATCGGGCTTAGGCTCCCAAATGCCAAATGCTCCCTTCCGCAACGACTCTGGACCCGTATAACGCAAAAGACGCAAATTATCACCCTCCACCAACGGCAAGAAGAGTTGCTTCCGTAGATACCATCGCTCAATGAAAGCAGCGGTCTGTACCTCACCGGGCAGCGCATGATAAAGAGCTACCCGCTCTGCCGACTGAAACAGCAGGCACTCCTCCAGCCGATTCAAGATAAGTGCTGATCGATCAAGCAACTCCGTCCCTGTAAATGCGCTCTTCTTGGCGGCCATATCTTTTCGTAGGGCCTGCTTGGCTTTGTAGATTTCCATCTGTCATTCCGTTTTGAGATTCAAGCAAAGGCAACGATTTCCCCACCTTCAAGAGCTGAACCGCCTTCCTTAACGTAATATCATCCTCCAAGAAGATAGGATAAAAGCCCTCGTCATCAAAGAAGTTACGTACGATGTAGGCCTGCAACTGATTCTCGATCAGCTTGCCGGAAATCTGAATCAACGTAGGACGCCTCTTTATTCCCTTCGTAGCCGCAAAATTCACAAACTCCTCTAATAAAGGTTGTTGAAGCAAATAAGCCTGCAACGCCTTCCAATCGCTATAAGCCGCAAAACGCTCCCGGTTACGGTCGGAATACTCTAACGCAAAGAGATAGAGCACCCCGCTATTCACCACATTCGAGAAATAAGAGGTAATGCCGCTCGTGTCGCGCGGGATGAAAATATCCGGCATGATGCCGCCACCGCCATAGACCACACGCCCACCAATCGTCTGGTAACGCAAAGAGTCATCTAATTTGATGCTATCCGCAGAGTCAAACTCTCCATGCATATAACGGTTGTAAATATCCTGGTCATACTCTTCGTTGTTGCCCTTCTCATATTTCTTTTGGATGCAACGGCCGGAAGGGGTGTAATAACGGGCAATGGTCAAGCGCATCTCCGAGCCATCACTCAGTGCCAATTGCGTCTGCACCAATCCCTTACCGTAGGTACGCCGACCCACAATCATGCCGCGGTCGTTATCCTGGATCGCCCCGGAGAAAATCTCACTGGCAGAGGCTGAGGTCTCGTCCGTCAAGACCACAATCGGATCCTGCTGGCAAGTGCCCGTCCCATTGGCATAGACATCCGAGCGAGGAAAAGCCTTGCCCTCTGTATAGACAATCAGCCGTCCCTTCGGCATAAACTCATTGATCATGTTAATAGCCGCCTCCATATAACCACCCGTGTTTCCGCGCAGGTCCACCACAAAGGCATGGCAATCCAACTGCTTGAGCTTGGCGATGGCCGTAATGAACTCATTATAAGTATTGCGACCAAACTTGCTCACCTTGATATAGCCAATGCCTTTCGCCACCTCATAAGCCACATCAACCGAATTGACCGGCACGTCGCCACGGGTCACCTCAAAAGCCAGCAGATCAGGCTCGTTGCCGCGCTTCACGCCCAAACGCACCGTGCTGTTCTTCGCACCCCGTAAGGTCTTCATGATCTCGTTTTGATTCTTCTTCACACCAGAGAAAACCGAATCGTTGATCGTGATGATCCGGTCGAACGGCAACAGACCTGCCTTCTCAGCAGGGCCACCATTGATCACACTGATTACCAAGATCGTGTCGGTCTGCATGTTAAAGGTAACACCGATACCACTGAAAGAGCCCTCCAATTCCTCGTTCACCGCCGAAGCCTCCTCCGCAGGGATATACACCGAGTGAGGATCCAACTCGCCAAAAATCTTCGGGATCGTGCTCTCCACCAAATCACGCATATTCACCGTGTCCACATATTGCTCGTCGATCATGTCGAGAATAGCGTTGATCTTATTACCACTCATATAGTTGCGACGCTTCCCTTGGGTGATGGAAAGATAATGATTACCAATAAAAATACCCAAAGCGATGCTCGCCGCGATAATCACAGGCAACCAAACGCCCAACCTACTCTGTTTACTCATACTTTCAATAGAAATTTATTAATCCTTTAAGTCGATATAATCCACGATGACGCCCGCTCGCCGCAGCAACTCGATGCCATCTGCCAGGCGATAATCCTCCGAATAAACCACTCTCCGAATGCCAGATTGGATGATCAGCTTCGCGCACTCGATGCAAGGCGAGGAGGTGACATAAATCGTAGCGCCCCGGCTACTGTTGGAAGAGGCTGCTACTTTTGTAATCGCATTTGCCTCGGCATGAAGCACATAAGGCTTCGTATGGTTCGTTTCGTCCTCGCACACATTCTCGAATCCAGCAGGTGTGCCATTGAAACCATCAGAGATAATCATCTTATCCTTCACCAAAAGCGCCCCTACTTGGCGACGCTTACAGTACGAGTTCTCGGCCCAAATAGCGGCCATACGAAGGTACCGCTTGTCCAATTCATGCTGTTTATCTGCTTTCTCGCACATTTTATCTTTCTGTCTATATCCGTGAGGCGCAAAGTTACAGAATAATTCGATTCCTCCCCTCCTTTCACGATTTCATTTCTGATACTACGGGGAAAAAATCTCGTGCCTACGGAATTTTCGCCACATCGTGATAGAAAATTTTTCGCATCGTGATGGAAATTTCTCCGCATCGTGGAGCGAGCAACCTTCGCATCACGATGAAATTTATTTTCCATCGTGATGGTTTTTTGAGCCCCCTATTTTGCGTTAAAATCATGTTAATTGCGGCCACTTCCACAAACATACATTAACCATTCACGGCCAGATTGAAAAAAAGACGATTTTGACGACACCATTCCCTTAAGGGTAAATAGCAGGAGCTGTCACCCGAAAAAGGGGCAAATCGAAAAAAAGACGATTTCAACGCCACTATTTCCTTAAAGGTAATAGCAGGAATTGGGTTCCGATCGTTTCAAACTTTTTTCGGCAACAGACCGCTATTTGTAAATGTAAAGCCGGGAAGTAGACCAGTGGCCCGATCAAGGCGCTAGAGAAGGCAACTGAGAAACTCGGCTAAATACTAACCTAAATAATATTTATATGGTAAAACAGCAATGGCCAACAAGTTGGCAAAGCGCAAGACGGAGCGCACAAGAAACCGTTAAAGCCCCTAAAGAGGATCGGGGTGGTTGGTGTCCTCAGAGTAATACACTATTTAATTCATTCATAATATGGCATTAAGAACCAGAAGAGTGAAGAGAGTGTTCGCATACGAGAAGACGAACACTGAGAAGTACGTGTTGGTGCCCGATCGGGCAACCACCGTAACGTTTGAGAATCTATGCAGTGTAGCCGCAAGATCGACTACGCTCAGTCCGGAAGTAATTCAGCTTGTGACAAACGCTTTAGCTTGCGCGATGAAAACCTTCATCCAAGAAGGCCATCCCGTGCAGATAGAGGGCATCGGAACATTCACGCCCTCATTCAGTGCGAAAAGTCAGCTGGTCGAGGAAGAGGCCAACATCGCCTCTATCCGCACTGTGCGTCTGAACTTCTTGCCCTCCGTCGCCTTGAAAGAGGCGTTGAAGCGGATGAACTTTGTCTTCGACAAGACGGACAGCACGCAAGATTCCGTAACGCAAGAGGAGCCGAATGCAACAGAGCCAAAACCGGAGAATCCGGATGTAGTCTGAGGCTGCTCACTGCTGAATGCCAGGGTCGAACCTATCGTACCACAACGAGGGTTCGGCCCTTTTTTGATTGAGATAAACAGCTTGTACAGATTGGAACAGGGCATCCCAATCACAAGAGCCGGTTAATGCGCATCAGAAAAACAACCAGTAGGGATAATAAGAAAAAAGGCGACCTTTCGATCGCCTTCTAACTTTTTATAGAATTGTAGATTACTCCCACTCAATCGTCGAAGGTGGTTTAGAGCTGATGTCATAGACAACGCGATTGACACCTTTCACCTTGTTGATGATCTCATTGGAAACCTTCGCCAAGAACTCATAAGGCAACTGTGCCCAATCTGCTGTCATTGCATCTGTAGAAGTAACGGCACGCAAAGCAACCGTATTCTCATACGTGCGCTCATCGCCCATCACACCCACGGAACGGATTGGCAACAGGATCGCACCCGCCTGCCATACCTTATCATAAAGGCCCCACTCACGCATCAACGACATATAAATATCGTCCGCATCCTGCAAGATACGTACTTTCTCCGCGGTAATGTCGCCCAAGATACGAATACCCAAGCCGGGACCGGGGAACGGATGACGTTTGATCAAATGCGGCTGCATGCCCAGCTCCATACCTACCCGACGAACCTCATCCTTAAACAACAGGCGAAGCGGCTCGACCAATTTCAAATTCATCTTCGCAGGCAGACCTCCTACATTGTGGTGACTCTTGATTACCGTACCCGTGATAGACAATGACTCAATCACGTCAGGATAGATGGTACCTTGACCTAACCATTTAATATCTTTCAGCTTATGCGCCTCCTCGTCGAACACGTCGATGAAGCCCTTGCCGATAATCTTGCGTTTCTTCTCCGGATCGCTCACGCCGGCCAGCTCACCATAGAATTTCTCCTTGGCATTCACACCAATCACATTCAATCCTAAGTGCTCATAATCTCTCAGCACATTCTCAAACTCGTTCTTACGCAGCAAACCGTGATCCACGAAGATGCAAGTCAAGTTCTTACCGATCGCCTTGTTGAGCAATACCGCTGTAACGGAAGAATCCACTCCACCAGAAAGTGCAAGGATCACCTTGTCGTCGCCCAACTTCTCTTTCAACTCTTTCACGGTTGATTCGATAAACGAAGCCGGAGTCCAATCTTTCGCACAACCACAGATATTCAAGAAATTGTCGAGCAATTTCGTGCCATCTTTCGTATGGAACACCTCGGGATGAAACTGTACGCCCCATGTCTGCTCACCCTCTACATGATAGGCAGCAGCTTGTACATCATCCGTGCTGGCAATGATCTTAAAGTTTTCCGGAAGAGCGGTGATCGTATCACCATGCGACATCCAAATCTGCGAACCGACTGGGATATCCTTCAATAAAGGATCCTCACCCTGGATGGTTGTCAAGTTAGCCCGACCATACTCACGCGAGTTTGCCGGCTCCACCTTGCCACCCGACGTATAAGCCAAGAATTGCGCTCCATAGCAAATGCCTAACACCGGATATTTACCCCGGATCTGCGTCAAGTCTGCCTTGAAAGCATTCTCATCATACACCGAATAAGGACTACCGGAAAGAATCACACCCTTTACGTCTGTCGCATCATGTGGGAATTTGTTATACGGAACGATCTCGCAATACATATTCAACTCTCTGACCCGACGGCCAATAAGCTGTGTTGTTTGCGAGCCGAAATCTAAAATAATAAGTCTCTCGTGCATGAAGTTATGATTAAAGGAGAGGTTCCTGGCGGATTCGAACCGCCGTACACGGTTTTGCAGACCGCTGACTAAGCCACTCATCCAAGGAACCAAGATATATTGCCTCTAACGTAAAAAACCCTCTCGTGGAGGTTCCTGGCGGATTCGAACCGCCGTACACGGTTTTGCAGACCGCTGACTAAGCCACTCATCCAAGGAACCAAAGCATCACTTGCGGATCCTTCCGCTTTTGCGAGTGCAAAGAAAGAGATTATATTTGGATTACACAAACTTTTTGGTTGCTTTTTTGAATCGTTCTATTTCATGAAGACAAAATAAACAGCCAAAATCAAACAGACACAAGCGGCCACATGATTCCAATGGAAAGACTCGCCCTTGAACGCCGTGGCACTGAAAAGGACGAAAACGATCAAAGTAATAACCTCTTGTATCACCTTGAGCTGCATCAAACTGAACGGACCACCATTGTCGCGAAACCCGATGCGATTGGCCGGTACTTGGAAGCAATACTCGAACAAGGCCAAAAACCAACTGAACAAAATGACACCGAACAGCGGCAAATGGTCGAACCAGCTGAACTGCTGGCGCATCTTCAAATGGCCATACCAAGCGCACGTCATAAAAATGTTGGATACAATCAATAATAAAATAGCATAAACTCCTTGCATAGTGTTGTTATCTCAATTTATGGGGTAAATAATCGGTTTGTATATTTGTCATGCTGCTCCATAGGCTGTGTCGGGCATCGGGACTGATTTCCTCCATACGAGCCAACAGTCCCTTCATCTCCGCCCGATTGGAGGCTGTCTCATAAGGGCATCGTTTCAACTGCTGCCGATAGCCTCGTAGGACTGCCACCCGATGTAGCTCTTGCTCTGTCACGAGGCAGAGCGGACGAATGATTTCCATGGCAAATTTATCCATCTGAAGCCGAGGTGGCATCGTACCAAACGCACCTTGGTGGATTAGGTTCATCAAAAGTGTTTCCAAGATGTCATCTTGATGGTGTCCTAACGCCAACTTGCCACACCCTTCTCGTTTAGCGATTTCAAAAAGGGCCTTCCTGCGCATCCAAGAACAAAGAAAACAGGGAGATTTCCGTCGGTCGGTAGAGGGATCAAACTCCGTCTCCTCCACAATAAAAGGCAAGCCTTGCGCTTCTACCTGCCGGCGCAAATACTCTAAATCGGAGTGATAAGGGATATTGCGCATAATCACATGCGCCACAACCACCTCAAAACGAGGGTTAAATATCTTAGATCGACGGCCTAACAGCTCCACCAAAGCCAAGGAATCTTTTCCTCCAGACAGGCCAACCAGCACCCGATCGCCTGTTTGAATAAGCCCATAGTCGAAGATCGCTCGTTTCACTTTCTCCTCCACACGCTTAAAAACCTGTTCATCTTCCGTCAACTGCACCATCTTCTTTCTTGCCATTGAGGGCGCAAAAATAGAGAATTCTCTCCTCATTTGAGATGTCAATCAAAAATATTCTTACCTTTGAGACGTGATCAAACGAAATAAATAAGATAAAGATGGAACGGTTACCCCAAAAAATGCTTTGCTTCTTGAGCTTTACACTACTCTGTGGTGGGTCTATGCTTCTTGGGCAAAGCCTGGATCAAGCCAAGAAACTCTATAACGAAGGGCAATATGCGGAGGCAAAGCCCGCTTTCGAGCGTTTAATCAAGCAAGCACCCAGCAACCCATCCTATAACTTATGGTATGGAGTATGCTGTTTTGAGACCGGAGATTTGACGACCGCCGCCAAGCATCTTAAGGTAGCGGTTAAACGACGGACACAAGAGGCTTACCGCTACTTAGGGGAAGTTTATCTCCTAACCTATAAATTTGACGAAGCCGCAGAGATGTTCGAGGAATATATCAGCCTGCTTACCAAAAAGAAACAAGATACCACTCCTTTTGAGGCCCGCTTAGAAACGGCTAATGAAGGAAGCCGTTTGTTAGACAAAGTGGAGGCTGTGGAGATCATTGACAGCTTGGTGGTGGACAAAAATGATTTCTTGTCGGCTTATACCTTAAGTGAGGAAGCCGGAAAACTCAACTATTACAATGAGTTTTTCCAGACGGGGCAAGACGTGGACGCAACTGTCTATACCAACCAAAAAGGCGACAAGATCTACTATGCGCATCCCACGGGTGAGAATCAGATCTGTCTTTTTACCCAATCGAAACTGATGGATCACTGGGGCGACGAGAAGCAGTTGCCTATGAACGTGAATAGTGCCACTAACGACAACTATCCTTTTGTGTTGAGTGATGGAGTAACACTCTATTACGCCTCTGAAGGCAATGGATCATTGGGAGGGTACGACCTATTCGTGACTCGCTATAACACCAGTTCGGATTCCTATTTAGCTCCTGAACAGTTGGGTATGCCTTTTAACTCCCCCTTCAACGATTACATGATCGTCATGGATGAGGCCAAGCAGTTGGGGTGGTTTGTCTCCGACCGTCATCAGCCAGAAGGTAAGGTCTGCGTTTACCTCTTCATTCCCGATGCCAACCATGCACGGGTGGAGAGTGACGACATCGAGCTCAAGCGTCGGTTAGCTGCGGTCAACGCCATCCAGGAAAGCTGGAAAGCTGGCGCAGATTATTCCGCACGGATTCAGTTGGCACATCAAGCCGTGCCCTTTGGCAAACCGGAACTACGCAAAGATTTCACCTTTGCGATCAATGATCAGCTTACCTATTATATATTGGATGATATACAAAGTCCAGAAGCCAAGAAACTTTATCAAAAAGTGATCGCTTTGCGCAAGCAGATCCAGCAGCAAACGGATAAGTTGGAGACGCTTCGCACCAATTACCACAAAGGGAACAGTAGCAAGCGGGCACAATTGACCCCCACCATCCTGCAAGCGGAACAGCAACTGGACGAGTTACTCACGCAACCGGAAGAGTGGGAAAAGAAAGCACGCAATGCGGAGGTACTTTTCCTGAGCAAGAAAAAATAAGATTGTCGAACGATTAAATTTGCTATCCATGGAAACTGAGTTTTTTCCTCTTATTCTCTTAGGCGCAGCTGTACTGTTGCTGTCTATCTTTTTCTATTATGTGCCGTTCCTACTCTGGATCTCGGCAAAGGTATCCGGCGTGAATATCTCGCTGATTCAACTTTTCCTGATGCGCATCCGTAAAGTGCCTCCCTACATTATTACCCGTGCGATGATCGAAGCCCACAAGGCTGGCTTGAAATCATTGACCCGTGATGAGCTGGAGGCGCACTATCTGGCAGGTGGTCATGTGGAAAAGGTGGTGCATGCCTTGGTCTCTGCCTCCAAAGCAAACATTGATCTTCCATTTCAGATGGCAACCGCTATCGACTTGGCTGGTCGTGACGTGTTCGAGGCCGTACAGATGTCGGTCAATCCAAAAGTGATTGACACACCTCCGGTAACAGCCGTAGCGAAAGATGGTATCCAGCTGATTGCCAAAGCCCGTGTAACGGTCAGAGCCAACATCAAGCAGTTGGTAGGTGGTGCCGGTGAGGAAACCATCCTGGCCCGTGTAGGCGAGGGCATTGTCTCTTCCATTGGTTCTTCCGATAGCCACAAGACTGTATTGGAAAACCCCGACTCTATCTCTAAATTGGTATTGCGCAAGGGCTTGGATGCGGGTACGGCCTTTGAGATTCTATCTATTGACATTGCGGATATTGATATAGGTAAGAACATCGGTGCTTACCTGCAAATGGATCAGGCACAAGCCGACAAGAACATCGCTCAAGCTAAGGCTGAGGAGCGTCGTGCTATGGCCGTAGCCTTAGAGCAAGAGATGAAAGCCAAAGCACAAGAGGCACGTGCAAAGGTGATCGAGGCGGAGGCAGAAGTACCTAAAGCCATGGCTGAGGCGTTCCGATCCGGCAATTTAGGCGTGATGGATTATTATAAAATGAAGAATATAGAGGCGGACACATCCATGCGCGAATCAATCGCAAAGCCTACGTCTGCACCTTCCAATAAACCTTTAAAATAAAGTGTCGTATGATCTCACCCTCAGAATTGATCATCAACAAAGACGGCAGTGCGTTTCATTTGCATCTTCGTCCGGAACAGTTGGCTGATCGCCTTATCTTGGTGGGCGATCCAGCCCGTGTTTCCGCGGTGGCCAGCCGTTTCGAGGAAAAGGAATGTGAGGTGAGTAACCGAGAGTTCCACACCATCACAGGACGTTACAAAGGGAAACGGATTACTGTGGTTTCCCACGGTATCGGCACGGACAACATCGACATTGTGTTGAACGAGCTGGATGCCTTGGCCAACATCGACTTCACGACCCGGGAGATCAAGCCGGATTTCCGTCAACTCACCATGGTACGCATTGGAACTTCGGGTGGTTTGCAACCTTATGCACCGATTGGTACCTATGTGGCCGCAGAACATTCCATCGGATTTGATGGAGTGCTCTATTTCTATGCCAACACGGAATCCGTGCGGGATCTACAAATGGAGAAAGAGTTGCTTCGACAGTTGGATTGGAAGGTGGAAGGATTAAGGCCCTATGTGGTTAAGGCTGACCCATCACTCATTGAGCAGATCACGCAGGGAGACATGGTACGAGGCATGACCATCGCAGCCAATGGCTTTTATGGCCCGCAAGGAAGGTTGCTTCGCTTACCTTTGGCGGATCCACAACTCAACCCAAAGATCCAAGCTTTCAATTTCGAGGGGCATCAGATTACCAACTACGAAATGGAAAGCTCAGCCTTGGCTGGTCTTGCTGCCCTGATGGGCCATCGAGCCATGACGGTCTGTTGCATCATTGCAGGGCGTGTCGATAATAACATGAATACCGACTACGCCTCTGCATTAGACAACTTGATTGACACGGTCTTGGAGCGTATCTAATGCAGTGCTTATTCCGTCAGGAAGCCCTGCTTTTTCAACACCTCCAAAAATGCGGTAGAGAAATACTCATTGTTGGCCTTTGTGTAGCGTACTTCCGTAAACACCTGGGCCAACGTTTCTTTCCCGTTCTCGGCCACAAAACGTTGGTTGACTTTCAGTGCCTCCTTCTCGGCATAGAGCGCATCGATGCGTGCTGGAGTGTAATCAGCATAGGTCTCTTCATGCAGAATAGCAGCCAAGGGCAAACGTTCAGATTGCGCAGGGAGTGGATTTGCGGGATAGCCTAACGTCACCGTCACAATGGGCACTACCAAACGAGGCAGGTTCAATGCCTCGATGATCGGACCAGCATTATAAGTAGTCGTGCCTAAATAGCAAATACCCAACCCCTTCTCTTCTGCGGCTGTGCAGAAACTTTGCGCAAACAGCATCGCGTCAATTGTAGCCGCAATAAAAGTCTGGAAATTAGCAAAGCCCGCCTCCGTCTTCCGGCAAGCTGCCCATTGCACAAAGCGATTCACATCCGCACAAAAGGTCAACACTACAGGAGCATTGGTCACCATGGGTTGATTAAAATGAGCAGGAGCCAGACGCTTCTTCTGCTCCCCATCCCGGGTGACCACCACACTATAAAGTTGCATGTTACCGGTGTTTGAAGCCTGCATAGCCACAGTCAATAACTCATTCAGCAACTCTGCCGGAACATCCCGGTCACTATATTGGCGGATGGTCCGCCTGGTTCGCATACTTTCCATTTCTTCTTTGTATAGATGATATTATGAATTTTGTTTGTACTTTTGTGGTCGCAAACATAGCATAAAATAAACAATAGAGCAACTAAACATTGCTCCTAAATCCAAATAAAATATATGGCATCCAAAGTTTATTTCACCAATCTGCGCACCAATCCCAGCAGCAACCTGCTTGACAAGATGGAGCGTTTAGCAAGAAAAGCTGGTATCGCAGATATCGACTTCAAGCATCAGTTCGTAGCGATCAAGATCCATTTCGGAGAGCCGGGCAACTTGGCCTATATCCGTCCGAACTATGCCGCTCGCATGGTTCGACTGATCCGCAGTTTAGGTGGCAAGCCCTTCTTGACCGATAGCAATACGCTCTACTCCGGTGGACGCTCCAATGCGGTCGATCACATGAAAGCGGCTATGGAGAATGGCTTCAACCCCATTTCAGCTGATTGCAACGTGATCATTGCCGATGGTTTGAAAGGTACGGACTATCGGGAGATCGAGATCGACGGAAAGTATTGCAAGGCTCCGAAAATTGGTGCAGCCATTGCGGATGCCGACATCGTGATCAGCATGAACCACTTCAAGGGGCATGAGCAAGCCGGCTTTGGAGGTGCGCTGAAGAACCTGGGTATGGGTAGCGCCAGCGTAGGTGGCAAGTTGGAGTTGCACAGTGCATCCCAACCCAAAATCAATACTGACAACTGTATTGGTTGCAACATCTGCGTGAAACATTGTGCACACGACGCCATCCATTTGAACAATCGCAAGGCCGAAATCGACTACACCAAATGCGTAGGTTGTGGCCAGTGCGTTGCGCTTTGCCAGCATGAGGCTGCTGTCGTAGCCGATTGGGACACCTCCGAGCACTTGAACTACAAGATCGACGAATACTCGAAAGCGGTCCTGAAAGGTAAGCCCAATTTCCACATCAGCTTCATCATGAACGTCTCTCCCGAGTGTGACTGCTGGAACCACAACGACGCTGCCATCGTACCCGACCTGGGTATCGCAGCCTCTTTTGATCCGGTAGCTCTCGACCAGGCATGTGCCGATATGGTGATGAACGCCCCGATCTTAGGTGGAAGCAAGTTGGCAGAAAGCCATCCGCACGAGCATTTGGTGGGAGAGGACAAGTTCCACTTGATCCACCCGGACACCAACTGGAAGGCGGGTTTGGACTATGCGGAAAAGATCGGCTTGGGTACCAAGGCGTATGAGCTGATCAACGTCTAACTCAAAAACAGACTGAATGAGTACCATTTGTGCCATTTCCACAGCTCCAGGCATAGGAGGAATCGCCGTGATCCGCATCTCTGGCGCAGAGGCGATTCCTTTCACCGGACGTGTCTTTCACCCCCGCAACCCAAAGAAGCAACTCTCGCTTTGTCCCGCCAACAGCCTCACCTATGGGCAAGCTTTCGACAAGCAGGGAGCTTTGATTGATGAGGTCGTGGCCGCACTCTTCCGAGCACCTCACTCTTTTACGGGCGAGGACACTGTTGAATTGAGCTGTCATGGTTCGCAATTCATCCAGCAACAGCTGCTGCAAGCCTTGATTGATGCAGGATGTCGGCTGGCTGAACCGGGTGAATTTACACGGAGAGCCTTCCTAAATGGCAAAATGGACCTAAGCCAAGCGGAGGCTGTGGCCGATTTGATCGCCTCCACTTCAGCAGGACAACATCGGTTGGCGCTCAACCAAATGCGAGGAGGCTTCAGCCGAGAGTTGGCTCAACTGCGAGATCAACTCCTCCACATCACCTCACTCATGGAGCTGGAGCTGGACTTCAGTGATCATGAGGAACTGGAGTTTGCCGATCGTGGAGAGCTAATCACCTTGGCTCGACAGATCGAGGATAAGATCACCTCCTTGGTGCGCTCCTTCAGCTTGGGCAATGCCATCAAGAATGGCATCCCCGTAGCCATCATTGGTGAGACAAACGCCGGAAAATCAACCCTGCTCAATGCGCTCTTGGGTGAAGAGAAGGCTATCGTCAGTGACATTCATGGCACGACACGCGATGTGATCGAGGACACCATCAACCTCTCCGGCCATCTGTTCCGCTTCATCGACACAGCGGGTATTCGTGAGACCACCGACACGATCGAGTCTCTGGGTATCGCCCGTAGCTTCAAGGCTTTAGACGAGGCCCAGATTGTCATCTTGATGGATGATCTCTCCCGTCCTGCAGCTCATTTTGCGCAATTTGTGGCTCAGATCACCCTACACCTGAAGCATCAGCAGGTGATCGTGGCACACAACAAATGCGATCTCCATAGCGAAGAGAAGAATCAAGGCTCCCTCCCAGAAAATTGGTCTCAAGTGCGCATCTCCGCCAAAGAGCAAACAGGCATCGACCAGCTCCGTCAGCGATTGGTGGAGGCTACCCAACTACCCGATCTGCAAACGGGTGACGTCATCGTCAGCAATGCCCGCCACTACGAGGCCCTTACCCATGCGCTGGAAGCCATCCAACGTGTGCAAGAGGGATTGCAATCCCAGCTCTCCGGAGACTTCATCTCGCAAGATCTTCGAGAGTGTATTTTCCATCTTAGTGATATTATTGGCGAAGTTGCTACAGATCAAGTACTTGGCAACATATTCAGTCGATTCTGCATCGGCAAGTAGGTAGTGATTACCAACGATTAGCATATATCACCAATGATTATTAAGGCGTTCATTTTGAGCGCCTTTCTTTTTAGCCTTATAAGCGATGGTTATCGTTTATAGGGCTTTTTCAGCTCATTTTTGTACCGTATTTGTTGCTCGCTTGTTACTCTCCGATTTTAGGTCGGAAAGGTCGTGGACACACTGGTACGTCATGGTACGTGGTGGTACGCGATGAAACAGATTTGGCGAAATAAACAGATAAATAATGAGTAGTAAAATCGACATTCAGAAAAGATGTAAGTGGTGCAATGCTATTTTCACAGCCCATAAGACAACCACAGAGTATTGTTCACACCGATGTGCTAACCTTGCCTACAAAGACAGGGTCAGGAAACAGCGCATTGAAAGTCTGCAACACGATTTAGGGAAAAGCATAAAGACACCTCCTAATTTGAACAAGGAGTATCTTACTCCGTCAGAAGTAGCCGTGTTATTAAACATTGGCCGTACTTCTATATATCGCTATATCCGCAATGGAGTAATCAAGGTAATCCGATTTGAAAGAAAAACCCTTGTTCATAGAGCTGATATAGAAGATATGACAGTCTTTATTGTTCCAGAAACAGAGAACAAACAGTTAAAAGAAAAAGCTCCTATCACCGACTTCTACACTACAGCCGAAGTCAAAGAGAAATACAATGTAAACGAGTCATGGATATTTGTGGTAGCCAAGAAGAACAACATTCCTCGCACTTTCAATCGTGGGAAGACCTATTGGAGCAAGAAACACGTGGATGCTTACTTCGCTAAGAAAGCCCCGAATCCCGACATTACCGAATGGTATAGCACACAGGAAATGCAGGAGAAATTCAGCATGACCTTATCCGCTATCTACACTTTTGTTTCCAAGAACGCCATCCCAAAGAAGAAAGAGGGTATCATGGTGTACTATTCCAAGAAGCATGTCGATATAGCCAAAGGTGTGGCAGCACCCGAAGAACCGCAATATTATACGGTAGCCGAAGCAATGGAGAAATTCAATCTCACCCGTGACCAACTCTATCATTATGCAAAGTATCATAATATCCCAAAGGCCAAGAAAGGCAAATACACGCTTATTTCCAAACCTGAATTGGATAAACTACTTGCAGCCCCAAAGATTGAATAAGTTATTTTTCGGTGAATGTTGCCACCATTGAATCACTCTATTCCTTTGTACCAAACAAATGTAAAACTCTAAATATTAAACAGTATGACACACACATGTACAAAAGTAACAGTTCGTCAGAGAGCGATTCGTAACAATCGCATCTCCTTGTATCTGGATTATTATCCGGCAGTCCGTAACCCTGAGACGATGCAAATGAGCCGTAGGGAATATCTCGGTATCTACATCTATGCCCATCCCAAAAACGAAATGGAAAGGGAGTTCAACAACGACATGTTGAACAAAGCAGAGGCTATCCGCTGCATCAGAGTGCAGTCGCTTATCAATGAAGAGTTTGGTTTCTTAGACAAGACTAAGCAGAAAGCCGACTTCCTTGCCTACTTCAAAAAGATGTGCAGAAGCAAAGACCAGAAGTGGACATTTGTCTATCAGCATTTCTATAACTTCGTCAAAGGGCAATGCACCTTCGGTGAGGTGAATGTGGATTTATGCAAGAAGTTCCGTGAATACTTGTTGAACGCCAAGCAGCTCAAACACAGCAACCGCCCCATATCACTCAATTCGGCATCCGGTTACTACTCCACTTTCAGAGGGCTGTTGAAGATAGCCTACCGAGACAAATGGCTTCGCGAAAACATCAATGACTACCTTGATAAGATTGAGCCACAAGATGTGAAAAAAGAGTACCTGACACTGGACGAAGTGAAGCAACTTGCCGCCACACCTTGTGACATCCCCGTATTGAAAGCCGCTTCTCTATTCGCTTGTCTGACAGGCTTACGCATCAGCGACATTCTCAATCTGCAATGGGAAGACTTCACTATCGCTCCCGACCAAGGCTATTGTTTACGTATCAGAACACAGAAAACCCAGACGGAAGCGACACTCCCCATCAGTTACGAAGCCTACGAACTATGCGGCACACCCGGAACAGGCAAAGTTTTCAAGGATTTGAAGCGAAGTATGATTAATTACCCACTGAAAAGCTGGCTCAAAAAGGCAGGAATAACGAAACCGATAACCTTTCACGGATTCAGACATTCGTATGCGGTCATACAAATATCCTTAGGCACAGATATTTACACTGTATCAAAGATGCTAACGCATAAGAATGTGTCCACAACTCAAATATATGCCGATTTGGTCAATTCCAAGAAGCGAGAAACAGCCAATAAAATATCACTCAAATAGATAGAACTATGAAACGAGGAATCATACTCAACAACGGACAATGCATCCATATTTCTGATGGCGAAGTATGGATGACCACTTGGGAACTTGCAGACTTGTTTTATACAACGTCTGGAGCTATCCATATAGCAATCAAGAGAATCCTGAAAGCTAATGTTTTGGAGAGCCACGAAGCTTGCAAGTACATCAAGTTGGAGAATGGGAACAATGCCGATGTGTATAATCTCGATATGGTTATAGCCCTATCCTATCAAATAGACACCGGACATTCCGCTGTATTTAGGAAATGGCTAATAAACAAAGTCGCTCGTAAACAAGAGTATAACATCTTGTTATATCTCAATGGTACAAGCCATACATTGTATTGCTAATAAGCTATATCTCTATACCCCATTGATTATCTGCATTGTTTACCCAAAATGATGCAGATAATTTTTGTTTTTAAGATACACAAGCCTATTTATCCAACTATTTTCATCCAAAAACAAGAAATTTGCAATGCGCTTATTATTAGGAGTGTAACGTAGTGAAAAGCGATGAAATATATCGTCAAAAGCCCATTAACAGGCAAAACTATGGATTTTCTCAAAAATTAATCCTATATATTTGCACACAAACGATTAATACATACCACTATGGAGCTGAAAAAGATAGAACATATAACATTGCATCTGATTGTTTTTGGTACAATCGCCATCATTGGTGTTTTAGCCCGCCAAACCGTACTTCACTATGGTTGGGACGAGTTCAGCAGCTACCTTATTTTGGTGGTATGCTCCATTATCATGGGAGCTATCTATCTCAATCTGCAAATGGTATTCAGTCAAATTCTTTCACCGACAATAGAAAAGTGCTTTATGAGATTTGAGTGCTATCGCAACAAGGCTGTAGTCGTAGAAGTTCCAACAGTAAACTCGGAACTTGCTGAAAGTGCTATAAATTCAGAACCTATCATTTCTGAGCCTGAACCCGAAATTGAAATCGAAACTACATCTGACATAACAGAAGAAGTTTCTACTCCATTATGTTCCGAACTCAACGAAGATGTGGCAGAACTTCCAAATGAAGAAGCCACACCTTCTACTATCAACAATACTTTTATAGAAGAATCCAACCAACCATCAGAATATGAGATACTCCGTGCCCATGCAGAATATGAGATACTCCGTGCCCATGCTATGGCTGAGAAAGAACGCGCCTCACAAGAAAAACTCAATAAAGTTATCGCATACACGAAACAAACTTTAGTTTCCTATCTTGATGAAACTGCGCTTAATCGCTTGTGTGGATATGTAACAGAATATTACCTGTCAGATGCCTTACCTAAAATCGAACCGATAAAGATTGATTCTCAGCTAAAGACTATTGACATCATGCACTTTGGATGGAATATCGGTAAGGCATTTGGCAAACCACGCTTACAGACAGCCACATTTATAAAGAGGATATTTGCTCATACCCTCCGTGATTCTGAAATATCTACCATTGAACGTAAGATGTCCCATACCGAATCTGTATGTAAGATTAAGCTGGATAGAAAAATTGCATAGCTGCAATACCATCAGGCATTATCCATTGCATCCCAGTAGTCCATATCCATTTTCATGACTTTAAGGACTTTCTCTGTTTGCAATCCCAAGCCATAGTCATAAATGTATTCTGTTAATTGTTGACCATTTATCAAGATAATGGTTGGTGAACCGTTAAGGCTTTCCACATACTCCATTGCACCTTTAGTATAATCAGAGGTAGTAATGAATACTCCTTTCTTGGATGGCGTTCCGGCAACAGCTCCTACAAAACTTTGAACCTCGTGACGCTGAACATTATTATCTAAAGCATATCGCTTTGCCTGTATGGATATATGATTAAATCCTAAAATATCTTCTTTAATAATACCATCTATACCACCGTCATTAGAAAGTTTCGTTACGATACCTGAGTTTTTGACCTCTCCACCATACCCCATTGCTTGAAGTAATTTCACAACTAACCGTTCAAATTCTTGTGGCTTTTTACTTAATATTGTTGTCAGAATCTGAGATTGCACATTCTGTTTTATTCTATCATACGAATCTGCCAATTCTTCTTCCGGCGTACGTTCATCATCATTTTCCAAATGGGAAAAAGCATTGTTAGCATCTTTATTTTTAGAACTTTTCTTCGGAGTTTTCGCATTCACAGTTACTTTGATGAACTTATTTATTTGTTCCTCTGTACATGAAGAAAGCATAGACAGTCCCTTTTTGCTGATTTTATAATCACCTCTTTGGGGCTTTTCTACAAGACCTGCAATAAAAAGATACGATAAAGCCCACGAAATACGGTCTAAGAATATTTCGCCATTACCAGAAGGATACCAAGCATTCATTTCCTCATCGGTCAATCCAAAATGCTTAGCCAAAGGAATGCGCAAATCTTTAGCTCTCATAACAACTCCAGCACTTAATTCTTTCAATGCCTGTATCCGTATTTCTTCAAATTGCGGTATCATAAACGACAAATTTGTTTTATAGCTTTAATAACCACTGGTATTTCATGACACAAAGGTACTTAAATTACTCGTAATCATCACTTATTACCATCAAAAAGTTATTCTTCAGTTATATTTTGGTGAATGATTCCACCATTGAAACACCTGTTTCCTTTGCCGTCGAACAATTAAAGACGATTGGCGTATGCAAAAAGAAACAGTAACATTTGATAAGCTGCCCGAAGCGGTAGGTTATCTGACCGAACAGGTCATCGAGTTGAAAAAGATGGTAGCGGAACTCCAGCCACAGCCATCTGACAAACATGTATTGGTGGAAATTGATGATGCTTGCCACATCATCCGAAAAGCCAAGCCTACCATATATACATTGGTACGCAAAGGGCTACTTCCGGCTTACAAGAAAGGCAAGAAACTCTATTTCTATGAGGACGAGCTTCTTGCTTGGATTGAGAACGGACGAAGAAAGACTGCTGAACAGACATACGAGGAGATGCTTGCCAATATGCAAAGCGGTGTTCGCCACAAGCCCAAATCATCAGTACAATTTTAATGGATTGGGCTATGGGTAAATATTCTATTAATCCGGCATCCATCATTGATGAAGCGATTGATTTATGCACAAGATTGTCCGGTACGGCATTCCCTATCAGCATATTCCCGGCAAAAATACAACGCATCATCCGTGAGGTACACGAATGTCATAACTACCCTACCGACTACATTGCCGCAGCCATCCTTACGGCAATAGCAGTTGGCATAGGCAACACGCACCTTGCTCAAATCAAGCAAGGATGGACGGAGAGCCCCATCCTATATATGGCATTGATTGGAAGACCAGGAGCTAATAAAAGCCATCCGCTCAGCTTTGCGATGAAACCGTTTCTTGATTATGACTACCGACAGAATCAGGAATTTGAGAAGGCTCTTGCCAAGTATGATGAGCTGATGAGTATGAATCGTAAAGAACGTGCGGATAACGGTGAAGAGCAATTTCCACAGGAGCCAATCCGTAAACGCTTCTTGATTTCGGATGTAACACCAGAAGGCTTGAGCCTTATTCATGCGCAAAACAAACGTGGTTTGTGCTTGTGGGCTGACGAGTTATCCGCTTGGTTCAAGAACTTCAACCGCTACAACAACGGTTCAGAAGAACAGTTCTGGCTGTCGGTGTTCAGTGCCAAGGCCACTATATCCGACCGTAAGAATGCCAAGAGTTCAATCTTCATCAAGCGACCGTATATCTCAGTTATTGGTACTATCCAAAAGAAGATTCTCAGTGAACTGGCTAAGGGTGAACGTTCCAGTAACGGATTCATTGACCGCATTCTGTTTGTGATGCCCACTCTGCAACAGAAAGCACGTTGGAATGACAAGGAATTGCCGAAGAACATCGAACAAGAGTGGAATGCCATTATTGACAAGCTGATACAACAGGAGTATGCCCTCAATGAATTTGGAGAGATAGAACCGCAGATTCTTCTTTTCACGGAGGATGCCAAGAGACGGCTTTACGAATGGCAGCACCACTTCTCAGAATTGTGCGACCGAGAGACAAACGACACTATCGTGAGTATCTATTGCAAGTTGGAGATATACATCATCCGTTTCTGTTTGATTATCCAATTAGCACGATGGACTTGCGGAGAGTGTGATAAAACTTGTATAGACCTGTTGACGGTGGAACGAGCCATCAAACTGACAGAGTATTTCAAGGAATCCGCATTGAGCGTTCAAAATATCCTCAATGAAAATGCGCTCAATAGTCAACAACAGGCGATAGTCAATCTGCTTCCTCCATCCTTTACGACTGCCCAAGCTATACAGATAGCCGAGCAGAACGGAATGAAGGAACGGACGTTTCAACGCTTTCTCAATGACAACATCGGGACATTGTTTCGCAAAGAGAAGCATGGAGAATATTCAAAGATTAACCCGTGACATTTTTGTCGGTATTGACACTATCCAAGCGAAAACGACAATAACGACAAAAATGACACACCCAAAAAGAGACATACAATGAGTACACATAGATTCATATTAGAACCCTACAAAGGTGTCATCACTCGGCACACTTGCCCGAATTGCCACCGCCAAAGATGCTTTTCCAAGTATATTGATACGGAGAAGCAAATCCAGTTCCCAGAGTACGTGGGACGTTGTGACCATGAGCAGAAATGCGGTTATCACTTCACGCCTCGTGATTACTTTGAGCAGAATCCATCTGAGAAAGAAAAGTTTGCTGAGAATAGCTTCGGAAGTTATACACCTATTAAAGAAGTAAAACCGATTGCCATCTCCTACATGGATTTGGATATAGTCAACCAATCATTACGAGGCTATTCTGCGAACAAGTTATTTCAGTTTCTATCGGCTCAATTCGGAGAGACGGAAACATTGAATCTTATGAAGAGATACAAGGTTGGTACATCCAAGTATTGGGATGGTGCAACCGTATTCTGGCAAACGGACAATCAGAGTAAAGTCAGAACTGGTAAGATAATGCTTTACAATTCCGAAACGGGTAAGCGAATAAAAGAACCATACAATCATGTTACGTGGGTGCACTCCGTATTACACAAAGGTGATTACAATTTGAAGCAGTGCTTCTTCGGTGAGCACCTGCTTTCCGAAGACAAAAGCTGTCCAGTTGCGCTGGTCGAAAGCGAGAAAACGGCAATTATTGCATCTTACTATCTACCGCAATTCCTATGGATAGCATCAGGTGGAAAGAACGGTTGCTTCAATGTCAACAGCCTATCCGTTCTGGCAGGAAGAAGCGTTGTATTATTCCCTGATTTAGGTGCAACCGACTATTGGCAGAGCAAAATCAGCCTAATGAAAAGCTGCGGAATTGAAGTACAAATGTTCGATTATTTGGAAGCCAACGCTACCGAAGACGAACGCAAAGAGGGGTACGACATAGCTGATTATCTACTCAAAGTGAAGCCTGACGAAGCCATTCTTCAACAAATGATAAGGAAGAATCCTGTCTTGAAAACACTGATAGATACATTCGATTTAAAGTTCATCAGCGTACAACAAGGCACTCCACGACCGAAGGTTTTACCACCCAAGAAGCGAGGATTCAGACTTTGAACTCAGGGAGAAGAATCGAGACTTTTTTACTGTAGCAAGTTAATGTCGGTGTATTACATTTCCCGACCACTTGCTCCTCAAAAAGTCAGAGGAGGCAGCTCCCGATGGTCACAAATTATTCACTAAAAACAATTCACATGGAAAAGAAATATACAATAACACTCCGGCTGTCATATCAGCAACACGCATGGCTTGGTGCGCTTTGCAGACGGAGTAAGCAAACCCAAAGCGAAGTCATCCGTTCGCTCATCGAGAACGGTTCAGTTCGTGAACGAATCACGCAAGAGCATATTCACATCATCCGGCAACTGATTGGTGAAAGTACCAATCTCAATCAGTTGGCAAGACAAGCGAACACCTACGGTTTCTTTGCTGTTGCGGACAGATGCGAAGAAATGGCTCAGCACATTAATCAACTTATAAAACAGCTGAAAGATGATAGGTAAACAGACTAAAGGGACATCGTTCGGTGGATGCGTCCGCTATGTCCTCAAAGAGGAAAAATCCAAACTATTGGAAGCGGTCGGAATAGAAGGGACACCCGAACAGATGGCAGAGCAATTTGAGCTACAAGCCTTACTCAACGACAAGGTAAAGAATATTGTCGGACACACTTCGCTCAACTTCTCACCGGAAGACAGTGCAAGATTAAAGTCCGATGATGCTTTGATGCTGAGCATAGCACACGACTATATGAAACTGATGGGTATTGAAAACACGCAATACATCATTGCCCGGCATATCGACCGTGAGCATCCGCATTGTCATATCGTTTTCAACCGAGTGGATAATAACGGCAAGACGATTAGCGACAAGAACGATTTCCGTAGGAATGAGAAAGTCTGCAAAATGCTGACCGCCAAATATCGCTTGCACTTTGCCAATGGTAAAGACCATATCAAAGAGGAACGCTTGCGCCCCTACGACAAGGCAAAGCACGAGATATACAAGGCATTGAAAGAAGAACTGCCCAAAGCTCATAGTTGGGAAGACTTGAAAGATGCGCTTGCCGACCGTGACATTGATATGAAATTCAAGGTCAGCCGGACTACACGAGAAATACAAGGTGTCAAATTTGAACATAACGGCTTTTCTTTCTCTGGCTCAAAAGTGGATCGAGAGTTCAGCTACTTGAATATCGACAACCGACTGGAAGAGAATGCTTGTGCATCCTTGTTGGAGTCAGCCATGCAGGAACCCAAACAGCAGAAAGAAGAGGTGCAGCAAAACGTTTCTCATTCCGATGATAGCTTTGACTTCAATCTCGGTTTGCTAAACACCAATTCATCCTACGATGCCACTGCCGCAGAAGAAGCAGAGTTCAATCGCCTGATGAAAAAGAAAAAGGCTAAGCGTAAGCGAGGCTTTCATTTATAATCAACTTTTATTAACATTTTAAATTCAATTATTTATGGTTCAAAAAGATTTAATTCTTGATTTCAATCTCTACTTGTGTGAGAAGTTTGGCTACAGAGAAAGCTGTAGTGTGATGTCACATGCCAACGGCTTTTGTGTGGACATCCGTGAACGTGACTTAGACTGCTATATCCGCTTCTGGGAGTATAGCTGTGGAAGAGGCAACTTCCCCGACTGGTCTATCATCATTGTGCGCAGCAACTTCAAGAAGAACCAAAAAGAAAGCCTGAAAGACTTGGCTCGCTTCTTCAAGGAATACATGCCACGCTACGGTTACAAATACCTCTGTACCGAGGACGATGACTACAAGTATTATCAGACACTTGGCTTGAAGTGTATAATGGACGGTTTTTGTCCCAATTATGCACTAGCACTGGAAGATTTGAATGTCTGACACATAGTCTTAAAGTTAAGGAGGGGATTTTTCCTCTCCTTTTCTCTTTCCGATATGCCATAATAAGCGATTCCTCTATTATGGAGTTGGCAATAAAGGTTTTATTACCCCATTCTCATAATGTGCGCAATGATTGAGAGCGAAGAAATTACTGTATCAAATTCCTTCGCTCTACATATTACATCACTTTCCCAACGACTTAAAAACTTTCGCAATACAACGCTTTTTCTGTTCCATATTTGGATGAACATATAAGTCCAATGTAGTTGATATGTTGGAATGCCCTAATAATACACTAACAGTCTTGTAGTCACAACCAGCTTCTATACAACGAGTGGCAAAACTATGGCGGAGTCCATGATATTTCAATTTGGGAATACCTAACTTCGCCATTAATTTGCCGTAATAATTACGGTAGGTACGAGGCTCGGTTGGATATTCATCATTAGTCAAGACATAGAAATCTTCATTGACGACTTTCTTTAGAGGTTTTACCATTGCAAGAAGTTCCTTTGTCATGGGAATTTCCCGACATGAGTTTTGAGTCTTGGGAGTATTGATAACCAGCTCGGTATGTTTTTCCGCTCCATCTATAATGTAAATCCGTTCAATTGTACGATTAACGGTGATTGTTCCCTCAGAGACATTGATGTCACTCCACTTCAAAGCACAGACTTCCCCTATACGAAGTCCCGTACAAAGACTGATGTAGATACCCAGTCCAGTAAAGGAGAAATGACTTTGAATATGATTGAGTATTTTCTTGTGATTGGCAACTGTCAGTACTTCCAATTCTTTGGTTGTCGAAGTAGACGGGTATTTGATGTCCCACTCCTGATAATTCATCCATTCATTTTTTACGCCGAATTTCATAACCATTTTCAGTACAATCAATATATCCTTCACGGATTTCACACTCAGCCCATTCTCAATTTTCTGCAAAACAAAGTCTTGCACAGCCTGTTCATGGAGCGTATCACTTTCTCCAAAGTTTGGAAGAATATGATTCTCCAAGATAAGCACATAAGCAGCCATTGTGGACTGCTTCACATAAGGTTGCTTGTACTCTTTCCATGCAACCGAGATTTCTCTAATTGTTTTTTGTCCCATAATCGTATATTAATATGTTGTACATATAATTAGAGAATAATAAATCCCTGATGTTCCCCATTTGAGATTCCCAGAGTTTAGTGGAGAGTGGTATAGTTATCCCCTTACAGATTTTATGAGTTTCAAGAACGGAATGAATCCTGATGCAAAAAGATTTGGTCATGGGACAAAATTTATTTCTGTTATGGATATCCTCAATAACCAATTTATTCGCTATGATAATATTCGTGCCTCTGTTGAAGTTATAGCTGGTGATATTGAAACTTACGGTGTAAACTATGGGGATATTTTATTTCAGCGTAGCTCTGAAACATTAGAAGATGTAGGTCAAGCCAATGTTTATCTGGATAGTAAACCTGCTGTGTTTGGTGGTTTCGTTATTCGTGGAAAAAGTAAAGGGAACTATCATCCTATGTTTTTCCGTTATCTTTTGGCTTCGCCAACCGCACGAAAGAGGATAATCGTAAAAGGAGCCGGAGCACAGCACTTTAATATTGGTCAAGATGGATTAAGTAAAGTTTATCTAGATATTCCTTCAATTCAAGAACAAGAGAAAATAGCAAAATTGCTTGAATGTATAGACGATCGTATCGCCACCCAAAACAAAATCATTGACAAGTTGCAGTCCTTAATCAAGGGAATTGCACAGAATATAACTTGCAGTAACAAACCAAATGTGCACATATCTGAATGTTTGGAATGTAGTTCTTCCACTCTACAAGAAAGTGATGTTTTTGAGCATGGCGCATATCCTGTTTACGGTGCAAATGGCATTGTTGGCTACCTTGATAATTATAACACAGAGAATGAAGCTGTCTATATTATCAAAGATGGTTCAGGAGTTGGGACAGTTTCTTATGTTACTGGCAAATGTTCAGCAACTGGAACTTTGAATATATTGCAAGCCCCAAATGGTTACTCGCTTCGATACCTCTATTATTTACTGAAGGTTTTCAACTTTGAACCATATAAAACAGGAATGGCAATACCTCATATATACTTCAAAGATTATGGTAAAGCCAAGATATTTTGTCCGCTATATTCCGAACAACTCAAATATGCAACATTGTTGTCAACAATAGATGACAAACTTTCTACTGAACAAGATATTCTGAAAAGTCTAAATTTAGAGAAGCAATACTTACTTTGTCAGATGTTTATATGAACATCTGACGAAGTAGATACCGCTTTTGACATAAGAGCATTTTCATAATACTATTCTCTACATCTAATTTTTGTTCTAAAGTAGAAAGAAATGAATATACACTATACTGTGTTTCTTTTGAAGGTATTACCACTTTCAACTTTTGAAATGTATCAAGTCTTAATGAGGGTACTGTTGAACCTACAGCATTTCTAATGAAGTATGAATTCTGCGTCTTTAGGAAGAAATATAAGAATTGAGGATTTACAGCTTCATTAAAATCACATATTGCGTAACATCTTTGGTGTAAAGCGAATTTGCCATTATAATATCGAGGCATAAATTCAGTCCCCTCACCTGGATATATGATTGATTCTTTATCAAACAAAAATGTTGGCAAATATTTTACATCCTCTGACCTATCAAAGAAAGGATACAAACCAACCCTGTATTCTACTGAGGCATCTTGTACGTTACTGTTCCCATTTGTAATTGTGGCTATATCTCCCAATCTATATTCATTTCCTTGTATTAAGGCAAAAATTTTGCAATTAATTCCCTTGATTAAGGATTGTTTATTTTGTAGGTCTGCGATTATTGAAATGGAATATACTCACAAAACTAAAGGAAATACGCACATAGGCGATTTCATTGAACAGACTTCAAAACGGAATAAAGATAGTGCAATCCAAAATGTTTTATCCGTCAGCAATAGTCAAGGCTTCATCCAGCAGTGTGAACAATTTGAGAACAGGAGCGTTGCAAGTGATGATATATCAAACTATAAAATAGTAGAAAGAAATTGTTTTGCCTTTAACCCAGCAAGAATAAATGTTGGTTCAATTGCTCGTCTTACCACATTTAATAGAGGTATAGTAAGTCCTATGTACATTTGTTTCCGTACAAAGGATAACCTATTCCCCGAATACCTTGATTACTATTTTGAGTCTAAGCAATTCTTCACTGAAATACAAAAGAGATTAGAGGGCAGTGTTAGACAATGCTTATCTTATGAAGGATTGTGCAATATTCCGCTTTGCATTCCAACGGTTGAAGTACAGCAACAAACTGGGAAGCGGCTATCTACATTAGTCCAAGAAATCAAACTGGAGATAGATTTCTTGGAACTATTACAAAAACAGAAAAAGTTTCTATTACACCAAATGTTTATATGAACATCTGCTGCAATAGATATAACTTTTGTTTCTGCATGACATTTAGTATTCTTTCTTCAATCTCGGCTTTTCTTTCAAGCGATGACAGAAAAGTTGAGATTGTTATTTGCTGTTCAAATAGCGGTACTATAGTTTTGAACATTGCCAAGTCCTTTTTTTGAATATTGGGCAAACCAGAACCTATTCGGAGTTTCATTATGGCTTCTTCTTTTGATTTCAGATAATGGTACAAGTACAGATTATCAACAATGTCTGCTATGTTCTGAAGGGAATAACAATGCCCGCCGCTCCAAAAAGGAAAGTTATTGAATTGTACATATCCACAAGAATTGCCTCCCTCACTTATTGAAATTGTGTTAGCTTTGACATTGTATTCGCTATAATAGCCAGATGGTTCAGTTCCGCCATTCATTACATAATATTCACCACTTTCAGAGAGATATTCTCCATTGATTTGTTTGCCCTTAACAATATCGCATATCTCAGATAACATAACAACATCACCTTTGATGCTATTGAAAATACATTCTGAAATCGCAGACTTTAGCTTATTCAAATCCTCAATGATTTTGTTTTGGGTGACAATTCGTTCATCTAATATAGATAGGAATTTTGCAATCTTTTCTTGCTCTACAATAGCTGTTGGAACAGAAGTTTTATAACGATGAACATCGTTGCGATTCAAAGTAGGTACACCAGAACCTGTCGAGAATTGTTCAATATGAACGGTTTGGTAAAGATAATAAATGAATTTTGGACAATTACCACAGAAATCTGTAACCCATAAAGATGTATTATGTGGCCAATAGAATCCAGAATCGATATAAGTAAATTTACCTATTGTTCCCGAACGCCCTGTTATTAAGCCGGGAGCTTCACATTTGTATTTATCGTGGTGTTGTAAAATGCCATTACTATAAATAACAGGATATATACCTTCTACAAGATTTTGTGTAGGTAAATCAAAACCTCTTTGTAAAGGTGCTACCTTTTCAATAGCCTTGCACTGCCATTCCCCAGTAAACTCTGGAAATCGTAAAGGGGGAACATTAAGGACTTCTTTTTCTTTATTATCTATTGCCATAGTTGTCATTATTTTATAGGATTCAAGTCAAATGGAAGCAATGGAGTTTCATCATTACCCTCATTAAAACGGTCAAAATCCGATATGTATGATTTATCTTGAATCAGTTTATATTTTTCGTATTCGCTATAAGCCTTATCTCTTGCTTCCTCTTGTGTCACTTTTCCGGCTGTATCGCACGGCTCGTAATCCATCGTTGCAAGATATTGTTGAAGGAACTTTTTCCAATCATCCATAGTTGAAACGATATGACGTGCAGCACGTGATTCTGCCATATCAAGAAATGCAGTTGTGATAAGATTCAACTGGGACAATTCAGAATCTGACAGGTAATTTTTTGCGACGATGGTATCAGACTTTTGCACTCTTCCGTCAGGAGCTTTCTTCCACGTGGTAAGTCCCATGTAAGGTTGCTCGGAATCAGCCCGTTGATAGATAATTTCCGCAGCCGTATGATGGGTAACGGCAAGGTGCATCATATTCTGTACCATCTTGAAGAACAACTTTGTATCTTCTGATTTCGGGTCATAATCCGCACTACATTCTGCATAAATGTCTGTTATCTTTTGGTAATATCTGCGCTCTGAGGTGCGTATCTCACGAATACGCTCAAGCAAATCATCAAAATAGTCTTTCCCAAAATGTTTGCCCTGTTTCAGTCTCTCATCATCAAGGGCATATCCTTTAATGATAAACTCTTTCAGCACTGAAGTAGCCCAAATACGGAATTGAGTAGCTTGATAGCTATTTACTCTATACCCCACTGCAACAATAGCATCGAGATTGTAAAATAGCGGCATACGTTCCACTTCCCGGTCTCCTTCTGTTTGAACTATCCCAATTTTTCGGATAGTTGCCTCTTTGGAGAGTTCTCCTGTTTCGTAAATTTGTCCGAGATGATAATTTATGGTTCTGACATCAACCCCAAACAAGTCCGCCATCCTTTTTTGTGACATCCAGAATGTTTCGCTATTGAAAATGACTTCTACACGTGCCTCTCCTTGTGCTGTTTTATACAACAATATATTAGAACTTAGCGAATTATGCATAAGTTCAGCCATTGAGACAGATTGTGAGAAAAAGCCTCGTGCCTGTTGGACGAGCAACTTTTTGCCATCTGCATTTTCCGCAATAATCATACATGCCATACGAGAGAGTCGGAATATATTTACCTTGCGAAATGAGCCGTTTCCTATCTTGACCATATCAACCGCTTGGTTGAAATGCTCGTCCACATTCATTCCTTTTTCTCCGGCTACTTTAATGGCTTTATCTATGACTCGTTGAAATTTCCAATAAGCAGAATAACCCATCGCACCACAAAGGTCACGAGAACTCCAGTATTCATTCCCGTTTTCATCCTTGCGGCATATATTCTCAAATGAAGGTGGCATCTGAGGTATGTTGTCATTTTCACCCATTGCTATTACTTTTCTGAACTATTCTACCAGTCCCAATTCTTTCAGATACACTTCAATCTCTTTGTCGAGTTCAGCACGTTTGGCTTCCAACTCCTTTATCTCTGCCATTACAGCCTTTATGTCGATAGGTTCTTCCTCTTCAAAGGTATCAACGTAACGGGGAATATTCAGATTGTAATCATTCTCGGCTATTTCTTGAAGAGAGGCAAGGTGACTATACTTTTCTATTTCCTTGCGGTCACGATAAGTCTCGACAATCTTTTGGATATGCTGCTCGCGGAGCTTGTTCTGAGTCTTTACCTTTTCAAACTCCTTGCTTGCATCAATAAACAGAATATTGTCATCTTCTTTACGGCACTTCTTAAAAACAAGAATACAAGTCGGAATACTTGTGCCATAGAAAATATTTGCAGGTAATCCTATAATAGCATCCACATAGTTTTTCTTTTCTATAAGGAAACGCCGGATAACGCCCTCCGCATTTCCTCGGAATAGTACACCATGCGGAGCAACACAAGCCATTGTACCGCCCTCGTTCAAGTGATAAATCATGTGCAGGATAAAAGCATAATCGGCAGTCTTACGTGGTGCAAGCCTTCCTGCTTTGCTGAAACGATCATCAGTATTGAATTTGTCGGCAGCACTCCATTCTGCAGAGAACGGAGGATTTGCAACTACAGCATCAAACTGAGTATCACCAAACGCATCCCATTCAAGTGTATCACCATTCTCAATCTTGAAGTTGCTGAATCTGATGCCATGAAGCAACATATTCATTCGGGCAAGGTTATAAGTTGTAGGATTCTTTTCCTGTCCATAAATATCAACTGCATTTCCGATATTGGCAGCACGAAGAAGCAACGAGCCACTACCGCAAGTAGGGTCATATACATTGCGCAAACGCTGGTGTCCGATGGAAACAATTTCTGCTAAGATACGGCTGACCTCCTGCGGAGTATAGAACTCTCCAGCCTTTTTCCCGGCTCCTGCGGCAAATTGCGAAATCATATATTCGTAAGCATCACCCAAAATATCAATCTCCTGCGATGCCTCTACTCCGAAGTCTATATCATCTAATGCAAGAAGAACGTTACTAACGAGCGTGTTTTTATCGTCAGCTGTCTTGCCCAATTTAGGCGATGCCAAGTCTATATCCGAAAACAATCCGCCAAAATCCTCTTCACTATCCTGTCCCAACGTACTGTCTTCAATACGCTTCAATGAACGTTCGAGCATAGGCAAGATATTTTCTTTACGCTTGATAGCCTCAATTACTGACGAAAACAAAAATTTTGGTTCTATGAAATAACCAATATTCTCCAAGCATTGATTTTTCGCTTCTTCTTGTAGTTCAACCGCATCTGTATCATCCATTTCCCACAATTCCTTAAAGGTTATTTCATCATCCACCAAGGCATTGTTGGCATACTTCTCTATTTTCTCCGACAAGTACTTATAGAAGATGAAACCTAATGTAAAATACATAAAGTCGCTTGCCGACATATTACCACGCAAACGATTTGCAACCTCCCAAAGTTGGTCACGGAGTTTCTGCTGTAATTCTTCGCTCATATTATTTTAGTATTTCTTTTACTACTTGTTTGATTTTTACACACATATCACAAAGCCATGCACATCCATTATCCCAATTATCTTTATCATTCATATCCCCCATAGGATGAAGAATAAGGAAACGACTTGCCTTTTTATTTTCATCTAGTCGCCATTCTATTTCATTAGGATTTATAATCCCTAATATTTTAGATACCAATTCTTCATTTGACTTAAATCGGGTAATGATATCCTTGTCCTCATTAACATACAATCCTGCTGACAAACAATTATTTTTAGTATTTAATGTCATACAAAGATGATATGCTGATGATCCTAAACCTAGGTCATACCAATGCTGAGCTTGTGGTTTACGCAGCTTAAATTCCCTTATAAAGGCAGAGTGTTTTGGAGCTTCGTTGTTGAACTTTTCCCAAAATGCTAATTTCAAGTTTTCTGTTTCTGAAAGTGCTGCTGTCTTTTTCATTGCCTTTGCCCAAGTATTAGGTCGTTCTACAATATTGAACTTAGGTGCAGGTTCTGAATCATTGATTTTCCACAATTCTATTTCTATTAAGAAAAACTCGAACTTGTCATCCGTATGCTGATTTAACCATTCTATTGCTTGTTTATGCTCGTCACGTGCTTTTCTGACAATCCAAATTATTACTTCAGCTTCTTTACCTGAAGCATACGTTATGATTTTGCCAAGATGGTCATGATTTGTTTCCTCTAGCTGATTCTCAATGATTATCCGTCGTCCCGTCCCCTCCTCTGTCGCAAATAAATCAACACTGAAATCGCCTACATTGGATTCCTGTTCTTCAACGACTATATCAATACCTACAGCCTCGCTGAGAATTTCCAAATTCTCTTCTTTTGCAAGCCAAGGAGTAAAATCTTTGGCTTCATGTTTCCAGACAGAACGAAGGTCTGTTATCTGCTCCAGTTTACCTAATTTCATGATTGAATAACTTTTAATTATTCCCAATTAAACGTTTTTATAATACTACGCAATCTTTCCATAATTCTCGTCAAAGCCTTGCGAGTTTTGATAAGACCGAGATGCTTTTCTTTCAATGCCTTTTGTATAATCTCAGGCTGTTCTTTTTGCAAATAGTCATACTCTTTTATGTAAAGATTAAGCACTTCGGCAGAAATTTGTTCATCATTAGCCAAATCACTTACAGCCTTATTGCGTTCTGACACAATATATTGGTTCAAACGTTCCTCTAATTCATTTGTTCCATCTGCTCTATTGCGCCCATTCATGAAGTTTTCCTTGTCTTCATCTACATTCTTTTGAATAAAGCCGTCGATGAGTTTTGCTTTGCCTCGCATTCCAGCATCCTTAATCATTGTATCAAGGATATGCTTGCGCTTTTCTGAATAATCATCGCTATATGGGTCAAGTTCCGCAATGAGTTCAAGAATATACGCCACATTGATAATGTCACTATGCAGAAGTTCAAGACAGAAATCAATGTCTTCCAGCCCTTGATTATTCCCGTATGGGGCAGGATCTTCCGCAACAGTTGACGGTGTAGCAGGTGGATCAATAAACCCAACTGTAATATCAAGGTATTTACTCTTATAATCGTTAAACTGCTGTTCGGTCATACCGAGGTCTTCAGCATCCTCGCTGTAATCTTCGTATATCTGAACTTCTGCATGTTTACGAATAATGTCACGGAACGCAAGTACAAAATTCTTCTTGTCATTTTCACTTTGTAGAAGGTCTATACTACTTGGCGTTGGATATTTTTGCAGAAAATCTGTTGCCAAACTCTTGTACTCCTGCTTTACTTTTTCAAACGGAGGACGTACTATATCTTCAGGATTGTCGGAATTGCTAAACAGTTTTATAGACGTATCAACATTGTTTTTCAGGTCACGGAAGCATACGATTTTACCGAATCGTTTCTTCTCGTTCAACACTCGGTTGGTACGACTGAACGCTTGCAACAACCCGTGATATTCCATGTTCTTATCCACATAAAGCGTGTTCAGCTTTTTACTGTCAAAGCCTGTAAGGAACATTCCCACGACAAGACAAAGGTCAAGCGGTTTCATTTCCGCTTTCTTCTTTTTCATGCGCAGGTTGATATCATCATAATAAGCACGGAAATTCTCTGTGGTAAAAGATGTACCAAAGTTTTCATTATAATCATCCATAATGGATTGCAGTTCATCTGCTTCGCCCACATTTTCGCTGACATATTTTCCCGTGCCCATACCGGTCTGTTCATCATCTTGACTATTATTGGCTGCGTATGTAAATACTGCACCTATACGGATTTTAGGATTCAATGATTTGAAAATCTTGTAATAGCGGATAAGCATAGGAACAGACTGCACAGCAAACAATGCGTCAAACTCTCCATCAAATGTAGATTTATTAAAGTTGTTAAGGATAAATCTTGCTATCTCCTCCATACGAGCTTGGTTATCGTTATCTACAATCTCGTTACCGTGATAATACTCCACGAGGAAGCCGAGCACATTTTCATCAGCAATAGCATCTTTGATGAGATATTTATGAAGACAATTGCCGAAAATTTCTTTTGTCGTATGTCCATCCACTGCATTTTCAGTAAAGATAGGTGTTCCCGTAAAGCCAAAAATCTGGGCATTATCAAAGAACTTCATAATCTTTTTATGGCTATCCCCGAAATGACTACGGTGACACTCATCAAAAATCATCACGATGCGTGAATGACGGATAGCATCAATCTTACTGCTATACCAAGTCTTACTAACTGCCGCATTAAGTTTTTGAATGGTGGTTATGATGATTTTGGAATTGCTTTGAAGTCGCTTCACGAGTTCATCCGTATTGTCGGTACTATCCACTGCACCCGGTTCAAACGCCTCGTATTCCGATTGCGTCTGAGTATCGAGGTCATGACGGTCAACAACAAACATCACCTTATCCACATCATCCAATTCTGATACAAGTTGTGCGGCCTTGAATGAGGTCAATGTTTTTCCAGCACCTGTTGTATGCCAGATATAACCATTATCATTGGAGTTTTGTACACGATCCAAAATCTTCTCTACCGCATAGAATTGGTAAGGACGAAGTACCATCAAACACTTGTCACCCTCATGCAGCACGATATACTTTCCTATGATTTTGCCAAGTGTACATTTTTCCAAAAAGAATACAGCAAACTTATCCAATTCATTGAATGGATGATTGGCGGCATCTGTCCAGTTGAATGTGAACTTATACCCACTATTTGGATTATTGGCAAAATAGCGAGTGTTAACACCATTGGATATAACAAACAACTGGATATAATCAAACAATCCGTGAAACGAAGTCTTGTGATAACGCTGTATTTGATTGTATGCCTGTTTAAGTTCCACGCCACGACGTTTCAATTCAATCTGCACAAGTGGCAAACCATTAATTAGAATCGTCACATCATAACGGCATTTTTTACGTCCTTCCACCGTGATTTGGTTGGAAACCTGAAATTCATTCTGACACCACTGCTGCCTATTTAGAAATTCCACCCATATACGCTGTCCATCAGCCGTATCAAGCGGATATAAGTCACGGAGTTTCTTTGCCTTTTCAAAGCGAGTACCACCTTCAAGGTATATGAGAATCTTCTCAAACTCTTCTGTCGTAAATTCACTACGCCCATGTTCCTCTAAACGTTTGCGATTGTGAACCTCCAACTGTCGTTTAAAATTAGCATACATATTATCCTCTTCTACAATTTGGACATATTCATAGTCCATCTGTTGAAGAGTGGCTATCAATCCGGCTTCCAATGCCGCTTCACTTTGTGTTGACATATCCTTGCCTTATTATGAGTAGTTACTACTTATTTATCTTACCATTTAGCATCCTGATATTCAGCGCATTTTCAATCTTGCATAGAGTACAATTACATCCACTAAGACTACCGAATCGCTTTAAGCTCTATTGCAGTCTTTCTTTTTTATCGGTTATTAAATCCTTTAAATCAACCTGTAGAATCTCGGCAATCCGCTGAAGCGTTTCCAAATTAGGTTGAATCCTATTGCAAGCATAAGCATTGACCATGCTAAAACTTTTATCCAATTGTTTGGCTAACCATGTTTGAGAAATGCCTTTTTCCGAAAGCACAGCCTTTATTCTATTCAGTTTCATTCTTTGATACTATTTTATGATGCAAATATAGGGAATTATATTCGATAACCGGGATAATTTTTGTACTTTTGTGTTCTGAAAAACAGAATTCTGAGCAAAACATGATAAGGACATGTATGTATTTGATGAATACTTGAATGATAAAGATTTGGACAAGCGTGAGCGAGCCAAATTGTAGAGAACGTCCATAGGTTTGCAGGCTGTTGACAATCTGCGTGTATCCGATTTCCTCATTGAAACAGCTCGTAAACATATTGAGGGAGAAATATCAATGGATGAAGTAAGTCTATTGGTAGATGAACATTATAAAAATCTAAAAAAAATCCATATGTGACATTTAAGCCGATGCCAACCATGTCAATTTGACATAAGACCAACGAAATATCCGTCAATTTTACCAGCTTATTTATTCAATGAGCCATAGGTATAAGATTTGCTACTATTTATGACGGAGTGATATTGCTCCCAATTAAAGATATATCGCCTATGGCAAAGATACACTTTTTAAACGTTGATGAAGGTGACTGCTCTATTATTCAGCATGATAATGGAAAGGTTACTATGATTGATATTTGTTGCGGAAACATTGTTGAGCAACAGTCCTCTGGTGTTACCTTTAGTACAGAGTCAGTCAATACTATCAAGGGAAACTTCAACATGAAAGCATATCCAACAAATCCTGTGGAATATATAAAAAGATGGCATATGTCAGACATCTTCAGATACATTCAGACTCACCCAGATATGGATCACATGGACGGCTTGAAGAATCTTGCAAACAGCAAGCTAATCATAAATTTCTGGGATACAACAAATACCAAAGAGCAAAGTTTTGATGAGTATGGTAATTGTGGACGTTATAAGAAAGAGGATTGGGACTGCTATCAACGGTTGCGCAAAAGTGAATATAATCCAAAATCTTTAACATTCTATGATGGGACTACCGCTAAATACTTTGCAGAGGATGATAATGGTGCATTATCTGATGACTACCTCAAGATACTCTCCCCAACGAAGGAACTAATAAAGGCAGCAGAGGCGGCAGGAGATTGGAACGACTCTTCCTATGTTATTCTCTATTGTATTCAAGGACGAAAACTTCTTTTCTGTGGAGACGCAGGAATGGGGACTATAAATCATTTACTTGAACACCATAAAGATGATATTGCCAACCTAGACGTGCTTATAGCTCCTCATCATGGCAGAGACAGTGACAAAGATTTTACTTTTTTGGATATTATGAATCCCAAACTCACACTAATTGGCAATGCGAAGTGCCAACATTTGGCTTACGACAAATGGAATAGTCGAGGGTTGGAGCACATTCAGAACAATCAAGGAGGAAACATCTTGATAGACATCCGCAATAATGGCGAAATGCATGTGAGTTGCTCTAACAAATCATTTGCGGATGCATATAACCAAGAATACTTCAACAAGGAAGAAGCACCCAAGGATTCAAATAATCCAGGTTATTGGTGTTTGTGTTATTATAAAGCAAATTAAAATATATGCGACAGGTTGACAAAGAGACAAAAGAAAAGCGTAACAAGGTTTATTATAGTAAGGCACGTATAAAACCTGCCTATATATTCCTCGTAGTCCCGATTTTTGTTGGATTAGCGATGGGAATAGATGAATTCCTTGAAACTAAGATGTGGGGCAAGGCATTGGTCTATGTCTTGTCATTGGGAACTATCAGTTCTGCACTATTTTTCTTGTTGCGCCTTGTGCTAAGAGACATTTCATTGGTATATCCTGGCAAAATTCTGTTTTGCAACAGGCTGAAGCCAACTATTGCGATGCTTTATGCTGACGACAATGAGTTTACAGAGGAAAACAAAACCGCTATACGAAAGAAAATTAAATGCAAAAAGGGAATAGACCTTCAGTCTATAAAAAACAAGACCTACAAGAACAATAAATATGCAAAGCGTGTAGATGAAACTGTTAACTGGTTGTTGGATGTAACCAGATTCGATGATATACTGTTCGATTATAACTGCATTTATGGTTTATAGAAGCCCCCATGAATAAATCGCTCATCATTTTCGGCATCGTCAACATAAC
>OBLI01000490.1_pt1 | contig 41886 bp, 33 predicted proteins | sample 1519701 | NCBI WGS metagenome assembly OBLI01 (sample SAMEA3663005, study PRJEB22513) | pig gut metagenome | biome: pig gut; feature: pig-associated habitat; material: faeces | place: France | collected 2012
TACAAGCAATTATTTGGAATTTGATGAATAGGGGTATGGTTTTTTAAACCAACTAAGCATAGGGTATAAGAACAGTTGTTGTAAGGGTACAAGAATAGCTGTTATAAGGGTACAAGAATAGCTGTTTTAATGGTACAAGAACAACTGTTTTAATGGTACAAGAACAACTGTTTTAATGGTACAAGAACAACTGTTTGCCTTTTACTGATTTCACTAGCAGCTGCACGACTATATGTGTGTTAAATAGTCGTAACGGCAACCGACTTAATGTCGATTGCCGATGTAATGTGGAGCTGGAGGGAGTCGAACCCTCGTCCAAACAGGGAAACAATCCGCTTTCTACATGCTTATTCCAGCCTTCGTTTTTCGTGCAGCAGCAAGACCTGGACCACCAACTGATGCCTTATCCTCTTAATTTCATCGACCACACGAGGCTGCAACCGACTATTTCCGAATTAGCCGCACCGCTTAACCCTCAGACTCGGAAAAAGATCCTTGGAGCGATGTCTCGTCCCATCACCTGGTGACGGGATTAAGCCAGTAATCTACTGTACTTCGATTAGGCAGCGAGAGCGTAATTTGTTTCGCCAGATAAATTTCTTGACCGCATTGATTATGGAGTATACAGCCACCACTCCGCATGCTTACGCATCACTTCAACCCGCTGTCAAATCCAGTCAACCCCATTTCTGACACCTGTTGAATAATCACGTTTTATTTCAGACTGCAAATATACATCTTTTTCTGATATTGTGCAAGTTTTTGGGCATATTTTGCAAAAGATAATGCAAATAGTTCTTTTTTATCAAATAATTACAGTACCTTTGCAATAAATTAAGTGTTTTGTGGTTATAATATATAGAAAACTCACAACAATACGTGAATAATATTAGACAAGACGTGAACAATATAAGCATAAATGAGGCAACGGATGTAGGATGTAGCCACGATGCCATGAACGAGATGCAGCGTGCGGTAAAACGCATGCTGGATGTCGTATTTTCGGCACTCGGCCTCATCATACTCTCACCAGTGTTTCTTATCATATATGTGATGCTGAAACGGCAGAGAAACGGCGCGGTGATCTTTTCGCAAGAAAGGATTGGATATCGTGGCGAACCTTTTACTATCTATAAGTTCAGAACGCTGAGCACCGTGGAAACAGAGCCACAACTAACAGTGAAATGCGACGAAGAGAACTCCACAAAAACTGAGCGTTTCCTGCGTGAGCACCATCTGGATGAGTTGCCACAGTTGTGGAACGTACTCATCGGCGATATGTCGATAGTGGGCCCAAGACCAGAGCGCAAGTATTATATAGACCAGATTATGAAAAACGACCCAAGGTATGAGTTTATCTATGAGATGCGCCCAGGACTTACCTCCGAAGCCACCATATACAATGGATATACCGACACCATGGAGAAAATGCTGATACGCCTAAACATGGACATACACTATCTTGAAAACCGCTCGTTGTGGCTCGATTTCTGCATCATAATAAAAACGGTTATCAGCATAATAAGCGGTAAGAAATTCTAACAATGAAATCCTTTACAAAAATGAAAAAGTTCATTATATCTATCCTTCTATCAGTATTATTGCCTACAATAGCAGCAGCACAGTCGATGACAGACGAACAGATTATCAAGTTTGTTATGGAACAGCAGCAGATGGGCAAGTCGCAGCAGCAGATAGTGACACAGCTGATGCAGAAAGGCGTGAGCATAGACCAAATAAGACGCATACGCCAGAAATACGAAAAGCAGAACGGCCAAACAAGCTTGGGTGCTGTAGACATTACAGGCGAGAGCAAGGTGAACGACCGCATGAGAACCAACAACGGCAAGGTTAAGGAGTCTGATAATGGTAATGCCTCATACCGTGTGAAGGAGAATGAGGAGACACGAAAAAAACGCTTTGTAAACCGCGCCGAAGGAGAGGCTGAAGACAACTATCAGATGAGGCGCGAACTGAGCACCTTCCTACCCGACTCCACCGAGATCTATGACCAGATGTATATGGAGGAGATGATGGCCAAGTTAAACAACAAGCGAAAGGTGTTTGGGCGTGATATCTTCAATAATAAAAACCTCACCTTTGAGCCTAATATGAACATAGCCACACCGCAAAACTACCGTCTGGGTGCCGGAGATGTGGTGTATATAGACATCTACGGCGCATCGCAGAAGAGCCTGCAATGCACTATCACACCCGATGGGGATGCCGTGGTGGAGGGATATGGACCGATAAACATTGCAGGACTCACAGTGGCACAGGCCAATGCCAAGGTAAGGTCTACACTGGGGGCACGATACAGCAGTTCAAAAATCAAACTGACCGTGGGACAGACCAAAACCATCATGGTAAACGTGATGGGTGAGGTGATGGCGCCTGGCACCTATACCCTATCGGCTTTTGCCTCGGTATTCCATGCTCTTTACATGGCTGGTGGTACCAATGATATCGGTACAATGCGTAATATAAAGGTGTATCGCAACAATTCACTGGTGACCACCGTGGATATATATGACTATATCCTCAATGGAAAATTGAGCGGAAATATTCGCCTGGCCGACAACGACGTGATAGTGGTGGGCACATACGACTGCATGGTAAACATGACTGGAAAGGTGAAGCGCCCCATGTTTTATGAGATGAAAAAAGAAGAGAGTCTTGCCACTGCCATCAAGTATGCAGGCGGATTCGCAGGCGATGCCTACAAGAAGACCGTAAGGGTGATAAGGAAAGCAGGCTCGAAATACAGCGTGTTTAACATTAGCGAATTTGACATGGCATCATTCCATCTCGACGATGAAGACTCAATAAGCGTAGACTCTGTGATTCCCAGATATAGCAACATGGCAGAAATCAAGGGAGCGGTATTCCGTCCGGGACTTTATCAAGTGGGGGGAGAGATCACATCGGTGCGCGCATTGCTGGAGCATGCAGAGGGGTGCACAGAAGATGCTTTTACCGACCATGCCGTAATGCACCGCATGAAGGAAGACCGCACTCTGGAGGTGATCTCAGTAGACGTGGCTGGCATTCTCAACGGCACCGTGCCAGATATTGCACTCAGAAATGAGGACGTGCTCTTTGTGCCCAGCAAGAAAGACCTGCAGGAAGAGCAGACTCTGACCATACATGGAGAGGTGATGTATCCTGGCATCTACCGCTTTGCCGACAATGAAACCCTCGAAGACTTTGTGCTGCAGGCCGGAGGACTGACTGATGCCGCATCGGTAATGAAAGTAGACGTGGCACGCCGCATAACAAACACTACTGCCACCACAGCCAGCGACACCATTGCACATACCTTCACATTTGCACTGAAAGATGGTTTTGTGATTGATGGCACTCCGGGATTTGTGCTCAAACCATACGACGAGGTATACGTGCGACGCTCTCCTGGATATTCTGAGCAGCAGAACGTGAAGATAGAGGGAGAGGTGCTCTTTGCCGGAACTTATACCCTCAACAAGAAGAGCCAACGACTGAGCGAGATGATCAAGCAGGCCGGAGGACTGACCAATACAGCCTATGCTGAGGGTGCACGATTGGTGAGAAAATATACCCCCGAGGAGAAGATGCGCGACGAGGCCCTGCTCAAAATGGCCAAGGCAAATGCCAACGGCAAAGACTCTATAGACATCAAAAAACTGGACCTGGGAGAGACCTATGACGTGGGTATCAACCTCGATAAGGCACTGGCATCCCCCAATAGCGACTTCGATATCGTATTGCGCGAGGGCGACCGCATCATTGTGCCAGAATATTCTGGTACGGTGAGAATAAGTGGAGATGTGATGTATCCAAACACTGTGGCATACAAGGAAGGCAAGGGTATCGGATATTATGTGGACCAAGCAGGTGGATGGGGAAGCACAGCCAAAAAGAGTCAGACATACATCATATATATGAACGGCACCATAGCCAAAGCAGGGTATCACACCAAACCAATGCCTGGATGCCAAATTGTGGTGCCAAGTAAGGAACAGGGCAAGAAGATGACCACAGCAGAGATAGTGGCCATAGGTTCGGGTACCGCATCAATAGCCACTATGATAGCCACCATTGCCAACCTTTTGAAATAACATGATATGGACAACAAGAAAGAAGAAATCATAAACCTTGGAACCGTAATACGCAAGGTTATTTCCCGACGCAAGGCTTTCTACAAGTCTTTGCCAGTGGCATTCATACTTTCGTCACTGCTGATAATAACAGTGCCGCGCACCTATAACTCTTCTGCATTGCTGGCACCAGAAATGGGAGGCAACATGGCGGCAGGTGGAGCCTTGGGGAGCATCGCCTCATCTTTCGGTCTCGACTTGTCGCAGATGCAGTCTTCTGATGCTATCTCTCCACTGCTCTATCCTGACCTTATGGACGACAACGGCTTTATCTTCAGCCTCTTGAGCATCAAGGTAAAGAGTGTAGACGGAGAGATAAACACCACTTATTATGATTATCTGGACAAGCATCAGAAGAAAGTATGGTGGAAGGCTCCTATAGGATGGATAGGCAAGATAATGCCAAAAGGTTCTCCTGTGGCTGCTCCGTCGAAATCGAAACCCAGCCCTTACTGGCTGTCGGAGCGCGCCAACACCTTGGCAGAAATGGCTAGGTCAAACATACGATTGAGCGTTGACAAGAAGACGGGAGTAATAGGCATTACAGTGACAGCCCAAGACCCTCTGATCTGCAAAACCATGGTAGACTCTGTGGCTGTGAAACTACAGCATTTCATAACCGAATACCGCACCAACAAGGCTCGCATAGACCTCCTCTATTATCGTGAACTGCTGGCCAAGTCGAAGAGCGATTATGAGAAAGCACGTCAACTATATGGTTTCTATGCCGATGCTAACCAGGATGTGTCATTGCAGAGTTATCAACTGAAAGCCAACGACCTCGAAAATGACATGCAACTGAAATTCAATACCTACAGCACCATCAACACCCAATATCAGGCTGCACTGGCCAAAGTGCAGGAGCGAACCCCAGCCTTTACTCAATTGCAGGGTGCAAGTGTGCCTGTGAAACCATCAGGTCCCAAGCGCATGCTCTTTGTGATTGGCATGCTCTTTCTCACAGCCTTTGGAACAGTGGTTTATATTCTGAAAGAAGACATAAAGGGTTTCTACAGTTTGCAGACTTGATGGACACCAATACACGCATAGTGGTAAACACCCTGGCACAGCATGTAAGGGCAATACTCAATACCTGCATGTCGCTGTTCTCCACACGCTATATCCTCATGGCGCTTGGGCAGTCAGACTTTGGCATATTCTCGCTGATAGGCAGCACTGTGGCCATGCTCGGATTTGTGACAGGAGCACTGGTGGTGACCACCCAGCGACACCTGTCATACTCATATGGAGAAGGTGACAGGGAGGCTTCACGACAGATTTTCTCCAATAGTCTGTTTATCCATATTCTGACCGCGGGTGTGCTGATAATAGTGCTGGCAGCCATCAAACCACTACTCTTCGGCGGCATTCTCGATATCAATGCAGACCGCATAGACACGGCCTCAAGAGTATATTTCATTGTATTGGTTATGCTTGGATTATCGGTGGTCACATCTCCCTTTCGCGCACTATTTGTTGCCAGGGAGAATATCGTCTATATCTCCATAATAGACTTTCTCGATGGGGTATTCCGATTAGGCTTGTCTATATGGCTACTATTTATCAATGTCGACAAACTTGAATTATATGCATGGATGATGTTTGGCATCGCTGCATTCAATCTCATTGCCTTTGCTGCCTATGCAAGGATGGAGTTTGACGACTCATGCCTGTGGCCTCGCCTAAGCGACATAAGGAAGAGTATAATAGCCAAAATCATGAATTTTGCCGGTTGGACGGTATACAGCACCGGATGCATACTGAGTCGCAACCAAGGATTGGCAATAGTGCTCAACTCTTTTTTCGGCACAGTGGTGAATGCCGCCTACGGCATAGCCCTACAGGTATCATCGGCAGTGCTTTACATCTCGCAGGGAGTGATAAATGCCATGAGTCCGCAAATCATCAAGGCTGAAGGCGAAGATAACCACCAGCGCACACTGATGATGACAGAGAAAGCATGCAAATATTCCTTTCTGCTACTGTCGGTGCCTGTGATACCCATTTGTTTTGAAATGCCCAGCATACTGGAGGCATGGCTTGTGGATGTGCCAGAAGGTGCTGTCACGATATGCCGTTTTGTACTCATGGCTGCTCTCATAGACCATACTACCCTGGCATTGGCCATAGCCAACCAGGCATCGGGCAGGATACGCAACTATTCGCTGCTAATAAACACAATGAAACTGCTGACACTGCCCATGGTGGTTATAATACTACACATGGGCGGTACCACCACCTCGGCAATGGTCTGCTATATCTCCGTAGAGGCGTTTTGCGCCATGCTACGCCTACCATACATGAGATATTCAAGCGGACTGAAAGTGCGACATTTCTTGAGCAACGTAAGCATCAGGGAGATGAGCACCATAGCAGCATTGGCGGCAGTGGCATACCTCTGCTCCACATATATAACCATCAAGTGGGGATTTGTCATCACCCTTACCTTATGCAGCATCACAGGGATTGCAGTTATATGGTTAACTGCCATGACAGAGCAAGAGAAGACCGCAGCTCTCGAAATGGTAAAACGCAAGAAACAGAAACAATAACATACTCATGCAACAGGTTATCACCCCGGCAGACAAACAGGTGGAACATACAACCAAATCTACCATCATACAATTTGTGATACTGGCCATTCTTCTTCTGAATGTCAGCGTCAGTTTCACTGCGTTTGCTTTTCTGCAGTGGTATTCATACCTCTCGCTTGGCATCTGCATAGTAAACTTCATGGTGCTCGGCATGATAAACATGCGCAAGCCTATGGCCTCATATCTCGACCTCGTGGTGGGGTTCTATCTTGTGCTGCTCATCATATTCTCAATAATAAACGGCACAGATATCAAAAACGCCATCTACAAGTCTATAGAAGTGGGGATAGTGATATTTTGCCTCAACCTATGGCGGCGACCCGAACTAATGGTGAAGAGTTTCACACTGGTAATGTCGGCAGCCGCATACGGCAATCTGGCTGTCATGGTGCTCTTTCCAGACTGGATGTTTGCAGCCAAAGATGCTTTCGATAGTTATATCCTTGGAGGAAACTACAACCAGATAGGAAGCCGTCTGATCTTTGGACTGGCACTCAACACTGTATGCATGAGATGGGGCTGGTGGTGGAAACTAAACATGGTGGTACTGTCAATAGTGTCTATTGCTACTCTGGCATTTGTGGGTTCCATGACCTCTCTGTCGTGCATATTGCTATATATAGTATTCTGCATGATACCATCAGAGAAATTGCAGAAACTCGGCAGTATTGCCTTTTTTGTCTTCTACCTGTTGTTCCAGTGTTTTGTGGTGTTTAGCGGAGAAGGATTGCACAACAATTCGCTGGCCGTATATATTATAGAGGATGTGCTGGGCAAAGACATCACCTTTACAAACCGCACCAGATTGTGGGATGCCGCAGGCAGCAAGTTTGCCGAGTCGCCAATAATCGGATACGGATGGGTGGACACAGAATGGTATACGTCGGAGATGGACTCTTTTGCCATAGGACCGCATAACTACATATACAGTGTATTGATAACAGGAGGTGTGACACTGCTCTCGCTACTTATCATAGCAATAGGACTGGTATTCAGAAGGATAAGCACCAAATTTGACAAACATGCCAACATACTGCTCATGGGACTCTTCACACTGCTCTTCATGATGCTCATGGAGGTGTATCCGTTCTTCTTCCTCTTCATACTATTATACACACTGTATTATTATCCCACAATGAAATTTGACGATGATGAAAAGGCACGACAATGATATACAACCTATAGTGACCATCGTGATGCCTTTCTATAACCATAAGGAGGATGTCATAAACATGGTGGAGAGCATTGCAAAAGGCAAATGGACGAAATGGCAACTGCTCGCCATAGACGATGGTTCTACAGACGGCACAGCTGAATGCCTGCACAATGGATATGCCAATGACCCACGAGTGGAAGTGATAAGCCGCAACCGTATGCCCAAGGGCGCACAGACCTGCCGCAATATGGGCTTAGACATGGCCAAAGGCAAGTATATAGTCTTTTTTGACTCTGATGACTTGGTGTCTGAAGAATGCCTGAAGGTGAGGGTGGCAGAGATGGAGCGCAATGAAGATATGGATTTCATGGTCTTTCCATCGGGAGTTATGGTGCACGGTCAGCCTAACACAGGACCTCACCCATACTGCTATGGGTTTGATATCTACAAAGACGACACGGCAGCCTTTGCCATGAGACAACTGCCATTCATAGTATGGAACAACATCTACCGAACCGAAAGCCTCAGACGCTGCCAACTGAGATGGTGCGAGCAATTATTGTCGCTCCAAGATGCTGATTTCAACATAGCGGCATTGGCGGCTGGACTCAAATACAAATATGCAAACGTGGCACAAGACTATTTCTACAGAATAGACAGTAGCGGTTCGGTATCAAAAAAGATTGAACATAAAAACCATGCCGACAGCCATCTTTTGGCTTGCGAGCGAATGATAAAAGCAGTCAAGGTGACATGGGGCGACAGATATGACTGCTATCTCTATCGAGGGGCACTCACCATCTATAATGCTAGAATGAGCGGCAAAGGCATAGACAGCCACTTTGCACAGAAAATGGTAGACATGATGAGGCAGTACTGCCCCTGGCAGGCAACCATTCTCAACTGGCAACGCAAAATAAGCGAATGGCTCGGATATGTGATTCCCCCAAAAACGGCAAGGCAGATTCCTATGGTCTTCTTTCTGATTGCACAGCAATGGAGAATACGGCAAAAAACTAAGGCCATAGACCATATTTTGAAACAGACTAATCACACACCAGAGAGATGAAGAAACTGAGCATTATCATAGTGACATACAATTCTGAAAAAGACATCTACGACTGTATAGATGCCATAAGAAAGTATGCTGACATAGAAAGCGAAGAACTCGAACTGATAGTGGTTGACAACAATAGCCCTCAGTGCGAACAAATGTTTGCTACTATCACACAACGATACGGAAATATCATCACACTGGTAAAAAACACATGCAACGGAGGATACGGACAGGGAAACAACATCGGCATTAGAATGGCTCAGGCACCATATTTGATGATCATGAACCCAGACGTCAGACTCACACATCCTATGATGAAAAAAGTACTGGCATATATGGATAGCCACCCGAAAACCGGAATCTACGGCATGAAACAATTATTGGGCAACGGCAGCATGAGCCTCAACTCTTTTAACTGCACCCACCACATGAATGGCTATCTGCGCATTGTGCTCACGGCAATAGCAAACCGCACAGGATGGTTCTGGCCTTCATGCATGTATGTGTCTGGATCGTGCTTTATCATAAGAAAAAAAGAATTTGAAACTGCTGGACTCTTCGACGAAACCATATTCATGTATGGCGAAGAAGACGACATATTCATGAGAATGAAGAACTTGGGAATGAAGACTTTCTTTGACCGTCACTCACGGTATGCCCATCTCACCGACAATAGACCACTGAACTTTGAAACAGAAAAGAAAGTGATAGAGTCGGTGATAAAAATTAACGAAAAACATGGATGGAGCGCCGACCGTACACTCAAGAATGCTATTAGAGAAACTAATATGCTGCTGTGGAGAGAGCGTATAAGCAAGGCTCTGGGCAAAGACCATGGTACCACAGAATTCTGGCAGCAATGGCGCAACTATCTCCGCCAACGACGAAAAGATGTCTATTCACAAGAATTATCATAATATATGGTTTAGAAAATTATAAGACAGGAGGGACATAATATGTATGACATACCTATTTTATTAGTCATTTTCAGTAGAAAAAATGAGGCTCTCAAGAGCCTCGACCAGATACGCAAAACCAAACCCACACATTTATATATTTCGGGAGACGGACCGAGAGAGCATGTGGCAGGTGAGAAGGAACGAGTGGAAGAAACACGTAAGGCAGTAATTGATGCCATCGACTGGCCATGCAATGTAACCACACGTTTTCTTGACCATAACTTAGGTTGCAGCAGGGGGGTATATACTGCCATCAACTGGTTTTTTGAACATGAGGAGATGGGTATCATCATCGAAGATGACTGCGTGATGAGAACCTCTTTCTTTACCTTTGCCAAAGAAATGCTCGAAAGATACAAAGACGATAACAGAGTGGGAATGGTGGACGGTGCCAATTATGCCACAGGAATAGACATACCCTACTCTTACACCTTCAGCCGATATAAGGCTTGCAATGGATGGGCCACATGGCGGAGGGCATGGCAACTCATGGATATTGACATGAAATGGAGACAAACAGAATATGAGGCTTCGGTGATTGCAAACATGGGATATAAAGCCAAGGACATGAGATACTGGAGATACAGACTAAAGGCCATTGATATTCACGACGTGAGCGCATGGGACTGGCAGTGGTATTTCACACTTGCAGCACATAACATACTGTCTATCATACCCAAACACAGCCTTACCACAAATATAGGATTCGGAGAAGGGGCTACACATACCTCCACAGCCACAGCACCAGATTATTTTACATCTAAGCATGAACTGGAATTTCCGCTGCACCATCCTCCTTATATGGCTCCTTACATGCCATTTGAAAAGGCTTTCTATCATTCTAACAATACATTGTTTAATAGAATAAAGCAACTCTTCCCTTTTGCTTTCAAAAACATGATAAAACGAATAGTAAGAAGATGAAACTAAAACTCAACACCATCAAAGGGGTTTATAAATACCATTTCATACCCATCTTCCAGGGTATCAAGAGAATAGACAAAACAATAGCCAAAGAAAATCTGGCCATTCTTAAAGAGGTTTGCGACCATGAGGGCATACCTTTTATCCTGTTTTACGGTACACTGCTCGGGGCTGTAAGAGAACATGACTTTATCAGCCATGACGAAGACATAGATCTGGTAATGTATAAGACTGACATGGAGAGATTTCTTGCCACCCTCTTCACACTGAGAGAAAGGGGATTTGAGTTGGCACGGTATGAGCGCCGGGGATTTCTATCTATCATACGAAAAGGCGAATACATAGACGTGTATTTTTATGAACCTTATCCTCATGACGAAAGACTATGGTATTGCTGCCAGGATATATGCCTCAAGGAATATGTGCTGGACGTAATGCCATACCACTTTCAAAATGACGAATACCTCGTGCCAAGAAACTACGTCAAATATCTTGAGTATTATTTCGGAGATAATTGGCAAACGCCAATACAGATCTTTGACTATAACAAGTCGAAGATATCAAGGATGAAAGAGTATGCCACACAATATGTGAAGGCATTGATGCCACAAGCCTTGGCAGAAAGGATACAGCACCGCACCGACGGACCGAAACTGAAGAAATGGCTGGAGAAGATAAACAAAACCCTGTAAAATAAACAGATGAAGATAAGCATCATCACCACCACATACAACAGCGAACGCACGCTCAGAGACACCATCGAGTCTGTATTGGTCCAGACTCACAAGGATATAGATTATTGGATTATCGACGGTGGGTCTACCGACTCCACCTTGTCGATAATAGAAGAATATGCACCGGAATTTGGCGAACGGCTACATTATATCTCCGAGCACGACCACGGCATCTATGATGCTATGAACAAGGGCATCAAAAGGGCTAAGGGAGACATTGTGGGCATATTGAACTCAGATGACTATTTCACCTCAGACGATGTTCTTGAGACCGTAAACAAGGCCATGACCGACAGTAGCATAGATGCCGTGTATGCCGACATTCACTTTATACACCCCGACCACCCCGACAAGGTGGTGAGGTATTACTCTTCTGCCATGTTTAGTCCGTTCTGGCTACGTTTCGGGTTCATGCCCGCACATCCTTCTTTTTATGTCAGGAGGAGCGTGTATGAGCGCCATGGATTATTTGCCACCGACTATCAAATAGCAGCCGACTATGACCTAATGGTAAGACTGCTATGGAAGGAACGATTGCGCACCAAATATATAAAGAAGGATTTTGTTACCATGCGCACCGGTGGCATGAGTACCAAAAACCTCCGTAATAGGATACTGATAAACAGCGAAGACGTGAGGGCATGCCGCAAATATGGCATGTACACCAATAGAATTATGATATGCTTCAAATATCTTTATAAGATTTTTGAATTCAAACTGTGACCAGACTATTGAGGATCTCTATGAGCCTGTCATTATCCTTGCGGTCGCGCACTGCTATCCTTACTATCTGATGACCTTCCATACGACTCTTGTTGCCACAGTTGCTTATCAGCACATCGCGCTCTATGAGTGACTGAGTAAGACTGGCAGACGTGAATGGTGCCAACACCTCGCAAAGGAAATAGTTTGCCTGCGACGGTATGACGCGCAAATAGGAAACAGCAGACAGAAGTTGGGCAAATCGTTGGCGCTCCTCAACAAACTGCATGCATGCCACCTTATATTCGGATGCATACTTGCCGAAAATCTGCATATAAAACTCAGCAAACGAGTTGATATTCCATATGCTCACCTCCTTCTTCACCTTGGCAATAAGAGTTTCGTCGGCAGAGGCAAGCACACCAAGACGCAAGCCTGGCACTCCATATGATTTTGATATTGATTTCATTACCATCATATGGGGATGTGAGTCAAGAATATCGTTGTGCAAGAGGCTGTTGTCTTCATACCCTTCGGTGAAATCCACAAAACTCTCATCCACAAGCAACCTGATGCCCTGCTTTTCGCACCAGTCTGCCAACCTAAGCACATCACAAATGGGCATAAAATGACCTGATGGGTTGTCTGGATTCACTATCATGAGCATGCCCAACTGTTTGTCGCAATAATAGTTCATTAGATCATCAGCAGTATATGCAAAGTCTCTATTGTCTGGGATATAAGCCACTATCTGCTCTTGCCTAAGTCTGTTGGGATATTCGTCAAAAGTAGGATATATCACTCCCACTCGCCCATTGGCATGCTCCTCCATCACCACCTTGATGAGTTCGGCAGCACCATTGCCAACCACTATATTTGCCTGCCTAACACCAAAATATTTGCCAGCGAGCAACGAATTGACATACATACCCGAGGGATAATTCTGCAGCAGCACGTCATAATTGGATTTCATCTCATCTTTCATGCGGCGGGTAGGGAAGAAAGGATTGACAAGATAGCAGAAATCGAGCAATTGCGGAAATCTCCAGAATCCACCATATCGTTTTCGAAACTCCTGAAATTTTGTTTCTGATGGAGCAAAGAGTGTGGAGGCGATATCCAAATCCTGCACATCGTCTATCTCATACCATTTGACACCACTCACGGGCAGCGCACGCAGCGTGGTGTTGCCAAGTTTGGTGAGCACATTGAGCACCTGCTCATAATACTCATTGTTGCCCAGCACCTTACAGTAAGCCTCAAGGAATGGGACATACTGATGCTTTGAAAACTCCTTACTAAACTTATACACATTGACAGTTTTGAAATATCTGTCTGCCTCATCATAGTTGAAGGCCTGCTTAGACACAAAACTGATTATTCGCCTGTCGTCATCGATGGTAACCATGGTACCGTCCATCCAACTCTCATATTTGGCCACAAGGGCGAGGTCGGGAGAAGGATGATTGACCAGCATGTCTATCATATCGTCTTCGAGTATTAGGTCAGACTCCATAAGTATGGTATCTTCGCTACACATCACCTCGCTTGCAAGTGCCAGCGAATAGATATTGTTTGTCTTGTCGTAGATGGGATTGGTTATATACTCGATCTTTATTATGTCATCATACCTGTGACCTATATAGTCAATGAGTTTCTGCCCCTCATAGCCCACCACGATAACCAGTCTGCTGAGATGATGCTTAGACAATTGGCGTATGAAACGGTCTATGAGTTTTTCGCCGTTTACTTCCACCATACATTTGGTGTTGTTTTTGGTGTATTCACCAAGTCGCCGCCCCATGCCGGCAGCCAGTATTATTGCTTGCATAATTTTCTGTGATAATTATTTCTTCGAGTGCAAAGTTAACAAAAAAAAGAATAATCAGAAAGATTTGGCTATGAAATATAATAAAAAGCGTTATTAAGAGTTATATATATAAGAGAAAACATACGAACGAAGTTATATGATGGACATACATGTGATATTTATTGCTGGAACTTTGCTTATCAGTATGGTATGTGGTTTGATATCCATACCACTGATTATCAATTTCTGCTACAAGCACAATATTTTTGATATGCCAACGGCACGCAAAGTGCATAAAAGGGGCATTCCGCGCCTGGGCGGAGTATGCTTTCTGCCTAGCATGCTGGCAGCTATATTGGCAGTGGTGCCCATGCTCAATTCCCACAGCGAGACAGGCAATGAGGTGACCATCAGCCTATGGTCGTGCATGTTTTTTCTCAGCCTTGCCCTCATATATAGTACCGGACTCACAGATGACATAGTGGGACTGGGGCCAAAGACCAAGTTGGGCGTACAGATACTGGCAGCCTCGTTTCTGCCTCTCTCTGGTTTATATATCAACAATCTCTATGGTTTGTTTGGCATTCACGAAATACCATACTGGATAGGATTTGCTATTACCGTATTCATGATTGTATTTATTGACAATGCCATGAACCTCATAGATGGCATTGATGGTCTGTGTGGTGGTGTGGCTCTCATAGCCCTGTCTGGGTTTCTGTATTGTTTCATGTGCTCAGGCATGCTCGTCTATAGCATGCTCATAGCAGCAATGATGGGTGTGCTATGCTCGTTTCTCTATTTCAATGTGTTTGGCACTGTTGAGAACAAACGCAAGATATTCATGGGCGACTCTGGCAGCCTCACCATTGGGTTCATACTTGGTTTCCTTTGGGTAAAATTCTGCATGAGCACCCCAAAGGAGATGCCTTTTAGGGATGACAGTATAGTCATATCTTTCTCTCTAATCATCGTACCACTGCTCGATGTCGTAAGGGTAAGCCTGGTTAGGCTGATGCATGGCAAACCCATATTCAGCGCCGACAAAAACCATATCCATCACAAAATGCTTCGCACTGGCATGACACAACATCAGGCACTGGCAGCCATTCTGACAATGTGCATAACCTTTATAGCAGTAAACATGTTGCTTATCACGGTGGTGTCAGCCACAGTGATTGCTATCACCGATATCGTATTGTGGGTGGCCATTCAACAAATAATAAACATATTCATACGCCGAAAAGGAAAGTCGGTATTCAATCCCATCGAGCAATAAACCACATCAAAGATTTAGTATTTCCTAAACCACAGGCGCAAAACCTTTGATTTCAACACCATCTGTCCGCCGTCGAGTTGCTCTATGAGGTATGACTCTTCAAAATCATTTACTCCATATGGCTGCAGCATGGAAAGGTTGGTAACAAGGGTGTCGCCGATGTCACGATTGTTTACACGAGGCTCATAAAGGAATAGAGAGTCTCCTCTTTGCGAAAACCCAAACAATATTTTGTTGCGTGTATCATGCTTGTCCTGCACCTCAAGAATATGCCGCTGCACGGCCCAGTAAATCATGCGCTCACGTGCATCCACAGACGCACCTGTAGACAATGTATCAATGGAGCGCAACTGCCAAAATCCATCGAGATCACCATTATTACTTGTATGTATCTCACATCCTGTCATGACCAAAGCCATCATAGAAAAAAAACAAAACTCTGCTATCTTCTTCATCGTCTACTATTTGTTATTTGCTTAGCCTCATAACCTACAATTAATAATTCTTCCTAACTCAGATAGAATAATTATCCCTATAGTTTGCCACTCTTCCTGATAGTGAGCATAAAACCATGGTTTTGCCCATAGGTATTGCCAGCATCCCATCCATAGGCCGCTGTTATACCCCACCCTTTCATTTTGGTATAGTCAGGAAACGAGTAATCTAACTGTGCCATCACACTCAGCGACTCTTTTGGATTAAAGAGAGGCTTGTCATAGGTTCCAAATCCCTTGCGATATGTGGCCATCACCTTATAATGTGTGTATTGAGAAGGGTCTCCTGCCAACGCCAGATGGAAGGCATAAAACCTATTGTCTTTTACCTTTATAGTGGCATCGTCGTTATAAATGGGCGAAAGATACAAGGGGTTACCCATCACCTGTCCCCAATGCTGCCATCCCGAGAAGATGCTATGATTATAATAATCGTCATTGCCGCCTATATGGTCTGACACCGCCTGCGTATGATCATGATATACCGGACCACTCTGATATTTTGAATATATGTATTCAAATAGAATATTATTCAGAGCATTACTGTTTTTGAATTTCAAGTCCAGACCCAACTGCATATCCTTGAGGCTATACATCATGATCCTATTATGTTTGCGTGTATCCCATTCATCTCCTTTTCCATATCCATCATAGTCTACCATAAACATCGACGACTGGTCTTCAAAGTAATGGTCGGCATAGATGCCCATATACCATGTTGGATAGTCGAAATTGATGCGTAGCACCCAACTGCCCACCTGGTTGCCTTCACGATTTTTATATACGTCCTCGCCTACATCCGACCCACCAGGAATAAACACATTCCAGAAATCAGAAATCCCCTGACTGTTTTCAACCTTGCCCATCTCGCCTCCCAAGCCTGGCATCCATGATGTGCCACCAAACTGTGCAGCCATCTCAAGCCCCATTTCCACAGACACGGGCAGAAAACGATATTCATTGCCAATCTTTATATATCCAGCCTTGCTATGGTATAGAGTTTTGTCTGTATACTTGCTTTGCTGGTGTGTAAAGTCAGCCTGCCAGTTGCCGTCTGTCTGCATGCCATAAGCTATGTGTCCTTTAACGCTTACCCATCCGTTGGTCAGCGGCACGGCCCAATAGTCAGGCAATGCTAATCTCACCTGCGGCACAGGGCGTGCGTTCTTGCCTAATGTCTGGCTACCAGTAGAGAGTTCGTCGTTTTTCAGTTCCAGTGGATATTCCTTGGCACCTATGGTGAGATTCCCCTTCAGCCATCTGGCCTCCACGAAAGCCTGTTGTACTATCATCGTGCTCGTATGATGATATGCTGCCACCATATCCAACTTATATCCTATCTCCCATTTCCTATTGCTTTCTGTAGCCATGGGTTTAGTGATAGAAGCGCGCAGATATCCGTTGTCCTTATTTAGCGAACTGAGTCCATATTTGTTGGCATTGAGCCACAATGGGGTATGGTCGCCTCTGGTGATACCCCCTTGCACCGACAACTCATATTCAAGTCCATCAGTAAGCATTGTGCCCAGATTGTCAGCCTGAATCATAGCACCACCTATATCTATAAGCAACATTACTATACACCCCAGAAATCGTTTCCTCATAACATTAATTCTTTGTATCGCTGGCAAAGGTAACAATAAATTCTGACAATTCAAGTATTATTGCAAAGAATTATCAAATTATTAATAAATCGTCTTCAAAGAGAAAAAGCCAAATAGGGGTTTCCCCATTGCTGTTTAGGGTAATACCTTGGTTATTATGGTTATTCTGCCGTATCTTTGCATCAACAAAAATGAGAATGACAACGCAGTAATAACATTTAAAACTTACAACTATGAAGAGGTTTATATTTTCTATCATCGCAATGACAATAGCTGTATTCGCAAACGCTATGAGTTACGAACAGGCACGCAGAGAGGCTCTCTTCCTCACTGACAAGATGGCTTATGAACTGGATCTCAGCGACCGTCAGTATGAGGCTGCATACGAGATAAACCTTGACTATCTAATGAGGATTGACAGAAGCCACGATATGTATGGCTCTTATTGGACCATCCGCAATCGCGAACTGAGTTATATCCTGACAGAATGGCAATACAGGGCTTTCTGCGCCGCCAACTATTTCTTCCGCCCCGTTTACTGGCACGGTGGATGCTGCCACTTCTATGTATACAAACACTATCCTCACCGCAACCACTTCTATTATAACCCTCCAAGGGCTCACGTGACAGTGGTGAAAAACTATAAGCCAAGACCGTCTTATCACAGTTCGACCCACGTGACCGGCAATGGCAACCATAGAGGCAACAAACCCAACTCATCTTTCGGCAACAACCATGGTAGCAGACCTGGCAATGGGAATAATCACGGAAATGTGGGTGGCAGCAGACCTGGCAATGGGAATAATCACGGAAATGTAAGTGGCAGCAGACCTGGCAACTCCAATAAGTCAAAAAGCAACAGCAAACCTTCTCGCAACTTTGGCGGTGGCGGCAGCCGCACATTCTAACACTGAACGGGCATGCAAATAATACTTATACTAATATGAATTATAGCCTCATCCGCACCACTATAGGTAGATGATCGCTTACTCCTTTCGGGTCGAAATGATACCCTTTATACGAGCGCCTCGGTTTATAGCAGCCCTGGCGCTCGTCGTATTCTATAAGTACCGTGTCGGTCATGATAAACGAGCGCTCAACGAGGTTGGCCAAACCATTGCTCAGCAATACATGATCGATAGTTTCCCAATGCCCCTGATACCAGTAGGTACCGAAGATATGTCGCTTGTCACGAGTAATAGTAGCATTCGTTTCATTGCCATCATTAATATCGTCATGCCTTTTTTCTCTGCGAGGTGTCACATCGGTCATACTATTGCCGCAGATGGTATTGAGGCTTTTGTCGTTGAAACCAGCATTGAAGTCGCCTGCCACGATGATATGAGCATTGGGATTGAGAGATTGTATTGAGTCGATGGCATGCCGCACTCTCGTAGCCACAGCCATTCGTTTGCCGTCGGTTTTGCGTTTGCCACCCAGTCTACTTGGCGCATGCACCACCATCACGTGCAGTGTGTCGAGATTATAAGTGATACCCTTCACATAAAGGACATCTCGGGTAGGCAATTCCCCTTTTGGCATCTGCACTCGCCAGCATTGGTGGCAGATGGGCACAAAGCGTGTGGAGTCATACATCAGTGCCACGTCTATTCCTCTTGCATCGGGCGATGATGTCATAAGATAATCATAAAAGAAGGTGCGCAAGGGCGAGCGGCGTGTTAGCATGGTCATCACCGTATCGTTTTCCACCTCGCACAATGCCACGATATCAGGTATTCCGCCATTATCATTGTTTTGTGCTCCAGCCATCAGTATGGTTTGTGCAATGTTTCTCACCTTGCAGAAGAGTTTTCCTCCAGTCCAGCGCCGTGGCGAGTCAGGCAGATACTGATAATCCTGCTTCATGCTGTCGTGGCAGGTGTCAAAGAGGTTTTCGCAGTTGAGTTCCATAAACGATAGCAGCGAAGCCATCACCATTGCACATACCATCATAATATCAGTTTTCTCACTTCGGCATTAGTCATTCTCGGTATCTTGTTGGTTCTTGTGTTATGGTATACGGCCTGTATCACCTTGTTTATTATGCCATGCCCCACCGCCACCACAGTCTGCTGGCTATAGTCGCGCCTAAGCCAGTCCATAAACAATCTGGCTCGTTCCATCATAGCATCCATGCTCTCCACATCATCGGGCCATGGTACATCCTTGAGGTCGGGTATAAAGCGTCCCGTGAAGGACCCCCAGTCACGCTCGCGCAGTAGCGGGGTAGTAATCAGAGGCAATGAACGCCTTTTGGCTATCACCTCTGCCGTGTCTACGGCTCTTTTGAGGTCGCTGGCAATCACGGCATCTATCTGTATGCCATCCAGACTTTTAGCCAGGTTTTCAGCCTGTTCTTGTCCCTTTTCGTTGAGCATGCCTTGTGTCTGCCCCTGCAAAATCTGGTTGGCATTGTCCACCGTCTCTCCGTGTCTTGCTAAATACAATACTGTCATATCTCCTAATATTATAGAGCCAAGCTCTCCTTGTCCACAATTTTCTCTATATAAGTTTTGAGGATATGTATTCCCTTTTGGTTTTCTCCTCCTAATGGTATGATGAGGTCGGCATATTTCTTTGTAGGTTCGATAAACTGCTCATGCATGGGTTTGAGCACGTCGAGATATCTGTCGATTACCATCTCCACGGTTCGTCCTCTCTCCACCACATCCCTTTGGATATTTCGTATCAGTCTCTCATCGCTGTCGGTATCCACAAATATCTTGAGGTCCATCATATCACGGAGTTTTTTGTTGAGCAGTGTCATGATACCCTCGATGATAATCACGGGTTTTGGTTCCACGTGCACTGTTTCGGGCTGTCGGTTGCATTTTATATACGAATATGTGGGTTGCTCCACCGCCTCTCCGGCCTTCAGTTTCTTCACATGTTCGATAAGCAGTTTCCAGTCGAAGGCATCGGGATGGTCGAAATTTATTGCCCTGCGCTCCTCCTCAGTCATGTGTGTGGTATCATTATAATAAGAGTCGAGCGGCACCACCGTAACATAGTGCGGTGGCAGTGCCTCTGCTATTTTCCTAACCACGGTGGTCTTTCCCGAGCCCGTACCTCCTGCTATTCCAATGATTGTCATAATATGGTATGTGTTATGTTATTTGCTCTCTTTCACGAGGTATACCACCACTGGTAGGTGGTCGCTATATCCGTCGAGCCACACCCCTCCGGCATGTGTACGCTTGGGGTTGCCCTTGTATTTTCCTTCCTGCTGTATGAGATAATCTCGGCGGAATATTTGATGTTTATAGAAAGTGAGTGTTTTGAATTCTTTTTTGCCTGTCATATCGAGCATGTTTGGTGTAAACACTATTTGGTCGAAGAGGTTCCATCTACCGTCATAAAAGAGTGTGCCCCTACGATTTTTGGCCAATTCGTTCCACCATGGGTTATACATGTCGCCCTCTTTCACGTCTTTGATTTCGCGTTTTGCCCCTAAAGCCTCGCTCATGCTCTTGTCCATGGGGTCATCATTCATGTCACCCATCACCATGATTTTGAGATTTGGATTTGCAGCCAGCAGCGAGTCCTTGAGATGCCTTACCTGATGCCCACCCTGCTCACGATAGAATGAACCATTAAATCGGCTTGGCCAGTGGCACACTATTACAGCAATCTCTTCTCCTGCCATGGTGCCCTTCACCGTAAGGAAACCGCGTGTATAGTAATTGCTGTCTTTCTCCAATGTCTGCACGTATGGATAGAGGTGGACATCTGTTGGTGTGAAGAGTGTAGGATTATAGAGCAGTGCACAGTCTACTCCTCGTTTGTCTGGTCCTTCCACGTGGCAGAATTGATATCCTCTGGCCTTGAGTGGTTCCTGGTTTATAAGGTCTGTGAGTGCCTTTGCGTTTTCCACTTCAGAGAGTCCGATGATGGCGCAACCTATAGACTTAGGCATTATGTCTGTGCCCATGTCTGCCAGAGCCTGTGCCATATTACGCAGTTTATGGCTGTATTTCATGCCGTTCCACTTATACGAGCCTTCTGGCAGGAAATCATAGTCACGTTTGCCCTCGTCATGACAAGTGTCAAAGAGGTTCTCCTGGTTGTAGAATCCCACGGCGTATGCCGTCAGTTTGCGCTGCTGCGCATCAATGGTTTCAATGCCGCAGATAAGCAGCAAAATCCACAATGCAAATACCTTTCTCATCATATTGTTTTAATTGTTTGTGCAAATATCGGAATTTTATATTAAAAAAAGCAATAGTTTAGTGAAAATATTTCCTTTTAACAGCAATTTAATACCATTATCTGGCTGGTAACGTTATGTAAATGGTATTTTAACAAAAAAATAACCTATAATCATTTGCGAATTAAGAAAAAAATGTGTTACTTTGCAAAACTTAATAAAATGAACATAATAATACAACTAAATTCTATGCAGAAGAAGCTTAAATTGGCCGTGATGGCTTTATGCTGTTCAACCTGCGCCTTCGCCCAGAGCAACAAGGACCAAGGCGATAAGAAGGCTGAACAGAACGAACAAGCTTTCACTTTCACAGAATCTCAGTTGGGCGAAGATGACGACATGTCGCAGAATGTCACCATCATCCGTTCCAACAGCAATATCTATGCAAGTGAAGTAGGGTATCTGTTTAGCCCCGTGAGGTTCAGATACAGAGCTTTTAACCAAAAGTACAACGAGATTTATATCAATGGTGCTCCCATGAACGACCCTGAGTCGGGACAGTTTAGATTCTCTCTCGTTGGAGGTCTTAACAATCAGACGAGAGATGTGGAATACTCATTGCCGTTTGAAGACAACAACTTCTCAATGACTGCAATGGGCGGAAGCAACAACTACAATTTCCGTCCAAGCCACTTTGCCGCTGGACACAAGGCTTCTCTCATGGGCACCAACCGCAACTACACCTTCAGAGGTATGTATACCTACAATACTGGACTGATGGAAAATGGTTGGGCTTTCACTGGCAACCTCACCTACCGCTGGGCCAACCAGGGATATGTAGAAGGCACATTCTATAACTCGCTTTCTTACTTCCTTGGGGCTGAAAAGGTTATCAATGATAAGCACAGCCTCTCGTTCGTCACATGGGGAAACCCCACTGAGAGGGCGTCGCAAGGTGCTTCCACCGATGAGATGTACTGGATTGCCAACGACAGATTCTACAATCCATATTGGGGATATCAAAACGGCAAGAAGCGCAACTCGAGGGTTATCAACGATTTCGCCCCATCTGCGATGTTTACATGGGACTGGAAAATCAACGACAACCTAAAGCTCACCACCACACTCAGTGGCAAATACAGCATGTATAAGAGCACCAAACTAAACTACAACAACTCCGACAACCCACAGCCAGATTATTATAAGGTGATGCCAAGTCGTTTCTATGACCCATGGGACAAGGATGACGACAGTTACCGCACCGAGCAGGCGCTGGCCGACTGGAACTCCGCTTACGACTTCCTCTCGTCAAGCAAGGCCAACAGGCAGATAAACTTCGACAAACTCATAGCCTCAAACTATGGAGCCAACGCAGCTGGACAGGATGCCATGTATTATATCATAGCCAGACACAACAACCAGATGGCCATCAATCTCAGTTCATCCCTCAGGGCACAACTAAGCAATAAATCGGTGCTCAACATCGGCATGAACATGTCTACAAACAAGGGATTCCACTATCTTACCATCGACGACCTGCTCGGAGCCGAATATATGCACAATATCAACTCATACGCATCGAGCAACTATGCCCCTGGCTCCGACAAACTGCAGTATGACCTCAACAACCCCAACGCTTCTCTCAAGGTGGGCGACAAATACCAGTATGACTATAACATACTCGTAGACAAGGCACAGGCCTGGACCACATACTCTGGTGATGTGGAGGCCATGCATGGTTTCATCAGCGCACGCATCGGTGGTGTGCAGATGCAGCGCGATGGTAAGATGCGCAATGGTCTGGCTGCCAACAACTCTTACGGCAAGAGCGGCGTGGCCCACTTCCTCGACGGTGGCATGAAAGCAGGTGCCAACCTCGACCTTGGTCGCGGTCACACCCTCGCCCTCGGCATGGGCTACGAATGGAGAGCCCCTACTGCCAACACAGCATTTGCGGCTCCTGAGATAAACAACGACTTTGTCACAAACCTCAAAAACGAGCAGGTGCGCTCATTCGAAGTAGGCTATCAGTTCAGCAACAACTGGCTCAAGGCTAACCTCAGCGCCTACTATTCATACATTGAGGATGCCACAGAGTGGCAGTGCTTCTATTTCGACGATGCAAACTCGTTCTCATATGTGTCGCTCACTGGAGTGGAGAAGGAATATTTCGGAGTAGAATACGGTCTCAACTTCAAACTCTCGTCGGCATTCAACATCAAGGCCATCGGTACACTGAGCCAGGCTCAATATGCCAACGATGCCAAGGTTAGATACATGTATTCAACAAGTGCAGAATATGGCGACCCTGAAACCTGCTACACTAATGGCTTGCATGAGTCTGGCACCCCACTGCTTGCCCAGAGCCTCATCGCCAGTTTCCACAAGGGAGGATGGTTTATCGACGTAAACGGCAACTATTACGACAAGATCTATCTCAGCCCATCTCTCTATCACCGCTATGAGTCGGTTGTAGACCACTTCAACGGCGAACCCGTAAGACCAGACCAGTCTGAAGGCAAGGGCGGTTTCATGCTCGATGCCTCCATAGGCAAGAGCATCTATCTCAAGCATGGTTCTCTGTCTATAAACCTCACAGTAAACAATATCCTCAATAATACCGACATCTGCACAGGAGGATATGAGCAAGCACGCAGCGACACCTCTGTGGAGTCGGGCAACTCACGAGGCTATAAGTTTACCAAGAACCCTAAGAAATTCTATGCTTTCGGTACCAACGGCATGCTCAACCTCACATACAAATTCTAAAATCGCATGACAATGAACACATTAAGATATCTATTTGCAATATGCACCAGCATGGTGATGGTTGGATGCATGGATGGCGACAAGGGACTCTTTGACAGCGATTGGGAGACAGGCAATGTAAACCCCAGCGACTATTTCGGCAACAACAGCCTGCAAGAGACCAATGTGGTAACCATCAAGGAATTGAAAGACAAATATATAGGTGTGAGCAACTCCGTTCAAAACGACACTGCCCGCATCACAGAGGATTGCCAAATAAAGGCTATCGTCACCGCCAACGACGTGGGTGGCAACGTGTATAGCGAGATTGCCGTAGACGATGGTACCGCCTCCATCCTCATCTGCATCTCTCAGGGCGGTCTCTTCGCTTATCTGCCTGTGGGACAGGAGATACTCGTTGACCTCAAGGGACTATATATAGGCACCTATGGCTATCAGGCTCAGATAGGCACCGCTTATACCAATGCCAGCGGCAAGACATTCCCAAGCCGCATGAGCCAGGTGCTTTGGCAGCAGCACTTCAAACTCATTGGCAAGGCCGACCCAACCAAGGTTGTAGCAGAAGAGTTTGATGTAGACAAGCTCAAAGACAAGACCTACCTCTATGAAAACAGTGGCAAACTGATGACCATCAAAAACGTGAAGTTAAAAGAAGCCGACGGCAAGAAAACCTTCGCACCAAGCAGCGAAAAGGATGCTGGCAATGGCGTGAGCAGACAGATTGCAGGCTTCTCGTCAAGCAACCTCGTGGTAAGGTCAAGCACCTATGCCGACTTCGCTGGACTGGTTATGCCCAAGGAGGCACTCAACCTCACAGGAGTGTTCACACGCTATGGCACCACATGGCAGATACTCCTAAGAGACATCAACGACGTGGAACCTTATAAAGCCCAATAACCCACTGACTACACATTATTATATATAAGGTGGAAACCTTTCTCCACCGAATAAAAAAAACAGAAATAAAAAAACAGACATCATATTATGAAAAAGGTAATAAAATCATTCTTGGCCCTCTCAATGGCGGCATTTGCATTGGCAAGTTGTGAGGATGTGCCTGCTCCATACGAGATTCCAGGCAGCGCAGACAATGGTGGCGACACCGAACTACCCGAGGGCGTCTATCTCGACCAGAGTTTTACATCATCGCTCGGCGACTTTAAGTCAATAGGCAACAATGAAAACATCGCTTGGGAGATAGACTACTCAAGTGCATGCATCACAGGATACAAAGACTACGGCTCGGGCTCTAAGTCCAACCAGGCTGGAGTAACATATCTCGTAAGCCCCGAGATAGACCTCACCAATGCCAAAGAGGCTCACGTGGAGATGACATACGCACTCAACTACGAGCGCGCCGATATCAACACCAACAACGCACTGCTCATAAGCAAAGACTATGCCGACGACCCCACCAAGGCTACATGGGTGGCCATACCCTACTCCACCGAGGGCGTCAATAGCAGTTTCGACTTCGTAGACGTGGCTTCCAATATCCCCGCCGACTTCATCGGTGGCAAGGTGCGTTTGGCACTGCGCCACACCTGCACCGCCTCGCAGTCTTCCACATGGGAGGTTAAATCTCTGGCTGTCAAAGAAGGAAAAGCGGAGGTTGTCAATCCTGGCGACAACCCTGGCGATAACCCTGGCGGCAATCTGGGTGAAGGCGAATATATCAATGAAACTTTCGCCACTTCTTTCGGTTCATTCACAGTGAAAACAATAAAGGGTCTGCCTTGGATTATCGACTACAGTTGCGCCAAGGCTACAGGATATGTAAGCCCCAACACCACACCTTCTGAGAGTTATATCGTATCGCAGCCCATCAACCTTTCATCATCTAAGGGAGCATGCGTAAACTTCGACTATATCCTGCGCTATTACACCAACTATGGCGCTGCCAAACCAGGCGTGGCCGACAAGGTACTCATCACCTCCAACTATACTGGCGACCCATCTACAACCACCTGGACCGACATTACAGGCACACTGACTGAGGGTTCCGACTGGAACATATGGTACAAGTATTCTGTTGACGTGCCCGCAACACTTATCGGCAAAGACAATGTGGTGCTGGCCCTATATTACGCCTGCGAAGACAACTCAGCCACATGGGAGGTCAAAAACCTCGTGGTTAAGGAAGGCAAGGCAGAAAGCGGTAGCACAGGCGGCGACAACCCTGGCGACAACCCTGGCGACAACCCTGGCGGCACCCCTGGCACCGTGGATGGCAACACCATAACAGTAAAAGCCGCTGACTTCGGACTCGGCAATGGTACAACCCTCGGCACACTCACACTCTCTGATGGCACCACCCTCACCTTCGCCTCTGGCGGCAACAACAATGTACCCAAGTATTACAATAGCGGTACCAACTTCCGCATGTATCCAAAGAACACCATGACCGTGAAGGCAAACAAAACCATCGCATCGATAACCATTCACTGCGACAACTTCAATGGTACCATCTACAATGCTTCTGGCGACATAACAGCCGACCCTGGCACCTTGGCCACCAATGATGCAGTGATAAGCATCACAGGCATCAACAATGCCACTACCACCATCACAGACGTAAGCCAGACCACTGGTCCTACATCGCAGTTGCGCATCGTGAGCATGAGCATCACATACGCACAATAATCAGCAGCCATGCCCTCACACCCTATGGGGTGCAAAGAGAAATACACCATGTTTTGAGGCTAATTATACAGAAAGTATAAAATAAACCTCAAAACATTTGGTAGAAATAAAAAAAATCCGTACCTTTGCAACCCAAAAGTGAGAATATAATAAATTATAACATAACAATTAACAACAAAATGAAAAAAGGTATTCATCCCGAAAACTATCGCCCCGTCGTATTCAAGGATATGTCCAACGGCGATATGTTCCTATCATGTTCTACATGCAAGACTACAGATACAGTAGAATTTGAAGGCGAAACTTACCCAGTGGTAAAAATAGAAATCTCAAGCACCTCTCACCCATTCTATACTGGTAAGAGCAAACTTGTGGATACAGCAGGTCGTGTAGACAAGTTCTTCAACCGCTACGGTAAGACAGCAAAGAAATAAGGGTATTGACAAACAATATTTCACACAGTTGAAAAGGTGCTTTCAGCAGTTGCATATACTGAGAGCACCTTTTCTTTTTCCACACATATTTCTATATCCACACACATATATCTATACACATGGGCATCTCAGCAATAAAGAAATATTTTCTATATCTACCCCTGACCATCACCGCACTCACACTCACATCATGTGGGGGCGACGACAATGGCAGCGACGATGGCAGCAATGGCGGCAATGGCGGCAATGTCAGAAATTTCAACTGCAACATAGCCACTGTTTCAAATCCCGAAATCACATGCCTGCAATACCCACGGCTCAGAGGGGGCAACAGCAAGGTCATCACCCACTCCTCCAAAGGATTTGGAGTAAACTACTCAGTAGAATGGGACAGTGATATCAAGTCGCAGCGATGGACATGCTATATCCTCACCAAAGAAAACAGCAAGAAAAAAGTGTCGAGATATTACGGCGATAAAGATGCCATCCCTGGAGCCGCTAATTCCTCCTACCCCTTCGACCCCAATTTGTCGGCAGACGAATATTGGGACGACGACTATTACTATGGTTCAGGCTTCGACCACGGACATATATGCCCATCCAACGACCGCCTGTATAACAACGAAGTAAACTATCAGACCTTCTTCCTCACCAACATGCAACCGCAGTATTCGGTGTTTAATGGCAGTTCATCAGCACATAAATTTTCTGGTCTGTGGATAAACATGGAAGACTTCGTTTACAACACAGGCAAAAACCTCAAAGATGGCGACACCCTCTTTATTTGTAAGGGCGGCACCATAGACAAAGAGTCGCAAATCCTCACCCGCATCAAGGGCAAACTCATTGTGCCCAAGTATTTCTTCTGCACATTGCTACTCAAAGACAGTCGCGGCCTCCGCACCCTCGGTTTCTGGTTTGAGCATTCCAACGAATACCATGGCGACGACCCACTCGTTGACTATACCATGACCATAGACGAGATAGAACAACTCACGGGCATCGACTTCTTCTGCAACCTGCCCGACGACACCGAAGAGAAAGTAGAAAAGAAATGTTATCCCATCGACTGGGGATTGAAATGACACCAATTATGAAGCCCATAAAGATACTGACAATGCTCGTGATTGCCACAGCAGTACAAACCATGAATGCCCAAGGCCACAAACCATTCAGACACGAAGCCTTCACCACCAACAATCCTATGGTTCACGACCCTGTAATGGCTAAAGAGGGAGACACCTACTACCTCTTCTCCACGGGCATGGGCATACAGCAGATGACATCCAAAGATCTTAAGACATGGACGGTGCTACCACAACCCGTGATGAGCGTCATACCAGGATGGACCACCGACTCTGTGCCTGGTTTCCGCAATCATGTGTGGGCACCCGACATCATACACTGGCACAACAGATGGTGGATGGCATACAGTTGCTCCACTTTCGGCAAAAACGGTTCAGCCATCGGTCTGATCAGCACCAACCACCTGGGCAACACTATATGGAAAGATGAGGGGTGCATCATCGCCTCCAAGTCAAAACGCAACAACTGGAACGCTATAGACCCCAATTTCATTATCGACGACAACGACACCCCATGGCTCGTGTGGGGGTCATTCTGGGATGGCATCCAACTGGCACAACTCGACACCACCATGCATATAGCCAAGGGCGAGCAACCTCGCACCATAGCACGCCGCCGCGATCCAAACAAAAAGACCGACCATGTAAACCCCACATCCAAGCAGGCTGGTCCCAATGCCATCGAGGCCCCCTTCATTTTCAAACATGGCCAATATTACTATCTCTTTGTGTCGTGGGACTACTGTTGCCGTGGCTCCAAGAGCGACTATCGCGTGGCTGTGGGCAGAAGCAAGACAGTCTGCGGACCCTATCTCGACCGCACGGGCAACGATATGGCATTGGGTGGCGGCACCATCATCCTCGAGGGCGACAAAACTGAATGGGAAGCGGCAGGCCACTGCGCCGCATACACCATAGACAATCAGGATATCTTCATCTGCCACGGATATAGCTCCAAACAAAACGGCATGGCAATGCTAATGCTGCGCACCATCACCTGGACAGAAGACGGATGGCCAGTGCTCATTGAGCAAAGTGCAAAGTGACAAGTTGACCAGTTTACCAGTTTACTTTTTTACCGTTTTTACCGTTTTTACCTTTCAGACTTCATGACTTCTTGTCAAACTATCACTATTATCAATCCTGAAATCTTTCTACCTTATCAACCAATACCCACTAACCATCTTGTTTAAATACTTCAATAAATAATCTGTTAAACTAATCCTACGTGTTATATATGAATACTTTATGTTGGTTTTACACTACAAAGATAATCGTTTTGATAAGTAAAACAATAGATTGATTTACGTTTTGCTATAGACACCACAAATAATTGATATAAATCAAGGAATATTCTTTGTATATACTTACATTTTGGTATATGACAACAACCAAGGGCATCGCCACTACATCAAATATTGAATTATGATAACTATAAAAAAACAAAATGTTGGATAATCATTTGGCAGAAACAGATAAAATGATTAACTTTGCGCTATAATTGCCGCCTAATCAGCATCTATCATGCAGCATATCTGGCATTATGCATGCGGCAAGACATACGAAACAAGACCAAAAGAAATTTTTAAGATAACATGAAGACTATTTATGATTTCACTGTCAAAGACAGAAAAGGCAAAGACGTGTCACTCAAGGAATATTCCAATGAGGTGCTCCTAATTGTAAACACCGCCACAAAATGCGGTTTCACCCCTCAGTATGAGGAATTGGAAAAACTATATGAGAAATATCACAGTCAGGGATTTGAAATCCTCGACTTCCCCTGCAACCAGTTTGGCCAACAGGCACCTGGCACCGACGAGTCCATACACCAGTTCTGCAAGTTAAACTACGGCACCGAGTTTCCACGATTCAAGAAACTGAAAGTCAATGGTCCTGATGCAGACCCCATGTATAAGTTTCTGCAGGAGCAGAAAGGATTTGCAGGATGGGACGCCACACACCCCCTAACCAAAATACTCGACGAAATGCTGAGCAAACAAGATGCCGACTATCAAAGCAAGCCAGACATCAAATGGAATTTCACCAAGTTTCTCACCAACAAGTTGGGAATGGTGGTAGCACGATTTGAGCCTACAGCAAGCATTGAAAGCATCTCGGCGCAAATAGAGGAACTGCTGAAATAAAAAGAATAAAACAATCAAAATAAGATATGAGCAATAATAGAGAACATGTAAAGTGCCTGATAGTAGGTAGCGGTCCTGCTGGCTACACAGCAGCCATTTATGCATCCAGAGCCAATCTTGCACCAGTTGAATACTGCGGTCTTCAACCTGGTGGCCAACTCACCCAAACCACAGAGGTTGAAAATTTCCCTGGCTATCCCCAAGGTGTAGACGGCAATCAGATGATGATGGATATAAGAGAGCAGGCAGAGCGTTTCGGTGCCGACATTCGCGATGGCGAGATAGTAAAAGCCGACCTCTCCCAATCCCCCTATGTGCTCACCACCGACGAGGGCAAGGAGATAGAGGCCGACACCGTAATCATAGCCACGGGAGCATCAGCCAAATATCTTGGCCTCGACGACGAGCGCAAATACAATGGTCAAGGTGTGTCGGCATGCGCCACCTGCGATGGTTTTTTCTACCGCAAGAAAACAGTGGCAGTGGTAGGTGGTGGCGACACCGCTTGCGAAGATGCCCTCTATCTCTCTGGTCTTGCCAAAAAAGTGTATCTCATTGTGCGCAAACCATACCTCAGAGCCTCAAAGGTGATGCAGCAGCGCGTTATGAGCACAGAGAATATCGAGATATTATTTGAGCACAACACCATCGGATTGTTTGGCGACAATGGTGTAGAAGGTGCCCACCTCGTAAAGCGCAAGGGCGAATCTGACGAAGAGATGGTAGACATAGCCATTGATGGTTTCTTTCTGGCCATCGGCCACAAGCCCAACAGCGATGTTTTCAAGGAGTGGCTCGACACCGATGAGATAGGCTACCTCAAAAAAGTTGACGGTACACCACGAACCAAACTCCCTGGCGTGTTTGTGGCAGGAGATGTGGCAGACCCACACTATCGTCAGGCCATCACCGCAGCCGCCTCGGGATGTCAGGCAGCCATAGAAGCAGAAAGATATCTCGCTGCACAATAAGAATTGTCGGCAGCATAATAATAATCAAAAAAGGGGTGCGCTTCACAGCGAACCCCTATTTTATCACTTAAAAACTAAATTAATCAACCATAAACCTTAACCATTTATATTATTGAATCTCCTATGTTGTGGAAATAATTAACGTCCTAAGAGATTTCCATATTATACTAACTTAAATGATTACGAGACCGCTGTCTCATCTTATTTCTTATCTGTTGCAAAGATACTACATATAATGCAATAAAGAGTTCAATATTCGTTTATAAAGGTTTGATTTCCGTTAATTCACGCATTTTCAACTCTATTTATCGTTTTTCGCACCTATTTTTGATAGTTTTTCATGCTTTTTCTACCTGTAGCACAATCTTTTCTGCAAAAAGTTGATTATGCTTCAGAAAAAAATCGTATCTTCGCAGTGAAAAAAACTGAAATCAATCATTGTGACAGAAATAATTATCAAGATATCAATATTAGCATTGGGCATATTGTGCTCACTCCTCATATACCAGAGATATGCCAAAGCAAGACAAAAAGCGAGGATGAACGAACTATTTACCAACCTCGCCCATGAACTGCTCACACCCCTCACCATACTCACAGCATCCATAGACCACACCTTAGGCAACAGTGCACGACACAAAGACGACTACTATACCATGATACTCAACATCCAGCGCATGCAACACCTGCTGCAGCAGATACTGGAAACGAGCAAACAGCAGTCTGGCAACCTCAAACTCCTTGTGGCCAATGGAGATGTGATGGCACACATACGCACCACCTCACGAGCCGTGGAACCACTCATGCAAAAGAAAGGTATCGCCTATAGCATACAGTGCACACCATCCACAATGCGCGGATGGATAGACACCGACAAGATAGACAAAATCATCTTCAACCTGCTCTCAAATGCCGCCAAGTATACCCCTGCCAATGGCAAGGTATGGCTCACGGCCACCACCAACAACCGCTTCGACAAGATATATATAGAGGTGAAAGATACCGGGGCGGGAATGAATAGCCACCAACTCAAGCATCTCTATGAGCATTTCTATGATGGCGACTACCGCAAGCACCACACCACAGGCAACGGGCTCGGATTGGCCATAACCCGCGACCTCGTGTCTCTGCACAACGGCAAGATAGAATGTGAGAGCCATGAAGGCGTAGGCACCACATTTCTCGTCACCCTGCCTATCAACAAAGAGGCATACAAAAAAGAGCAAATTGACGAAATAAACCCCATATCCATGGCCACACCCGAGGTGGCATTCATAGACAATGCAAACATGCCGCAGCCAACAGACTCCACCACCGATGCCGACGAACAGGCAAGCGAAGATGCATATAAGATACTGGTGGTAGACGACAATACCGAACTCCTCTACATGCTCAAGCGACTGCTGTCTGCCACTTATCACGTGCGTGTGGCACTCAATGGCATGGAGGCATTAGAGAATGTGGCCAATCATACCTTCGACCTTGTAATCTCTGATGTTATGATGCCCAAGATAGACGGATATGAACTGACACGCCGCCTAAAAGCCAACACCGAAACATGCCATCTGCCCATCATACTGCTCACGGCATGCACACAGGCCGAAAGCCATGAGGAGGCTCTCAAGGCGGGGGCTGATGATTATGTTACGAAACCTTTCAAACTCAACGACCTAAAACTGCGCATCAACAATCTGATAGAAAACCGCAAGCGCATACAGCACGATTTTGCCAACCGCACCATCGAAGAGGCTGTCACTATGGCCCACAGCACCAACACACCCGACAACCTCTTTATGTCTAAAGCCCTGGATTGCATACACAACCATCTGACCGACAGCGACTACGACCGCGATGCCTTCGCCACAGACATGGGCATGAGCCAATCATCGCTATACAACAAACTGCGCTCCATCACTGGCATGAGCGTATCGGATTTTATCAGAGATATAAGGCTCAAAGAGGCCAAGCGCATCATCATCGAAACACCTGGCATAAGAGTAGGCGAACTGGCATACAAGGTAGGATATAAAGACCCGAAATATTTTGCCACCAGTTTCAAAAAACACTACGGCATGCGCCCCACAGAATTTATTGATAAGATGAGCATGCCCAACCATGTGAGCCAACCATTGAGCAGCAGCAATTCATAGCCAAACTGATAGCCCCACAATGAAAGTGCGGCATGCTCAAAGGCATAGCAGAGCATCGGGCTTGCCACCGCCACCATGGGCACCCACCTCTCCCTCACCTTGCGTTTGTTGGTCAGTCCAAAGGCAAAGAGACCGAGCAGTGGTCCGTATGTATACGACACCATGATATAAATGGCATCAATGACACTTGTATTGTTGAACCATTTAAACATCAGGATGACCGCCACAAAAGCCATGCTTATGACCAGATGCACCATGCGCCTCAACCTATCGCTGTCGGTGCGTTGGCATATATCCACACAAAAGGTGGTAGTGAGCGATGTGAGTGCCGAGTCGGCCGAACTAAACGCTGCTGCCACCATGCCCACCGTAAAGAGCACTACCACCATCTGCCCCAGATGCCCGGATGCGGCAAACATAGGTAGCAGTTGGTCTCCCCCAGGCAGTGCCCCACCCTGCCTTTGCGCCAGCATGACCAGCATCACTCCGAGCGTTAGAAAGAGCAGGTTGGCAGGCACAAAAGCCAAACCATAGGTGCACATATCCTTTTGTGCGTCGCGCAGGTTACGGCATGTCAGATTTTTCTGCATCTTGTCTTGGTCGAGCCCTGTCATCACCACCACAATAAATGCACCGCTGATAAACTGTTTCCAAAAATACTGACGGCTCATCCAGTCATCCATTTCCACTATGCGGCTCATGCTGCTGTCGGCCACTGCCGCCACCGCCTGCCCCATGTCCATGCCGAGCATGTCTGCCACATTATAGATGATCATGGCAAGTGCGGCAAAGAGGCAGATGGTCTGCAGACTGTCTGTCCACACCAGTGTCTTGATGCCGCCACTACGCGTATATAGCCATATCAGCGCCACCATCACCACCACCGTGAGCGGAAAGGGCACACCCCATGCCTCCACCACATAGTCCTGCAAAATCATGCACACCACATAGAAACTGACGGCAGCGCCACAGAGTTTTGAAATAACAAAAAACCATGAACCAGTGAGATAGGTAGTGCGTCCAAACCTGCTACCGAGATATTCATATATGGATATGAGGTTCATGCGGTAATAAACGGGCAGTAGCACAAATGCCACTATCGCATAGCCCACTATAAACCCCATGCATGTTTGCAGATATGTCATGTCTGATACCATCACCATGCCTGGCACCGACACAAAGGTAACACCCGAGATTGAAGCCCCAATCATGCCGAAAGCCACCATATACCATGGTGACTTTCTGTTGGCTCTAAAAAAAGCCTTATTGTCTGCCCCCCTACCTGTTATCCTGCTCACTATGAGCAGCAGGGCGAAATAGGCAGCGAGTGTTATGATTATGGTCATCTATTAATTATTGCTTTCTCCCGGATTAATCATTCAAACACCACTTTCTTTTTCTTTTTGTCTGCAAAGATAATATCCACGCTCTTGCCATCTTTGGCTATCTTGAATGATTTCACAGGCGCGAGTTCGCTATCAGTAAAATCTGCACCTTTTTTCCATAGCATTAGTGTGATGGTAATCTTATGATTGTCGATGCTGTCTTTGAGCATTGGCAGAGCGCATGTAGATGTCACGGCATGCAGTCCGCGCGGTGTAATCACCTCTGGCTCATGGTTCCATCCGTGCAGTGGGATGAGTGCCAGATGATAATCGCCGTTGCCCACGATGGCAGCCTGCCTCTTGCCCACGGTGCGTTTAGAAATCATAAAGTCGCCCTTGCCTTTTTGTAGCGAATAATGTCCGAGGCATATTTCTGTAGGTTTGCCCACCGTGGCCCTGTCTACTCTTAGCACACCATTTGGCAGTGGAATATCCGCCAGACAGTATTTGACCATAGTATCTGTTTCGAGCACAGCATCGCGTCTATACACCCCATTAGTGAAATCCCTGAAGGTATAGAGTCTGAGCACCTCCCATTGACCTTTGCCGTTGCGTGTGCCATAGTTCATGGAAATCTCTCCGTTTTTGCCGTCTGCCATCCATGGAAATGCGGTATTGTAAGCCAGTTTGTTATAGTTTTCCGAACTACGGAATTTCTGCCAGTCGTCTTTCACTTTTTCATGACACCACGACCTCATCTCGGCGGCTCCGCTGTTTGGATAGTCGGTAATCATGAGATTGGTGGCAGGTTGAAATCGGTTATACACCATATCAGGTTTCATCTCGCTCTCCCAAGGGCCGTTGTTTTCTTTTTCTGTCCAAAAGCGCGCTGTTTCGGGCAGTAGCAATGCCAGGAATGCTTTTCCGCACCAATAGACGCTACCCCTGCAGGTATAAATCTGCACCACAGGGGCAAACTCGCCATAAAATCCCACTGTGGGCACTCCATTAGACAAAAACTGCGGATGCTGCAAAAATTGCAACAGTGTGGATGATGCTATCCTTCTCATCCAGCCATAGTTCACATTCTCATGATGTGTATATTCGAGCAGTGGTAGCGGTGTTACCGATGCGAAGCGATATGGAATGCTGCGCCCCCACATATTCATTCTACCCTCAGAGTCAAACATATAGGGATAGTTGGCTATCAGGTCGCCCTGGTTTTTGATAAACTTCTCAGCCAACTGCGGATACCATCTCTTGCCATACATCTCTGCCCACAGCGGACCATAACACTGATATGCCCACTGGCTATAGTAGTCGTATGCAGGTGCATCATTATACCATCCCTCGCCGCGATATCTGTCGAGCAGTTTGGTCAGATATTCGTTCATGCGATTTTCCGACACCTTATATCCTTGGTCTTTGAGGAAACTCATCACAAAGACATTAAAAAACATCCAGTTAGACCCTATGGATGGTCCGTCGCCATAACTAAGCATGAGAGCCGCCAACTGGTCTTTCACGTTCTGCGGCAGTGGTGTCCAGAGGGCATCTTTTGCCACGCTCATGCTCATGGCTATGGCGCCCATCTCTATAAGTATCTGACTTGCCCCCCCATTACGTTTTGGTATAAAACATTTGCTTTCGGGGTTTAGCATCTGTGTGAGTTGGTATCTATAATATTCAGCCACGGGCACACCATTGGATGTCAGCATTGGGTTTTCTCTCAGCAGTGGTGCTGCCACCATCATAGTGCGTGCCAGTCCCTCGAGTTTTGCCGTAGGCACATGTCCCTCGTCTTTGGGATAGGTCTTGTCCAGTTGTTTCGGAAAATACATCTGGTCGTCCAGGCAGTGAATATAACTAAATGCTCCATTGAGCAGATATTTTGCTGCCTGCACCCAGTGTGCTCTTGTCATGCCTGTAAAAGGACTGGTGTCATAGTTGGGGTTTATCACTTTAAATGTTTCGTTAAACCTATTGGTATCATAGTTTTCACCACCAGCATTAGTCTGTGCAGGAGCAGCATTAGCCTGTGCGCTGCTGTATGTCATGGTAGCCATCATGGCAGCCATAGCAATGGTTTTGAGTTTTTTCATTACTGATTACTGATTATTGATTATTGATTATTGATTGCTGATTACTGATTGCTGATTATTGATTGCTGATTATTGATTGCTGATTATTGATTATTCAACAACGAATATCACAAATTGCACGAATTATTGCTTTCACGAATTATCCGTTCCAGTTGCCTTTTTTTTACTCGTTTCATTCGTTCATTTCGTTCCACTCGTTCCATTCGATTATTGATAACTGATTATTGATTATTCGCAAGCCTATTCTATAGTGCCCGTAGAGATCATCTCTGGGTCTGCGACCCCTCTTTGCATATCGCTATAAGCACCTTTAAGTTCCCATTGTCCTATGTCTATAACCCTATTCACGGGTCTATCCTTATCTCTGAGCGAATGTGAGAATAGCCAGTCGTAGGTTTTTCTGAGATAGAAGAATCTGGCCAGCGCCCCATGGCTTGCCCCCTGCAGCCAGTCATACCTAAGTCGTTTGTCGTTGCCATTGCTCACCAGGTCGTTCACCACCACCTTTGACTCCTTTATTCCCACGGCCCTATCGGCGGTGCCATGCATAATCCACAGAGGCAGTTTTCCCAGTCCGCTTCTGTCTTTGAGCGAGCATCCTCCACACAGAGCCATAGCGGCAGCCACCTTATCGGGATAGGTGCCGCAGAAGTCGAGGGTGCCATATCCACCGAGGCTCATGCCCAGCACATACACTCGTGTGGTGTCGCAGGCATAGTTTTTCTTTGTCCATTCCAGCACATCATTGATTTTCTTTGGGTTCCAGGCCCCTCCGGGGTTTTGTGGCACCACCACGAGTGCATCTATCTGTCGTCCCTTAACGATAGCGTCCAGGGGTCCATATTTTCTTGACCTATTCATATTTTTGCTACAGAGGCTGGCGCCATGCAGGAATATGATTACGGGTGTGCTCTCCAGCGAGTAGTAGTAGTCCAATGGTGTATACACCCAGAAGTCATAGCCCCCTGGTGTAGCGTCTTTGACGGGTCTGAGAAAGTCGTATTGTGCATAGGCCGACATTGTGCATGCCATAGCCATCATCATCATCAATAGTTTTTTTATCATATCAGTAGTTATGTTATTAGTCTATAATAGTATCATCATCGCCATCCTGCGGCTTTAGCCATTCGTTTGCAGATCTCTGTATTGTCTATGCGTCCATGAAATGTTTCTGCCCCCTGCCCAATGGCAAAGCATGGCACATAACCATTGCTATGGTCGGGTGTGCCCCATGCCACGTTGGCACATTCGGCCATCACTGTTTTCACGGCATTAGCCAGTTCATCATCCTGCTGATAAAGTGTTTTGGTGGTCTTGCCCTTGCCCTCTTTGATATTATCGAAAGCCTTTTTGATGCGTGCGGTCTGCTCATCGTTTATTTTCACCTTCGTCCACAGTCCGAAATTTTCCTTGAGCAGGGCCTCCACCATAGTCCACTCATACCTGTCTCCTGCTTTCTCTCTCATCTCACGCAGGCGCTTGCCTAATTGCTCGATGCTCATCTTCTGGTTGCCCACCACGTCGAGATGCAGTTCATATTTCTTTCTGCCGAGCGACAGTCCCCCTGTTTCATGGTCGGCGGTCACCACGATAAGTGTTTCGTCGGGATGCTGCCTATAGAATTCCATTGCCACCCTCACGGCATTGTCCATATCTATCAGTTCGGGTATGAATGCCATATCGTTGGCATGGCATGCCCAGTCTATCTTGCCACCCTCCACCATCAGGAAGAAACCATTCTTTGTGTCTTGTTTTTTCATCAAGAAATCAATGGCTGCCGTGGTTATCTCTGTCAGCGTCATGTCGCCCTGCTGTCTGTCTATGGCATAGGGCAGACTGTAATGGTCGCGTTTGTTGGCTGCTTTCGACTGCATGAGTATCATCTTCTGCGCTTTGTCGGCTTTTTTCGCATATTCGTCATATCCGTATGCCAGGGTGTATCCCTTCTTCTGAGCCTGCTCATACAGGTCGGCACCACCTGCGCTCGGGTTCTTAGGCTTTGATAGTGCACTGCCAGCAAAGAAATCATTGCCGCTATTTATCATCTGCAAACCTATGTCATAGCCCATCTTGCGGTCTTTGACATGTGCATAAAAGGCTGCTGGGGTGGCATGGTCTATGGTCACACTTGTGGTTATGCCCACGGCGGCTCCTGCCTCACGTGCCCAATCGGCTATGCTGCTCACCCTGTCGCTCATGTCGGCATTCATGCCCAGCGCCCCATTATGGGTCTTGCTGCCTGTGGCCAGAGCCGTGCCGCCTGCCGCCGAGTCGGTGATGCCGCTGTTGGCACTCTGCGTGTTTACAAGTGCGAAATATGGAAACGAGGGGAAGCAGAGGGGCTCAATGCCTATCCTGCCATCCATGGCTGCTTGGTATGTCTCAGCGGCGTTCACTTGGTTTACACCCATGCCATCGCCAATAAAATAAAACACATATTTGGCTTGCTGCTGCGCCTGCATAACCACCGACAGCATAAGCAGCCAGCCCATCATAATAAGTCGATTTCTCATATTAATAATAATTTATTTGCTCATATAACCCTGCAAATATACAAAAAAATTGCTATACACACAATCATACATCTGCCTATTGTGTTAAATCTTTGTTAATTAATATCGTCATTGACCATATTTATATATTAATAATGTATCTTTGCATAACAAAACAGACATAAAGGATATGGCTATGCCTATCTGCTAAAACTAAAAAATTATATGCAAAGCAACAACATTCCACAGGTGAAACTCGGCATCATAGCAGTGAGCCGAGACTGTTTTCCCATCGCACTGTCTACACAGCGACGCGAAAACATAGTAAAGGCATACAAGGGGGAACTCTTCAACTGCCAGACAACAGTAGAAAACGAACAAGACATGCTCAAGGCCGTGGATGAGGTCAAAGCGGCTGGATGCAACGCTCTCGTGGTGTTTCTCGGCAATTTCGGACCTGAAACGCCAGAAACTCTCATAGCCAAACACTTCGACGGACCATGCATGTTTGTGGCTGCCGCCGAGGGCGATGGCGACATGATCAATGGGCGTGGCGATGCTTACTGTGGCATGCTCAACTGCTCATACAACCTCGGTATGAGGCATCTCAAAGGCTACATACCCGAATATCCCGTGGGCACCGCTGAAGAGGTGGCTAAGATGATGGCCGACTTTGTGCCAGTGGCTCGTGTAATCATCGGTCTCAAGCAACTCAAAATTATTACTTTCGGTCCACGTCCTCAGGATTTCTTCGCATGCAATGCTCCCATCAAAGGACTCTATGAACTGGGAGTGGAAGTGGAGGAAAACTCCGAACTTGACCTGCTCGTGGCATACAAAAAGCACGAAAACGACCCACGCATTGATAGCGTTTGCGAAGACATGGCCAAAGAGATGGGCGAAGGATGCTACTACCCAGCCCTCAGTCGTCGTATGGCGCAGTTTGAACTGACACTGCTCGACTGGGCTGAACAGCACAAGGGCTCACGCCAGTATGTTGCCTTTGCTGATAAATGTTGGCCTGCATTCCCAAGTCAGTTTGGCTTCGAACCATGCTATGTAAACAGCCGCCTCGTCAGCCGTGGCATTCCTGTGGCTTGCGAGGTTGACATCTATGGCGCTCTTTCTGAATACATCGGCATGTGCGCAAGCGACGATACCGTGACACTGCTCGACATCAACAATTCTGTGCCAAAATATATCTATGACGAAGACATCATCGGCAAATACGGATATAAACTCACCGACACCTTCATGGGTTTCCACTGCGGTAACACTCCACAGTGCAAGATGTGTTCTAATCGCAAAATCAAATATCAACTTATCCAAAATCGACTGCTCGAAGATGGCGGAGAACCCGACTTCACTCGTGGCACCCTCGAGGGCGACATTGCTGCCAGCGACATCACCTTCTTCCGTTTGCAGTGCGACTCACAGGGTAATCTCCGCTCATACATTGCCGAGGGCGAGGTGCTGGATGTTCCAACCCGCAGTTTTGGTGGCATAGGCATCTTCGCCATACCCGAGATGGGTCGTTTCTACCGTCATGTGCTCATACAGAAAGGCTACCCACACCATGGTGCCGTAGCATTCTCACATGTGGGCAAAACCCTCTTTGAGGTATTCAAATATCTGGGAATTAAGGATATAGCATACAACCAACCTAAGTCACTACCCTATCCTACTGAAAACCCATTTGCATAAAGGTGAGAATTTATAGAACCCACCTTAAATATAAAAGCAGGGGTGCGACCATTTTAGCCGCACCCCTGTACCTTAACACCTTTCTGCAATTTCTCAAATTTGCAAAGTGACGAGTTGACGAGTTTACCGTTGACTTGTTTACCTTTTTAATTGTTTACTTTTTTGCCTTTTTCTATCCCTTTTCTTCCCCTTTTCTTCACGTAATCTTGGGCAAAGGAAAATTAAATGATAACTTTCATAGGTAAAAAGAAGTATTTCTCTCAAAGATTTATTATCTTTGCATCAAAGTTTAACATCAACAAGAATTATGGCTAAAGCAAAACCTTTTATCAAGTGGGTTGGCGGAAAGAGTCAAGAATTTTCGAGCAGAACGGCACTCCAAATATTGTATGTAGGAACTATAACATCAACTGATTATGGCAAAGAAGGTTACAAATATAGAAGTAAAGGACACAACAGTTCGTACAA
>OBLI01000494.1_pt1 | contig 41801 bp, 28 predicted proteins | sample 1519701 | NCBI WGS metagenome assembly OBLI01 (sample SAMEA3663005, study PRJEB22513) | pig gut metagenome | biome: pig gut; feature: pig-associated habitat; material: faeces | place: France | collected 2012
TTTTTTAAACCTTCTGCCAGACCTACCACACAGGTATCCGGATACCAGCCGGTTTTTTCCACCCACGCATTGTCTTTCAGTTTTATGCCAATCGGATATTTTTTCCCTGTCTCCGTACTTTTCACATACACAATATCGTCTTTGTATTTTTCCAGTACATCTTCCGGAAAACATTTCCGTATATCCGTAAAATAATCGAATTCTCCAAGCGAATAAAAGAAATCATAGTCGGAAAAAAACACATCTACGGACTGTGTCATAAAGCGGCTCTGAATCATCTGAATGCTCTCTGCGGATGCTCCGTCATTTTCATTTGCCGAAGCTCCCAGATTACTGCTGACAAGTACTTCGTTTTTATCCGGGTCCACGCCGTTTTCTTTCAGAAAATCTTCGTAATAACCGGTATCACCGGCCGGATTATCCGCTGACTGCATGGCATTTACCGCCATAATTTCCAGAGCTGTATTTTTTTGTGTAAAGTAATGGACGATCAGAAAGCTGATGATTCCTATCACCGCAAGTGCGACAATAGTCTGCAATCCATAGTAATGAACCAGATACCATACTTTATCTTTTCCATGCAGTTCCTTTAACTTTTCTTTTTCTGTCTTCGGCTCCTCTTTTTTGTAGAGGATGCTGTCCGCTCCTGCTTTGGAAAAATCCGGTTTTATATTCTTCTGATCATCCATAAATTTTATTCTCCTGCGTATGTAAGCATTGCTGTGCGCAGCTCATCCAGTTTCTTCCCGGAATCTTTGATATCCGATCCGACAACGCCAAAATAGAATTTGATCTTTGGCTCTGTTCCGGATGGACGTACACAGCACCATGCATTGTTGCTCAGTTCATAGTAAAGAACGTTACTTTCCGGAAGTCCGGTTGGTGTAACTTCTCCGCTTGTCATATCTGTTCTTGTATCTTTCTTGTAATCACGAAGTGCCAGAACATCCCATGCTCCGATCTTCTTCGGCGGGTTGTTGCGCATCTCGTTCATCATGCTCTGGATCTTTTCTGCACCATCCATACCCTTTAAGGTCATGGTCTCTAATCCCTCTTTGTAATAACCGTACTTCTCATACAGGGAAAGCATGTCATCCCAGAGCGTGATTCCATTGGATTTGCACCATGCTGCTACCTCACAGAGCATCATGACTGCCACACAGGCATCCTTATCTCTTGCATAAGTTCCTGCCAGACATCCGTAGCTTTCTTCCAGACCAAAGACATACTCATAACTGTTCTGCTGTTTAAAGAATTTGATCTGCTCACCGATATACTTAAATCCGGTCAGTACCTCGATCAGTTTTACTCCGTAAGCTTTTGCGATTGCCTTTGCCATGTCGGTGGTTACGATGGTCTCTACCAGAGCTCCGTTTGCCGGAAGTGTTCCGTTTGCTTTCTTTTCACGCAGAATGTACTCTGCAATCAGCATACCGGACATATTTCCGGTAAAGCTTACATACTCTCCGGTCTTTGTATCCTTTGCATACACGCCCAGACGGTCTGCATCCGGATCGGTTGCCAGAACAATATCCGCGTCCACTTCTTTTGCCAGTTTTAGAGCAAGTTCAAATGCCTTCGGTGACTCCGGATTCGGATAAGAAACGGTCGGGAAATTTCCATCCGGAAGTTCCTGCTCTTTTACGACATAGACGTTTTCAAATCCAAGCTCCTTTAACACGCGGCGCACTGGAAGATTTCCGGTTCCATGCAGTGGGGTATAAACGATCCGGATGTCTTTTGCCATTGCCTTTATGATCTCCGGATGAATGGACTGTTTTTTCAGTTCTTCCATATAACGGTCATCCATTTCTTTTCCGATTGTATGATAAAGTCCGGCAGCTTCGGCTTCAGATTTCAGCATAGTCTTTACCTGTGAAAAATCGGTGACTTTTGCCACTTCTGCGAGAATGTTTTTATCGTGCGGCGGAGTAATCTGTGCGCCATCCTCCCAGTATACTTTGTATCCGTTGTACTCACGCGGATTATGGCTTGCCGTAATCACGATACCTGCAATACATCCAAGTTCACGGACGGAAAATGACAGTTCCGGTGTCGGACGCAGGGATTCAAAACGATAAGTCTTAATCCCGTTTGCATTCAGGCAGAGTGCTGCTTCATCGGAAAACTCCGGGGACATGATACGGGAATCGTATGCGATTGCAACTCCTTTGTCCTGTCCGTTCTGGGAAATGATATAGTTTGCCAGTCCCTGAGTTGCCTGACGGACGGTATAAATGTTCATACGGTTCGTTCCTGCACCGATCACACCCCTCAGACCACCGGTTCCAAACTCCAGCTGGCGGTAAAAACGATCCTCAATCTCCGCATCATTTCCTTGTAGTGCCAGCAGTTCTTTTCTGGTTTCTTCATCAAAATAACTGTCTGTGCACCATTTTTTGTATGTATCCATATAACTCATTTCGGGTCCCCCTTCTATTCAGCTTTTTTATTTAAGTATACCATAATTTAAGTTTGTGTAAATATATTTTTAACCGAAATTTAAGCTAAATTTTCATCCCGAAACTTGTGAAAATTTCCGATAGATGACGTCTACTGCCGCTTTCCCGTAGACCTCATAATCCCCTCTTTTGACAGGATTTCTGCCGTCTCCATGCCATGCAGCCCATTCCCAGATTCCAAATCCGCCTACCCATTCTCTCTTTTCGCAGGCATCAAACATCGCCTGAAACCAGTCTGCCTGTCCCTTCTCCTCATAATCGCCGCGCACCCCCCAGTCATTCGGCACCTGATTGGAACCTGTCACAGACATACAGCCGGCTTCCGCAAAGAAAAACGGCTTGTCAAACTTCCTTACCACCTGTTCAATGCGATCCAGCTGATTTTCCCAGTCGTCAATCGGATAATACCCGCTGGATGAAATCACATCTACAGCATCCCACCATTTCACATTGTGTTCCTGGTACTTATCGGTATTATAGGAAACCAGTCCATCATACTTCCGACGGATTGCCGCAATCCCCTCCCGCCATTCCACTTCGCGGCGCTCGGTCTGCACCATCTCGCAGCCTGCAATAAACAGATCCACTCCGCACTGCTGCGCAAGTCCGGCATAGTGTTCCTGAAATGCCCGGTAAGAGGCGAACCAATTGCTCCACTTCGGTTCACACACGACATCTTCATCAAAGAAATTGATATGTGCGCGCCATGTTCCGTCCTCACAGTTTGCCGTTGGCTTTAACGCCACCTTAAGGCCAAGCTGTTTTGCGCAGGCAATCATGGCAGTCAGTTCTTCATCCGATACATTCCGCTTGGTCCGGTAATCAATGTTCTCGGAAAATGCCGTCTTCTGCACACCGTTCGGCGCAAAAATCACATAGTTTGCCCCCGTCTTTTCTTTCATCAGTTTCAGGCTCTGTCTGGTTTCTTCTTTTTCAAAGGTACCTCTTGCACAAAATGGTGCAAAGGTAACTGCATGTATACGCTCCATAATATTCTCTCCTGCTTTCGTTTTTTGTCTGGGTGTTGTTTCGACCGTTTCTGCGGGCAGTCTGTCTGTAAGGACTCCGTTCGCGATTTCTAGTCTGCCTAAGAGGGAACCTTCGAAACGTTTATTGCGCCCACTCTCATCTGTCTTGATATATACAACCGTTTATATATTTTATTCTGTGACTGCGCAAATGGAACCGTGGGCGCGCTTATTCGAAGCCTCCCTCTAAGGCACACACGAAATCACTCAGACGGTGTCCTTACAGACAGACTGCCCGCAGAAACTATTGAACGTTAATCGCAGATCCGACCATGTGAGAGGCGGCAGGCTCGGAAAAAAGTTTCGAAATCACCAACTTATTGTCATGCGTATTATCTTACCTTTTTTTCGGCGGTCCGCAACTGGAAAAGAAAGCTACGTTTTCACACCGCAGCTTTCTCATTATGTATGTTAAAACTAAATTATTTTGCTATAACTGTTTTGCTCCACTCTCCTGCAATTTTCTTGGAAGATGTGTTTTTATAAGTTCTCACGCGAACGTAACTTCCAGATGGAATCTCATTCAGCATCAGAGTAGTATAGGTCGTTGGATACATTTCTGATTTTGCATTTTTAAAAGCGGAATTATCTGCTGTCTGCACCTCATATCCATCCGGCTGAGTTGCAAATGGATTTTTTTTGGCCACATCCTGGCTGATTCTGTAATCGTAATTAAATTCGCAAATCATTGTATCCATAGAATACGTTGCAGTGATCAAACTTCCGTTTTTCTCAATAAACGTGTATGGCGTTCTGGAAAGTTTATTCGCGGTTTTTGTGTTAGACCACGGACCATAATAATACTTTCCCTTTACAACTTTATATGCACGTACCTGAATTTTATATGAACAACCAGTCGATAACGGAGTAGTGATCCATTTATCTGTAAAATTATATTTTTGCTTATGAGGACTTACCTCTCCGTGATACACGACCGTTGCAAGTTTTCTTCCCCCATCCAGACCATATAGTTTTACATGATTGGCAGAGGTTCTCCGGTATGTCCAGTCTGTCCAGTTACCATTGTAACACTGTTTCATTCGAATTTCATATCCGCTTGCTTTTGAAACTTTGTTCCAACGTGTATCAATTACCTGTGTAAATGAATTCAGCCATGCTGTCAGCTGCATTCTATTCTTATCGCATTTTTTTACATTCTTTAGAATATAAGCATCCGCTTTATCAGATGTCAAATATTCATCCGCGTATATAATACGATCATCGACGATTGAACCAAGGTATTTTTCGTCTTTTTCAGCATCGTAATTATTATTGCCATTGTATTTTTCTCTTTCAGCTTTTGTAGTATACCGGTTTTTAAAACTGGTAATATTCACTTTACCGATTTTAACCTGGTTCTTTGTATTGTAATTCTTTTTCGGGTCCTGCATAAACCCGGTAATGTTCTTCGTAGTGTCCCCCTTCACCTCGCCATATATTATGTCTGAATGAAAGCAAAAGTTCCCGGTCATAACCACAGCAGCCAATATCAAACACCACTTTACAACTTTGTTAATCTTTGCATTTTTCATCACTTTACCTCCTGCTCATATTGCAAAACTTTTCCCATGGCTGCCGCTTCTTTCTTCTTGATAATTTGTTGTACGTTCAATAGTTTCCTGGGGCTGTCTGTTTGCAGTAAACACCGTCTGAGTGATTTTGTGTCTGCCTTAGAGGGAATTTTCGAATAAGCGCGCCCACGGTTCCATTTGCGCAGTCACAGTGTAAAATATATAAACGGTTGTATATATCAAGACAAATGAGAGTGGGCGCAATAAACTTTTCGAAGATTTCCTCTTAGGCAGACTAAAAATCGCGATCGGTGTTTACTACAAACAGACAGCCCCAGGAACGGTCGAAACAATACCCGGACACATTCCTGAAAAAAGAGTTTCGCAATCATTTGATGTAATTATAACACGTTCTTATGAACATGTCTGAAGAATACCCAGAAATTATCATTTATTATTCGGAGAAAATATTGTAAAATAAAGCAAACACGAAAAGAGAGGACTGGGAGTATGAATACGGAAAATAAAAAAGAACTGGCGCTGGAAGTCATCAGCCGTCTGAAACAGGCGTACCCGGATGCCGCCTGCAGCCTGGATTACAACGAAGCCTGGAAGCTTCTCGTCAGTGTCCGCCTGGCCGCACAGTGTACCGATGCCCGCGTAAACATGATCGTACCGAAATTGTATGAAAAATTTCCGGATGTCAATGCCCTGGCAGATGCACCCGTGGAAGAAATCGAAGAAATCGTGCGTCCCTGCGGTCTCGGCAAAAGCAAAGCCAGAGATATCAGCGCCTGCATGCGGATGCTGAGGGATGTCTATGATGGTAAAGTACCGGATGATTTTGATGCACTTTTAAAATTGCCGGGTGTCGGACGCAAAAGTGCCAATCTGATTATGGGAGATGTATTTGGAAAACCGGCTATCGTGACGGACACGCACTGCATCCGCCTGAGCAACCGGATCGGATTGGTGGATCACATAAAAGATCCAAAGAAAGTAGAAATGGAATTGTGGAAGATCATTCCTCCGGAAGAAGGCAACGATCTGTGCCACCGTTTTGTACTGCACGGACGTGACATCTGCACGGCCCGCACCACACCGCACTGCGAACACTGCTGCCTGCAGGATATCTGTGCACAGCGGATTTAAGATTTCAGCAGGCGCTGCATATCTTCCGGAAGCGGTGCCGTAAAGTTCATCGGCTGTCCGGTCATGGGATGCGGAAACGAAAGTTTCCATGCATGCAGTGCCTGACGGTCAATATCATATTGCCCTTTCCCACAGGAAAAAGTCTTTTCCTGAAAAATCTGTCTCTCCCCGGAATTTTCATCGTCCCGACGGTCAATCTGATTTTCCCCGTATGCCGGATTATAAAGAAAATCTCCCACCAGCGGATGTCCCAGATATGCCATATGCACGCGGATCTGGTGAGTCCGCCCGGTTTCTAACTGCAACTTTACAAGGCTTCGCTTTTTCCACTCCGACAAAACCCGGTAATGCGTCACCGCCCGGTCTCCCTTCTTAAAATCCACAACACGGCGCAGGCAGCGGTCCTCCTGTCTGGCAATCGGTGCATCAATGACGCCGGAAACCGGCACAACCTTTCCCTCCACAAGCGCAAGATACGTCCGGTGAATCCCAGGCGCTTTCAGTCCCTGCTCGGCTTTTGCCCGAACCATCTGCCCGAGAATTGCGGCAGAAACCGCATGTTTTGCCACAATGGTAAGCCCGGAGGTATCCCGGTCCAGCCGGTTGATACAGCGGAACACAAAGGGAACGCCCTGCTCTTTAAAATACCATGCAAGTGCATTGCCGAGAGAATTCTCCGGATTCCCGCGGGATGGATGAACCGGCATTCCTGCCGGTTTGTTGATCACAAGCAGATCCTCATCCTCATAAACGATGGCAAACGGCAGTTTTACCGGACGGATCTGTTCGGAGTTTTCCGTTTCCCGAATCCATACGGTCAGAACATCTCCTTCTGCAAGCATATGATTCATATGTACATACGTTCCGTTCAGGCAGATTGCCTGTTCGTTTTTGCGCAGATCCACAAGATTCTGCTGGGAATATCCTTTTTCTTTTAAAAATCCACTGATTTTCTGCTTATTTTTCAGATTATTAATGTGATATACTATTGTTCTGTTCATGAGCCTGATTGATCTCTTTGCTGATCTTGTTGACATACATCATCAGTCCCAGACCTGCAGCAAATATAAGTATCGTGACAACAATTCCGGCTGCGGAAAAGCAAAGCTGGCTGAGATATCCGATAAGCGGTGTCTTTGCCACGACTTTTCCTACAATCTGTTCATACGCTGCGGGCTCTCCCTTCCGGAGCATAAGAATCTGCGATGTGGTATCGTTGGTATCCACATAATATACATCCACATCACGGCTGCTGTCATTTTCCTGTACCGCCACAATATTTCCTTCGACGTAGGAATTATTATCAACGGACTTCAGATATACCACGCTGCCATACTTTGAAATATTACCTGTTGTATCCGTTCCCACGGTGTACGTATGGTATCCGAAAACCGGTGGCAGAACAACCGGAAGGACAATCAGTAAAAATACAATCATAAGTGCATATCCTAAAACCGTAAGTGTCCTTCGTTTTCCCTTTTTTTCATCCACCTGCTGTCTGTTTGCATTGTTTCCATGTTTACTCATATCTTTCCCTTTCTGTTTGCAAAATGTACTATTATTATATGGTTCATGCGCCTATTCCACAATAGGTCGATAGTCCTCTTTCTGTGCGGTAAGTGCCGCGTTCTTTTGCATCTGCAGAGCCTGATCGATAATCTGCGGCATCTTAAGTGCCGTATTTAATGCTTCTGCCAGCTCCCGGTATTCCTTCTCCGGAAATGTATTCGTCGGTGCCGTATAGTACGGATTGTGCATCGTTTCCTCAAATGCAATGATCAGCTGATTATTCAAAAAGGCACGGTGCACGGCATCTGCAATCTCGCCCTCATGATTGATATCAAGGTAGATATCACATTTTTCAAACAGATGATCCAGTACTCTGTTTTTTACATTCGGGTACAGAAGAACGTTTTCACTGGCACCCGCTGCCATCAGCCTCGATGACATCTCGGTGAGTGCCGCCACATGAAATTTCATTCCCGGTACCATCTGTGCCAGTTCATGCAGATGCGACACACGGTCGGAATTCGTGCAGATCAGAATCTCCGGCCGATGATGATTTTCCCGGACAAAACTGTAAATATACCCCAGCTGTTTTACCATTTCCGGAGAAGCCCCAAGCGCTAACAGCCGCTCATAGGAATGCTTCCGCTGCACATAAACTTTTTGGGTTCTTGTTGCCTGATGATTCAGAATAATCTGCATATTTCCCGGAATTTCATCCCCCACAGGCTCGTTCCAGAACAGGATATCGCGCTTTCCGTTCGGTGCAAGAATCTGCGAGGCAAAAAACGGAAACGAGAGGGAATTAAAACAGATCTGTGCGTCTTCCAGTCCCGCACACTGCAGGAAAAACCGGATCAGTTCCGTTCTGGAATGTAAAATCCTGTCCTGTCCTTTCCACTGAACAAGGATGGCATTTGTCACAAAGTTCTCAAGCACCCGCTCCTGTCCCTGCGGAGAATAAAATTTCCGGAGTACCTTCTGCCCTTTCCGGTTAAAAACCGTACGGCAGAAAATCTCTCCATATTTGTTATAATGCTCACTAAGTCTGACAACACCGCTGTCATCCAGCCAGTCCACCACCTTCACCAGACGGTGATTCGTCGGTTCTGTATAAAAAATACGTGCACGCTCCCTGGTTTTATCCATCACTTTGCCGCCGGTATTTGTGCTTTCAATCCGCCAGTATTCCGGCACACGGATCTGATTAAAATATTTCGGATTTTCCTGCCTTCTGGCGGTACCATCTTCACAGAAATATCCGTATACGGAAGTCACACCATCCGGCAGAAATCCGTCATCCTCCACAACTGCTGCCGTAAAAGAAATTCCCGCATTTTCAAAAGACTCATACAGGTTGCGGCTTTCCATCGAAAAACGATCAAACAGCAGCACTATTTTAGAAGACTGATCCATTTTTTTACCACCTCCTTTGTCAGAAATGCTTCCGCTTTTTTATAGGAATGCTCCGAAAAAGCTTCCATATCATCCTCTGTCAGCATATGTACAATTTTCTTTGCCAGCAGTGTAATTTTTTCTTTCTGGTCCATTTCATCATGAATCGGTATCCGATACCCGTTCTTTCCATCATCAATAAAGGTCTGATTTCCGTATCTTACATCAAATCCGATGATCGGAAGTCCCGAACCGACTGCCTCCATCAGAGTCAGGCCAAATCCCTCACTCTGGGAAGCCGAAACATAGGCCTCATACTGTTCATACACCTCATCAAGATTATGTTGCCCCATCAGATGCACATACTCCTGACAGCGGTATGTTTCAATCAGGCGTCTCAGCCGCCCCTCTTCCCCGCCTTTTCCGTAGATATCCAGCGATACATCCGGCACAGACTCCCGCGCTTTTACAACCGCCTCGATCAGCCAGTCACAGTGTTTTTCCGTTGCCAGACGGGAAGCTGTGATAAGTGCATGATGTTTTCTCGGCTGCTTGGGCCGTTTCCGTTCATCCAGACTGCCCACCGGGATCGTGACAATCTTCGGTTCCATTCCTTTGTACTTTTGAAACTGCTCCCTCATCAGCTGATTCTGAGCATCCGTCGCCGTCACATAAAAATCAATATGATCCGCCTGTGCAAAAGCATATTCATAATAATTGTTCCAGAGAATATGCCTCTCATCGGTACCTCCCTCACTGAAATGATCCGCATGTACAATGCTTCCGACACGCGCCGGGCCACAATTCTCCAGAATTGCCTGCCCGATTCCGGTTGTCCGGTCGATGATCACCACATCCTCTGCCGTCAGATGCAGGTTTTGGACCATATATCCTACCAGTTCCGCCTTGGAATACAGCATGGCATCGGGGAATTTATAACATACGTGATCATCGCCATCGATCATTTCCTCATAGGCGACCGAACCGTCTTCATTGAAAAAACTCCGCCCGTACAGATGTGCCTTACCGTCCAGCGGACCATAGTACTCGGAATAAATCCTGCAATAGGTATAATAATCCTTGCGGATCAGACAGCCGTCTGCAACTATTTCCACACGATGTACTTTATCACCGGTTGCATCCGTCATATAGACCGTGTAATATTTCTGCTGTCCTTCAAACACATATCTGCACGTTTTTCCATCTCTCGAAAACACCGGATTTTCATCTCCGAATGTTTTCTCCAGTTCCTTCAACGTAAAAGATACCGGAGCAGTCTTTGTGTCTGTGAAAAATGTATACAGCCAGATAATCTCCTCATCCAGGAAATTCAGATTTTGTGTCATATGCTCGATATTCTCTGTGGGAAACATATCTGTGAAAATAAACCTTGCCGGGATGTTTCCCCTGCGAAACAGGTTTGCCCGGTAGCTCTGTGCATATTCCACGCCACTGCTTGCCCAGCCGATTCCCAAATTAAAGTTGTATACCATGCTGTTCTCCTTCTATATTATTTACTGCTACGGATAAAGGATGACAGGCTGATTATCCTCTCCCACCTTCACATCACTCAGAAGAATATTTCTGATGATATTCCGTTTTACCACTTTCTCTGTATCCAAATACGAATCAAAAGCTTCATTCTGATACTCAAACATCACATTTCTCTGTGCAGATGCCCTGCCGGATACCGCATACTTAAACTGTTCCAGATAATCGATCAGCTCCACCCAGCCATCATCCACTGCGGCAAGTGTTGCCTCCCGGACAAACTGTTCATAGCACTCCGTATTGCCGATCTGTTCCCTCTGATACAAAAGTCCCTGTCTGACCCGCTGCATCAGATAACGTGCGACCGATTTGTGATCGCTTAAATCCTTTCCATCCAGACCACCGTCCAGGCCATAGGAAAGATTATCCAGAATATAACGGTTCAGTTCGGAAAGTTCCAGATGTTCCCTGGATGCCAGATATGCTTCTATATTTTGCCGGGCAATCTCCAGAAGCGTCCGCTCCTCGATCTTTGCACCTCCAAGCAGATTGGCGCGTGTCTTATAGATCAGGTTCCGCTGTCTTTGCAGTACCTGATCATACTGCACGGATTTCTGGCGTCCCATCTCCTCCGCTTCGGTATTGAATTTCTGACTCTGATTGATAATACGTTTTAATTTACGTTTGCTGATATGCCGCTTTCCATCAATATATTTCTGCAGCTTTTCATCGTCTTCGGCACCGACAATATCATCCTCCAGGCTGACATAATACTGGCTAAACCCCGGATCACCCTGTCTGCCGGAACGCCCTCTGGTCTGCCGCTCCGACCGCGAATTATCCATACGTCCAACGCCGATAACTGCCAGACCTCCCAGTTCACGGACGCCTTCTCCCAGCTTGATATCCGTTCCGCGTCCCGCCATCGTGGTTGCCACCGTCACCGCTCCCAGCTGTCCTGCCCCCGCAATGATCTGTGCTTCCCAGAATGCATTGCTGGCATTTAACACATTGTGCGGGATGTTTTTCTGAATCAGAATCCGTGAAAACAGATCCGTATCCGTAACCGAATTGAGTACAATGAGCACCGGCTGCCTGGTCTCATGAATTTTGATTACATCCTCTGCGGCTGTCCAGAACTGCTCCCTTGCATTGGTAAAATATTTATCCTTCCGGTCTTTCCGGATTACCGGACGGTTCGTTGGAATTCTCACCACTTTTTTGTGATACACCTCGGAAAGTTCTCCCTTTGCATCCGTCAGTGTTCCGCTCATGCCTGCCATCTTCTCAAACATCATAAACAGATCCTGAAACGTCACCGAGGCAACGGTACGGTACTCCTGTGAAATTTCCACTTTCTCTTTTGCCTCGATTGCCTGATGCTGCCCGCCCCGCAGCTTGACACCGTGCATCAGTCTTCCGGTGGCTCCGTCAAACAGTTCCACCTCTCCCTGATCCGTCACAACATAATCTTTTTTATTTTTCATGACTTTATGAGCACGCAATGCAAGTGTCACATGCCGGTTGATCTCAAAATTTTCTTTGCTGTAAAAATTATCGATTCCAAAAAAGTCTTCTGCAAATTTCACGCCTTTTGGTGTGAGCCAGACCGCATTATCCTCTTCCTCATAATCAATCTCTTCCACCAGTGTTGTCACAAAGAAATCACACACTTCATACAGATTCGACTGCACACGCGGCACACCGGAAACGACAAGAGGCATGACTGCCGAATCTAAAAGCACTGCATCCGCCTCATCAATGATCACATAATAGAAATCACAGAGAAACCGTTCGTTCTGGTTTTTTACCAGGTTATCAAACAGATAATCAAACCCAAGCATACCATTGGTCATATAAATAATGTCCGCCTGATAGAACTCTTTTTTTTCCTCCTCCGACCGGTCTTCTTTCTCATTTGTTGCCGGATAGGAACAGGAAACTCCCATAAAATTGTAAACGGCACTCATCTCTTCCCCATCCCGCGCGGCAAGGTATTCATTGGTTGTCACCAGGATACAGCTTTTCCCTGTGATGGCATTCAGATACAGAGGCATCGTGGCAGAAAGCGTTTTTCCCTCCCCGGTATTCATCTCCGCAAGGTACCCCTGATGCATTGCAATGCCTGCAAGCACCTGCACATCATAGGGCCTCTTTCCCAGAATACGCGCATCCGCCTCAATGATTGCCGCAAATGCCTCCGGCAATAACGCATCAAGCGATTCTCCGCCCTGATAGCGCGTGCGGAATGTATCGGTCAGACCTGCAAGTTCCCGGTCACTCAGATTTTTTATTTTTTCCGCGCTTCTTTTTACTTTTTGAAGCACTTTCTTTAAGTTTCTTAATTCTCTCCTGCCTGACATCGTACTCTTCCTTTGAAATTTCCCGCAGTATCAGCGACCGGAATGTAAAATCTGCATTTCCGCCGTTGATCAGTTCCACACAATAGCTATAGGTTTTGATAGATGGTTTAAACACTGCCTGCCCATTCCGGACAATGATGCTTTCCGCCTCCACATCATAGCGGTCATAAAAAACAATCCGCAGCATAAGTTCTCTGCTCTGCGGGCTGTTGTAAGAAATATCCGACGTAATCTCATATGCCCGCTCACCGTCAATGAGCGGCAGTGTCGGCTCCACTCTCTGCCGCTGGAAATTGGTCTTGGAATACCAGCGGTGAATCACCGTTCCGGGCGGCATCAGACGGTTTTGATACACGACCGACTGATCCTCCAGAAATTCTATTTTTGATCCGTATACATATGTATCCGACAGGAATTCTCTCCAGCGGATCACCCAGGTATCATCTTTCATTGTTTCTCTCTTTCTGTTACTTTCTCCTGAAGTCCTCTTCCAGCAGCTTCTTATACTGGCTTTTGAACCACGCCATGACCGTTCCGCTGTTGTCCGTATGGCGTCCATGTGCACCCTTTCCGTATACCTCTACGCCTTTTGACTTCAGATGTGCCAGAATATTCTGATATCCATCCGGATCATAATCATCCTCATAGAGATAGGAAATGACAAACCTGGTATTCGCCCAGTCTGCTACATCAAACCGTTCCCACAGCCTGTTGTTAAATGCTTCTATGGCATCCTCTTCCAGTGAGCCATAATTTTTCATCAATATATCCAGGGATGTGGCAAACCCGCCTGCACGCAGAAGCCGTTCATTTCGAGCCACATTTCCCATATTCGTCAGCGGTTTTGCCAGAAGCAGCGCATGCGGATGCAATTTCGAGCCATAATAAAGAGAGCCATAGGTTCCCATGGATGCCCCCGAAAGAACCACGTCCTGTTCTGAAAATCCAAGTTCTTTCGTGCGCTCCCGGATCTCCTGCAGAATCATGTTCTCGAAAGATTCATCCCCCACATAAAATGCACCGCCCTCCGACCGCGGATCGGTCAGAAGCAGAAACGGACACCCAAATGCCCGCATCATATAATAACCTTCAAAGCCTTCCTGGGACCGGTATCCGGAAAAATATACCGCAAGCGGCGGTTTCAAATCTCCTTTTTCAAAATAAGTAAAAACCTCTTCCCCTTTATCCGATACCAGCCGTTTTCCTCCCGGCAGGAAAAAACCGTGTCCCCTCCGGGAATACCGGTCATGCAGGGAAATAATTTTTAAACTTCCCTCTCCTTTGGCCTGTATGGATGCAGATACCGGTCCATATGCTCCGTCATTGTCAATCCTTATCACATCCTGCAGCTGTGATTCATCAAATTCCCACACCCGTTGCAGCTGTCCGATGGAACCATTGATAAATTGCAGCATTTTTAGCTTTATTTCCACAGATCCCGTCTTTTCATATTCGAGATACAGATCGATCGCCTGATCTTCAAACACCGGAATGTTATGTTTCCAATAGGCAATCTGTGCAAATTCATCTCCAAAACTGCCCGTCAGAAGCATATGAAAATTTCCATTACACGAAATCGTTCCATGGAAAAACGGACTCACAACCAGGGAATTCGGTGAAAAATTCTCCCCATACGGATTCGGATAATAATTTTTCACTTCACAATCAAGAAATGTCTGCACATCTCCCGTATAGAGATACTGCCCCATTTTTCCCTCAAAAAAAAGCTGTGTTACGGAATTTTCCTGCATCGCAACACGCTCCGTTGCAAACAGACAATACCCGCGTGTCAGCTTCCGGAGTATTTTTTCCTCTTTTTGGTTAATCTCACGATCCAGAATCACAAGATCCATGATCTGATCCGGCAGTATTCCTGTTTCCTCCATCCATTCAAAATCGACGGTTTCCGGTATCCGGTATGTTTTTTTCCAGTCTTCTTTTCCAAGCAGTAAAATATGAATCTTATTCACCGATTCCCAACACCTTTCTCCACGCAGCAAGCAGAATATCTGTCGTATACCGACGTCCGATTTCATAACACTGTACCAGCGCCGCATTCCAGTTTTCAAAATTATCAAGATAATAGTGCAGACTTTCCTCTATCCCGGAATAATCACGGATCAGATATCCATTCTTTTTGTGTTCAAAAAACTGATCTGTGGTCATGCTGATGCGCGGTACCCCTTTGCTGATTGCCGTAATGTCCACATATACATCCACAATTTTACGCAGATCCAGAATCACACGCTGCTCGTTGATACATTTGCTGATCGTCCGCTCATCCACACAGACATCCACAAAAAAACGCTGTGCAACTTCTTCATCCGGTAATTCATTTTCCGCAACCAGCCGTGGATTTTCCTGCAATACCCAGCGCCTGTCATATCCGGATGTCTCCAGAAAATCTGCCAGTTCCTTTTTCAGCCGGTCCGCATACCCCCAGGATGCCTCTCGTGTAAAAATATGAACTCTTGCAAGTTCATTTGTCCGCAGATAATGCGCAACTTCTGTTATAATCTGCTGATACTCCCGCTTTGGGATTCCATCAACCGGCAGCAGAATATTCTGGACTTTCAACTGTGAGCTGACACCAAAATCCATGCGCGTATCATAAGGAGAAATATCCGTAATATTTAACGAAGTGTCTCCTAAATTATTTTCTATAATTGCTGTCGTCTGTTTGGAATCGGTAATCACATAATCCGATGCCTCCAGAAAATCCCGGATTTCTCCGATTCTTGCATAATCGTACCGGTTCTCAAAAAAGGTAATGACAACCGTTCTGTCCGTCAGGCATCCCGACAGGACTCCTATATGCAGCGGATGTGCTGCCACGAAAAATTTATCCTCTGTATGTGTATGCTGCAGATAGGAAGCCAGCACTTCAGCAATTACTTCTTCTATGGAAGCATACCTGCTTTTCTGAAACAAAACCTCCCGGATCTGTCCATCCACGGAAATATCATAACAGGGAAACGAGCTGTTGATCTCTACATGCCCATCCTCCATGAAACGCCGCATTCTCCAGATTCCCCGCTCGGTCAGATAGTCCTGATATTTTGGCTGCCCCTGCTCATATACTATAGATCCGGCCACAAACCCTCTGTCATCATAATAATTCTTCCGAATGATCTGTCCTGCCTGATACATATCAATTGCTATGGGATTTCCATCCTCCCCAAATTCCACCTGCGCATATTTTTCTCCCTGCATGTAACCTATGACTGCAAATGGAGAATAAACAAACTCGATTCCTTTTGGCCATTTGATATCATGATAAGACAATACAGCCGTCTTTGTCCGCCGGATCTGACAGATGGCATCAAAACAGGACCAGTACGGCGCCCGATACATTCCCTGACGATGCAGAAAATGCCGGATATTTGGCGAAAATCCGAGCAGCAGAATACGGTATTCCACGTCCACATTCCGATGAAAAAGCGTGATCTGTTTGATCGTCTCATCAAACTCCGATTTTGTTCTACGCTCGTACCATGACTGTTCTTTTTCACTCCATGTATTCTGTTGATACCATGCCGGTATAAAATATAACATGACAGATGGCTCCTTTATTCTTTCAACTTATATAAAAGGTGCATACCGGTCCATATTCCGGTATACTTCGGCCTCCCGGTAAAAGGCAATCCAGATACCTGTAGACATCATAATGGAACACGGAAACATCGCAAGTGCCGGATCAATATATCCTCCGAACTGTAGAAAAAGCGGCACTCCCACACAAATTCCGATAATAACGGAACTATAAATGGAAAAACGCAGAACACATCCCTGCAGATAACGTCTGGTCGCTTTGCCCGCATAAATTCCAAGCACGGAATCTCCTGTGTGCAGCAGATCGTCTGCCATTTTCCCCGGAGAAAGCATAACAAACGAAAAGGAAATTGTAAGAATACAAATAATTGCCAGATATACCCAGACTCCAAGATAAGAGGTCAGATTCATGTGCCCTGACACCCATGTCAGTACACGGTTCTGTAGATAAATACTATGTAATGTCCTGCAGATTACCTGTGGCAGCATAAACGCCGCAGATGCAAACATCATCGGTGTCACACCGATCGGGTTTAATTTGTATGCAATATAATTCTTATCTGCGTAAATATTATGAATGGATACTCTCTGCACTGCAATCCGCTTCTCTGTATTTTCCAAAACGATCATGACTGCAATCTCCACCACACCAATTCCGATCGGAAGCAGCAGTTTTTTCAACGGCTGTCCCACCATCATTGTCAGCATACCGTCCACAATATTAACCAGAAATACACTCGTCTTTCCGCTGATTCCGTATTTTGTCGCACGATCTCCCATATAAACAACAATAAGCATTCCTGTAATGAGCTCTGCAAACACAATGATCTTTGCCTGAAGAAGCGCAGCGCCATCTACTTTATAAATATAAGTCTGCACATGCTGATATGCCTGCCCAACAGCAATGATCATCATTATTGTTACCGTCCACCGGTTAATTTTTTTCGGAGAAATCCTGCGGGTTTTATCCAGCGTGACAATAGCCACAATAAGAACAACCAGCATAGATGCCAGCATATATGGCCAAAGCCCCAATATAAAAACAGAACAGTTCTTAATATCTCCGGATACTGCCTGCATGATGATGGACTGTGCGTTGATGTCAACCTGCCGGTATGCATCCACATCCACACCGTACAGGGGAATGTTTCTTCCAATCATATAAAGAAACATTGTGATCAGTGAATACAGTATCTTATATAACAGAATATGTTCCTTCGATTTCTTCTCCAAAATTTTCTCCTAATTATAGTAGTAGTGACCATCTTTCGATGGTCACTAACATTATAAGCAATTTTGTGCATAATTGCTATCTATTATTTTTCATCTTTGGATGGATCATCTGTATCATTCTTTGCAGGTTTTCTTCTCTGATGATCGTATGCACCCTTTCCGGTAATTGCTGCAGCTGCCGCTGCAATCCACCACCACCAGGTCTTTAATCCATCCTTTGCGGTTCCGCTTGCTGCAAGTGGTACACTCTCGTCTTCAATCGACTTGATCTCCTGCCCATTTGCATCCTGATCCTGTACCGCAAGAGGTACCTGTTCATCCGTAATTACTGTTGTGTTATCCTGTGCTGTCGTTGTAATTCCGGTTCCGTCAGTTACTGCTGCAGGAGTGGCTCCATTTCCGTTTGCAGGAGTTGCCGTTGTCTGCGTATTGGTATTGGTCGTGACCGGTCTGGAGTATACAGTTGTAGGATTCTTTGTCGGAGGTGTCTCCGGTGTTACATAACCAGGTGTTTCACTGGTGCTTGCATTTCCACCGGCCTCGCTGGCATTTGTCGATGAACTTTCGCTCGTTGCTGTATTTGAACTTCCGGATGCACTTGTACTTGCATCATTATCTGTACTTGTAGAATCTCCACCGGTTGTAGTTCCTCCTGTGGAACCAGATCCAGAGGCTTCGCTTGCACTGGTTGAAGTACTGGTGCTTGCACTTACCGATTCAGATGTGCTCAGGCTCTCACTTGTGCTCACTGAGCCTGAGGTGCTTAAGCTCTCGCTTGTGCTTATCGATCCTGAGGTGCTCAGGCTTTCGCTTGTGCTCACTGAACCCGAGGTACTCAAGCTCTCACTTGTGCTTACTGAGCCCGAGGTACTTAAGCTCTCACTTGTGCTTACTGAGCCTGAAGTACTTAAGCTTTCGCTCGTACTTACCGATCCTGAGGTGCTCAGACTTTCGCTTGTACTTACCGATCCCGAGGTACTTAAACTCTCGCTTGTGCTTACCGATCCCGAGGTACTCAGGCTCTCACTTGTGCTTACCGATCCCGAGGTACTCAAGCTTTCGCTCGTACTTACCGATTCAGAGGTGCTCAGGCTCTCGCTTGTGCTTACCGATCCTGATGTGCTCAAACTCTCACTTGTGCTTACCGATCCTGATGTGCTCAAGCTCTCACTTGTGCTTACCGATCCTGATGTGCTCAGGCTCTCACTTGCGCTTACTGACTCGGACGTACTTGTGCTTACTGAGCCCGATGTACTTAAGCTCTCACTTGTGCTTACTGATCCTGAAGTACTTAAGCTTTCGCTCGTACTTACCGATCCTGATGTGCTCAGGCTTTCGCTTGTACTTACCGATTCAGATGTGCTCAGACTTTCGCTTGTACTTACCGATCCTGATGTGCTTAAGCTCTCGCTTGTGCTTATCGATCCTGATGTACTCAAACTCTCACTTGTGCTTACCGATCCTGATGTACTTAAGCTCTCGCTTGTGCTTACCGATTCAGATGTACTCAAGCTCTCGCTCGTGCTTACCGATCCTGATGTGCTTAAGCTTTCACTCGTACTTACCGATTCAGATGTGCTCAGGCTCTCACTTGTGCTCACTGATCCTGAGGTGCTTAAGCTCTCGCTTGTGCTTATCGATCCGGACGTACTTAAGCTCTCACTTGTGCTTACTGATCCCGAGGTGCTCAAACTCTCACTTGTGCTTACCGATCCCGAGGTGCTTAAGCTTTCACTCGTGCTTACCGAGCCCGAGGTACTCAGGCTCTCACTTGTACTTACCGATCCCGAGGTACTTAAGCTCTCACTTGTGCTCAGGCTTTCGCTTGTGCTCACTGAGCCCGAGGTACTCAAGCTCTCACTTGTGCTTACTGATCCCGAGGTGCTCAAACTCTCACTTGTGCTTACCGATCCTGATGTGCTTAAGCTTTCGCTTGTGCTCACTGAGCCGGACGTACTTAAGCTCTCACTTGCGCTTACTGACTCGGACGTACTTGTGCTCTGACTCTGGCTTGTGCTTGCACTCTGGCTTTGACTCATACTTGTACTTGCACTCTGACTCTGGCTTGTGCTTGCACTCTGACTCTGGCTTGTGCTTGCACTCTGGCTTTGACTCGTGCTTACGGATGTACTCTGTTCTGTACTTAAAGATTTGTTCTCACCGCTCAAACTTTGTGACAAACTCTCATATGTACTTACGCTTTCACTAAGAGAAGTGCTTCTGTGTTCCGATGTACTTGCACTTGTGCTCAAACTCTGCGATCCGCTCTCCTGATGCTGACTGTTCCATGTACTCAGGCTCTCTGATACGGATTTCAGTTCTGAAACAGATTCATCTATATTCGACTTTAAAGTTGATGTAGAATTCAGCTCACTTCTCTTCTTATTGTAGTCATCCTCGCCTCTTTTATAAGAATCAGTTGAGAAATAGTAATCTCCCTTTACATTAAAATTACCATCATTTTTATTTGAAATTACATTTCCATTTTCATCATAGGTACTGTAGGTAGGCTTCTTCCCACTGTCTTTAAATCTTAATTGTGTTCCCCACCAATGTTTTTCCAGGTATGCAGTTTTTTGCAGCACAGCAATTCCAAAAACCTGATCAGCAGGCATATCTTTATCCAGATTTCCCTGTCCGGTTTTATTACTGTAGTAGATAACTTTTCCGGTTTTATCTGTTACTACATAATCAAAATAGGAAGAATTTGTTTTGTTTGATCCACTCTGTGTATAATCAACTTTAACATAGTTTCCGTTCTGATTTGTTCCCTGACCTTTTTCCCAGTCTGAGTACTTGATATCCTTAACCTTATCTTCCTGATAATAACGGTACTGAATCAACGCATTTGCAAGCTTATCTGCAATATCCCAGAAACTCTGACCCTGATATTCCTTTACATCTCCGTTATATACTACATTACCAAGAGTTTTGTCTCTGTTTGCATCTAACGCATCATTTAAGACATCCTGAATGGTATTGATATTTGTAATCAATCCCTCAAGATACTCGTCTCTTTCTCCGGTCTGGTCAAAGGCAAGGGATGTAGAATTATACAAACTCTCTGCTTCCGACAAACTCTCCGAAAGCTGAATACTGTCAGACAGATACTCGCTTTCTTCCATGGAAACCGACAAGCTGGTGCTGTTCTCTGAAGCACTTGCTGATCCTGACAGCGAATTCAGTTCACTTTCTTCCACTGCTGCACTGTCGCTGGCTGACTCTGATCCTGACACCAGCTGACTTTCCTGTTCGGAAATGGAAACACTCTGACTGTCGATCCCATTCGTGAGATCTTCATCCTTCTGTGTCCCATTCTCCTGCTCCGCAACCGGATCGGTCTCCCCGTTTTCCTCTAACGTTACTGCAGTTCCTGCATCCACCTGAATATCATTTGCTTCTGATGTCGATACCCCATATGTTTCATCTGCGAATGTATCTTCTAAAGTTTCACTCTTTTGTGTCTCCGTTGCACTCTCATTTTCACTTGATGCTGTATCTGTTGTATTATTGCTATCCGAAGATGCCTCTGAAACACTGTCCACAGAACTTTCTGACTGACTCTCACTTGGAGTATCACTCATACTGTCGGAAGTCAGATCATTCTCCGAATCTGCCTGATTCTCACTTTCACTTAACGTCGCAGCCATTACCACGTCCGCTCCCTGAATAGTGCTTACGCCACCAATTGCAAGTCCGGCAGTCGCCACTCCCTTTAAAACACTGTCAACTTTCTTTTTATTCATCGCGTCTCTCCTTTATAGAACCATTTCCTATTTCCGCAAGAATTTACACTTTCCGTCTTTTACACTACCACTATAATATCCATGGTGTATCTAAAACCGTATTAAAACAGTTTTTTATACCAGATATCCCCCATCTTCCTGTTTCAACAGACATGGAATCACAAAGAAATCTGTTTGATTTTGCATCCCCATATGTTCAAGATTCGCTATTGCCATACCACCATCTGCATCCGGCAGCAAAAACACTATGCAGCTGTTTTGTTCCTCTTTCTGCAGTGCAGCCAGTTCTTTGCATGGTAATCCCTCACTGCTATCCGTTTTCGTTAAAATCCTGCACGCATTTTGTGGTGTAACCGACAGCAGATGATACATATTCTGCATTGCCATCGTCTCATCTCCATAAAAATACATCTTCTTTTCCGATTCACTGATCTTTGAAATAACTTTTCTTAAATTATCAATTCTGTTCCATTGTCTGTTTACCGACATATTTATGAATTTTCGTGACAGTTCATTTCCCCATGGGGTCCGGTTTGCCGTCTGCATATATAATACATCCATAGCCGTTTCATTATACAGGCAGCAAACTGTCCCCACATAATGATAAATACATTCTGCTAATTTCTTTTCTTTGTCTCTGCTGACATATTTTGCAAACCGGTTCCACTTTTCTTCCAGAAGCAAAGTCTCATTTTGATAGATTACATTTAATGCATCCTGATCCGGCAGATTGGTGTCTGTATTCTCCTCTATGTACCTCACTACCTCTTCCCGCATATTTCCCATGCGGCGTATTTTTTCCAGATTCATATAAATGACGCCGGAATTAAAATATCCTTCTCTCTTCATCTGCCCCTTTGCAACAGGTGCCGCCCACACTTTTCCGGTAACGATGTCATCGTCCGGGACTGCTGCGAGACAGTAATCGCGGATATCCGTATCCCATAAGTCTTTGATATCGCAATTTACCAAAAGATCCGAATCCAGATAAATGATACGGGACAAATCAGAACATACCTCAGGCAATAAAATCCGGAACAACGCACCGATGGTATAAATTCCCATCTGACTGTTCTGTGATGAAAAACAGGATTCATCAATCCGGTGAAATTGCGTCTTATGCCCCGCCTTTGACGCAATATGCATCAGTCTTCTTTTATTTTCCAATGTCAGGGTATCATCGTGCATAATATGAAATTCAACCTTTGCTTTGGTATGTTCAATAATGCTCTGCATGGTAATCCCCAGCCAGGAACAGTAATTTCCATCTTTATCGTGAACGCCCATACCGATATGTATCATGTTTTCATCTGCCTCATTTCCGGCAATACATGCATCGATCAGCATTTTCTGGATCTGGTAATCTTCTTCATAATAAACAGCCTCCCGGACTGTACACACAGGTACTTCCGAATCAGACCATATGGCAAGTTTTGCAGTCTGCTCCTGATAATATTTCAGACTGTGCCAGAGAATGATAAGCCGTGCCTGATGCGTATTTATCTGTTTCACCAGTTGTGTATCAAAACGCTCCCCATTTCCGGTCGGCAGCTGCAGAATCAGAATATCATCCGGTTTCACGGCTGCAAGAATCCCTTCCATTCTTTTTACCTGTTCCGTTTGCGGTTCATGCTCCGCAGGGTAGTTGTATATTCCGATTTCCAGATATCCCAGCCTGTGGCCGACTTCCGCTATCCGTCTCTGATCCTGTGCAATTCTTTGATTTTTAATCATTCCGTATACATTTGAAATATGTATGTTCATTTTTACTTTCCTTTATAAATATCCACCCTCGGATACCGGCACCATTCTTGGAATTACAAAATAATCCGTTCCGTTTTTCCATCCATGTTTCTCTAAAATTTCCATGCCATGATTATTTTCCGCTTCCGGCAGCACACAAACCGTATATCCATCCCTGTTTTCTAAAACTGTGTCGTTCATATACTCCGTCCATATGCTGTTTTCCTCATTTGCGTGAAGCAGTTTTATAAGATTTTGCATAGATTTAATTTTCGGTCCGTAAAAGACCAGTTTTCGTTTGTTCTGTGCAATCCTTCTTAACAGATTTTCGTTTTGTTCTGCCATATCTGTCAATCGGTTCATCGATGAACGAAGCAATCTTTCCCCTTCGCCGCTCCCCCAAGGTGTTCTTTCCAGTATTTCAAAATACATCTGGTCTGTTCTGCTCTTCATGTATAGGGAAATATAATTCCCTGCATAATGACAGATCTTCCCTTCTGATGTAATTTCGCCGGATCTTATTGCTGTCACAAAACAATTCCAGGAATCATCCAGCAGATAACAGCTGTCCTGAAAGAGTACATTAAATGCATCCTGATCCGGATATATTGCCCCTTTATTGTCCTCCAGATAAATCAGCACATTTTCCAATAAATTTCCTTTATCCCTGACCCTGTCCAGATTCAGGAACAGCACTCCCGAATTAAAATAATTCTCTTTTTCTACCTGTCCCTTTACCACGGGATATGGCAACTCTGCTCCCTTTACGACTCCATAATCTCTTACCGCTGCAATACAATAGTCACGAATATCCGTATCCCACAATTCTTTAATATCACTATTTACAAACAGATCCGCATCCAGATAAATAATCTTCGAAAGTTCCGGAAGCACATCCGGCAATAATAACCGGAACATCGACCCAATCGTAAAATGTCCCATCATTCCCTCCACTCCTGAAAACATGGAAGAATCAAAATGATGGAACCGGATCTTCTGTCCCCCTGATTTTGCCACCTGAATCAGTTTCCGACGATTATCCTCCGTCAGCGTATCATCATGCAGAATATGGAATGTCACCGCTGCATCTGTATGCTCAATCACCGACTGCATCGCCGTCCCAACCCATACACTATAGGTTCCGTATTTATCATATAATCCGAATCCGATCTGAATGCTGCCATCCTCTGTTGCTTCCCCCTCATCCTCCTGCATATAAGGATGTTCCTCTTTTTGCATCTGCGTAACCATATCAAGCATCAGCTGCTGGCACGTAATCTCTTCATATTGCATAAACGGATCAACGAATCTTTCTTTTCCGGTATACCCGGCGATGCGTTCCCGGTTCTTTGCACGATATGACTCATCATGCCAGAGCAGCAGAAGTTTCCGGTGTGAATACGCCAGAAGTTTATCCATCAGAAGTGCTTCAAACTCTGCCCCGTTTCCGGTCGGAAGCTGGACAATGATCAGATCCTCATGTTCGACTGCTGCAATCATACCATCAAGTCTTACCGACAATTCATTTTGCGAATCCTCTTCTGCCGGATACACACAGATCCCAAGCTCATAAAATCCCAGCTTTTTCCCTGCTTTCGCAAATAACTGTTCCCTTTCTGCTATTTCATTATTCCACCCATACGAATTTGTAATATGTACCTTCATTTTCCTATATCTCACACTTCACACTATTTACCCGGTACCGAATTCCGAATCTCTTACAGTTTTGTATAAAGTAATGATTGATACGGTTCTGGATCAGCTCACAGCTTTCCGTTGTCACATTGGTCAGCAACACCAGATACTGCGTCTTTCCATACTGCGTAAATGCATCACTGCGGCGGATGGAATTTGCGATACTCTCTTTTAGTTTTCCGGAAAGTTCCTCTGTCTTTTCCTCCTTGCGGATGGGATTGCCCTGTTCATCCACAAGTGTACACAACATCAGATAAATATTGTTTCCGATACGGTCTGTCATGCGGGAGGCCATCTGATAAATCCCCTTAAAAACAGGGAAACTACACATATATCCGCCTTTCTTTTCTTCTCCGTATTCCTCCATCTTCTCCTGAATATTGTCAAGGATCTCATAGGTATGATTTAACAGATTGGTATACTTATCCAGCATTTCCATCAGGCGTGTGGATGGATACACTCCACATTCCCGGAGATACTCATCCACCACTTTCGAATAAAATTCCGAAGCCTCATCAAAATGTTTCTGCTCCACCATCGCTTCCATCGTAAGGACTTCCCAGTCCACGAACGGCTCAATATGCGCCGCAAATTTTCCCAGCCTTTCCAGTTCCCTCCAGTCTTTTCGTTCTCTCAGGATTTCAGCCGCATCTTCCATGCAGCTGTGGAACATATGATGGTATTTTTTATTTTCTTCCGCCACCCATGTTTCAGCGGTATAGGCTGCCAGAAATTCCCCTTTGTACATCCTGCAGGTATCCAGATACAGCTGCAGCCGGCTGTCGGTATCCTCTTCGGTCCCGGATTCCTTCAGAGCTTCCGCTTCCCGGTATTTTTCTTCAAAAAGCGCTGCATCCTCAATCACTTCAATGTCTTTCGTCCAGTAATAAATGCCGTCTTTCAGATAAATCCAGTCTTTTCCCGGCAGACCAAGCTGCTTTAATTTCTGCTTTGTCTTATATACGATCACGCGAAGTGCCGTATGCGGTACATCAATATCCCGCTCCCCGATTACCTGTTCTTCCAGTTTATCCTTCGCGATTCCAGTCTTTGCATAATGCATCATTACCTGCATCAGCCGGTTAAACTGGCTTTCCTTATGCATCTTCTCTGCAATCAGTGGCACCCCGTCAAATTCCATTCTGAAATTTCCAAACATCTGTACTTTCATCGTATGAGCCATAGTCTCTCCCCCCCCGGATAACTCCTTCATCACACTTCATCTATTTATGTGTCAACATAGACATATATTCATACCGCGGTTTGTAGTCGTTTTCGTTATACATTTTATAATACTGTTCAAAAATCCGTTCCATAACATATGGAATCTGGCTTTCCTGCGGTTCAAATAAAATGATCAGATACTGCATGGAACTGTAACGCGTGCAGATATCGACCTTGCGGATTTTCTGCCGGATCGATGCTTCCATACACTCTAAGGCTTCTTCCATTTCTTCATTGTACATCATTTGTTCCTGCAAACCATCTACCGTTACCATTACCAGATAACAGGTGTGGCTGCAGCGTGCTCCCAGACTGTTCATGTATTCATAAATTTTGGCAAAATCACGATAGTCCAGATCCAGTGCTCCGGAATAACTTCCACTTTCCTTAAGCGCATGTGCGACCACTTCAAGATCTTTTCCCATGCGCTGCACGGAAATATCATCCGCTTTCATCTGTTCATAGAAGAAATAACTGCCTTTCCCGTTCTGTTTCACATAATAAAGTGCTTTGTCAGCACAGTTATAATACTCTTCAAAATTTCCTCCCCGGCTGCACATACACATTCCCGCCGACAAAGACGCCGCATGCATTTCCACATCCTCGTCCTTTTTTTCAATAAACTGTGCAAATAACTGTTTGATTCTTTCCTGTGCCTGATCCTTCGTTGCTTCCGGCAGAAACAGAAGAAATTCATCTCCGCCCAGACGGCACGCCACAGATGGTTCTCCGACATTTTTTAAGAGTGTGCCCAGACATCCGAGTGCACGGTCTCCGGCCTTATGCCCATAAATGTCATTGATCTTTTTCAGATTATCCATATCGCAGAAAACCAGACATCCATCCTGTTCCATTATCAGATCCGCTATCATGGCTTCTCCACGGCTTCGCATCGGAAGTCCGGTCAGATGATCATAATTTTCTTTTTCGATCCGCTTCTTCTGGATCTCCATATCACGGACACTCTGCACGGTCCGGACAATATTTGCAAACAAAAGTACCAGCATGCCGATGCCTGTAAAAATGCCGGAAAGCACAACCACATAATACGTGGAAACCACCTCCACCACCACTGCCATCATGGCGATCAGCATACCGATCAGTGTCAGTCCGTATTCCCCTGCACGTTTCCGGAAGAAGTCTATCCCAAACGTGATACATACCGTAAGAAATGTGATCACAAGAATCCCCTGGGAAACCGGAAGGGTCTCAATAAAATCTTTCACCCCTGCCAGATGCAGCAGCGTACAGACCACAAAATCTGCCACTGCTGCATATCCGATCGCATGGTACATACGGGTATACCTCTTTTTCTGCACACTGTCCATATAAATAAGCACCGGAACCGGGCAAAGCAGGATAACAAGAAAACATACTGCAGACAATATACTGACATTCGGTATCCATAGCTGACGCAGTTTTGATTCCCCCAGCATCCACGCAGCACCCATCAGTATGCACCAGCCCAGATACTCCATATCAAAACGGGTATGATACGCGATTCCAAGGGCAACACTGAAAATAATCGTCACCAGTCCTACAAACAAAAGGAAAAAAGCAATGATGGTTTCCAATCCATAGTCACGGAAAATACTTGCCCAGATATCCCCTTTATCCCCACAATATACGGTATTGACAACACCGCTGTAGTTATCCGTATGTGTTGTCAGTTCTATCTGCAGCATCTTCCCCGCATCCTTTTCAGAAGTCGGACAGAACACATAACGGCTGGCAGAATTTTTGCCGTTCAGCCTCGTCTTGTCTGTATGATATTCGCTCCGCAGCTCTCCATCCACATAAAACCTTACGTCCTGCAGAGAAGAGCGGATTGCAAATGATGTCTGCGTGAAGTCATCCGGGAGCCGCGTGACCAGCACCATGGTCTCATCCACTCCCACCGGATATTTCCCCGGAACGGTAATCTCCTGACTGGTTCCGTCATTTTTTTCCCAGGTAAATATCCCCCTGTATGCAAGATTCTCCGGTCTTGAATCTTTGATACGTTCTGACGGATACACTGTCTCCGCTACCACAAACCAGCCAATCACCGCAATCATCAGAAGATAAAATAAAAGTACTTCCTTTTTATTCCCCATATACTTTTTCATCTTTCAGTTTCTCACCCTGTCCTTTATACTTTATATTTTGCATTCATATGTTTTCTTTTAATTATTCCATAACTATACCGGAAATGCAAGCACCACGTTCCTGTTCACTCAGCGCTGCGCCATGTCACGCAAAAAAGGGATTACCACCCATTTCGTGGTAATCCCCTGGAAAGAAAACTCAGATTGTTCCGGTTACGGTAAGTGTGCCTGCCCCCGGTGTCACTGTCCACTCGCCGGTTGCTGCATCCTGCGTAAAGGTTGCTGCCGGTACGGTAATCTGCCCTTCCTGCGTCGCAAACGTACCGGTCGTGGCATTGTAGGAATAATTCGCCGGATCCGACCATGCCGTTCCATTATACGATACCGCAAGATTCGAAAGTACCGGATCGAATGTATCTGTCACCACTGCGCCGGTTGCCGCCAGTGCCGCAGTATTTCCGGTATTCTGGATAAGGAACGTATAGGTCAGTGTTCCATTTTCCGTAACCGGAACCGGACTGACGGATTTGGTGATTGTCAGCTTCGGACCACTTTCCGCGATGACGGTTTCCTTTGCGGTAACCGGTGTAATTCCCCCTCCGGAAACGGTCACCGTGTTGGTAATCTCCGATTCCGCCAAAAGAGGTGCAAACGCATTGGTTTCTGCCTCATATACAATGGTCACGTTTCCCCCCGCCGGTACACTGATCCCGGAAACGGAAAGGGGTGGTCCTGCCGTGACTGCCGGTGTTGTCTGTAAGATTCCATTGCTGTAATAACGCACGGTATCTGCCACATACGTCAGTGGCACCAGTGTGTCTGTGCCAAATGCATATGCCCCCAGATCATCTGCAACCGTCAGTCCTGTCATGGCTGTATTTCCGGAATTCACTATGCTCACAACATAGGTGACACGGTCATTCTGCCCGTATGTTTTGCGTACCGCAGTTTTGGTTGCGGCAAGTACCTCAAGGATTTCTCCCACTGCAACGTTGGAATTGGCTACAGCGTTTCCATAGCGGAGCTGTGCCTGATTGGTAAATATTGCCATTTTTCTGCATCCTTTCATTTTATTCAGGTATGCTTTATCATATGACAGAAATTTTCCATATGTGCAGCCGCACCATCACTATTCTTTCAAATATATTTCCGGTCTTCTGTCCCGGAACAGCCCCCAGCTTCTTCTTTCTTCTTCTATTTCATCCAGATCAAACGTATGTAGGATAAAGCCTTCTGATACCCTGTCCATCTCTTCTGTCACTTCCCCTGTTGCGTCTGTGATAAAAGAGGAACCGTAAAACGTGAGGGCTGAGCTCTGCTGTCCATTTTCCGCGCACGGTTCCACGGTTTCTGTCCCGATCCTGTTTGCAGCAATGACCGGCATAAGATTACATGCCGCATGCCCCATCATGCACCGTCTCCAGTGCGGCATACTGTCGCAGCCAAGTATCGGCTCGCTTCCGATTGCAGTTGGATAGAAAAGGAGTTCCGCCCCTTTTAGTGCCAAGCCTCTTGCCGTCTCCGGAAACCACTGATCCCAGCAGATTCCAACCCCAATCGTCCCATATCTGGTTTTAAATGCCCGAAACCCTGTATCACCGGGCGTAAAATAAAATTTTTCCTGATAATAATGGTCGTCCGGAATATGTGTTTTCCTGTAAATGCCGCGCACACTTCCATCGGCATCAATGACTGCCACGGAATTGAACATCTGTCTGTGATCCCCGGCTTCATAAAAGCTCACCGGAATCACCGTTTCCAGCTCTTTTGCCAGTTTTTTCATATGGATGACAGCATCATCTTCCTCCAGCGTTCTTGCATATCCATAATATTCATACCTTCTCTCCTGACAGAAATACGGTCTTTCGAAAAGTTCAGGAGGAAGAATGACCTGCGCCCCCTGTGCAGCGGCCTCCCTGATCAGTTCCGATGCTTTTTCTATATTTTCTTTTACATCGCTGCCGCAGCCCATCTGTATGGCAGCCACTGTGGTTTTTCTCATATCATGCTCCTCCCATCCTCCCGGAATCAGCCGGTATCTGCTGTGTAATACAATGAATGTTCCCACCACCGACAATAATATCACGTGCGTAAACCGGGTATACTTTCCTTCCGGGAAAAAGCCCCCCTATGATGTTCACAGCCTCTGCATCCATCTCATCCTCAAACTGGGGAATCAAGACTCCTCCATTCGTAATATAAAAATTAACATAGCTTGCGGCAAGCCGCTCCCCTGCTTTTCGCTGCTCCTCCCCCTCTTCAAAGGAAAAACCGGCAAGTTCATATTCCGTTATACAAACCGGCTTCCCCGGAACCGGGACTTTGTGGACTATGAGCTTCCGCCCCCTGGCATCTGTCTCTTTTTCCAATATTGCAAGATCTGCAGATGACAAGGGATACTGCGGATCTTTGGGATCCTCCGTCCACGCAAGCACCACATGTCCGGGAGCGGTAAATGCACAGACATTGTCTATGTGTCCGTTTGTCTCATCGTTGTAGATTCCATATGGAATCCAGATGATTTTTTCTGCCCCAAGATAATCCTTTAACTTCTGTCCGATCTTTTCTTTTGAAAGTTCCGGATTCCTGCCTTTGCTGAGCAGACAGCTTTCTGTCACAAGGATGGTTCCCTCTCCATCGGTATGGATTGCCCCGCCTTCTAACACAAACGGATGCGCATCATACAGATCATATTCTGTCTTCCGGCAAAAAGAGGACGCTACTTTATCATCCTTTTCCCAGTCTGCATACAATCCGTCACAGATTCCACCCCATGCATTAAAACACCAGTCAATTCCCCGTACCTGCCCCTGCCCATTGACAACAAAGGTCGGTCCGACATCCCTCGCCCATGCATCATCCGATGCAATTTCCATATAATGGACCGGATAATTTTTCTGATAGTTTTTTTCTTTCCGGACAGCTTCAATTATCATTTGTGCATGATCCAGCTCCCCTGCTTCCACCAGCAGATATACCGTCTCGGATTCCGCAGTGGCACATATGACATCCGCAAAAGCCTCTCTTGCCTTTTTTGCACCATATATCCAGGAACCCGGCCGTTTCGGCCATATAAGTATTGTCCCTTTATGCGGTTCATACTCCGCCGGCATATGAAATCCATCCTTGCTAGGACAACCTTCCTTTAAAATCTTCATATCCAAATCTCCTGATTACCCTGCATTCTTTATCCGCCCCCATAACTGCGATGTCCGGAAGCGGCATACCGTTAAACGTATTATTTTTGACCATGGAATAAATTGCCATGTCACAGAATGTAAGCCTGTTGCCCACTTTTATCTCTTTATCAAATGAGTAATCACCGATCACATCACCTGCCAGACAGGTACAGGAAGAAAGCCGGTATGTATATGCTTTCTCCCCTGCTTTTCCACTGTCCTTAAGCGGCGGACGATACGGCATTTCGAGTACATCCGGCATATGGCATGCCGCTGAAGTGTCCAGAACCAGTATCTTTATCCCATTGTTTTCGACAATATCGAGCACGGTTGTCTCAAGATAGCCTGCATTCAGGGCTACTGCCTCCCCCGGCTCAAGATAAATTTCAAGGTCATATGTTTCCTGCATGCGCCGGATGCAGTTCTCCAGTTTTTCCATGTCGTAACCGGCTTTTGTAATATGATGTCCGCCACCCATATTAAGCCATTTCCGTCCGTACAGCAGATCTCCAAACTTTTTTTCCACGGCATCAAGTGTCGTTTCCAGGGCATCCGAATTCTGTTCACAGAGCGTATGGAAGTGAAACCCATCTATCTGCGACAGGTCAAAACCGTTTTGTATGGCTTTGTCAAGCTCTGCCCTCGTTATACCAAGCCTTGAACCTGTACCGCACGGATCATAAATCTCATGCCCTTCCTGTGTAGAACACTCCGGGTTAATTCTAAGTCCTGTACTTACCCCTGCGGCTGCTTCTTTGATTTTTTCCTTATGAACCAGAAACTGGGAAACGGAATTAAAAACAATATGGTCACATATTTTTACCAGTTCGTCCATTTCTTCCGGCAGATATGCCGGACAGAAGACATGGTTTTCTTTTCCCATCTCTTCCTGTGCCAGACGTGCTTCATACAGCCCACTTGCCGTCGTCCCACTTAAATATTTTCCAATCAGGGGATATTCACAAAATGCGCTGAATGCTTTCTGTGCAAGAAGGATCTTTGCGCCCGTTCTCTGCATTACATGACGCAAAATCTTCAGGTTTTCTGTCAGTTTTCCCTCATCTATCACGTAGCAGGGAGTTTTCAGTTCATTAATCTTCATCCTTCCCTCCGGCTCAATCCATATGAACAGAAGGGTCTGCTGTCTTGTAACAATCCACGGATACCGGATTTTCAACTACCTTCCATGGAAGACCAAATTTATTCAGTGCCTCCATATACGGATCCGGATCCATCTCCTCAAGATTGAATACCCCGGGCTTTTTCCAGAGTCCTGTCACAACCATCATGGAACCTATCATTGCCGGTACTCCTGTTGTGTAGGAAACTGCCTGTGATTCCACTTCTTTGTAGCATTCCTGATGGTCACATACATTATAAATATAAATAGATTTCTTTTTTCCGTCCTTTATCCCATTAAAAATACATCCGATATTTGTCTTCCCTACTGTCCGTGGTCCAAGTGATGCCGGATCTGGAAGCAGTTCTTTTAACACCTGTAACGGCACCACTTCTTTTCCGTCTACCATAATCGGATCTGTCCGGAGCATTCCCACATCCTCAAGGCATTTCATGTGTGTAAGATAACTCTGTCCAAACGTCATGAAAAACCGGATTCTTTTCACACCCGGAATATTTTTGGCAAGGGATTCTATTTCCTCATGGTGGAGAAGATACATATCTTTTTCTCCAACCTGGTCAAAATTATACTGTGCCCGCCACTCCATCGGCTCGGTTTCTACCCAGTGCCCATCCGTCCAGTAGGAACCGTTAGCGGATACCTCCCGAAGATTTATCTCCGGATTAAAGTTTGTGGCAAACGGATATCCATGATCTCCGCCATTACAGTCAAGTATATCAATGGTGTGGATTTCATCAAAATAATGTTTCTGCGCATATGCCGTAAATACCGATGTGACACCAGGGTCAAACCCGCTTCCAAGAATTGCGGTAAGTCCTGCCTCCTTGAATTTTTCCTGATAAGCCCACTGCCAGGAATAATCAAAGTAAGCGGTAAATCCCAGTTTTTTGCACCGCTTCTCATAAATTTCCCTCCACTGTGGATCTTGCGTATCCTCGCACTCGTAGTTTGCGGTATCAATATAGTCAACTCCACAGGCAAGACATGCATCCATAATCGTAAGATCCTGATAAGGGAGTGCCACATTGAGCACTGCATCCGGCCGGTACGAACGGATCAGTGTTTTTAATTCTTCCACGTTGTCCGCGTCAACCCTTGCCGTCTCAATTCTGGAAGCTGTTTTCCCTTCAAGTTTTGCCTTTAAATCGTCACATTTTGACAGGGTACGGCTTGCAATCATGATGTCCGTGAAAACTTCACTGTTCTGACAGCATTTTCTGATTGCCACCTGTGCAACACCGCCACATCCAATAATAAGTAATCTGCTCATTTTTATTCCTCCTGTATCATTTGTTTTACCGGGTTTCTTCCTCTTCGAGTAAGTCCTCTACATATTTTGGAAGCATAAATGCCCCCCGGTGTAAATTTGTAGTATAGTACCATGTTTTCATTCCAAGTGCATCCCATCTTTCTGCATCAAGATCATTCAGCGGATGATACTTTTTAGAAGCGAATCCGAATAACCAGTACCCGGAAGGACAGGTCGGGATATGTGCCTGGTATACCCGGCTGATCGGGAATGACTTGTAGACTTTTCTGTGCATTTTCCGGCATTCAGCCTCATCCTCGTCATAAAACGGGCTTCCAAGCTGATACACCATGATTCCGTCCTCCCGGAGAGCTTTATAACAGCTTCCGTAAAATTCTTTTGTAAAAAGTCCTTCCGTATGCCCCAATGGATCTGTTGAATCGTTGATGATCAGATCGTATTCATCATTTTTCCCACGCAGAAATCTAAGCCCATCATCATAATACATTGAAATTCTGGGATCCTCTAATCCACATGCCACCTCCGGGAAAAATTTTCTGCATACATCAACAAACATTTTATCGGTTTCTACCACGTCAATCTTTTCAACAAACGGGTATTTTATGAGTTCTTTCGCCACACCCCCATCCCCGCCACCGATAATCAGAATTTTTTTTGCATTGGGATGGACTGCCATCGGCACATGGGTCACCATTTCATCATATATAAATTCATCTGCATCGGAAAAAACAATTTCACCATCCAATGCTGCCATTTTTCCAAATTCATAGGATTTAAATACATCTATCTTCTGATATTCACTTTTCCCCGAAAAAAGCTGCTCCTCTATCCGGACATCCAGTTTTACATTAACTGTATGATATTCCGAAAACCACATTTGCATATCTTTACCTCCTGTTGCCACTCATGCCAGTACCTGAAGATATTCCACTGCCGGATCTTCGGTTCCCTGCATGGAGCATCCTTTTTCTTTTGCATACAGAATATATTCCGCAATCTCTTTTGTAATCCGTTCCCCCGGGGCAAGAATCGGAATCCCCGGTGGGTAGCACATGACAAACTCTCCACTGATGCATCCCACGGAATCTTTTATACTTAGCGATTTTTTTTCTGCATAAAAAGCTTTCTGCGGAGATACCGCCACCTCCGGATTGATATATTCCCCGGACAAAAGCCCTGTCCTGTCCCTGCTGTATAACCTCTTGATATCCTGCAATGCCCCTACGAGTCTCTCAATATCCTGAATTCTGTCACCAATGGAAATATACGCAAGGATATTACAGATATCACCGAATTCGATCTGTATGTCATATTCATCCCGGAGCAGGTCATATACTTCTATTCCGGCAAGCCCGATATCCAGTGTATAAACGGACAGCTTGGTGACATCGTAATCGTAAATGCTGGTTTCATTTACCAGATCACGCCCATAGGCATAGTAACCGCCAATAGAATTAATTTCATTTCTGGCATATTCTGCCATTTTTGCAACTCTGGCAAAAGATTCTCTTCCCCGCAACGCAAGATTTCTTCTTGAAATATCAAGACTTGATAAAAGGAGATACGATGCACTGGTTGTCTGTGTCAGATTGATAATCTGCCTGACATGATCTGCTTTTACCGCTTTCCCGGTAAGAAGGATGGAGCTTTGTGTAAGGCTTCCCCCGGATTTGTGCATGGAGATGGCAGACATGTCTGCGCCTGCTGCCATACCACATACCGGAAGGTTTTCCCCAAAATACAGATGCGTCCCATGTGCTTCATCTGTAAGCACCTTGATTCCTCTGGAATGAGCAAGTTTTACGATTGCCCGGAGGTCTGAACATATCCCGTAATACGTCGGATTGTTTACCAGAACCGCTTTTGCATCCGGGTTGTCCTCAATCGCCCTGGCAACCTGGCCTATTTCCATTCCGAGAGAAATCCCAAGTTTCGCATTCATCTCCGGATTCACATAAACCGGAACTGCCCCACAGAGCACCAGTGCATTAAGTGCACTTTTATGGACATTTCTCGGTAATATAATTTTATCGCCCGCCTTACAGGTTGACAATATCATTGCCTGCACTGCCGATGTCGTTCCCCCAACCATGAGGAATGCATTTTCTGCGCCAAATGCATCTGCCGTCAGTTCTTCTGCTTCGCGGATAACAGAAACCGGATGACACAAATTATCCAGTGGTTTCATGGAATTTACGTCCAGTTCCACGCACTTTTGTCCAAGCAGCTGTACCAGTTCCGGGTTTCCCCTGCCTCTTTTGTGCCCAGGCACGTCAAATGGAACCACTCTTCTTTTTTTAAATTCCTCAAGTGCCTCATAAATTGGAGCTTTCTGCTGTCTATTAATATCCATTTACTACTCCTAACTCCTTACTGAAAAATAACAGGAGCCTCCAAGTCATTTTAACTCAAAGGCTCTTTTTCTTACATAACTTTATGCAAGTGCAGGTTCTTTTCCTGCAATAATCGCTTTCACTTCATTTTTCAATTCTGTATTCACTACTGGTCTTTCTCCTTTTTGTAACAAATATTGTCATCCCCCAAAAGGCATCTGACCACACCTATATTATAACTTACCCATTTCTTTTATACAATCAATTTTTTTGCATTATAATCCATGATTGTTCAGATAATTTGCCACACCATTGATTCCATCATTGGTATGAATATACCTGTCAAAAACCATTTGAATAATTTTCACTTCATCCTCTGCCGTCTTCAATATCATTCAGCATCCGCATAAATTCCTGACGACCTTTTATATTCTTTATACCTATAAATCGTCCGCTCACTGACATTGTTCCGCTTCGCAATCTCCACCATCGTCATACCGCTCTTCTTTAATATACTTCCATACGCCTGATTTATATATTGTCATTATTCCTTACGAATTCTTTCAACTACACTTTCCTGACTCATCTTTTTAAACTGATACTTTGGAATCGCATATGCAATTCCACTTAATATCGGAACCATAAGCAGGCACGGCACGATTGTAAGATGCAGTTGAAAGAAAAATGCCGTACCAAGCGTATTTATTAAAATCTGCTTTGCTCCAACCACAACTAACAATACTGCAATCATAAATGCGCCTCCCAAATATAGGAATCCCTCAGCCACTAGCATTTTCGATATCTGTTTTTTCGTCATTCCAACAACTTCCAAAAGTGCCAGTTCTTTTTTTCTGCTAATTACAGAAGTTGCTGTTGTATTAAAGAAATTCATAATGCCAATAAAGGCTAAAATAACGACAAGAAAACTACCGATCATATAATATTTACTGACAAACCGCCTAAAGCTCGCCTTCATATCCAATACAGAAAAAACATTTATCATATCATTTTCTTTCAAAACATTTTTATCAATGTATTCTTTTACTTGCTTATCCTCTCCCTTCTTGGCATCAATAGCAGCATACATTGCTGATTGATTTTCTGTCTGGGTGATATACTCTTCTTCTGGGACCATTACTGTAATATAAACAGAATCTGCATACGGATAATCCAGGGAATATGGCATCATAGCTTCTCCGATCACCCCATAATATTTCTGCTTTCCGTTTCCGTACTCCATTTTAAAAGTTTCGCCAGACTGATAATAAGAAACTGGTTGTTCTGTATATTTATCACTATAGTCCACAATCACATAATCCCCACTTTTAAACGTATTCCAGGAACATTTTTCCCCTTTCCATTCTAACATATCAAACACCGCTTCACTAATTCCGAGGAAATGAACCTTTACAGTATTATCCGCTTTTGTTTCCTCCCAGATTTGCTTTTCATAATCTGTCCAGTTTTCTTTGTTTTTTTCTGCCAATGTCTCCCACGTTTTCAAAAGTGCCGGTTCCATCTTATGTCTTTCTTCCGAATAATACACATATCCTGTTTTCTCACTTTCCGGACACTTATTCAGAATCTCTTTGATTTCAGGTGTAATACCGTTAAAATTTGTATTCGATAAAGTGTCGGTCATCTGATCCAGTTGAAAATCAGATGCTAAAAATATATTCTGGTAAGTCTCAAAATCATATCCCTGCACCAACATCACGATACAGTTGACAACCACCATAGAAAGAGCGATAGAAAGCATAACAATCAATCCCTTTTTCCAATTTCGTAACACATTTTGAACTGCCATCCCCCACCAGGTTACAGAAGTATTCTTTTTTATTTTCCTATGTGACTGCTCTCCTTCTGCCAAACGCAGAGCTTCCACAGGCGAAACTCTTTCCACCATTTTACAAGCCTGCAGACTGGAGAGATACACCGTTAAAAGCGTTAAAAGTATCGCTGCAAGGAAAATCAAAGGATTGGCTGATACTACTGTCTGAGCCGTTTTTCCTGCCTGTGCACTAATTTCAGCATCTGCAGTCAAGGACGGAGCCATACAAAGACCTGCAAGATAACCACAAAGCAATCCGATTGGAATGCCAATAGCTGATAATCTCCACGCCTGCATACGTACAATTTTCTTCAACTGCTTTCCCGTTGTCCCCACATTCTTTAACAATCCGTAAGCCCGGATATCCGTTTTCACAGAAATGTTAAAAATATTATAAATAATCAGGTATCCAGCTAATATGACAAATAGAATCATGATAATTAAAGAAGAAAATGAAAATGAATCCTCTTCAAAGAGATTATATGCCGGATTGACTTCCATTCCTGTCCCAGCTTTCGTAAATCCCGCTGCTTTGGATATCTTTTCCGTTTTCTTTTCCAGATTCCAAAGGTTCTTGTACCAGACAGAATACTCTTTCCCTCCATTGTAGATGCCATTTTCTAATTCTTCCTGCGTAACGGGATAACGATTCTCCTTTGCATAGGCTTCGGATACCCAGACCATCTGACCTAAAACAGCTTTATCCCCCTGCCAGAATCCACATATCTGAAACGTATCTGTCTGATATTGTTTCAGCATGGGATTTACTTCCCAGGTCAGCGTTACTTCTTCCCCAATCTTTGGTGTAACACCCAGAGATTCCAATATCGTGCTGCTAAGTGCTACTTCATTTTCTTTCTCCGGCAGTCTTCCTGTAGTTGGCAGACAATTAAAACTTTCTGCCATATTTTCATCTGCATATCGAACCTCTACGGAAAATCCAAACCGTTCGTCCATTCCAGCTCCCAGAAAAATACCGGAACCATATCGTTCCACATCTTCATCCTGTTCTATTGTTTTTTGCAATCTCTCCGCATCTTCTTCTGACAAATTCTGCGCAATAGCATGGGATGAATCCATAAATTGCTTAATTTCCGTTGCTCTTTTGGAAAGTATCATGGATACACTCCCCACAAAGAGGCTTGTAAATAACAGTGATGTCAACATGATTGCAATAACAGCAATAATATTTCTTGCTCGGTTCATTTTCATAAAACGTTTCGTCAATAATCGTAACGTTTCTTTATTCTCTACTTTTACCATATAAACGCCCTCACTATACCAAACCACTGTCTGAAACAATTTTTCCGTCTTCAATCTGTAAAATCCTGTCAGCCATCTGGGCAATCTCCTCATTGTGAGTAATCATTACAATCGTTTGATGAAAACGCTTACTGGTGACTTTTAAAAGTCCCAATACATCCTGACTCGTTTTTGAGTCCAGATTTCCTGTCGGTTCATCTGCCAGCAAAATAGCAGGTTTTGCCGCTAATGCTCTTGCGATTGCCACCCTTTGCTGCTGACCCCCTGACAGTGCACTTGGAAGATTTTCCAGTTTTGTCCGAATGCTCAGTGTATCTATGATTTCATTTACATAATCTTTTTCAATCTTTTTTCCATCCAGTTTTACAGGAAGAACAATATTTTCCCATACATTCAGCATCGGAACCAGATTATACTGTTGAAATACAAATCCAATATTTCTACGCCTAAAAATAGTAAGCTCTTCATCTGTCATATGGCTTAAATTCTGTCCGTCAACAATGACCTGCCCAGATGTTGGATTATCTAATCCTCCAATCATATGAAGCATCGTAGACTTTCCGCTCCCAGAAGTTCCAACAATCGCTACAAACTCCCCCTTTTCCACTTCTAAATTTACACCATCAAGGGCTTTGACTTCTGTTTCTCCTTGTCCATATATTTTTCTTAAATTCACTGCTTTTAATATATTCATGCCATCCTCCCATCAAAAAAGCCTGTATTGATCTTTACAATACAGACTTTATCATAACAATGTCTCCATCTGGTTTCTGAAATATCACAGTTTTGATACTATTCCTTTTTTGATATCGGGAGAAACACAGAAAAGGTAGAGCCCTTTTCTCTCTCTGATGTCACTTTTATATACCCCTTTTGTGCCTGAATGATCTCTCTTGCAAGGAATAAGCCAATTCCTACTCCTGGCTGGTCTGCCACTGACAGACTCCGATAAAACCGTCCAAATATCTTTGGTATTTCTTCTTTTTCTATTCCAATGCCATCATCAATGATATCAATCTTTACAAAGAAAGAATTCTGCTCGGCTTTTACCTGAACATTTCCCCCACATGCTGTGTATTTAATCGCATTATCTACAATATTTCCGAGTGCCTCCACGGTCCATTTTGGATCACATCGAACATGCAAATCCGTGTCACATAGGCTCAGAGTAATATTCTTCTCCCTTACTTTTACGTTAAACTGCTGCTGTACGGATGCAAACATCTGTGCAATAGTAGTATCCTCCGAATGTACTGCGATAATTCCACTCTCCATCCGTGATAATTTGACCAATGATTGTATCAGGAAATCTAATTTCTCTGTCTGCTCCAAAATGGTAGCTATCTCCTCCTGATTTTCATGATTTGTTTCAGAGAGTATTTCACCATAAATTTTCAAATTTGAAATAGGAGTCAAGGTCTGATGCGCAATGTCGGAAATAAGTTTCTGTATCACTTCTTTTTGTTCCTGTTGGTTCTTTCTTGCCAGAAAGCTACTGTCTAAATGTTGTTTCATGCTGTTTTCAAGAGCAGAATACTTTTCTTCTGATATTTCTGTCCGTTCCAGTTCTCCATCTATAGCACAATCCAGCATTTGCTGCAGCCGGTTCAAAAGCTTTTTTTCTTTCTGATAAAAAATGCTATGCCAGAAGATTCCACTTAAAACAAATATTCCTACAATCAATATAATTAGTTCTATCATCCATTCACCGCCCAGGTATAACCAATTCCATAGACTGTCTTGATATATTCAGGCTTCTGCGTATCATCTTCTAATTTGTCCCTGAGGCGTTTGACTGCAACAGTCAGAGCATGAGCATCCACAAACTCTGTATCTCCCTGCCATACCTCGTCAATCAGATATTCCCGTTTCAATACTTTTCCTCTGTTTTCACACAGCACTCTAAGGAGCTTTTGATCTGTCTTACTAAGTTCAATAGGTTCTCCATCTTTGAAAAATTCCATTTTATCGAAATAGAACTCAAATCCATCAAGCTCCATAGAATTTTTAGCTGCTGCCTCTTTATTTCTAAGCTGCACAGACACTCTTGCACGCAAAACCATCAAGCTAAACGGTTTCGTAATATAATCATTTGCCCCAGCTTCCAATCCTGTTACAATATCTACTTCCATGTTATTTACTGTAAGCAGAATAATCGACACCTGACTATTTTTCCTTATTTCTCTTACAAAATCAATCCCATTCCCATCCGGCAAGTTCACATCTAATAAAACCAATGTGATATCTTCCTTTTTCAAGATTTCTCTAGCTTCCTGCAAAGTTCTGCACTGATAAAAGAAATAAGCATCTTTCTTTAAAGCCAGACGGATTCCATCATTTAATTTTTTGTCATCTTCAACAATCAGTAACTTTTCACTCATATTTTCTCTGCTTTCTTACAAATTACGCTAATTGTATCATTGCCAGTTTTATAAATCAAATCATTAAGTCAAAAGCTCCGACAGAATTTATCTTATAAACAGCAAAAAGCTCCCGAAGGAGCTTTCTACGCTTTCAATATACACTAATTCTTTCAACACAATCTCTTCTGCAGCATTCCATATTTGTTTTTCCTCTGCTTCACTATACAATACCG
>OBLI01000495.1_pt1 | contig 41779 bp, 41 predicted proteins | sample 1519701 | NCBI WGS metagenome assembly OBLI01 (sample SAMEA3663005, study PRJEB22513) | pig gut metagenome | biome: pig gut; feature: pig-associated habitat; material: faeces | place: France | collected 2012
GTCCTGTGAGAAATAGATTTTGCGGGCAAAGAGAAAGGCGTGGTTATTCGTATGAAGATCAGAAAATATCGTGTGGGAATGAAAATATGGGGAGTTCTTTTTCTATGTCTGCTGCTTGCAGGCACCTGTTACGCAAAGTGGGGAAAAGAGCTTCGGATACAGGCAGATGTGACATCCGGAGCATTCAATTATAAGCTGCCGGATCAGAAGGAAGCGTATGAAACAGGTTGGAAGGATGAGGAGAATCCGGATAGACTTTTTGTGGATATGGTAAAAGCGGATGCTGCGGAAAATGACAGCATACAGCTTCAGTTAAAGGAGACTGTGCCAATGGCGGTACTACCGGCGCTGTGTGAGGGAAGACAGATCACATTACAATATCCTATTCTTGCACAGGAAGCCAATACATTCGATCATATTACCTGTGATACCACGGTAAATCAGATCACGTTGCATTGCAAAGGAGCGGTAGTATGTGCAGGGGAACAGCAGATCGGACTTGACTTGGAGCAGTATGCGGTTTTTGCACCGGATCTGACCTTGTCAGTTGAGACAGAAATGTGTCCGGATGCGCATGATAAAATCTGTCAGACCTTTACACTGACGCCGGAGAGCAGGATGCAGTGGGAACAGGCAATGCAGCAGAAGCTGCCGGCAGAGTGGAATGAGAAACTGGCGGGACAGCCGGCAGCATTACAGATGGAGTATGAATTAAACTGGAATCTTAGCTTACAGCAGCAAGTGGAACAGACGCTGGTAGAACGTATTTTCTCCTGTACGTATGCGTATTGGACACATACATTTACATTAAACGGAGTCTGGAACCTTGCCCGTGAAATAGAAGCAGAGGCAGAAGTCGTACCGCAGCCGGAGCCTGATTCGGTGAAGCAGCCGGAAGTATTGCAGGAGATAGAAGAACAATCAGACACAGAGATGCAGCAGAAAGCCGGGAAGGTCATTGGGAATGAGAAGCAGTCAGAGGCAGAAACGTCATCTGAACATCGGAAACAGCAGAAAGCCGGGAGAGTAAATGAACATAAGAAACAGCCTGGAGCAGAAGACGTTGCAATAGAAGAAGGAACATCTACCGAAGAAGTTCCTTCTACAGATGTTCTGTCTTCTGGAGAAAAGGAGTAGCGCATGCAGACGGTTTCGTGGCTTGTATTGGCAGTGTTTTGTATCTGGCGGCATGTGGGAAGCCGGGGACTTATCAGACGCAGCCACTACAGTGAATTCTATGGAATTGCATTTTTAGCAGCGATCCTGCTGATCGGTGCAAGGGTGGTGACGGCAGCATTTTTTGGCAGTTTTTCGACAAGTCCGTATGATCACAGCATCATGGGATTATTCCGTAATCTGATCGGGCAGTTTCCGGTGCTGTTTGTGCGGGAGGCTTTCCGCAGTGAGATTCTGTTTCGTGTATTTCATATGAGAAGGGGATGGAAGCGGGGACTTCTGGCTGCTTTTATAACTGCGTGCTTTATCAGTGTGGAATTAAACTATGCAAAGCTTGCATCCATGCAGGAGCTAAAAACTTTTGTCATCTATCTTTTTGAAGTCATCCTGCCACTGGTGATGGAACATATCTTTTTGTCTGTCTTAGATCTCTATGGAAGCTGTCGCAGCGGCTTCTGCTATGCGGCGCTATTGACCGCATTTGAGTGGTATTTTCCGGTGCTGCCGAACGTAAACTGGCTTGCGGAAACGGTATACGCATTGATCCTCCCGGCACTTTTTCTGATGCAGGCAGTAGACCGGGGAGAGATCTTACAGGGGAAGCGGAGAAGAACGGCTGCGGGAAGAAAGGGACAGATCACAGGCTGTATATCACTCGCATTCTGTGTCGGGATCATCTGGTTTTTTGCAGGGGTATTCCCGGTTTATCCTTCGGTTGTTTTAACGGGAAGCATGCAGCCGGTCTTTGATCCGGGAGATATGGTATTGATCGAAAAAATAAGCAGTGAAGAACAGCTGCAGGATCTGAAGGCAGGAGATGTGATCAATTTTAAGCGCGATGAGATCAATATTTCCCACCGGATCTTACAGGTGATAGAAGAAGATGGAGGGTACTGTTTCCAGACAAAGGGAGATAATAATTCTTCGGAGGATGTAAGACTGGTAAAGCCGGAAGAAGTGCGTGGGATCATTCATCATCGTATCCCACACGCAGGACTTTTGATCCTGTGGTTAAAAAGTAGTGACAGCCAGCCGGATGATGTGGAATTTTAGAGGAGGGAACATGCAGAAACGTTCAAAAACAAAGCCAACCGGAACAGAGCATAAGAGAAGTAAGGTGCGGATCGGAAAAAAACGCTATGGGCTGATGGGGGCAGTGCTGCTTGTAATTGTGATAACGGCAGCGGTAATGATCCGTCTTATCTGTGATCATACCGAGATGGTAGAACAGGAGAAGCTGTTAGATTATACCACGCAAAGCAGTGCGTCCTATGAGGTCTGGCTGATTCCCAATGATTATGTGGCAGGAGAAAAGCAGGGGATGGATGAAAACTATATCCGGAATCTGATCGATCATGTGGATGTGACTGCCTCTGCTTCTTATCAGGGAAGTGATGAAGCAGATCTGTCAGGGGACTGCACGGTACAGGTCTGGCTGCGTGGGTATCAGATGGATGACGGCGAAAAGGACATTATCTGGGAAAAAAACATGGGGGTACTCACGGACAAGCCGGTGGACGAAGAAAGGAAACAGTATGAGATTACGCAGACAGTATCTTTGAAGCTGGCTGACTATGAGGCAGCCGCAGATGCAGCCATGGAAGAGCTTGGGGTCAGCAGCAGTCTGGAGGTCGCAGTGGAGCTGCAGGGGAATCTGTCCGTGAAAAAGGATGGGAAAAAGAAAGAGATTCCGCTTGAAGCTGCGGTTTATATCCCGCTTACTGCCGGAAGGTTTCAGATAGAACATACGAAGGATGTCTCCGGTGCAGATATGCTTACAAAGGAGCAGCGTATTCCCGCAGAGCCTGCACAAAGTAAGCTGATCCTTCTTGGGGTGCTTTTAGCTGTTTTTGTAACATTATTTTTTATCCTCTTATTTTTTACCGGGGATTATACCACAGAGCAGAAACGGAGGAAAAAGCTGGATGCGGTTTTTCATACCTATGGTGGGCAGATTACCTCTCTGTTAGTCTATCCGAAGGAGGACGGGACCGAGGTCTATCAGGTGGATGGGATCCGGGAATTATTAAAGGTAGCAGAAGAACTCCATCGTCCGATTTTCTATGCATCCGAAGAAAAACCGCATGGCAGGGTGCTGTACTTTTTTGTACAGGAAGAGAAGCGGCGGTATCTGTATGGGGAATTAATGGAATAAGGTATACGAAAGTACCGGATGGAAAGTATACTTTCGTACGTTCCGCGGGGGCTTGTTTTTTCATATACTCTGACTGTAGAAAAAAGAGCATAGAAGGAGAGTTAGAATGAAGAAAAAGTTTATCGCAGGTGCGTTAGCACTCAGTATGGTACTGGCAGGAACAGGATATGCATATTGGACAGATGCATTAAACATCACAACCAGTGCTTCCACCGGAAACATGGATCTGCAGTTTATGGATCTTGGACTGTTAGCACAGTACCAGAATGAGGATCAGGGCTGGTCGATCATTGATGGTATCGGAGATACCGGTATGACAGCCGCTTCCTATTTCGAAAGAGGAACGAATTACAATAAGATCGCAGCAGACGGAACGATCGATAACTATTATGCAAAGGCAGATGGCTACAATGATGTAAGCTTTGATGCAAAGCTTGTTGATCCGAGCGAGTTACAGGTTACGATCGGTGATTACAAGGCAAAAGCAGGTGTAAAGATCAGCGACAGCATCGAGGTTTCCTTAGAAAACATCTATCCGGGCTATGCGCAGGCATTCCGTACCGATGTCGGTAACGTTGGAAATGTTGCAGCGAAGTTAAGCAAAATGGATATTACCGCAGATGGAGAAGATGCAGGAAACTTAAAGGATATGATCGGTGTTGCATTCCTTGCAATGCGTGAGTGCTGTGAGAAGGGAAATGGAAAAGTAACCGGACTTGCAGAGTACTTTGATGAAGATGACATCTTTACAATGGGTGGTGTGGACTTTGTAAGACTTTCCGCATTTGAGAATCAGAACAAAGAGGAAATGAAGTTCTTAAACGATACCCTGTTTGTGGTAAACAGCAAAAACCGTATGGACTTTGACTGGGCGATCGCTATGGATCCGGATGCAGAAGGTGTATATACAACCGGTTCTACATCCGTAAACAATACTGAAAATAATGACAGTGATTCCATGAACAAGGCAATCACGATCCGCATGAACTTTGGCTGGGATCAGTTCAACGAAGGTGTTTCTGATGCAAAGATCCCTGCAAATATCTTAAAGAACCAGAATAAGATCAAATAATCAGAGCGAAAAAGATTCATCTGCATTTTTCGGGATCTGATACTTGCGCCGGATATTCCTACACCAGATAAAGTAGCTGATCATAAGCGGTACACCGGCACCGATCCATGCGACCGGGCTTGCAAGACGGACGGACCAGTAGCCGAACGGAGCAAGTAAAAGCTGAACCGTTGCAACACGGCAGATCATTTCAAAGATGCCGCTTACCATTGGCATGATGCCACGGCCGAGTCCCTGTAAGGATGTCCGGTACAGGTAGATGAAGGTCAGGAAAACGAAAAAGCAGCTGATGGTATTTAAGTACTGTGTTGCATAGGAGAGTACCGTATCAGACGGATTGCTTAAAAAGATGCTGACAAACGGTCTGCCAAATCCGGCGCAGATGATGGCTGCAAGTCCGGCACAGCATAAGCCGATGATCAGACCGATCCGCATACCCTTAAAGATACGGACAAATTTTCCGGCACCAAGATTCTGACCGCAGTAGGTGGACATCGTCGTTCCAAGCGTCGGCATCGTCTGGGTAGAGATCTGTTCTACCTTACTTGCAGCCGTAAAGGCAGCAACGACGCTTGAGCCGAAGACGTTTACTGCACTCTGTAAGATCATGGAACCGACTGCGATCAGAGAATAATTCAATGCCATTGGAATACCAAGAGCGATGAGCTGTCTGACGGTAACACCGTCGAGACGGCAGTCGCTTTTTGTAATTTGCAGGATGTCGAACTTTTTAAACATATAGATGAAGCAGAGCAGTGCAGAAATACCCTGTGCGATGATGGTCGCATATGCAGCACCGGCAACGCCCCATTTTAATACCACAATACAGAACAGATCGAGTACAATATTTAATACGGAAGACAGGATCAGGAAGTAAAGTGGTGTCTTACTGTCCCCGACTCCACGCAGGATTCCAGAAGCAATATTATAGAACATACTGCATACGATTCCATAGAAGATGATACGGATATAGGAATCTGCCATTGCAAGGATGTTTTCCGGGGTGTTCATAAATACAAGCAGATCTCTCGAAAAAATAACTGTGATCACCGTTAAGACAACCGATACGATCAGGCCAAGCACGAGAGAGACACCGACATAGTGCTTTAATCTTGCAATGTCCTTTGCACCGAATGCCTGGGAGACCATGACACCGAAGCCTTGGGCGATACCGGAGGCAAAACCGAGTACTAAGAACATGATCGATCCGGTCGCACCGACAGCGGCAAGTGCATCCTCACCAAGGAACTGTCCGACGATGATCGTATCGAACATATTGTAGAACTGCTGGAACAGATTTCCGAACAGAACCGGTATGGAAAAAAGAAGTATAATTTTTAACGGATTTCCCGATGTCATATCTTTTGTCATATCTAACCTCATTTCTGGGCATTACACCCGTTTATTTTACAGTTCATACATCAATGGAGCAGGAACCATAGCTTTCACAATTCGCTTTAGTATACAACCACATTTTTGAAATAACAATGTAAAAATCGTTTCAATTATGGTATAATTCGCTCATGAATACGAATCTCGAATATTATAAAATCTTTTATTATGTAGGCAAGTTAAAAAGTATCTCGCTCGCGGCAGAAGCGCTGTCTGTTTCCCAGCCGGCGGTGTCCCAGGCGGTGCGTAACTTAGAGAGGGAACTTGGTTCTTCCCTGTTTATGCGTACCTCAAAAGGGGTTCGTCTGACTGCGGAAGGAGAAGTGTTATATTCCTATGTACAGCGTGGCTATGAGACGATCCGTCAGGGTGAGAAAAAGTTTTTGGAGATGCAGGATCTTGAAAGCGGAGAGATCTGTATCGGGGCGAGCGATATGACACTGCAGTTTTATCTGTTAGAGCACTTAGAGCGTTTTCACGAGACGTATCCGAAGATCAAGGTGACGATCCGCAATGCCCCGACGCCGGAGACGATTCGTCTGTTAGGAGAGGGTCAGATCGACTTTGGGATCGTATCGACGCCGTTTGTCTTAGAGAAGAACCTGCATCAGACTCCGGTACGCCGGATCGAGGACATCTTTGTTGCGGGGGAAAAGTTTGCCTATATGCAGGGCGGCAGGCTTTCTTATAAGGAATTAGAGAAGATGCCGCTGATGTGCTTAGAGGGGAATACATCTACAAGAAAGTATGTGGAAGCATTTTTAAAGGAGAATCAGGTGAAGATCAGCCCGGAATTCGAGCTGCCGACGAGCGATATGCTGATCCAGTTTGCAAAAAGGGGGCTTGGCGTGGCAAGTGTGGTAGCGGACTTTGCTGCCGAGGCGATCGCATCCGGAGAGCTGTTCCAGCTTGTGTTTAATAAGCCGATCCCATGCAGGGAGTTCTGTATCGTGACGAATGACCGTGTGCCACTTACCGCGGCAGCATCGAAGATGCTTGCTATGCTGTAAAAGTGCGGTATCGCCATCCAGAATATATAGGATATGAAATGATATAAGAGAAACTTATACAGGTTATAACAAATATTGCCTTTACTTATACGGTGGTATTCGGTATAATCAGAAAGTAAGAAACAGGAATGGTGTTTTTTGCACCATTCCTGTTTTCGGGTTTATGTATTTTTTAGTATAAGATAAATCAGCACGAAAGGAAATGAGGATTATTATGGTTACAGCAGTAGTAGGCGCTAACTGGGGCGATGAAGGAAAAGGAAAGATTACAGATATGCTTGCAAAGGAAGCGGATATTATCATTCGTTTTCAGGGTGGAGCAAACGCAGGTCATACGATCGTGAACAACTATGGTAAGTTTGCACTGCATACCCTGCCATCCGGTGTATTTTACAGTCATACCACAAGCATCATCGGAAATGGTGTTGCACTTGACATCCCGAAGTTATTCAATGAGATCAAGTCCATTACAGACCGCAACGTTCCGGCACCGAAGATCCTTGTGTCTGACCGTGCACAGATGGTTATGCCATACCATGTACTGTTTGACCAGTATGAAGAGGAGCGTCTTGGAAAGAACTCCTTTGGTTCCACAAAGTCCGGTATTGCACCATTTTATTCCGATAAATATGCAAAGATTGGCTTTCAGGTTAGTGAGCTTTTTGATGAAGAACTGTTACAGGAAAAGGTAAAACGTACCTGTGAGACAAAGAACATCTTATTAGAGCACATGTACCACAAGCCACTCTTAAAAGAAGAAGAATTATTAGCTACCTTACACGAATACCGTGATATGGTTGCACCATATGTATGTGATGTATCTGCATATCTGGACAAGGCGATCAAGGAAGGCAAGAAGATCTTATTAGAGGGTCAGCTTGGAACCTTAAAGGATCCGGATCACGGAATCTACCCAATGGTAACATCATCCTCCACACTTGCAGCTTATGGTGCGATCGGAGCAGGTATCCCGCCATATGAGATCAAGAAGATCGTAACTGTATGTAAGGCATATTCATCCGCAGTCGGTGCAGGAGCATTTGTCAGCGAGATTTTTGGCGAAGAAGCAGATGAATTAAGAAAGCGCGGCGGCGATGGCGGCGAGTTCGGTGCAACCACAGGACGTCCAAGACGTATGGGATGGTTCGACTGTGTAGCCAGCAAGTACGGATGCCGTCTGCAGGGAACAACCGATGTTGCATTTACCGTATTAGATGTACTTGGTTATTTAGACGAGATCCCGGTATGTGTTGCTTATGATATTGACGGTGAGGTCACAACTGACTTCCCGGTAACTGCAAAGCTTGAGAAGGCAAAGCCGGTCATTGAGAAATTACCGGGCTGGAAATGTGACATCCGCGGAATCAAAAAGTATGAGGATCTTCCGGAGAACTGTAGAAAATACATTGAGTTCGTAGAAGAGAAGATTGGTTATCCGATCACCATGGTATCGAACGGACCGGGAAGAGATGACATTATCTTCCGTTAATCAGAAGGGTACCGATCATTTATATAGCAATTAGAAAAAGAGATGCAGACCATGATAAAAAATGTTGTATTAGATGTTGGAAATGTATTAGTAGAATGGGCACCGCTTGCAGCCTTAAAGGGCTTAGGCATTGACGATGCAGCCGCAGAGGAGATCTTAGATGCGACCGTCCGTACCCCGCAGTGGAGTGAGTTTGACCGTGGAGTGCTGCCGGATGAAGAGATCCTTGGTGAAATGATCGAAAAGGTTCCGCAGTATGAACGTGAGATCCGCCTGTTCTGGGATCATATGTCGGATGCGATCTGGACATTCTCCTATTCCGAGGACTGGATTAAGAGCTTAAAGGCAAATGGCTACCATGTCTATATCCTCTCGAACTATGGCAAGGATACCTACAACAAGACGAGAGAAGCACTACGCTGTACCGAGCTTGCAGATGGCAGGATCTTCTCTTATGAGGTCGGTCAGATAAAGCCGGAGCCGGAGATCTACCAGACCCTGTTTACACGTTTTGCGTTAGTACCGGAGGAATGTGTCTTTATCGATGACCGTACCGATAACATAGAAGCGGCCAGAGAGCAGGGCATGCACGGAATCGTATTTCATTCGATCGAACAGGTGAAGCAGGAACTGCATGAACTTGGAGTGGATGCGTAGAAGCAGATATGCCTGTGCGTAATGAGTGCAAAATAGAATGAACATATGAGGTATGTAAGAGCAGACCGTCAGATATTTGGAAAGAATATCTGGCGGTCTTTTGCTGTGGTCTGTCTGGACACATAAAAAACACAAATTCATCTTCTTTTCAACACAATTCAAAAATAAGATAGTATCTGATAAAAGATAGTCTAAAGGAGGAGTAATTGTGATTGAGATCAATCATTTGGTGAAAAAGTATGGTGACCATACAGCAGTAGATGATCTGAATCTGAAGATTGAATCAGGAAAAATCTATGGATTCTTAGGACCAAACGGAGCCGGTAAGTCTACGACGATGAACATCATTACCGGATACTTAGGAGCGACGAGTGGAGAAGTGAAGATCAACGGCTTTGACATCTTCGCACAGCCGGAGGAGGCAAAAAAGTGCATCGGCTATCTGCCGGAGCTGCCGCCGGTATACATGGATATGACCGTACAGGAATACATGGATTTTGCCGCAGAGTTAAAGAAGATTGAAAAGGCAAAGCGGAAACAGTATGTAAAAGAAGCAATGGACTTAACAAAGATCACGGATATGAAGAACCGTCTGATCCGTAATCTTTCCAAAGGATACCGACAAAGAGTCGGACTTGCACAGGCTGTACTCGGATACCCGGAGGTACTGATACTCGATGAGCCGACGGTCGGACTTGACCCAAAGCAGATCATAGAGATCCGGGAACTGATCCGTGAACTTGGCAAAAAACATACGATCATATTAAGTTCCCATATTCTTTCCGAGATCAGTGCCGTGTGTGATCATGTATTTATCATATCAAAGGGTAAGCTGGTGGCATCGGACACCACAGAGAATCTGACGAATCTGATGTCCGGCGGACAGGAGATCGAACTTACCTTACGATCCGATGAAGAGCAGGCTGGGCAGGTGCTTGATCAGATCCCGGATATTGCAAAGTCCGAGATCACATCCGGTACAGAAGAGGGCACGACACAGGTGAAGTTAAGTGCCGCAAAGCAGACGGACATCCGGGAAGCAGTATTTTTTGCATGTGCAGATGCGAAGATTCCGATTCTTGAGATGAAGACAGGTGGAAAGTCCTTAGAGGATATTTTCTTAGAGCTGACTTCGAATACGGATACAGCATCCGTGCCGGAGCCGGAAGCGGATCAGAAAGAAAAGGATGAGGAGGTAACAGCCTGATGTCAGCAATATTTAAAAGAGAATTCAAAGCATATTTCCAGTCAGTCATAGGATGGCTTTTTCTTGCAGTAACCTTATGCCTGTATGGTCTGTATTTTTACGTTTACAATCTTGTTTATGGATACCCGTCCACCAGCAATACATTATCGGCAATCTCATTTATTTTTCTGATCACGGTACCGCTTTTGACAATGCGTATCTTAGCAGAGGAACGGAAAAATAAAACAGATCAGATGATCTTAACCGCTCCGGTATCGGTAGGAAAAGTGGTTGCAGCCAAGTATCTTGCAATGGCAGCCGTTTATACGATTGTGATCGCAGTGATCGCGGTTACCCCTCTTATCTTATCGGCATTTGGAACCGTTGCATTCGGAGAAAGCTATGCGGCACTGCTTGGATTCTGGCTGTATGGCTTAAGCTGTATCGCAATCGGTATGTTTTTATCCTCCCTGACCGAGAGCCAGGTGATTGCAGCAGTTATCACCTTTGCAGCCTTGTTTGTTGGCTATATGATGGGAAGCATCTGCGGGCTGATCTCAAGCTCCGGAAATCTGCTGACGAAGATCTTAGGCTGTTATGATCTGACTTCACCGCTTGATAATTTCTCATCCGGTATGTTTGATCTTTGTGGAGTGATCTATTATCTGACACTGATCGTCCTGTTTTTATTCTTAACGGTACAGTCGATCCAGAAGAGACGCTGGAGCATGAGTGTGAAAAAGATCGGGCTTGGTGTATTCAGCACCGGAATGGTCGCATTTGCAGTTGCACTTGCAGTTGTGGTCAATCTCGTTATGCAGGCACTTCCAACCACGATTACACAGCTGGATGCAACGTCGAATCACCTGTATTCGATGACAGATGATACGAAAAAAATGCTTTCGAAGTTAGACGAGGATGTTACAATCTATGTACTTGCCGCAGAAAAGTCCGCAGATGAGACCGTAGCAAAGACTTTAGAGCGTTATAAGGCAGAAAGCTCCCATGTAAAAGTCGTATACAAGGATCCTGCAAAATACCCGAATTTTTATCAGACCTATACCGATGATACTTCCGTAACGAGAAACAGTCTGATTGTTGTCAGTGACAAACGAAACAAACTGGTCAACTACAATAAGATGTACGAGGGAAGCTATGATTCTTCCTATAATTATCAGACGACCGGTTACGATGGTGAGGGTCAGATCACAAGTGCAATCGAATATGTAACCAGTGATGATATGCCGGTAGTCTATGAGATCGAAGGTCATGGAGAAACTTCACTTTCCGGTAACTTCTCGGAAGTGATCACGAAGGCAAACATCACCGCACAGACCATTAACTTATTAAAATACGACGAGATCCCGGATGACGCAAAGGCAGTCATTATCAATGGATCAACCTCTGATTTTTCCAAGGATGATGCAGCAAAGATCATTTCTTATCTGCAAAAGGGTGGAAAGGTACTGATCTCAACCGTTTATACGACCGAGGATATGACGAACTTCAAGTCGATCTTAGAAGCATATCAGGTAAGCCTTCAGGATGGTATTGTGGTAGAAGGCGATAAGGATCATTATTACCAGCAGCCATATTATCTGCTTCCGGATATTGCGTCTAGTAATCTTACAACCTCCGCATCCGGTGGATATGTATTTGCGCCGAGTGCAATGGGAATGACCTATCCAAAGAATGAGGATAGTACAGAGAGTGTGGATTCGACGGAAGATACAACCGGCCAGATCACCTATACACCGTTACTTACGACATCAGATGATGCTTATGTAAAGCAGGATGTTGCAAATCTGACAACCTTAGATAAAGAAGATGGTGACATCAACGGACCATTTACGATCGGACTTGATGTACAGCAGAAAGTAGATGATGATAACACTACCGAACTGATCATTTATTCCTGTCAGACGATGCTTACCGATGATGCGGATCAGATGGTATCCGGCAACAACAGTGCACTGTTTTCCGATGCGATCACAAATCTGGTCAGCGATTCCGGTGAGAGTACAACCGTAATTCCGGTGAAGTCTTATGATACATCTACACTGACGGTAAATGCGACAGTTACGATGCTTGGTGCAATCTTTGGAATTGTTGTGATTCCGGCACTGCTTCTTATCGCAGGTATTGTAATCTGGGTGAAAAGGAGAAAGAGATAATGAAGAGACAAAAAAAGCAATTTCTGATACTGGTGATCCTTTTCATCCTCTGTGTTGCGGCATATGTTGGAATACGGATTTATAATCAGAAACAGAGTGAAAAAGAAGAGGCGAAAGAAGCCGCAGAAAAGATCACACTTACGGATCTAAAGAGTGATGATATCACCGCATTTTCCTATCAGTATGAAGATCAGACCTTAGAGTTTGTCAAAGAAGAAGATACCTGGTATTACAATAAGGATAAGACGATCCCGATTGATTCGTCGAAGATCACATCCATGCTTTCCGGCATTCTTTCCGTAGAAGCAACAGATAAGATCACAGATTATGACAGCTTATCTGACTATGGACTTGACAATCCGTCTAATACCATTACGGTGACAACCGCAGATGGTACGACAACCTTAAAGGTTGGATCAGAAAATACAATGTTGAGTGAATACTATCTGATGAAAGATGAAGATCAGACGGTATATTTAAGCAGCACCTCTGTTGGAACTTCTTTTGCAAAGAGTGTGGAAGATCTGACAAAGGAGCCGGATACCGAGACGGAAACAGAACCGGCAGAAAGCGAATCTGCAACGGAATAAATAAAAGTTATTTTTCGTCTTTGGCAGAATAATGATTCTTAAGCAGACGGTAGATCATGGTGTATGCCCAGAGCAGAGCAGGAACGATTACGGTTGCAACGATCGACGCCTTAAACCAGTTCATGGCATCCGGGCTTCCGATCAGGGCAAACACCAGTGTCGAGAGATAAAGACCGACTAAAAGGATGACACCAACGACTGCTAAGATACGTTTTATCTTTTTCATAGAGAACCTCACTTTTTGTACATAGTAATAAGCCTTATTATATATCAAAGGAACCGGAAATGGTAGATACAGATATAATTTTCGGTTCCTTTGAATGTCGATGCTGTAAGTGTAAGAATTGGATTACACTTGGTGTAGAATCACATAGATAACAAGGAAATATTGAAATGTCTTAATAGCTGTAAAAATCCACGTTGAATTTTACAGCTTTTTGTGTATAATAAAAGTAGTAAAAACAATATGAAATCAAAAAAAGGAGCTGAAAGAATATGGCAAATATTTTACCAGTATCTGATTTGAGAAATTATAATGAAGTCTTGAAAAACTGTCATAAAGGGGAGCCGGTATATCTGACCAGGAATGGTAGAGGACGTTTTGTGGTTATGGATATTGAAGATTACGAGCGTGACCGTGCAGAGAAAAAGCTTCTGATGAAGCTGCAGGAAGCCGAAGAAGCAGTGAAAGATGGTGAAGGTTGGCTGAATCTGGACGAATTGAAAGCACTTGTGGGGAAATAAGATGTTAAAACTGCGGATCAACCCGATTGTTGCAAAGGATCTGAAGAATATTCGGGATTATATTGCTGAAGATAACGAAGAACATGCTGTAAAGACCATAAAGGAAATTTACGGTAAATTTGAAAATCTTCAGATGTTTCCGGGGATGGGTTCAGATCTTTCAAAACGAGTCAGCTTTCGGACAGACTATAAATATGCGATATGGGAAGATTATGTGCTTATCTACAAGGTAAGTAATGAGTATGTAGAAATTTATCGTGTAATCAACAGATACCAGGATATTACGAGGATTTTTGATTGATTTCAGTAATTAACTTTAAAAGAAAATTAGCTTAAGCTATAAAAGCGACTTGCCGAGTTTGAGTAGAAACGATTGTGAAAGGGCGATATGGTTTATCATCCTTGGAACAAAAATCTGTATCGTCAACAATAGAAAAGAAAAACAGGTCTTGTCAAAATTCGACAAGGAAAAATGGTCGGAAATATGATAAGATGTGAGTGTAAGCAAATGCAATGCATTTTGAGCTTGCATTGCGAATGAACAGTTAGGAAGTTTGGGGGCATCTATGGAAAAGGTACGTCAGTTTGGAGATTCGATCGCATCTCTTGGCATCTATGTGATCCGCAGAGATGATTTTACTTTGCTCTATTATAATAAAAAAATGAAGATCATGGAGCCGGATATGCAGCTTGGAAAAAGCTGCTGTGGTACCGGGGAAAGGTGCAAAAAGTGTCCGGTTTTGACGATGCATGGCGCATCTAGTGAGAATCTGACCATTGATTATAATGAGAAGTGGCACGGGTTCGTGGAGCGGACAGCCGATGAATATCTGTGGGAGGATACGATACCTGCTTATATTATTACGGTAGTTCCGCAGATCCATGCACCGGATATTCAGGAATCGATCCGCTATAACCGGATGACAGATACGGCAGCGACAGTGCTGAGTGAGTCGCTTTCCTATGGTAACTTTACGAAGGGAACGTTTACCTCCTATGGAAGCAGTGGAGAGTGTAGTATCCATATGGGAGTAACGTCGAATCTGTCTGAGAGTCATGACCGCTTTTTACAGATGATCCATCCGGATGACCGCAGCGAATTTGAAGAGATTTTTTCAATCGGGCGGTTAGAAGAACAGACAAAGACAGAGTCGGAGATCTATGGTGAGTACAGAAAAAAGGACGAATATGGTTATCACTGGATCTCATTTCGCTGTATTTCGATCCAGGATCCGTTTGATCAGGACAGGCTGTGTGTCTTTGTGGTGCGCAATATCGATAAGCGTAAGCAGATGGAACGGCAGCTTGCGATCCAGCTGAACGCGACGTATCAGTCGATTCCGGGTGGTGTTGTGATCATGCGGATGGATGAACGGATGAGCATTCTGAATGCAAGCCAGAGCTTTTACGATATGATGGGAAAGACCGTCGAAGATTATGATGGAGGCTATCTGGAACATATCCTGTTTGATGACAGGGAAAGCGTACAGTACAAGCTCCACCGCATCACTGGAATGGGTGCTCCGTTTGATATTGTGTACCGCGAACAGGACAGCAAAAAGCAGATACACTGGGTGCAGGCAAGAGGAACGAGGATCAACGATGGGGATGGCTGTCCGGTTTATCTTGTGATCCGTATGGATGTAACAGAACTAAAGGATGCCCAGCAAAAGCTGATCGAGGAGCAGCGCCTATATCGGGAATATACCGAAGGAATTATCGACACCTTAAGTAATCTGGTAGAGTTCCGGGATATGGATTCCGGGGAACATATCAAACGGACGAAGTCTCTGACAAGGATCTTGCTAAAAAAGATCGCAGTAAAAGAACCGGAATGGAAGCTGACGGAGGATACGATCGAAAAGATCGCAGAAGCGGCAGCACTCCATGATGTCGGCAAGATCGCGATTTCCGATACGATCTTAAATAAGCCGGGCAGACTGACGGCAGATGAATTCGAGAAGATGAAAGAGCATACGGTGAAGGGATATGAGATCTTAAAGACACTGAATCTATCCTTTGATGAGGAGCAGCGGCAGTACTGCTTAGACATCAGCAGGTATCACCACGAACGCTGGGACGGCGGCGGATATCCGGATCATTTAAGAGGGAATGAGATCCCGATCTGGAGCCAGGTCGTAAGTATCGTGGATGTCTATGATGCACTGGTAAGTCCGCGCGTTTATAAGAAGGCATCTTCCCATGAAAAGGCATTGGAGATGATCTTAAACGGAGAGTGCGGCAGCTTTAATCCGATGCTGCTAGAGTGCTTAAAAGAGAGCGTGCAGCTACTCGAAGAAGAGTATGCAAAAATGCCTGAGAAAATGTTTTGAAAATAGGATAGGATATGCTATAATAGTCAAAGAGCCGTATGAAAGCGGCATTGGAATAATGAAAAGGATGGTATAAAAATGGCATTATTGGAAGAATGGCAGAAAGTTGCCTATAATCAGGAGACAGATAGAGGACAGTTACAGAAGTTCTGGCAGAGATATTTTGCGATTGAACGTGGTGTATATGAAGAGCTTTTAACGAACCCGGACGAGAAGGTTGAGGGTACGGTAAAAGAGCTTGCAGAGAAGTTTGGCTTAAGCATTATGGATATGACAGGATTCTTAGATGGAATCAATGACAGCTTAATCGAGCCGAATCCGATTGATACAATGGAAGAGGATACGAAGGTAAGCCTTGCTTTTGATAAAGAGAAGCTTTATATGAATATGGTAGATGCAAAGGCTGACTGGCTTTATGAACTACCACAGTGGAATGATATTTTCGATGCAGAGACCAGACATAAGTTATATATCAAGCAGAAGAAGTCCGGAACAGTTATCGTAGGTAAGAAGATCGGACGTAACGATCCATGTCCATGCGGAAGTGGTAAGAAGTACAAGTTCTGTTGCGGACGTTAATGACAGCAGAGCAAGCTTGCTTGCTTTTAATGTATCAAGAAATCCAAAGGAATTTCCTATACAGCAAAAAAAGTCTTTACAGAATCGGAAAAAGGGGCTAGAATAGCAGATAACAAAAGAAAGCAAACACAATGACAAGACGAGTAGGGTAATCAGAAGCAGCAGAGAGGGATGCCTTGGCTGGAAGCATTCTTGTGGAGATTATCTGAAGACTACCTTGGAGTGACCCCAATCCGGTCCGGTGATTCCGTTATCGTCAAATGAGATTCTGTGATCTGCGAAGGTGCAGGAACAGAGAATAAGGGTGGAACCGCGGTAAATATCGTCCCTGATATGTAGGATTACATATCAGGGACGTTTTTTATTAATATTATATATGGAGGAATAAAGATGAAGGTTACATTAAAAGATGGCTCTGTCAAAGAGTACAACGAAGCAAAATCAGTGTATGAGATCGCAGCTGATATCAGCGAAGGGCTTGCACGTGTGGCATGTGCAGGTGAATTAAACGGTGAGATCGTAGATCTTCGTACTGTTGTAGATAAGGACTGCGAATTAAATATTGTGACAGCAAGTGATCCGGAGGGACTGCGTGTGATCCGTCATACGGCATCCCATGTTTTGGCAGAAGCAGTAAAACGTCTGTTCCCGGATGCAAAGATTACAATCGGACCTGCAATCGATGATGGATTTTATTATGATTTTGATTCTGAGCCGTTTTCAAGAGAGGATCTTGATAAGTTAGAGGCTGAGATGAAAAAGATCATCAAGGAAGGTCATGAGATTACAAGATTTACTCTTCCAAGAGCAGAAGCAATCAAGTTCATGCAGGATCGTAACGAACCGTATAAGGTGGAACTGATTGAAGATCTGCCGGAAGATGCAGAGATCTCTTTCTATGATCAGGGCGGATTTGTCGATCTGTGTGCAGGACCACACCTGATGAGTACCAAAGGCGTGAAAGCATATAAGCTGCTTTCCTCTTCCATGGCTTACTGGAGAGGAGATTCCAACAAGGCACGCTTACATCGTATCTATGGTACTGCGTTTAACAAGAAGGACGAATTAAAGGAACATCTTGCAAAGCTTGAAGATGCAAAGATGCGTGACCATAACAAGCTTGGACGTGAGATGGGCTTATTTACGACCGTAGATGTGATCGGTCAGGGACTTCCACTTTTCACACCAAAGGGAACCAAGATGATCATGAAGTTACAGCGCTGGATCGAAGACCTTGAGGATAACGAGTGGGGCTATGTCAGAACACGTACTCCACTGATGGCAAAGGCTGACCTTTATAAGATCTCCGGGCACTGGGATCATTACATGGATGGAATGTTTATCCTGAATAAGGATTCTGACGACAAGGAGACAATGGCACTTCGTCCGATGACCTGCCCATTCCAGTATTATGTATATATGAATGAGCAGCATTCTTATCGTGATCTTCCATATCGTATGGCAGAGACATCCACGCTGTTCCGTAATGAGGATTCCGGAGAGATGCACGGACTGACCCGTGTAAGACAGTTTACGATCACAGAGGCACATATCATCCTTCGTCCGGATCAGGCAGAGGAAGAACTGACCAGATGTACGGAGCTGTGTCATTATGTAATGAAGACACTTGGTATTGACGGAGATGTAACTTACCGTCTGTCAAAATGGGATCCGGATAATAAGGAGAAGTATCTTGGAGATGAAGAATACTGGAACAGTACACAGCAGTATCTGCGTGATGTCATGACCAAGAACCATATCCCGTTTACAGAAGCAGATGGAGAAGCTGCCTTCTATGGTCCGAAGATCGATATTCAGGCGAAGAATGTATATGGTAAGGAAGATACCATGGTTACGATCCAGCTTGACTGTGCGAGTGCAGAGAAGTTTGGTATGTATTATATTGATGAGAAGGGTGAAAAGGTGCTTCCATGGATCATCCACCGTACTTCCATGGGATGCTATGAGCGTACCCTTGCATGGCTGATCGAGCATTATGCCGGAAAGTTCCCTACATGGCTTTGTCCGGAGCAGGTTCGTGTGCTTCCGATTTCTGAAAAATATACCGATTACGCAGAGAAAGTACTTGCAGAATTAAAGAAAAATCATATTGATGCAACGGTAGATAACCGTTCTGAGAAGATTGGATACAAGATCCGCGAGACAAGACTGGCAAAGGTTCCATACATGTTAGTTGTCGGACAAAAGGAAGCAGAAGAAGGTACCGTTTCCGTAAGAAGCCGTTATGCAGGTGATGAAGGAAGCAAGTCCTTACAGGAATTCATCGATGCGATCTGCGAAGAGATCCGTACCAAGGCAATCCGTGTAGAGGAAGTACAGGAGCAGGAAAAATAAAATAATTTCATAAAATAAAATCTCCGGGAGATACTAATTTCGTAAGACCTGTGATCAAACAGGATATGGAAAGGAGATTTGTATGACACAATTAAATTGTACCGTGGCAAGCTGTCGTTATAACGAGGATTCCTGTTGTTGCAAGGATGGTATTATGGTCGAGGGCAAGAGTGCGACTACCAGTGGTGAGACCTGCTGTGGAAGCTTTGCGGAAAAGACCTCTGATATGGTGAAAAACTATACCGGTGAACCGAAGAAAGCAACGGATGTTTCCTGTAAGGCAGAAAAATGCGTACACAATGAAAACTGTCAGTGCAAGGCATCCGATATCGATGTTGCAGGAAGAAATGCCTGCTGTTGCAGCGAGACAGAATGTGGAACCTTCTGCTGCGGTTAGTATCGAGTGTTTCATGAGTAACAGCCAGGTGGATATAAGACAGATGTTTTATATCCACCTGTTTTTTACTGTATAGGATTCGGGTGTCAAAAGATTCTTTTTAAAAATTCAAAAGGCAAAATGCACAAACTATGTAAAGCAAACTTTTATTTGCTAATCGAATATTGATGTACGATCTGACATAATTTTTTGGAAAAAATGGAAATGTCGTTTTTTGCGATTGTTCGATTTAGGCATGATTGAGCGCCTTTTTGTCGAAAAGTGGCGAATTTTAGGGGAACAATTTGTTTGATTTTTGGGAATAATGAGATTAGAATGAGCATATGCCAGAAAACTTTCACCGGTTCTTTGGCGTGGAAGATAATGGTGGATTAGAAAAAGAGAGAGAACAGATACTAAGAACAGGAAGTGACAAGAGCATAGGAGAGACACGTATGAGTAGAGAGATACTGCAACAGGAGATCGAGGATGCCCGGGCCAGATTGCATCTTGCGTTAGAGAGTGGAGAGAGCGTAAGTGAGTTTTATGACAAGAGTGTATATCTGGATCAACTGATCGCAGATTATATTGATCTGTGTGAGCGGGAAAAAGAGTGTGTATGAACACATGTGGAAGACAAAAAGGACAGCAGTTATGGCAAAATGCTATGACTGCTGTCCTTTTTTGCCGGAAAATATGGTTAATTTTTTATGTAAATAAATATTCTGGTATTGATTTTTAGATACAAGTGGGGTAAGATTGTACTAAAAGTGGTGGAAAGTGGTGAGAAATGGTTCGAAGTGGTGGATAAGTGGATAACCTGTGGAAAACATACAGGCGTTACGGAACCGTTTAAAACCTTGCAGAGGGTATAACAATGTTCATGGGAGAATACAACCACACATTGGATGCAAAAGGCAGGCTGATAGTCCCTTCCAAGTTCAGAGAGCAGTTAGGCGATGAATTTGTTGTGACAAAGGGATTAGATGGGTGCTTGTTTGTTTACCCGAACGAAGAATGGCAGAATATCGAAGAAAAGTTCCGTAACATTCCACTTACCACCAAGGATGCCAGAAAGTTCTCACGATTTTTCTTTGCAGGCGCAGCAAGCTGTGAAGTAGACAAGCAGGGCAGAATCCTGCTTCCTACGGTATTGCGGGAATTCGCAGATCTACAGAAGGATGTAGTTTCCGTCGGGGTATTGAACCGGATCGAGATCTGGAGCAAGGATCGCTGGACGGAGACGAATTCTTATGATGATATGGATGAGATCGCAGAGCATATGGCAGAGTTGGGACTTAGTATATAAGGAGTGTGTATGGAGTTTAAGCACAGATCCGTCCTGTTGGACGAGACCATCGAGCAACTGAATATCAGACCGGAGGGCATCTATGTGGATGGAACCTTAGGTGGAGCGGGGCATTCCTTTGAAATCGCAAAAAGGCTGACAACCGGAAGACTGATCGGTATCGATCAGGATGCAGATGCGATCGCAGCTGCAACGAAGCGGTTAGAACCATATGCAGACAAGGTGACGATCGTCCGGAACAATTACTGTAATATGAAAGAGGAACTGCACCGGCTTGGAATCGAACGGGTAGATGGTATTCTGTTAGATCTCGGGGTATCGTCGTTTCAGTTAGATACACCGGAGCGTGGATTTACCTACCGTGATACGAATGCTCCATTGGACATGCGTATGGATCAGCGGCAGACGCTTACTGCAAAAGAGATTGTAAATCATTACAGTGAAAAAGAACTATATCGTATCATCCGCGATTTTGGCGAAGACCGTTTTGCAAAAAACATTGCAAAGCATATCGTGGAAGCGAGAAAAATCAAAGAACTGGAGACCACGGGAGAATTGATCGACGTGATCCGCGCATCTATTCCGATGAAGGTACAGGCGACCGGTGGACATCCGGCAAAGCGTACCTTTCAGGCAATCCGGATTGAGTTAAACCGGGAGTTGGATGTGTTGAAGGATACGTTAGATGAGATGATCGATCTGCTAAGTCCGAGAGGGAGGATTTGTATTATCACCTTCCATTCCTTAGAGGATAGGATCGTGAAGACGATTTTCCGCAAGAACGAGAATCCATGTACCTGTCCGAGTGATTTCCCGGTATGTGTATGTGGCAAGGTATCTAAGGGTAAGGTGATCACAAGAAAGCCGATTTTACCATCCGAGGAAGAATTAGAAGAAAACAGCCGCTCGAAGAGTGCAAAGCTTCGAGTGTTTGAACGTGTATAGAATCAGGGGAAAGGATCAGACACGGATCCATGTAAACAGGGGAAGTTATCAGAGGGAGAAGCATTTATGACAGCAAGAGACAGACGACATACAAACATATATATTGACGGAAATACCGTAAGAAAGTTAGAAGCTGCACCGGATTACCGGGTTCAGAGAGAAGAACAGAGACGGGAAGCAAAGCGCAGAAACCGTCATGTGGCTCGGAAAAATCAGGAGCATGAGATGCAGATGACACGTGGTTATGTGGCATTTTTGTCTTTTGCAGCATTGATCACAGCACTGGTTTCGGTGGCATATATACAGATACAGTCCACCGTGACCTCACGTATGAAAAATATTGCAGCATTAGAGAGCAAGATCGCAGATCTGAAGGCAGATAATGATGCGGCACTGAAGCGTTTAAGCACATCTGTAGACCTGAATACCGTAAAGGATGTTGCTATGAACCAGCTTGGAATGGTATATGCAGGCAAGGATCAGATCATATACTACTCTGTAGATGAAGATGATTATATGAATCAGTATGGTGAAATACCGGAGAAATAGAGAGTGTAAGCATTGAAAAGAAGAAGAAAAAAGTGTGTAAGAGTACCAAAACGTTTTACAAAAAAAATGCAGAAGAAGCTGATCGTGATTTTCGGTGTGGTTACTTTACTTTTGATCGGATTGATCGGCAGACTGATGTGGATCGAATATCAAAAGGGGGAGAAGTACGAAAAGCGTGTCCTGTCCCAGCAGGAATATGATAGTACGATCCTTCCTTACCAGCGTGGAAATATCACAGACAGCAAGGGATCGATTCTCGCGACCAGTGTGGATGTATACAACGTGATCTTAGACTGTAAGGTGTTAAACAGCAATACCGATAATATTGAACCGACGATCACGGCACTGCGGACATGCTTTGCGGATCAGATCGATGAATCGAAGGTAAGGGATCTGATCGAGAATAAGCCAAAGAGCCAGTATAATGTGTTGGCAAAGCGGCTTCCATATGAAGAGATCCAAAGCTTCGTCGAGATGCAGAACAATAAAAAGACCGGTTCTTCGATCAAGGGGGTCTGGTTTGAAAAAGAGTATATCCGCAAGTATCCGTATGCTTCCTTGGCAAGTGCGGTGATCGGTTTTACCACGAGCGGAAATGTGGGCATGAATGGTGTGGAAAACTATTATAACAGCACACTAAACGGTGTAAACGGAAGAGAGTATGGATATCTGAATTCGGATAACAATTTTGAGAAGACCGTAAAGCCGGCAGTCAATGGAGAAAATGTGGTACTTACGATCGATGCCAATATCCAGACGATTGTAGAGAATAAGATCAAAGACTTTGTGGAGCAGAACACGAATGCAGCGCGGGAAGGTGCGGGTGCAAAGCATATCGGAGTCCTTATGATGGATCCGAACAATGGCGAAGTGCTTGCGATGGCAAATTATCCGAACTATGACCTGACGAATCCATGGGATCTTTCCGCATACTATACGGACGAAGAAATCGCGGCAATGGATGATAAAGAGAAGTTAAAGGCATTAAATGATATGTGGAATAACTTCTGTACAACCTATACCTATGAACCGGGTTCTACAGCAAAGCCGTTTACGGTAGCCGCAGGACTTGAGACCGGAACACTGACAAATGACATGACCTTCATGTGCGATGGTTACGAGACAATCTCCGGCCATGATATTCACTGTGTGAATACCAGTGGTCATGGTTTAGAGACGATGAAAAAGGCGATCATGGATTCCTGTAATGATTCCCTGATGCAGATGTCCTATAAGATCGGACCGGCAAATTTTGCAAAGTATCAGAAGATCTTCGGATTTGGTTATAAGACGAATATCGATCTTCCGGGAGAGGCGAGAACAGATTCATTGATCTTTAAGAAAGATGAACTTACAACGATCAACCTTGCAACCAATGCATTCGGACAGAACTTCAATACAACGATGATCCAGCTTGCAAGCGGTTTTTGTTCGATCATCAACGGCGGTTCCTATTATCAGCCGCATGTGGTGAGGAAGATCACAGACGAAGCTGGGAATACGATACAGGAAAATGAGGCAGTGCTGTTAAAAGAGACGATCTCAAAACAGACCAGTGATCAGGTGAAGGATTATCTGTACGGAACGGTCTGCGAGGGCGGAACCGGACAGTATGCACATGTGGATGGATACTCCATGGGTGGTAAGACGGGAACTGCCCAGAAGTTACCGCGTGGACAGGGTAATTATCTGGTATCCTTTATTGGTTATGCACCACAGGATAATCCGCAGGTTGTCATTTACGTGGTCGTAGATGAGCCAAACGCAGAGGATGAGGCACACAGTACCTATGCACAGGGGATTGTAAAAGAGATCTTAACGGAAGCACTTCCTTATATGAATATCTATCCGGATCAGGAAGTAACAGAGGCAGATGAGCCGTCGGCAGATGGTTCACCGGCAGATGGACCGACCGATACTCCGGAAAGCCTTCCGGAGGATACGGATAAGGCACAGGCAGAAAATGAAAAAGAAAGTACAATTGATGCGCCGGTAGACAATCCGGATGCACAATAGCAGAAATACGTGTAAGAAACATAACCCCGTAAAAGTTGTAATAGATTATATTAATGGCTTTTATGGGGTTGTGTTATGTATCGCAATAAGACCTTTAACCGGAAGAAGATTACGATCATGTTTGCTGCTATTTTTCTTGTGACGATCATACTGATAGGAAGACTGGTCTATCTAATGATTTTCTGTTCAGAATATTACGGAAAAAAGGCAGAGAATCTGCATGAAAGAGAGCGGGAGATCAAAGCGGCACGCGGAAATATCTATGATGCCAATGGCGTTCTTTTAGCAGCGAATAAAACGGTATGTACGATTTCGGTCATCCACAGCCAGATCAAGGAGCCGGAAAAGGTGATAAAAGTGCTGGCTGAGATCTTAGATCTGCCGGAGGAAAAAGTAAGAAAGCGTGTTGAAAAGGTCAGTTCGATCGAACGGATACAGACGAATGTCGATAAGACACTTGGGGATAAGATCCGGGAATATGGACTTGCAGGGGTAAAGATCGATGAGGATTATAAGAGGTATTATCCCTATGACAGCCTGGCTTCGAAGGTGCTTGGATTTACCGGTGGGGATAATCAGGGTATCATCGGTTTAGAGGTAAAGTACGACTCTTACCTGCAGGGGACAAACGGGAAGATCCTAACACTTACCGATGCAAGAGGGGTAGAGATCGAGAATGCAGGTGAGATGCGTTTAGAACCCGAGGATGGCAGCAACCTCTGTATCAGCTTAGATTACAATATCCAGATGTATGCACAGCAGGCAGCCAAAAAGGTCATGCAGGAGAAGCAGGCAGACAGCGTCAGCATGATCGTAATGAATCCAAAAAATGGTGAGATCATGGCAATGGTCAATGTCCCGGAGTTTGATTTAAACCGGCCATATGAGCTGAATACAGAGCAGGCAGGAGAATTGTCACCGGAGGAAAAGCAGAACTTGCTCAATCAGATGTGGCGTAATCCGAGTATCAACGATACCTATGAGCCGGGATCGACCTTTAAGGTGATCACCGCAAGTGCAGCCTTAGAGGAGGGTGTGGTAAAACTGACGGACACCTTTTCCTGTCCGGGCTACCGGGTGGTGGAAGACCGGAGGATAAGGTGTCATAAGACGACCGGGCATGGGGCAGAGACCTTTGTACAGGGAATCGAAAATTCCTGTAATCCTGTTTTTATTGATGTGGGTTTAAGACTTGGCGCAGACAATTTTTACCATTATTTTAAGCAGTTCGGTCTGTTGTCGAAAACAAATATCGATCTGCCGGGAGAAGCTGCGACGATCATGCATGCAAAAAAAAATATCGGTTTCGTAGAGCTTGCAACGATCTCTTTTGGACAGTCATTCCAGATCACACCGATCCAGCTTGCCACTACGGTCTCATCTCTGGTAAACGGAGGTACGCGCGTGACACCACATTTTGCAGTACGCACGACAGACCGGGAAGGGCATACCATAAAGACCTTTTCCTATGAAGAGAAGAAGGGAATCGTCAGCCGTGAAACGTCCGAGACGATGCGGATGCTGCTTGAAAAAGTGGTGTCCGAAGGAAGCGGGAAAAAGGCATATATCGAAGGCTATACCATCGGGGGGAAGACAGCTACCTCACAGACACTGCCGCGAAGTGAACATAAGTACATTTCTTCGTTTTTGGGCTTTGCACCGGCAGAGGACCCGAAAGTCCTTGTTTTACTGGTGATCCGTAACCCACAGGGAATCTATTATGGCGGTACGATCGCAGCTCCGGTGGTAAAAAATGTATTTGAAAATATCCTGCCTTACTTAAAGATTGAAAAAACCGGGAAGATTCCGGAAAATGGGGAAGAAAATAACGGCGCAGATGCGGCGGATTAGCCGATAGAATACTTGCGTGATAGGTAAAAATAACGTATACTAGATAAATTGATAAAAATAGGTACAGTGTCTTATGTTTGCACACAGATCATCTGCGCGAAGTGCGTGTGAACATAAGAAAAGTTGTACGATTGGAGGAAAATATGTCATATGAAGTAGTAATTCCGGTTATCATATCATTTGCAATCAGTGCATTGCTCGGACCGGTTGTAATCCCGTTCCTTAGAAAGTTAAAGGTAGGGCAGACAGAACGTAAGGAACTTGAGTCACATCAGAAGAAGATGGGAACCCCGACCATGGGTGGACTTATGATCTTGGCAAGTATTATCATTACGAGTCTTTTCTATATTAAGGACTATCCGAAGATTGTCCCAATCCTGTTTTTAACCGTTGCATTTGGTGTGATCGGATTCTTAGATGATTATTTAAAGGTAGTATTAAGAAGATCAGACGGATTGTTAGCATGGCAGAAGATGCTCTGTCAGATTGTTGTAACTGCGGTCTTTGCCATATATATGTGGAAATATTCCGGTGTATCCCTTGCAATGTTAGTTCCGTTTTCCGGTGGAAAGTACTGGGATATCGGCTGGGTTGCAATTCCACTGATGTTTTTCGTTGTGATCGGAACGGTAAACGGAACAAACTTTACCGATGGATTAGATGGCCTCGCATCGAGCGTGACGATCATGGTTGCGACTTTCTTCTCGGTTGTAGCGGTTGGAATGAACAGCGGGATCGAACCGATCACCTGTGCAGTGGTAGGTGCGTTGACCGGATTCTTACTGTTTAATGTATACCCTGCGAGCGTCTTTATGGGTGATACCGGTTCACTTGCACTTGGCGGTTTCGTGGCAGGTACTGCATATATGCTTCAGATGCCGATCTTTATTCTGATCGTCGGACTGATCTACTTAGTAGAGGTACTTTCTGTTATCATTCAGGTAACTTACTTTAAAAAGACCGGTGGAAAGCGGATTTTCCGTATGGCACCGATCCATCATCATTTTGAACTTGGCGGCTGGTCAGAGACAAGAGTGGTTGCTGTATTTTCGATCGTAACAGCAATCCTTTGTCTGATTGCATTACTGGCATTATAAAAGGTGTAAATTGCTAGACACAGAAAAGAGGGAATCATGGAAAAAAGATACTGGTTGTCGGATCCGGAATCAGCGGAGTGGCAGCCTGTGGACTGTTGAAGGAAGAAAAAGCAGACGTTGTTTTGTTTGAAGGTAATAAGGATGCCGATCCGGAGGAGATCCGTAAAAAGTCTGAGGCCTTTGCGGATATTCCGATCGTGATCGGTGAGATGGCAGACGAAGAATTAAAGAGCTTTGACATGGCAGTATTAAGTCCGGGCGTACCAACCGATGTTCCGATGGTATGTACCATGCGGGATGCAGGGGTACTGATCCTTGGCGAGATTGAACTGGCATACCAGCTTTCGAAGGGTAAGGTACTTGCAATTACCGGAACAAACGGTAAGACAACGACAACCGCACTGGTTGGCGAGATCATGAAAAACTACTTTGCTGATGTAAAGGTCGTTGGAAATATCGGAATCCCTTATACCAGTGTGGCAAGAGAGACGGCGGAGGATACCGTAACGGTTGCAGAGATCAGCAGCTTCCAGTTAGAGACAACGCAGGAATTTACACCGGAGGTGTCTGCAATCTTAAATATCACACCGGATCATTTAAACCGCCATCATACGATGGAATGTTATATCCGGGTGAAAGAGAGCATTACGAAGAACCAGACTGCCGATCAGACCTGTGTACTTAATTATGAAGATTCGGTATTACGTGAGTTTGGAAAAACACTGCATACGAAGGTAGTTTATTTCAGCAGTAAGCGGAAGTTAGAAAACGGCTTTTATCTGGATGGAGAAAACATCTATTATGCCACAGATGGTAAGGCAGAGCTTGTGATCAATGTAAATGATCTGAATCTGCTTGGTGTACACAACTACGAAAATGTAATGGCAGCAACTGCCATGGCAGTCAGTTTTGGTGTACCGCTGGAGAAAATCCGTGAGGTTTTAGTTCGTTTTCAGGCAGTAGAGCATAGAATAGAATATGTAACAGAAAAACGTGGCGTGCGTTTTTACAATGATTCGAAGGGAACGAATACGGATGCTGCAATCCAGGGTATCCGCGCCATGAACCGTAAGACGCTTCTGATCGGTGGCGGCTATGATAAGCAGTCTGAATACGATGACTGGATCGAAGCCTTTGACGGCAAGGTGAAAAAGCTGGTTTTAATCGGTGTTACCGCACAAAAGATCGCAGAATGTGCAAGACGGCATGGATTTACGGATATTGAATTCGCAGACAGCTTAGAGGATGCGGTTACGATCTGTTATCAGAATGCCGAAGCGGGAGATGCGGTACTGCTTTCTCCGGCATGTGCAAGCTGGGATATGTTCAAAAGCTATGAAGAAAGAGGAAGAATCTTTAAGGACATCGTTCGTAATTTGAAGGAGTAAGCGCATGAGCAGAGGACCGCGGAAGAAAAAAGAAAAAACAATTAAATATTTTGATTATACACTTTTGTTTATCATCATTTTTCTTGTATGCTTTGGTCTTGTTATGCTGTATAGTACGAGTTCCTATAATGCACAGCTTAAGTATGGCGATGATGCATATTATCTGAAAAAGCAGATGTTTGCAACAGGTCTTGGATTTGCTGCAATGTTTATTATTTCGCGGATCGATTACCATGTCTGGACACATTTTGCAGGAGTTGCATATCTGGTTGCATTCGGTCTGTGTGTGCTTGTAATTTTTGCCGGATCGGAATCGCATGGACAGTCGAGATGGCTTCGGCTTGGCCCGTTATCTTTCCAGCCGTCTGAGTTTGCAAAGATTGCAGTTATTATTTTTCTTGCAAAGATCATCAGCCGGATACCAAAGAAGATGGCGGATTTTAAGACGGTCATCATTATTTTTGCATCACTGGTTCCGATCCTTGGACCGGTTGCTTACACGAACTTAAGTACCGCGGTCATCATTGCGGGAATTGCAATGGCACTGACTTTTGTGGCAAGTCCGAAGTGGAAGCATTTTATCGTTTTGATTCTGATTGCCGCTTCGGGTATAGCGGTCTTTATTCTGACTGCCGGGTATCGTGCAACCCGAATTAAGATCTGGCTGCATCCGGAAAAATACGATAAGGGATATCAGACTCTGCAGGGATTGTATGCGATCGGTTCCGGCGGACTGTTCGGAAAAGGGCTTGGCGGAAGTATGCAGAAGCTTGGATTTGTCCCGGAGGCGCAGAATGATATGATCTTTTCCATTATCTGTGAGGAACTTGGACTGTTTGGTGCAGTTTGTGTTATTCTGCTGTTCTTACTTATGATCTGGCGGTTTATGGTAATCGCAAATAATGCACCGGATCTGTTTGGCGCACTTTTGGTAGTTGGTATTATGGCACACATTGCGATCCAGGTTATTTTAAATATCGCGGTTGTAACGAATACTGTTCCAAACACTGGTATTACGCTGCCTTTGATCAGTTATGGTGGTACGTCGGCATCTTTTTTGCTGGCAGAACTCGGGCTTGCGTTTAGTGTGTCACGGAAAATACGATTAGAGGGATAGGACAGATTATGATTCGGGATAAACGTAGAAAACGAAAAAGAAGAAAACATTTCCTGCTTGGATTTCTGACATTTCTGCTTTTGCTTGCTCTGGCGGTATTGATTATTTTTAAGGTCTTTACCGTACAGAATGTGGAAGTGGAGGGGAATAAGCTGTATGAGGACAAGCAGATTAAGGAATGGGTCTTAAATGATGATTATTCCTGGAATTCCCTGTATGTATACCTGAAGTACCGTTTTACAAAGACGAAGGAAGTTCCGTTTATTGATACCATGGAAGTCAGCTTAAAGTCTCCGCATACACTTGCGATCAAGGTCTATGAAAAGGGGCTGCTCGGCTATCTGTATATGGATTCCGTTGGGCAGAATGTCTATTTTGACAAGGATGGTTTTGTGGTGGAGACCTCCTCGGATGTGATCGAAGGAGTTCCACGTATCAATGGTTTAAGCTGTAAGGATATTATTCTTTATGAGAAGCTGAAGTTAGACGATAAAAAGGCATTAATAATATTGCTGTCGTTGACGCAGACGTTAAAAAAATATAAGCTTGTGCCGGATTCGATCGAATATGTTTCCTCAGAGGATCTGGAATTAAGCTACGGACAGATCTTAGTGAAGGTGGGAAGTACCGATTACCTGACGGAGAAGGTCAAACGGCTCGAAAAGATCATGCCGAATCTGGACGGACTTGCCGGAACACTGCATCTTGAGGACTGGACACCGGACACAACGGACATTACGTTTCAAAAGGCGCAGTAGTGTAAAATTTTTAAATTAAAGGTTGATTATTTACATAAAAAAATATATTATAGAGTATATGATTAGGTTTAGAATATAATTTACATATATTTATGTGGGAGAGAAGGAGGAACTACCTTGCTTGAAATTAAAACAACAGAAGCAGATTCCAGTGCTAAAATAATTGTAATTGGTGTTGGAGGCGCAGGAAATAATGCTGTAAATAGAATGATTGATGAAAATATCGGTGGCGTAGAGTTTGTCGGAGTGAATACAGACAAGCAGGCATTACAGTTATGTAAGGCACCGACACTGATCCAGATTGGCGAGAAGCTGACAAAGGGACTGGGCGCAGGAGCACAGCCTGAGGTTGGTGAGAAGGCTGCAGAGGAGAGCGCAGAGGAGCTTGCCGCTGCAATTAAGGGTGCTGACATGGTATTCGTTACCTGTGGTATGGGTGGCGGAACCGGTACCGGTGCAGCTCCGGTTGTCGCTAAGATTGCCAAAGAGCAGGGTATTTTAACCGTTGGTGTTGTTACGAAGCCATTTAAGTTTGAGGCAAAGGCACGTATGGTAAACGCCTTATCCGGTGTAGAACGTTTAAAAGAGAGCGTTGATACACTGATCGTAATTCCGAATGATAAGTTATTAGAGATCGTTGACAGAAGAACTACCTTCCCGGATGCATTGAAGAAGGCAGATGAGGTCCTGCAGCAGGCAGTTCAGGGAATTACTGACCTGATCAATTTACCTGCACTGATCAACTTAGACTTTGCAGATGTACAGACCGTTATGAAGGATAAGGGTCTTGCACATATCGGTATTGGTATGGCGCAGGGTGATGATAAGGCAATTGAGGCAGTGAAGCTTGCAGTAGCCAGCCCGCTTCTTGAGACAACGATCACAGGAGCATCCCATGTTATCATCAATATTTCCGGTGATATTTCCTTGATGGATGCAAATGATGCAGCAAGTTATGTACAGGATCTTGCCGGTGAGAATGCGAACATCATCTTCGGTGCGAAGTATGATGAGACAAAGACCGATGAAGCAACGATCACGGTTATTGCAACCGGTCTTGAGAATGCACCGGTACAGCAGCAAAGTAAGATCATGCCGGGTCTCAGATATCAGCAGCCGGTTACACCGAGAACAAATGCAGGTGTAGGCAATGGTATGGTAAACCGTACCGCTCCGGTATCTTCCGGAATGACACAGTCACGTCCGGTTATGCCACAGCAGACACAGACACCGGTTATGCCATCCTTCAGCGGCATCCAGAAGCCAAAGAGACCAGAGAGCAGTGTACCGGAGAAGGACATTAAGATTCCTGAGTTCTTAAAGAGTACACGGAAGTAATCCGCCAAAATAATTTCGCGAAAATAATTCCGTGGAAGTAATCCGTTAATAGAGCATCGCTTTTGTACAAGGGTACAGAGGCGGTGCTTTTTTGTTATACAGGGTTCAGGTGTCAAAAGCTGTTTTGTAAAAATCAAAAGGACAAAATGCACAAAATATGTAAAGCAAACTTTTATTTGCGTTTTTAGCTCGAATGAAATCCACTGCTTACGAAAACCACAAGTGAAGCCTCCTCTGAACTTGTATGGTTGTAGTTAGCAGTTAGTTCATGATGAGCGTTGCAAATGTTTGCGGAACATATTTTGTGCATTTTGTTATTTATATAATTGGAAAGCATCTTTTGATACCTGAACCCTATACTGCAAAAGCAAGCCTCATGGCGTTTTTTGTAGATGAGTTACAGAAAAATGCCGTATGTGTTTCGACAAAAAAGAAAGCGCATATCCGCTATAATAATGGACGGGAGGTGGAACGTGCGTTATGAGTTATACATAGATGTATTTTTATTTACCAGCTTCTGTCTGGACTTTGAAGCACTGTTTCTTGCGGATGTACTGCTGAAAAAGGAAGTGAAAATCAGAAGGCTTTGTGGGATGGCAGCGTTATCGACCATCTGCTCTGCTATCCTGTTTTTATGGATGCATCATTATCTCTGGTATCTGGGTATTTTATATGTGATTGTCCATCCGCTTCTGGTCTTTTTGACTTTCCGGGAAAAGCGGATCGGTACATTTGTCCGGGATGTCCTTGTGGTCTATCTGGTATATTTTCTGCTTGGCGGTGTGATGGAATGGGTATATATGAGCCTGTTTGCAGGGAAGAACCGGATGGGGGCGATCTTTCTTGTGGCTGGAATCGGACTTCTGGCAGCCTGTTATCTGAAGTGGCAGATGGAAGTGGGGATGCAGATCATTTTGGTGCATCTCTGGATCGGGGACAGGGAACTGACACTTTCGGCCTATCATGATACCGGGAATCTGTTAGAAGATCCGTACAGCCATAAGCCGGTACATATTATCGCAGAGCGGACTGTGCGTCCGTACTTACAGGAGGAAAAAAAGCATGCACGTCTGATCCCATATACGAGCCTTGGGCAGACAGACGGGCTGCTTGAGATCTATACACTCGATAAGCTTGTGATTGACAAACGACAAAAGCAGATTCGGATAGAACATCCGGTGATCGGAGTTGCAGCAGATGCACTTTTTTCCGGGAGTTCCTATCAGATGATACTGAATCATAGATTGCAGGAATAGAGAGGTAGGATTTGTATGTATATGAAAGTTAATGTACCACAGCATTTTCAGTTTAAGATGATGCCGTCGTTTATGGAACTGTTGAAACGGGGAAGACGGGAGGTTCACTATATCGGAGGGGCAGATGTGCTCCCGGCACCACTGACAGCCAAGGAAGAGAGTGATTGTATTGCGCAGCTTCTTGCAGAAGAGAAGGAGGAAGGAAGAAAAAAGCTGATTGAGCACAATCTGCGTCTTGTGGTATACATAGCCAAAAAATTTGATAATACCGGTGTCGGAGTAGAAGATCTGATTTCTATTGGAACGATCGGGCTGATCAAGGCGATCAATACTTTTAATCCGGATAAGAAGATCAAGCTTGCCACGTATGCATCACGCTGTATTGAGAATGAGATCTTAATGTATCTGCGCAGAAACAGCAAGACGCGTCTGGAGGTATCAATCGACGAACCGCTGAATGTGGACTGGGATGGCAATGAACTGCTTTTGTCCGATATTCTCGGGACGGATGAAGATGTTATTTATAAGGATATCGAAAATGAGGTAGAGCGCAAGCTGTTAAACAAAGCGATCGCACATTTGTCCGGCAGGGAGCGTACAATTGTGGAACTCAGATTCGGGCTGAATACGCCGGATGGGAATGAACTGACTCAGAAGGAAGTCGCAGATCTGCTGGGTATTTCCCAGTCCTATATTTCAAGACTGGAAAAGAAAATTATGAAACGATTGAAAAGAGAAATTGTAAGATTTGAATAAAAATAAAATTAAAATCAAAGAATTTAAAGTAAAAAGTGACAAAAAATGAATCCTGTGTTATACTTATTATTAGAAAAAGGGTGTACGTAGAAAGGGTGATTCATATGTTATTGGAATTTTTAGGGGCTGCCCATGAGGTTACCGGAAGCTGTCATTACTTAAAGTTTGGAGATAAGCATCTGCTTGTTGACTGCGGTATGGAACAGGGTCCGGATCTGTACGTTAATCAGGATATTCCCGTGAATGCGGCCGAGATTGACTATGTTTTTGTTACACATGCACATATTGATCATTCCGGTCTTCTGCCATTGTTATACAGCAGAGGATTCCGTGGACAGATTTTTGCAACAACAGCGACTTGTGAACTTTGTGATATCATGCTTAAGGACAGTGCACATATCCAGATGTTTGAAGCTGAGTGGAGAAACCGTAAGGCAAAAAGAGCGGGTAAGCCGGAAGTGGTACCATTGTATGACATGGAAGATGCACAGGGTGTGTTAGAGCATTTTGTTCCATGTGAATACGATCATAAGTATAATATCTGTGAGGATTTAGATGTCAGATTTGTGGATGCCGGTCATCTGCTTGGATCTTCGAGTATTGAGTTTTGGATCCGTGAAGAGGGGAAGGAAGTAAAGGTAGTCTTTTCCGGAGATATTGGTCATGGCAATAAGCCACTGATCAAGAATCCGACCTTTTTAAAGGAAGCTGACTATGTGATCATGGAGTCTACTTATGGAGACAGACTGCATACCTCCCCGCCTGATTATGCACCTGAGCTTGCACGAGTCATCCGTGATACATTTACAAGAGGTGGTAATCTGGTCATCCCTGCATTTTCTGTCGGCAGAACACAGGAGATGTTATATTTCTTAAGAAGGATCAAGACAGAGCATCTGCTTCCGGAGTTCGAAGGCTTTGAGGTATACATCGACAGTCCGCTTTCCGTGGAGGCAACGAATATCTTCCATAAGAGTGTTGAGGACTGCTTCAGTGATGAGGCAAAGCAGTTGGTGGAACAGGGCATTAACCCGATCAGTTTCCCGGGACTTAAGACAGCAGTCACGAGCGATGAATCGAAGATGATCAATTTCGAGAAGAAGCCGGTTGTAATCATCTCCGCATCCGGTATGTGTGAGGCCGGACGAATCCGGCATCATTTAAAACATAATCTCTGGAGAGCCGAATCCACGATCCTGTTTGTCGGATATCAGGTCCCTGGAACCTTAGGACATTCCCTGCTTGGCGGTGCCAAGGAAGTGAAGCTGTTTGGTGAGACAATCCAGGTACATGCAAAGATCGAGAATCTTCCGGGTATCAGCGGGCATGCAGACCGGGCAAAGCTGACGGAATGGGCAGCCGCCTTTGAGGAGAAACCAAAGAAGGTATTTATTGTCCATGGGGAAGATGCAGTGACGGATGAATTTGCGAAGCATCTGCAGGAAGAACTTGGCTATGATGCCATTGCACCATACAGCGGTGATACGTATGATCTGTTAAGCGGTGAGCAGGTAAAGGCAGGCAGCCGCGAGGTCATTCAGAAGAAGGAGAAGAATATCAAGGCAGCCACCAATGTCTTTGCAAGACTTGTGGCTGCGGGACAGCGCCTGATGAGTGTGATCCATAAGAATGAGGGTATTCCGAATAAGGATATCGCGAAGTTCGCAGACCAGATTAATTCCTTATGTGATAAATGGGACAGATAAGTCCGTTATTTTCGCAGGGACAGGTAATTACGCATGGTTTTCAGGGCTGATTTTTCCAGCCTTGAGACCTGTGCCTGTGAGATGTGGATTTCATCTGCAACCTCCATCTGGGTTTTCCCCTGAAAAAAACGCAGGCGGATGATATAGTTTTCACGTTCGTTGAGGCGTGCCATGGCATCGCTTAAGGAGAGGTTTTCTACCCAGTTTTCCTCTTTGTTTTTCTTGTCGCTGATCTGATCCATCACATAGAGGGTATCACCACCGTCCGTATAGATCGGATCGTAGAGACTGACCGGACTCTGGATCGCATCTAAGGCATAGACGATCTCTTCTTTTGGGATACCGGTCGCGTCTGCGATTTCATCTAAGGTAGGCTCCTGCATGGAATTTTTTTGCAGGATCTCTTTTGCATGGAGCGCTTTATAGGCGGTGTCACGCAGGGAACGGCTGACACGGATGCTGTTGTTATCACGCAGGTAGCGGCGGACTTCCCCTAAGATCATGGGAACTGCATAGGTGGAGAATTTCACGCCGAGATTGGAATCGAAGTTGTCAATGGATTTGATCAGACCAATGCATCCGATCTGAAAAAGATCGTCGATGTTTTCGTGGTGATTTGAAAAGCGTTTGATGACACTTAGCACCAGACGGAGATTGCCTTTGATGTAGGTCTCTCTTGCATCGGTATCTCCTTGCTTGATCTTTTGGAACAGTGCTTCCTTTTCTTCCTCTTTCAGTATCGGGAGTGTTGCTGTATTGACTCCGCAGATTTCTACTTTGTAGACAGACATGATGCGTACCTCCGGAAAGTTGATACCTACATCATGTGCAAAAATTTTATCTTTTATTCAGAGGATCTTTGTTTTATAATAGAGAGAGCTTAGAAAATAGAACCTGACATCAGAATATATACAAAACAAAAGAAACGAAAGAATGGAAATAGATGATGAATCATAATGGAATCAGAATGGATCAGATTGATGAGCGTAACTTCAGGGAGAAGGTTGCGCACAGCATCATTAAGAGACAAAATGTAAATTATATCTCACAGGCGGAATTAGACCGCCAAAAGGAAGAAGAGGCAAGAAAAAGAGCAGCCGAGATCGCCGAACGCCTTGCGGCAGATGATGCAGCAGGAGAAGCTGCCTTGCAGGATACGATCGAGGAAGTAAAGCGGCAGAAGGAACGGGAGGCTTATTATAATCCGACGACCAATTCTTATTCCGGTGAGTATGGCAGGGAAGAAGTAAGGGATGAGGTCGCAAAGGAACAGATTGATAAGATCTTATCGGAGAAGAGCGAGGAACTGCTGCGGACGATCGAAGAACAGACAGGCGATGAATAAAATACAGAAAGTTATTGACAAAATGCACAAAAGGGATTAAATTATATGTAATAAGTGAAACCGTTGAAGAAGAGTAGTAAGCTTATTCGGAAATCTCAGAGAGCTGCATGTGGTGGGATTGCGGCATGGAAGAATCTGCTGAATGGACTTTTGAGGGTGACCTGAATCAATAGTAGGCGTCACCGGGAACCGTACCCGTTATCAATTCGGCATGTATAGTATGTACATGAGAGAGTGGACTTTTTGTCAATATGAGTGGTACCGCGATAATATGAATTTATTACCGTCTCAAGCAATAGCTTGAGGCGGTTTTTGCTGTATAGGAAATATCCTATACAGCAAAAGCAAGCAAGCTTGCAACGATGCGCACCTCGCGGAGTGGAAGATTATGCGATGCATCCGCTCGGGCGCGAGAGTGTGCGGCAAGCGCACACTTTATTGTGAGAGTGCAGAGCACGGAACAATCCGTGGGTATCACAAAAGCTTGAGAAGATACCAACTCCGTACAAAAGCGTCCTGACGGTGATCTTATAATAAATCTATTATAAGAAAAGAGGAAAAATTATGAAGAAGAAAATGTTGGCAGTTGTACTTAGTGTTGCATGTGTAATGGGAATGATGTCAGGATGTGGATCATCCTCCGATAAGAACCAGAACAGTTCCGCAAAGGATTCCGAGACGGTTGCAGCTCCGGTAGACGGGGTAAGCTATTCCATCGGTATCTCACAGTTTGCAGAGCATGGTTCTCTTGATAACTGCAGAGAGGGATTTATTGAGGGACTTTCCAGAGAGGGTCTGGTAGAAGGAAGCAATCTGACGATCGATTATCAGAATGCCCAGACCGATACCGGTACAGCAAGCACGATCGCAGACAGCTTTGTTTCAGCGAAAAAGGATCTGATCTGTGCGATCGCAACACCGTGTGCAGCAAGTGCATATAATTCCTGTCTGGGAACCGATATTCCGGTTATCTATACCGCAGTATCCGATCCGGTTGCAGCAGGACTTGCAAATGAGGATGGTTCTAATGTTGGAAATATTACCGGTTCATCCGATGTCCTCCCGGTTGAGGAGCAGTTAAAAATGATCCGTGAGATGATGCCGGATGCAAAAAAGATCGGTATCTTATATACAACCAGTGAAGCGAACTCCTGCAGTACGATCGAAGAGTATAAGAGCCTTGCAGGTAACTATGACTTTGAGATCGTAGAATCCGGAATCAATACATCCGCAGATATTGAACTGGCAGCTACAGACCTCGTATCGAAGGTAGACTGTCTGTGCAACCTGACAGATAACACCGTTGTAAATGCATTACAGACTGTTTTAGATAAGGCAAACGGAGCAGGCATTCCGGTATTCGGAAGTGAGATCGAGCAGGTAAGATCCGGTTGTGTGGCATCTATGGGAATCGACTATTATGAACTTGGAATCGAGACCGGTCAGATGGCAGCTAAGATCTTAAAGGGCGAGAGCAAAGCAGAAGAAACACCATACATCACTGCATCTAAGGCGGAGCTTTATGTAAATACGGCAGCAGCAGATAAGGTTGGCTTAAAGTTAGATGAGGATTACATCAAGGACGCAGCAGAGACCTTTGATGAGATCACAGTAGAATAAACGTAAGAAATATGGGGGTAACACCATGACATTGGTACTTAGTGTTTTTGAACAGGGTATGATATATGCCATTATGGCATTAGGAATTTATATCACATATACAATACTGGATTTCCCGGATCTGACCGTGGACGGCAGCTTCCCACTTGGAGCTGCCCTCTCAGCAGTTATGATCACAAACGGAGTGAATCCAATCCTGACACTTGTCGCATCCTTTTTTGCAGGTGCTTTGGCAGGAACGGTCACCGGTCTGATCCATGTAAAATTAAAAGTCCGTGATCTGCTTTCGGGAATCATTATGATGACAGCATTATATACGGTGAATCTCAGAATAGCAGGAAGAGCGAACCTTCCACTCTATAATATGACAACACTGTTTGAAAACGGATTTGTATCAAAGATTTTCACAGGTGCACTTGCACCATTTGCCAATGTCATTATTATCTTAGTGATCACACTGATCATGAAGTTCTTATTAGACTGGTATATGAGCACCAAGTCCGGTTATCTGCTTCGTGCAGTCGGTGATAACGAGACGATCGTGACCTCGATGGGTGTCGACAAGGGAATCGTAAAGATCATCGGTCTTGCTGTTGCAAACGGACTTGTAACCTTAAGCGGCTGTATTTTTGCACAGCAGCAGAGATATTTTGATATTTCCATGGGAACCGGAACGATGGTTATCGGACTTGCGAGCGTTATCATTGGAATGAGCCTGTTGAAAAAGGTAAGCTTCCTTCGGATTACGACAAGTGTAGTGATCGGTTCTATTATCTATAAGGCATGTGTAGCGATCGCGATCAAGCTTGGTATGCCGTCACAGGATCTAAAGCTGATCACAGCAGTTCTGTTTTTGGTAATCCTTGTTATTGGAATGGACAGAAAGAAGAAGGTGAAGAAGAATGCTTGAGTTAAAGAATATTACAAAATCATATAATCCGGGCACGATCAATGAAATCTGTCTGTTTGACAAGTTTAATCTGACGGTAGAGGATGGACAGTTCGTATCTGTAGTCGGAAGTAATGGTTCCGGAAAGACCTCCCTTTTAAATATTATCTGTGGAACGATCCCGATCGATCAGGGTGAGATCCTTGTGAATGGAACCAATATCACAAAGCAGAAGGACTTTATCCGTCACCGCCGGATCGGAAGAGTATTCCAGGATCCGTCTAAGGGAACCTGCCCGGAAATGACGATCTTAGAGAATCTTGCGATCGCAGATAATAAGGGTAAGGGCTATGGACTTGGCAGAGGAACGAATAAGGCAAGGATCAGCTACTATAAGGAACTGCTCTCCGGCATGAACCTTGGCCTAGAGGATAAGCTGCACACGAAGGTTGGTGCACTTTCCGGTGGACAGCGACAGACACTTGCACTTTTAATGGCAACGATGAATCCGATCGAGTTTCTGATCTTAGATGAGCATACGGCAGCACTTGATCCGAAGACCGCAGAGATCGTTATGGAACTGACCGGAAGGATCGTAAAGCAGAAGCACGTAACGACGATCATGGTAACACACAATCTCCGCTATGCGGTAGAATACGGTGACCGGCTGTTAATGATGCATCAGGGCAAGGCGATCATTGATAAGGCAGGCAGCGAGAAGCAGGCGATGAAGGTAGAGGATATCTTAGGAACCTTTAACGAGATCAGCATCGAATGCGGAAATTAAATGTATAAGTTCGTTCCTTTTTGCGGATAATTTATGTAAAGCATACAGATTACAGAATGTAAATTATAGCATGGATATGAGCTGTATGGAGCATGAATTGGAAGAAAAAGGAAGGAAGAGCATGGAAGACGCAGAAAGAAAGCTGTTACAGGAATGCAATGCCGGTGCAAAGATGGCGGTAAAAAGTATTGATCAGGTATGTGAGCATGCCTCAGATGGAAAGCTTCTTGATCTGTTAAGTGCTTATAAGGATAAGCATAAGGAGATCGAAAGGGAGACGACGGAACTGTTAGAAGGTGACGGACAGGCGACAAAAGAGCCGGGTGTCATGGCATCGGCTTTTGCAAAGACGAGTACCGGGGTCAAGCTGATGATGCAGGAGGACAGCAGCCAGATCGCAAAGATCATGATGGACGGCTGCAACATGGGAATCCAGGCGATCAGTGAGAAGGTCAACGCGTATCCGTCCGCATCGGAGAAAAGCAGGAAAATTGCACGAAAGCTGATTCAGATCGAAGAGGACTTTATGGAAGAAATGAAGGCGTTCTGTTAAGAAAAAGAGCTTTTCGAAGGAATGAATGGAAGATGAATGGATATTTGGCTGTAAAAGCAGTCAGATATCCATTTTTTGTGGAAAAATTGTTGAATTTTGTTTGCTATTCCTTTATTATAGAAGTTAATGGCTGTAAAGCCATAACGTTGGTGTATGTTATTTTAGGAAAATCTGGAGGTATGTTATGTATCCAATCGTAAGAAAAGAAAAACTGGCCGATAAGATTTATCTTATGGAAGTTAAGGCTGAGCGTGTTGCAAAGTCTTGTGAGCCAGGACAGTTTATTATCGTAAAAATAGACGAGGAAGGCGAGAGAATTCCGCTTACCGTCTGTGATTATGACAGAGAGGCAGGAACGATCACAATCGTATTCCAGACCGTTGGTGCTTCGACAGAGCGTATGTCAAAGTTAGAGGTCGGAGATGCATTCCGTGATTTTGTCGGACCACTTGGCTGTGCATCCGAACTGATTGAGACAGATATAGAAGAGTTAAAGAAAAAGAAGATCGTGTTTATCGCAGGCGGTGTTGGAACAGCACCGGTTTATCCACAGGTAAAATGGCTGCATGAGCATGGAGTATCCTGTGATGTTATTATGGGTTCAAAGACAAAGGATCTTCTGATCTTAGTTGAAGAGATGCGTAAGGTTGCCGGTAATCTGTATGTTACAACAGATGATGGATCTTATGGATTCCATGGTATGGGAACCAATCAGTTACAGGAGTTAGTGGATGCAGGAAATACCTATGATCTGTGTGTTGCGATCGGACCGATGATCATGATGAAATTCGTATGTATCTTAACAAAGAAGTTAAATATCCCGACGGTTGTATCCATGAACCCGATCATGGTTGACGGAACCGGAATGTGCGGCGCATGCCGTCTGACCGTAGGTGACGAAGTGAAGTTTGCATGCGTAGACGGACCGGAGTTTGACGGACATCTGGTTGATTTTGACCAGGCAATGAAGCGTCAGCAGATTTATAAGACAGAAGAAGGAAGAGCAATGTTAAAGGAATTAGAAGGAGATACACATCACGGCGGATGTGGACATTGTGGAGGTGACAAATAATGGATGCAATGACAAGAGTAGTAGTTCGTGAGCAGGATCCAAAAGTACGAGCAACGAATTTTGAAGAAGTATGTCTTGGATATAATAAAGAAGAAGCAATGGAAGAGGCTACTCGTTGCATTAACTGTAAAAATGCAAA
>OBLI01000496.1_pt1 | contig 41732 bp, 68 predicted proteins | sample 1519701 | NCBI WGS metagenome assembly OBLI01 (sample SAMEA3663005, study PRJEB22513) | pig gut metagenome | biome: pig gut; feature: pig-associated habitat; material: faeces | place: France | collected 2012
GGTACGGCATAAGCGACGGTTCCGGCATCCGCAACGGGTACGGCATAAGCGACGGTTCCGGCATCCGCAACGGGTACGGCATAAGCGACGGGTACGGCATCCGCAACGGGTACGGCATCAGCGACGGGTACGGCATAAATGCTTCAATGCATTGTCGCAAATGTGAAGGTATATCGCGCTGCATCTTCTGCGACGGCCTTGAAGGTGCAAAGCTGATGATATTCAACAAGCCTGTCACCGTCGAACGTTTCGCCGAAGTATGGAGCAAGCTTAACGGTTGGAAACCCGACTTTACAAACGCGCAGCAGCTAAAACGCGAATTTGGCGACGACAAATGGGCAAACACACCTGTTTTCAAGATCACCAGCCGCGAAGCATCAGAAGTCTATGCGGAAATGCCGCGTAAACTGCGTGAATACATCAAGGCAATGCCCGAATACGACGACGAAATTTTTAAGGCAATAACAGGTGAAGCCGATGAATAAATACACGATCTTCATAGCGCAGGTGTGCGCCGTCCTGCTGGCGCTGATAGTCATGATACTGCTTGCCCTTGATGGGGGAAGCAAGGCCGATGCGGACGGTGTACCGCCTGAGGTTGATACGGACGGATTGTGCGTCGTTGAAGTCGCAGAGCCTGAGTACGAGATGTACTTTACCGAGGCCGACGTGATAGCCCTTGCGCAGATGCTATATGGTGAGGCTCGTGGCTGCACGGTAGACAATCAGATGAAATGCGTGTGGTGCGTTCTTAACCGCGTTGATGATACACGCTTTCCCAATACCATCATAGGCGTTGTGTCTCAGCCGTCGCAGTTTCACGGCTATTCCCCAAACTTCCCCGTATGGGATGAATTGAAAGAGGTTGCGCGAGACGTTCTTACACGCTGGAGCCTTGAAAAACAGGGCGTGGCTGTCGAGCGGGAGCTGCCGAATACATATCTGTGGTTCACCGGCGACTCCGTGCAAAATCATTTCAGGGAGGTGTATTAATGAAGGCCTTTATCCAGCTCACAAATAACCGCTCGTGCCTCCTCCGTGCGGACGAGATAAAAGCCGACAAATATATTACATAACAGGAGAAAAACAGTGGGAACAGTTACACTATGGCACGGTGATTGCCTTAAATTGATGAAGAACATTCCAGACGGTTATGTTGATTTGGTGCTGACTGACCCACCGTATGGTACGATAAAGGGAATTGAAAAAAGCAGGGCAAGCAAGGATTGCGGTTATCGTGCTTGTGATTGGGATGATGTTATCCCAACGGGCAAAATGTTTGCAGAACTGTCAAGGGTGTTAAGACCCAACGGCAAAGCTATTTTGTTTGCACAAGAGCCGTACACATCAACCCTTGTAAAATCTGCAATACCGTCTTTGCCCTTCCTTTATCGTGCTATGTGGTATAAAAACACGGCGGGAAACATACTTGGTGCGAAATCTGCTATGGTTAACAGGTTTGAGGACATTTGTATTTTTGGTAGCATTTATAGAAAGTCACACTATCAAGCAGACCATCCCTTGCGTGAATATTTCAAAGTCGAAAAAGAAAAAAGCGGACTAACCAATAAACAAATAAACGATATTTTGGGAAATGGTATGGCTTCACATTATTTCACGAATGGCGAACAATTCCTTTGCCCTACCCAAAAGATGTATGAAAAATTACAAACAACGGGATTTTTTGAAAGACCATACGAAGAAATTAAGAAGATTGATGCTCTGTATGTTCAAAAAATATACAGAAAAATGAACACAGAAAATCCGCAGGTTTTCAATCTTTGGCAAGGCGGCAAGTCAAAGTCAAATGTGCTTGAATACAAAAAAGACAATGACGGCTATCATCCTACGCAGAAGCCTGTTGCACTTTTGGAAGATTTGATACAGACATATTCTAACGAGGAAAATACTGTGCTTGACTTCACAATGGGAAGCGGTTCAACCGGCGTGGCTTGCGTGAATACAAACAGAAACTTTATCGGCATAGAACTTGATGAAGGATATTTTAACATAGCAAAAGAACGAATTGAAAAATCAATAAGGGAGCGTGATTGATATTCTTACAGACGGAGGGCGCATACAGGGCGTGTTTGATATGGGAGTGCTTGAGTATGTGTATATGACCGAGCCGAGAAAGGAGACTGACAATGGATGTTAGAGAAAAGCTGGTGGAGCTGCTTGACCGATTTGTTTATGACGAATGGTACGGCAATGGCGATATAGCAGAAAAGCTCATATCAAACGGCGTAACGGTGCAGGAGTGGATTTCAGTTGAGGACAGGTTGCCAGATGAAACTGGACGGTATTTGGTTGTAAAAAAGAGAATTGCTCCGGATGAGTTGGGTGGAAACAGAACGGATATTGTAATTCTTCGTTTTTTTGTAGGTGATGGTTTTAGAATGCCGACACATATCCCGGATTGGATTAACGAAGAAATTAACGAGGAAGTCACCCACTGGATGCCGCTACCAAGTACGGAGGGGTTGAAATTATAGACAATGCTTAAAATGTACAGCAGCAACCAGCGGAGGAGGACTGACAATGCGCACACGTAAAAAAACCAAGCGCTGCATATATAGCGATAGCTGCTTTAAATGCCCGTTAAGCGATTGCAGAATGAACACACCGGCGCAGTTGAATTGCCTGCCGCTGGATTTTGAACCGGATACAAAGAAATTCAAGGTGGTGACTAAGCATGGGTAAGCAATCGGCATTTTCAAAAGCCGTCCTTGACCGGCGCATCCGTGAAATAGTGGGCGAGGATAACTTCTCGCCATTCGATGAAAGGTATGGTAGGCGATAATGGCAAAGAACGATGGCTTAAAAATCGAGAGCAACGACGATGGCAGCTACACCGTGACCGTCGACGGTAAGGATTATGATTGCGCGGACACACACGAAATGCTGCACTTTTTAGAAGATATAGAAAAGAGGTGGGAGAGAAGTGGAATTTAAAAAAGATGAACGCCGCGAGTTTTCGACCGGCGCTGTAAGGGACAGCGTGACCGGCAAGGGAGATATGATATCCCTCCCGTGGGAAGCGATCCTACGGCTGTCTAAGCACTACGAACGCGGGGCGGAGCATTACGGGCGTTGGAACTACACGAAAGGTATTCCGATATCGTCGTTTATCGACAGCGCCTGTAGGCACTTGGCAAAGTATCAGTGCGGTCTTGACGATGAAGATCATCTTGCCGCCGCTGCATTCAACGTGCTCGGCGCGATGCTTATGGAAAACACAAAGCCGGAAATGCAGGACTTGCCGTTAAGAAAGGGGAAAAAGACGTTTGGATACTTTGAATAAGAATAGACCATATGTACGAAGAAAAGCCGGGGATATAGTTAACGGTGCTATATTGCTGCGTCGAGCAGGAAATAACCGCCTTTGGGTAATGCAATGTAAGTGCGGCGAAGAATTTATAGCACAACCGTCCGACAGCAATGGATTATGTAGAAATTGCGCAATGAAGAAGATGGGGGAAAAACGTGCCCAACACGGAGAAGCCAGCTGGCGAACAAACAAACGGACACGGCTATATAACATTTGGATACTAATGAGATCACGATGTAACAATCCCCACAATCCTTGCTACAACCATTACGGCGGAAGAGACATTAAGGTTTGCCAAGAATGGGATGATTATAAGGCATTTAAACAATGGGCTATTAGCAACGGATATGCTGACGGGCTTACAATCGACAGAATAGATGTAGACGGGAACTATTGCCCTGAAAATTGCCGATGGGCAACAGTCAAAGAACAGCAAAATAACAGAAGGAACAACCATGTTATAGAAATAGACGGGATAAAACATACGCTTACAGAATGGGCGGAAATATCGGGCGTAAATCAACCTACCATTCGACGTAGGCTTAAAACATGGGATGTTAAAAATGCTGTGTTTGATTTGCCCGAACGCGGCGAACATTCAGGCATAGCATTTTGAAAGGATGGAAAACATGAAAGAATTTTATGTATACAGGCACAAATACCACAAAAATATTTATCTTGCGCGAAACTGGAGCTATTGCGGCGGCGGGCCGGAAACAGAGTTTTACTATGCTACAAAGGATATAATTACCGCGCTGAAAGATACTAATCTCCCCAACTTTCTTTCTTGGACGCACTCTTTCTTGGATAAAGACGGTAAGACGATGCTCAAGGCACAAATAACTGATAGCAAAGAAGTCGATATCGACGGCTACACTGGCACGATAACAAAAAAATTGTCGTTCCCTGTAACCGAGTTTGAGAAAGTGACATTCGCAGAGGTAGAAACATGAAAAGACTACTATATAAAATCCGCATGTGGCTGTTAGGATTGCTGCACGGTGAACCAGAAGAATGTGCCGATAAAACCGAAGATGCATACATGGATTATATCCGCGAACAGCGCAAGCAGATTTCTATGCTTGTAGAAACGATAGCGCTGTATAAAAATGCTATCCGTGAAATCTGCCGCCGCAGTGAAAACACCTATTACGACTGGTGCTGCGATCAGTGCGCTTGCGACTGCGATAAACGTAACGGCTGGTGTAACGATTTTGAACCTGTAAGCTATGGAAAGTGATTGCCGTAATTGCCCGGAAAGAACGCCGTTTTGCCATATTGAATGCGATAGCTACAAAACCTATTGCGCAGATAACAAGGCCGATAAAGCGGCGAAAAAGGCGTATTTAGAAAAGCATAATGCACCGAACGGCGTATTGATCAACGGCTATATACGCCGAAAGAAAAAAACAAAATTATGCAATGGAAAGAGGGTAAAGTGAATATGTATTCTATAGAACGGCCATTAGAGCCGCCTGATTTTCCAGCCCCCGATTGCATATGCCAGGAATGCGACGGCTGGTTTTACGGCGACGATTTAATGTACATTTCCAACGGTCGGCGTTTGTGCCCCGATTGCTTTAGAGAAGAAATCAACGATTTATCGACCGAAGAACTTGCCGAGCTTATCGGCGCAGAGGTTATAAACGCAGGGGACGCAAGGGAGGTGCATAAACCATATGGGAGAATGCGTTATTGTTTACGGTAAATCCGGCAGCGGAAAAAGCCGAAGCCTACTTAACTTCGGCGAGGACGAAATTTTTCTTGTTAACGTTATCGCAAAGCGCTTGCCATTTCGAAAAAAATTTAAGTATACGATGGTCAGCGACAATCCTGTTAAGATTATGAATGGCCTGAAAAAGATGCCGGTAAAAACGGCAGTCATCGACGATAGCGGTTATTTAATGACTAACGCTTTTATGCAAGGCCACTCGGCACCGAAAAGCGGATCAAGCTCATTCGATCTGTATAACAGCATTGCCGATAGCTTTTGGGGGCTGCTGATGTTCATTAAAAACGAGCTGCCCGAAGATGTCATTGTATACATAGTCGTTCACGAAGACACAAGCGACTACGGCGAGACCAAAATACGCACAATTGGCAAACTACTGAATGAAAAAGTATGCATTGAAGGCATGGCAACTATCGTGCTGCGATGTGTAGTCCGCGACGGTAAGCATATGTTTATCACGCAGTCTGACGGCAGCGATATAAGCAAGTCGCCGGAGGGCATGTTTGAGCTTGAGATCGAGAACGATTTAAAATTCGTGGATGACACTATAAGAAGTTATTGGGGGCTGTGATATGGCTAAGTTTGAAAACGGTGTACCCGGTTATGTAGAGGGTACGGCGACCGTCAAGGTATTTTTCCCGATAGACGCGACCGGCAAAGCACACATCAACTGCCGACAGTGCTATTTCTACAAATGCAATACTTACAGGTGCATGCTTAATAACGAAGTGTGCGCCGAACCTGATAAATATGTGGGTGTCAGTTGCCCACTTGAATATTGAAATAAGAAAGGAACAAGTAAACAATGATTAAATCTTACAACGGCTTTAAAGCAGAACGCACCACAGCGCGTGAAACACTCCCGGCAGGCGGCTATGTAGCTAAGATCATGGACGCAAGCGTTATCGATTACGATTGGGGCAGCGTCCTAAAAATCGATTTCGACATTGCTGAAGGTGAACACAAGGACTTTTTCGCGGCAGACTATCGCGCAAACATCAACGACGATAAGAAATGGCGCGGCTGCTATCGCATCAACATCCCGAACGAAAGCAATCAGTATTTCGACAGTCAGAAGAAATCATTTAACAACCTTATAGCATGCCTTGAGGAAACCAATAACGGCTACCACTGGGATTGGGATGAAGCCAAACTCAAGGGCAAGGGGCTCGGCGTTCTGTTCCGTAATAAGGAATGGGAATATAACGGCAATACCGGCTGGACAACCGAATGTTGCGCCGTTACCACTGCGCAGGATGTACGCGACGGCAATTTCAAAATGCCGAAGGACAAGCCTCTTAAAAAGACCAACGCTACTACATCCGCTTATCCGACTGCGACGTTCACAACAATGGACGATGATGATAGCGACCTGCCGTTCTAAATCCCATGACGCCACGCGAAATCGAAGACGCGCTTGGAGGCATGGTGATATTAGTAGATACGCGTGAACAGGATACACCACGCTTCAGAGCGCGATTAAAGGGCATGGGATGCCCACACGAACGGTGTAAGCTCGATTTTGGCGACTACTCGGCGAAGTTTTCTATAGGCGGCAAATGGCTGATGCTAAACGCCGCCGTAGAGCGCAAGATGGATTTTTCAGAATTAGCTCAATGCTTCTGCAATGGCCGTGCACGTTTTGCACGGGAATTTGAACGCGCCAAAGCTGCCGACGCAAAGATCTATCTGCTTATCGAAAATCAATGCTGGGAGGATGCTTATAGCGGCAACTATCGCAGTCAGATGAAGCCGCAGGCGTTTGTTGCGTCGCTGCTTGCGTGGCTGGCGCGTTACCGCTGCCAGATCATATTTTGCGATCAACGCACAAGCGGCAAGCTGATACACGATATTCTTTACCGTGAAGGGCGCGAAATGCTGGAAAGGATGATGCTAAGTGAATGCAAAACATAAAAGCGCATTAATAAAAGATATGCTTGATTTCGCTGTTGTCGCTACAGCTTACGGGCTTGATTTTAATCGCGCCGGTTTTGCAAGATGCCCTTTTCACGCCGAGAAAACGTCATCATTCAAAATCAAAGACCGGCATAGCGCCCATTGCTTTGGCTGTGGCTGGTCAGGCGATATTATCAATTTTACCGGCCAATTATTCAACCTTGATTTTGAACAGTCTACACGAAAGCTGATTAACGATTTCAACTTACCGATAGTAGCCGACCGCAAAATGACTTTACGCGAAGACAGCGAGATCACAGCAACTTATAATGCGGCAATAACGGAGCACAACAAACGCAAACAGGCCGAGAAAGAGCTTCAGCGGCGCTATGAGCGCCTTTTATGGGTATACGCTACACTTGATAAGTGGAAGCGCGAATATGCCCCTGAGAGCCCTACAGAGCCTTTAGACGAGCATTACATCATTGCCTGTAAGGAAATCGACGGTGCAGCCTACCGGCTGATGCTGTATTCATAAGGGGGGATAGTATGACGAAACTGATTGACTGCAACCAATTAACGGACGAGGCCATAGCGAACATGAACGCTACCGAGCTTATCAATTCCGTTTTGGTTTCGTTTGATATCCCCGACGTGATAGAACGCGAACGCATACAGGCGCTTATACAGATAAGAGCTGCAGAGGTCGGCGCGAAAGTGGTCGTTAATCGTCAGCTCGGCGCATACCGCCAAAAGGACAAGCAGCTTGAAGCCGATTTTAAAAAATCACAGGCACAAGATAAAAACGACCTTGACTTACGCTTAAACGACAAAGGCGTACCCGTTCCGACTATCGACAATTTTCTAAAAATCATGCGTGGGAGAATGGAATATAGCAGCATTCGCTTTAATGTGCTGCGTAATTCGCCTGAGATCACGCATAACGGCGAAATATGCCGATGGTCGGACGCGGATGCAGCACAAAGCCGAAACTTTTGTGAAGCTAATTACGGCCTGTACAGCGATAAAAAACACTCTGACGCTTTGCGCATTTTGTGGAAGGAACGCGAATATAACCCGATAAAGGACATAGTTGACGCTCTTGAATGGGACGGAGAAGAACGTTGCATACATTTTCTCTCTAAATGGGCGAAAGTCGAGGACACCGCTTACACTCGTGAGGTCAGCCGCCTGATATTTGCTGGTGGCATTAACCGGCTCTATCTGCCCGGCTGCAAGTTTGATGATGTTCCAGTACTCATCGGTACGAAGCAGGGCGAAGGCAAATCCACGCTTGTCAAATGGCTTGCCATTAACGACAGCTATTTTTCCGAAGTAACCGAAATGGACGGTCAAAAGGCCATAGAGCAATTAGAAGGCGCATGGATATGCGAGGTCGCGGAGCTGCTTGCGCTTACCAAAACGAAAGAGCAGGAGGCCGTCAAGTCCTACATAACACGGCAGCGCGACAAATATAGGCCGCCTTACGACGTTAATGTAATGGAGTTTCCGCGCCGGTGCATCTTTATAGGCACGACCAATAACGAACAATTCTTACGCGACAAGACCGGCAATCGCCGTTTTTACCCCGTAACAGTCAACAGCAATGGTTATGACCTACACGATCATGAACAGGAATGCCGCGACTATATCATTCAATGTTGGGCAGAAGCGCGTGTAAAATTTGAGCAAGGCAAAATGCCAGCTTTCGCAGATCGTTCTCTGCTGCCCGAATACAAGCGTGCACAGGATGAAGCGATGGAGGATGATTGGCGTATCGGCGTTATTGAAAAGTACCTTGACGAGAAGTCACCGGGCGATACTGTTTGTATCAAAGAGCTCAAATGTGAAGCCTTATTTCCTGACAGCGATTTCCAAAGAGACTTAACGCCAAAAGAGACACAAGAGATTTATCGCATCGTGGCTACAATACCTGAATGGACAAACATCGGCAGAAAATATACCGCGAAATATGGTCGGCAAAGATGTTGGCAGAAAAAAGTGGGAGCTATCAAGAATATCAATGAATTACCTTTTTGACGTTTTGCACAATCAAAATACGTTGGTTTTGTGCAAAAGTCACAGCAAAAATGGGGCAGGGTATAGACCTGTCCTACCCCTGTCCCGTACCCTGTCCCGTGGCTCAATCCCTTGAATTATCTATCTTTTTTCTCTTTTACAGGACAGGGGGACAGGTAAAGTAATATAAAAAGAGTATTCCGTAAAATAGCGTATGGTGTACACCATATAAGAAAACGAAACACTTATATAGGGAAACCGCGTGCCTACCCGTCCCCTGTCCTGTATTAAAAAATCTAAAATCGGAGGTGTTCAAAATAGTCAATTTGTCAATAACTGCAAATAATATCATCCTGCAAGCGGCTCAAAATTTGCCTTTGCAAGGCGAACTATCACCGGCTGACGAGCTGCTGTATTACCAAGCCCGTGAGCTCTACGACCTCCACGCTAAAGGCATGATAACCGCCGCTATAGGCGCTGAACGCAAAAACAAAATAATAGCCGCCTATATAATTAACTCAAATCGTGAGCAGCAATATACCCGAAGCAACATGCAAATTGCAGAATTCTACAAATCAATTGAAAAGGCCGGTTGCAATTATGCCAAAAATCGAACAATCGAAAACGCCGATCGACTTTATTACGAAGTCTATCACATGATACCGAAAGGAGCGAGTATATGAGTAAGCCAAAAATGACCAAAGCGGAAATTCAGGAAGCGCTTGAAGGCGTAGGCGCTATAGCGGAAATGTGCGTGGTTTTTTATCATGCCGCGTTAGATGCCGGTGCTAACAAGTATGAAGCGGCAGAGCTGACACGCGCATACATAGCGGCATCATTTACAGGCCGCGACGGTATTACAGAAAGGAAATAAAATGCCTAAATACAAATCATCAATATCACCGCGCGTACGGGGTATGGTGGAATGGCAGCTTGAACATTACCGCGAATACAAAGATGAAATACAGCAATATTGGGCTGATATGATACCGTCGGCAACACCGAAGTATACGGACGGCAAAGGCGGCGGGGAAGTCAGCAGAAACGCTGAAAACACAGCGTTGCGCATAGCGTCATCGCCTTATTTGGTGCAGACGGAACGCAGCTGCAAAGCAATTGAATATGTGCTTAAAAATGCCGATGACATCGACAGAAAGCTTGTGGAGCTTGTTTATTGGAAGCAGGCTTACACTGTGGCAGGCGCAGCACAAATATTGCATATAAGCCGTTCGGCAGCTTACAGGCGAAAAGACAGAATTCTATACAATATAGCGACTGAATTAGGGTATGTTCCAATTAATTTCTAAAAAAGTGGGACAAAAGTGGGATTTTTGACCCCATAATCTGTGGTAAAATGATATTGTGGAAATGTAATAGATAGACTATTTGTTATCTCCTTATACCTCTTTTCCTTTCCGGCAGCGGGAGCGTCTTACGGACATTTTCTCTATTTTTTTGTCATGATGACCTCCTTTTCTTCCTTTCTTAATTCCGCGTCCCCTTTCCGCGCTCCCGCCGCGAGTAAGCAGGCAGCTGAAATATGCTGCTTGCTTATTTTATAACTTTTTTCAGGTAACAGCCGAATGAGTGAAGCACTTAAACGCATGGCAGCAGAATACCGCGCTAATGCCGGTTTGCTGCTTAAACGCATAAACGAATTAAAATCAGAGCTTGCACGGACTGATTGCAAAACGTCCGACTGGACGCGGCTGCGAGGCAGGATAATGATACTTGAAAGCCTGTACGCCGACGGTATCAGCACAGCAAGGTATTTAGAAAACTATCATGGGGGTGACTGACATGGGGTGATGATATGGCCGCACGGCTGACCGACCGGCAGAAAAAGAAAATAATAGCCGATTATGTGCAGCTTAACAATTATTGCGCTGTGGCGAAAATCAACAACGTGTCTGCAACCACTGTTAAAAACATAGTCCTGGCAAGTGCGGACTTTGTGGAAAAATGTGAACAGAAAAAAGAAGAAAATACAGCGGATGTCCTGGCCTACATGGACGAACACAAAGACCTTGTGTGTTCGTTTATCGGGCTGGGGCTTAAAGCTTTGAATGATCCGGACAAAATAGACGGCGCGAACCTCACGCAGATTACAACCGCTATAGGTACGCTGATAGATAAATGGGCGTTAATCAGCGGTGCACCGGTTGAAAAAGCAAAAGACGACGCGCTGAGTGAAAGCTTGCGCGAACTGGCAAAAGGATTGACAAGTGATGATAAGCCCTAAGCAAAAAAAGATACTTGCGTTTCCGTTCACCGAATATCGCGCATTGATATGTGATGGCGCTGTTCGTTCCGGCAAGACATCAATTATCATGTGGGCGTTTGTAGACTGGGCAATGCGCACGTTTAACGGCGAACGCTTTGGCATATGCGGTAAGACGGTCGACAGCTGTACGAAAAATATCATAGTGCCGTTTACATCAATGTCGCTTGCGAAAGAACGCTATACAATGCGCTGGCGCAGAGCTGATAAAGTGCTTGAGATAAGGCGCAACGGCGTTACGAATTACTTTGAAGTGTTCGGCGGCAAGGACGAAAGCAGTTACGCGCTGATACAAGGCCGAACGCTGGCCGGTGTGCTGCTGGACGAGGTTGTATTGATGCCGCGCTCTTTCGTGGAGCAGGCGCTTACGCGATGCAGCGTCGACGGTGCCAAGCTGTGGTTTAGCTGTAACCCCGATAACCCTCAGCACTGGTTTTACACCGAATGGATACAGCATGCCGAAGAACATAACGCGCTTTATCTGCACTTTGAAATGATAGATAATCCAGGCATCAGCGAGAAAACACGCGAGATGTACGAAACTATGTTTTCAGGCATTTTCTATGATCGATACATACGCGGTAAATGGGTAGCTGCCGAAGGACTTATTTACACGATGTTTGATAAGGATAAGCATATTGTGCCGACTGTCGACCGCCCGTACACCGATTACATGATATCGTGCGACTATGGCACACTTAACCCCACGGCGGCTGAACTGTGGGGGCGCTGTGATGGCAAATGGTATTGCATACGTGAATACTACTACGACGGGCGCAAGCAGCAGCGGCAGCGCACAGACGAAGAACATTATGCAGCCGTTGAAGCGTTAGCCGGTGACCTGCCTATCAGAAAGATAATCGTTGATCCGTCGGCAGCGTCGTTTATCGAGGTCATACGCCGTCACGGGCGCTTTATGGTGGAACAGGCCAGCAACCGGGTTATCGACGGCATACGCGACGTGGCGACGCATTTAAACGCCGGTGACATTTTATTTAACGACTGCTGCAAAGACTGCATAAGCGAATTCGGCTTGTATCGCTGGGATGAAAAGGCCGCAGAAGACAGGCCACTAAAGACAAATGACCACTGTCTAACAGGTGATACACTTGTTGATACTGTTGATGGTGCAATTCCCATAAGTAAGCTTGTAGGCAAAACCGGCAATGTTTATTGCACTGACGGCGAGACAGTACAAATAGGGCATTTTCATAACGTCCGTATGACGCAAGAAAACGCCGAAATTTACGAAATAAATCTGAATAACGGGAAGACGATTAAAGCGACTGCCGATCATCCAGTTTTGACGAAACGCGGCTGGGTGGCAGTCAAAGACCTGCGCAGCAATGATGTGATTGCTTGTATTGGGGGTAATGAAAATGAAAGTAGAATACAGCCAGGATAAAAGATTAGCTTGTTTTGATGGTTTTAAGTTTCGCAAAGACTTAAAAACCGGGTATTTTCTTGCTACACGGAAAACGGACGGTGTGCGTCGCGAAAGACTGCACTGTTATGTGTGGCGCTATTATAACGGGGATATCCCCGATGGTTATCATATTCATCATGTGGATGGCGATAAAGATAACAATGATATTCAAAACCTGAAATGTGTAAAAGAACATACTCACTTGAAGTATCATTCCTCAAAACGCGCCATAGAACATTATGACGAAATCCGCGAAAATCTTATAAAGAACGCCGCCCCCAAAGCTGCTGAATGGCACAGTAGCGATGAAGGGCGGCGTTGGCATTCTGAACATGCCAAACGCATAACAGCTAATCTTAGTGAAAAAGAGTTTGTGTGTAAATGCTGTGGAAAGCACTTTTTTAAAAAACCATTAGGGCAAAACAAATATTGTTCTAATGCCTGTAAGACAAAAGCAAGGTATCAAAGCGGCGTGGACAATGAAACACGTCACTGTGTGATATGCGGGGGTGAATTTGTTGTTAATAGATACGCAAACAAGAAAACCTGTTCCCCACAATGCGCACATAAATTATGTGGGTATACAAGATATAAAGAAAATCGGCAAAGCGCCGGTATATAACATGGAAGTAGAAAAATATCACAATTTTTCTGTAAATGGCGGTGTGATTGTTCATAACTGCATGGACAGTACCAGGTACTTCGTGCGTGCAGCATTTGCACCATCAAGATTTAGCTTTTAAAGGGGATATTATATGCCTTTATTCAACGAACCGATAGAACAAGAATTGTGGAATTACCGCATTAAAGCCAATCAGCCAATGTCCGAAGCACAATTTTTTGCGCGTGAATTGGAGGCTTGGCGCTGCTCCGAAGCGCGCAGAGAAATGCTCGACGGCGCACGGTACTACAGCGGTGATCATGATATTCTACGCCGACAGCGTACAAGCATAGGTGAAAACGGCCAGCTTGTAGCGGTTGATAATCTGCCTAATAACAAGATTGTTGATAACCAGTATGCAAAGCATGCCGATGTTAAAAAGAATTACATAGTCGGCAAGCCTATAACGTTTGCAGGTAAAAACGAAACGTACCTTGACGCGCTTAAAAAGGTGCTGGGCGCACGCTTCATGCGGACGATAAAGAATGCTGTTCTTGAAAGCTTCAACAGCGGTATAAGCTGGCTGTACCCGTATTACGATAGAACGGGGCAACTGGCTTTTAAACTGTTTCCTGGCTATGAAATCCTGCCGTTTTGGGCAGATGCGGAACACACGGTGCTTGATGCGGCTATAAGGTTGTATCAGGTAGAAGTGTATTACGCAAGCAAAAAGAAAATAATCGAAAAGGCCGATGTTTTCAAGCCGGACGGTGTGGCAACGTACATCTTTGAAAACGGTACGCTTACGCCTGATAGCACAAAGCAGAGCTATATAACGCTTACCGATGCCAGCGGCAACACAGAGGGCTACAATTGGGCGCATTTCCCCTTGATACCCATAAAGTATAACGCGCAGGAAATTCCGCTCATACGCCGCTGTAGATCGTTACAGGACGCTATCAACCTGATTGAAAGCGACTTTGTAAACAACATGCAGGAAGACGCACGAAACACAGTGCTTATCCTGAAAAACTACGACGGTCAGGATTTGGGCGAATTCCGCAAGAACATCAGCACATACGGTGCCGTAAAGGTGCGCACGGTCGAAGGTGTTGACGGCGGTGTTGATAGCCTTGAAATCACGGTAAATTCCGAAAACTATAAAACAGTACTTGATCTGCTGAAAAAGTCGCTGATAGAAAATCTACGCAGCTACGATGCAAAAGACGACCGCATGTCGAATTCGCCTAATCAGATGAACATACAGTCGATGTACTCGGACATTGACCTTGATGCGAATGACACAGAGGGTGAATTGCAGGCGGCATTTGAAGAAATCCTGTGGTTTGTGAACACCTATCTTGCAAGCAAGGGTCAGGCGGTCGATGCCGCCGAGAATGTAGAAGTGATATTTAACCGCGATGTGCTGATAAACGAAACTGAAGCTATCAGAAATTGCGCTGCGTCTGTCGGCATCATATCCGACGATACGATAGTTTCTATGCATCCTTGGGTAAAAGACCCTGCTGCCGAGCTTAAGAAGCTTGAAAAGCAGAAGGAAGAAGCAGACCCCTACAGAGCGGCGTTTGAAATGGCGCGGAATAATCAGAACGCCGATGACGACACACCAATGATAAATGAAGAATGATGCATACTGGGCTAACCGCATGCGCATCCTTGAGGACGCGCTATTAGATACCGGCTATGAATACGTTCAGAACCTTGAACGCCAATATGATAAGGCTATACGCGATATTGAAACAGATATAGCGCACTGGTATCAGCGATTTGCGAAAAACAACGAAATATCGCTGAATGATGCACGGAAGCTGCTTAATTCGCAGGAGCTTAAAGAATTCAAGTGGACTGTCGAAGAATACATCAAATACGGCAAAGAAAACGCCATAAACGGTGCATGGATAAAGCAGCTTGAAAATGCATCGGCGCGTGTTCATATATCGCGGCTGGAAGCTATAAAGCTTCAGTTACAGCAGCAGGCCGAAGCTTTAGCCGCAAAGCAGGCAGAGGCCGTCAAGGGCGTTTCGGAGGGAGTTTACAAATCAAGCTACTATCACACTGCATTTGAGCTGCAAAAGGGCGTAGGCGTAGGCTGGACGCTTCATGCGATAGATGAAAATGTGATAGAAAAGGTGTTGTCTCGTCCGTGGACGTTGGATAAACAAACATTCAGTGATCGCATATGGGCGAATAAACAGGCGCTTGTGAATACCGTCAACACGCAGATAACGCAAATGGTAATGCGCGGCGCTGCACCCGATAACACAATCAAGGCCATTGCCGACCGTTTCAAGGTATCTAAATCGCAGGCCGGACGGCTGGTGATGACGGAAAGCGCGGCATTTGCCAACGAAGCGCGTAAGGACTGCTTCAAAGACCTTGACGTTGAAAAGTACGTCATTGTTGAAACGCTCGACGGCAAAACATGCAGCCTGTGCGCACAGCTTGACGGCAAGGTATACCCCATGTCCGAATACGCTATAGGCGTAACTGCTCCACCGTTTCACCCGTGGTGCAGGGGCACAACAGCGCCGTATTTCGATGATATGGACGATATCGCCGAACGCTGGGCGCGAGACCCTGAGACTGGCAAGACATACACCGTGCCGGGCAACATGACCTATAAGCAGTGGGCGGCAAAGCAAACAGGGCTTGCAAAAAGCGTTAAACCGCTTGAAAAATCTACGGAAAGTGGTATAATGTCTTTGCCTGATATTGAAATCGGCAAGAGTATTGGAGCAAAAGCGAAAAACTACGATATCAGGTTACCCAATAATGAAATTGTCCATTTAAGCGAAGGAACGCGAATAACAAACGTTCAAGTAATCGCGGGTAAAGGTAGAAATCGAAAAATTGACATGGTATCTGTCCTTATAGATAGGTATCCGGGGACAAAAGAAACCGAATGGCAGAAAGTTAAGGGTATCGGCTATATAGATTATCAAGGCGAAAACTATAAAGCCGACTTGCATTGGTATCAAGAACCGAGTGTTGGAAAAGTCGAGTGGAAAGTTAAACCCGATGCAGACGGGAATTGGTTTATAGATGAAGATTAATTCGATTATCAAAGTTAAATATATCGGTGAAGATAATCCTATGGCGTTGCGTTCGGGTAAAGAATACAGCGCACGTGTGCTTAAAAAGGATTGGTATGGCATAGTTGATGAAACTAACGAAGAATATGCATATCCACCGGAGTTGTTTGAAATCGTAGAAAACTAACCTAAAATCAATAAATTAAAGCATCATGCATGATTTGCACGGTGCTTTTTTCATGCCAAAAAGGAGACAGCAGAGTGATAATTAACATCTTAGGTACCAATTGGGCGATCATCGAAAGCAACGAAGCAGATGATGACCGTCTGCGCGATTGCGACGGCTGTTGCGACTGGACAACGCATGAAATCGTAATCGAACGCGAAATACAGGGCAACTTGTACGACATGGAGGCTTACATTAAAAAGGTCAAGCGACACGAGATCGTGCATGCGTTTCTTGCCGAATGCGGCCTTTGCGAATGTTCGGGCGAAACCGACGCGTGGGCAATGAATGAAACAATGGTCGATTGGTTTGCGCGGATGGGCGAACGCATCTATAAAGCGTGGACGGAAGTCGACGCGGTTTAAAAAAGGAGGTAAAAGCAATGGCTACGAAAGCTGAAATAATCCAGTACTTCAAAGATTGCGGGCAGGAGATTATTGATAAAGCGCCGGAGCTATACGGCAGCTGCAAATATCCCGAAAACATCAAGATTGAAATCGAGATAACGCCGGATACCGATTATCCGGAAATCAAGGTAATACACAACTTTATTCCTGAAACATTTATGGATAGAGAGTGGCCAGCTATATAACAATTTAATGATCGAAGCAGTCAAGCGTTAACACGCGGGGCTGCTTTTTTCATACCCATTTTACCGCTTGCCCGGCGGATAACAAGCAGGGCGGCGCTGAATACGAGGACTGGCTCGACAAAAAGGAACGGCGCAGAAAGGACGTAAACATGAAACTGCAATGGTTAAAAGACATCATAGGCGACGCTTACACGGACGATATGGACAATGCGGCGGCGCAGGCTCTCGGCAAGGACTTTGTATCGCGTGCAGACTTCAACGAAAAGGCCGCTAAGGTAAAGGAGCTTGAAGCGACGGTTACACAGCTTAACGGCACTGTAAAAGACCGTGACAAGCAACTTGAAACGCTGAAAGCATCCACCGGCGACATGGCCGCGCTGAAAGAACAGATAAGCAAGCTACAGCAGGACAACGCTGACGCGGCGAAAGCCCACGCAGCGGAGATAAAGCGCCTGAAAATCGATACTGCCGTTGATATGGCCGTAGCGACCGCAAAGGCGAAAAACGTTAAGGCGGTAAAGGCGTTGCTCGATCTTGATAAAGCAGAGCTTGATGAAGACGGCACAGTTAAAGGGCTGGCCGAGCAGCTTAAGAAGCTTACAACCGCTCCCGATAGCGCGTTTATGTTTGAAACCGAAAAGCAGCAGCAGAAATTTGACGGCTTTAAGCCGGGCGAAAAGGGCGGCGAACCTAACGGCGGCATGACGCTTGAAAGCTTCAGAAAAATGTCGCCGGTCGAACGCTTCAACTTTTCGCAGAAAAACCCCGAAGAATACAAAAAACTATATGGAGGAACTAATTAATGGCACATCAGATTTATGACAATTTTTATCTGTCAAACGAAATCGAAGATCAGTACAATTCGCACCTTGATCTACAGTCGTTCTGCACTGTAGATAACACACTTGAAGGCTCTGCCGGCATGCTGCGTAAAATCAACGTTTACAAAGCAACCGACGGTACTGAAAAGCTGGCTATGGGCGCTGGCAACACCAAAAGCATCGAAGTAAGCTATACTCCGCGCGAATATCGCATTCAGCTTGCGCAGAACCGCTTTAAGTACTACGATGAGCAGGCAATGACCGACCCGCAGCTTGTACCGACCGGCACTAAGCACATGGGCACTGATATGTTCAATACCGTCAACAAGGATATTTACGGCGAGTTTGCAAAGGCTACGCAGGTTGCCGTTGTCAGCAAGTTTGATTTCGGCGCTTTTGCAGATGCACAGTCCATCCTTGCGCTTGAGAACCTTGAAGACGTGACTATTTTCGCGTTTGTCTGCCCTGCTGACGTAGCCGAACTGCGTAAGGAGCTTAAGGACACTTTGCAGTATGTTGAGGCGTTCGCTAAGAATGGCTATGTCGGTACTGTGGCCGGTGTTAACATCTACACCAAAAAGGACGCAACTGCCGGTTCGATCTACATGGCAACTAAGGAAGCCGTTACCCTGTTCAATAAGAAGGGCACCGAGACCGAGACTGAACGCGATCCCAACACCCGCGAGAACAGCATTTACTCTCGTAAGTACTACATTGCAGCACTTACCGATGAGACTAAGGACGTTAAGATCTTCAAGGGCACTGCAACCGCATCGCAGGATACCTCCGCCAACAGCGGTACTACCTATTATGCCAAAGTCGGTCTCGGCTACGTAAAGGTTACGCCCAAGAGCAATGATAACCCGAAGACTAAGGGCTGGTACACCATCGCATAAGGAGGCGCGACATGGACATACTTTCGACCGCAAAGGAACGTTTGGCGGCGTTTGGATATAAAGTGACGGATGATGATAATTCGGCGCTTGAGTATAACATACGCCGCGCCGAAGCGTATCTGATAGCGCAGACAAATCAGAAGCAAGTGCCTGATGGCCTTGAATATGTATGGGTCGATATGGCCGTTGGTATGTTCCTTGCCGACAAGAAAGCTACAGGCGCGTTAGGCGATACATATACGTTTGATGCGCCTGTAAAAAGCGTATCGGAAGGCGATACATCGGTCACGTTTGCAATATCCGATGCAGGATCAGCCGAAGACCAGTTTAACGCGGCTATCAGTAAAATGATAAATCCCAGTGCGGAAGTGATAGCCGCGTATAGAAAGCTGGTGTGGTAAATGGCAACGCGTAAAACAGCGCTGCAAAGCCTGTGGCGCGGCGTTTGCAACGTGTATATGCAGGAATATACCGTAAACGGCAAAACAGGCAGAGACGAAGCGAAAGAGGTTCTGAAGCTTGAAAAGCAGCCTTGCCGCCTGTCGTTTGAAAGCATAAAAAGCACGGGCGACGCAAACGGTGCGCCGATAATTCAGCAGTCGGTGAAGCTGTTCATTGATAGTACGCTGAATATACCGGCAGGCGCTAAGATAGTCGTTACGCAAAACGGCGTTACCAACGCATATGCGCGTTCGGGCGAACCGGCGATATACAAATATCATCAGGAAATCATGCTGATACCGTTCGAGGATTACGCATAATGGCAAAGTGGGGAAATTGCGATTTCAGCGAATTACGGAAATACGCCGATAAGCTTGAAAAACTGACGGATGCCGATATTAACGATTTATGCGTTAAGTGCAGTCGACAGTTGGCGGCACGGTTGTTGGCGTTAGTTATTCCGCGAACGCCTGTAGGCAACTACCCTGCCAGCTCCGGCAAAAAGGGCGGCACATTGCGGCGCGGCTGGACATCAAGCACGTACAATCGCGCACAAGCGGCTAACGACAGCGGCGACGCGGCAGTAAAGGCGACAACATGGGCTAAAAATCTAAGGGTGCATAAGTCGGGTAATCTGTATACTATCGAAATTAAAAACCCCGTAGAGTATGCGTCTTATGTTGAATTTGGGCATCGCACTGTTAGCGGCGGTTGGGTCGATGGAAAGTATATGCTGACTATTTCCGAAGAACGGCTAAAGCAGATAGCGCCGCGTGTGCTGGAAAAGATGCTGTATCAGAAAATCCGCGAGGTGATAGAACATGGCTGAAATCAACACAAACATTATACTTGATGGCATAACGCTTGCCCTGCGCAAGGCGTTCCCGGATAGCATGATAACATCAAACGAAGTGAAGCAGGGACTTAATGTTCCTGCTTTTATCGTGCGTATGGTGTCGTTTCAAACGCAGGCGCATCCGATGCAGAGGCATAAAAACCTGCCGCGCTTTGATATTATCTATTTTCCCAAAGCGGAGCGCGAGGAATGCTACAGCGTTTCGGATAAGCTGTGCAAGGTGCTTGAAGTCATAGCACTGCCGTCCGGCGATAAGGTGCGCGGCGTGGATATGTCATCGGAAATAACGGACGATGCGTTACATTTCTTCATATCTTACAATCACTTCGTGTATGCGCCTTACTACGATACCACAATGAATGAATTAAAAATCAAACAGGGTGAAGCAAATGAAGGATAAAAAGGCGGCAAAAGCCGCACCGATAACCTATACAAAGCAGCAGCTGCTATCATCCAAACGTTACGCAAAGCGGCGCGATCTTGTCGGTGCGCTGCTGGATGACGACGGCGAATATACAATTGATGCCGTCGATGCTGCTATTAAAAACTATATGAAAGGCAAGGTAAATTAATATGGCACTTGGTGGCGGTCTGTGGACTGTTCAAAATAAGGTACTGCCGGGTACATACATCAATTTCGCCAGCACCGCGAAAGCGTCGGCTGCACTGTCCGACAGGGGCTATGTGGCTATGCCGCTGATGCTGGACTGGGGCATTGATGGTAAGGTTTTCACTGTTACAAGCGCTGATTTTCAGAAAAACTGCCTGAAGCTGTTCGGCCACAACTACAACGATGATGAAATGCTGCCGCTGCGCGAGCTTTTCATGAATGCACAGACGCTGTATGCGTACCGTCTTAACGGCGGCGGCGTAAAGGCTGCTAACACGTTCTGTACGGCCAAATACACGGGCACTGCCGGAAACAAGCTGTATGTAGTTATTGCTAAAAACGCCGATAATACAAGTTTATTCGATGTAAGCCTGTATTACGATACTACGCTGCTCGATGCGCAGACCGTAGCGGCGGCAACGGCGCTGAAAGATAACGACTTTGTTACATGGAAAACTAATGCAACGCTTGAAGTAACGACTAAAACCGCACTCACCGGCGGCACTAACGGCACTGCCAATGCAGCGGCACATCAGGCGGCGCTTGATAAGTTTGAAAGCTACAGCTTCAACACGCTCGGCTGTCCTGCCGATGACAATACCACTGCAAAGCTGTACATGAATTACACAAAGCGTATGCGCGATGAAATCGGCGCAAAGTTTCAGACGGTTATTTTCAACCTGTCTTCCAATGCGAAAATCGCCGACTATGAGGGAGTTATCGAAGTTGCAAGCAAGGCGACTGATTACCCGTCGAACGTTGCAGGCATCGGCCAGTATGCACTTGTTTACTGGGTCACCGGCGCTTCTGCCGGATGCGCTGTGAACAAATCCAATACCAACAAAAAATACGACGGCGAGTTGTCGATTGACGTTGACAAGACACAGGCTGATCTCGCGGCGGATATCGAAGCCGGACGTTTTGTTATGCACAACGTAAACGGCGATGTTCGCGTACTGGAGGATATAAACTCCCTCACTACCACATCGGAAACAAAGGGCGATATCTTCAAGAGCAATCAGACTATCAGGGTATGCGATCAGATAGCCAACGATGCGGCGGTGCTGTTCAACACGCGCTATCTCGGTGTTGTCGCAAACGACGCGGCAGGCCGCATCTCGCTGTGGAATGATATCTGCAAGCTGCATCAGGCGCTTGAGAATATCCGTGCTATCGAAAACTTCGAACCTGATAGCGTGACTGTGGAACAGGGCGAGACAAAGCGCTCCGTTCTGTGCACGATCAAAGACCTGAACATTATCAACGCGATGGAGCAGCTTTATATGTCCATCGTGATTATGTAAGAAAGGGGATAAATTATGGATCGTATTCATATGGACGCGCTTGATGCGATAGCCGGTGCACAGGCCGAGGCATTTATTACGCTTGCTGACGGCAACAGATACCGAATGATAAACTTCGTATCCTTTGAAGCAAGCGCGGAGATAAATCTCGTTGAAGTTCCCATTCTCGGCAAGTCCGGCAAGGGCAACAAGCCCACCGGCTGGACGGGTACATGGTCGGGCAACGCGCAGTATAACCAGTCTGTTTTCAGAGAAATGATGTTGGAATACAAGCGCACCGGCAAACTGCCGCGCTTTGATATCCAGGTAACCAACGAAGATCCCACAGCGTCTAACGGCAGGCAGACGATCATCTTGAAAAACTGCTATTTCAAGGGCGGTATACTTACCAAATTTGATGCCGATGCCGAGACGCTTGATGAGGATATCGAGGGCACGTTTGACGATTGGGAGATGCCCGAAAAATTCAACCTGCTTAACGGCATGCAGTAAAGAAAGGATAATTCATGGCTAATTCGCTTTCCGCGTTTCTTGCTGAAAACGCAAAGAAAATAGAAAACATAAAGTACGCCGTTTCTGACCGATTTGTGGACGAAAACGGCGATGCTATTGAATGGGAAATAAAGTGCATCACGGCAGCGGAAAACGCGGAACTGCGTAAAACGTGCATGCGCACTGTTCCCGTTCGCGGTGGCCGCAAGGGACAGACCACACAGGAATTTGACGAGGCGGCATATACCGCAAAGCTGGCCGCACGCTGCACCGTGTTCCCGAACCTGAACGACGGCGAATTGCAGCAGTCGTACCACGTCAACGGCGCTGATAACCTTATCGTCGCCATGCTTACACCTGCCGAGTTTGACGATTACACTGTTAAGATAATAGAGCAGTGCGGTTTTAAAACCGGCGACGAGCTTGTTGAAGAAGCAAAAAACTAATTGATGAGGGCGACCCCGAAGCAAACTATGCTTATTATTGCCTTCACAAATTCCGCTGGGCACCGCATGTTTTTCTTGAACTGTCGCCGCAGGAGCAGGCATTTGTTATCGCGGCGATAGACCGCAAGGTTGAACAGGAAAGAAAAGAAGCGGCCAAAATAAAGAAGAAATAAGCGCCGAAGTAAACGGGGTCGGCTCCGGCGCTTCCGTTAAAAAGGGGGTCGATTATGGCCACTATCAAAACAGTATTATCGATACAAGACGCTATGACAAAGCCCCTACGCAGCATAAACAGGGCGATGAACCTTGTTATCAGCAGCATGGAGCAGATGCAGAAAGCAACGCGCAAGCCTGTTGATACAAAGGCGCTGAAAGCTGCACGTGACGAACTGGCAAAAATGGGCGCTGCTATCGATGATATTGAAGAAAAAACCGAAAGAGCTGGTAATACTGCCGATAAAACAGCATCAAAATTCAGAAAAATCATGGCAGCTGTCGGCGGTGGCGCAGCTATAAAAAAAGCTGTTGAACTATCCGATAATCTTACACAGGCGCAAGGCCGAATGAAGATGCTTACCGGCAGCGACGCGGCGGCAAGCCAGATGAATGACGCGATTTATTCACTTGCTAATCGTTCACGCGCCGGATATTTGGATACTGCCAATTTCGTTACCAACATGGGCACAAACGCCGGTGTAGGTGCAAAGGGCGCATTTGCCAATGCTGAAGAATTGTTGCGTTTTTCGGAAAGCATTAACAAACTATTTGTTATCAGCAACACATCAGCAGAGGGGCAAAAGGCAGCGACTGTGCAGTTAACACAAGCTATGTCATCCGGCGTTTTACGCGGCGAAGAACTGAACAGCGTATTTGAACAAGCACCGCAGATAATTCAGACTGTAGCCGACTATCTTGATGTTCCGTTAGGCAAAATCCGCAGCATGGCAGCAGAAGGGCAAATAAGCGCCGATGTTGTAAAAAAGGCGATGCTTGCAAGCGCGAACGAAATAGATAAAAAATTCAGTAAAATGCCGTATACATGGTCGCAGATATGGACGGTTGCATCGAATGTTATATTGCGCGTTTTAACGCCGATATTCAAACTTATCAGCTCAATAGCGCAGTTTGTAGCTAATAACTGGCCGATCATCGCGCCGATTGTATTAGGCATCGCGGCTGCTGTCGGCGTGTGGCTGATAGCGACAAAGGGTGCGGCGATGTGGACGGCTATAGTTACCACGGCAACAAAAGCATGGGCAGCTGCGCAGGCTGTATTAAATGCTGTGCTGGCGCTTAATCCTGTAGCGCTTATTATCATCGGCATTATAGCGTTGATTGCACTGATAGCGGCTGTAATCGGAATAATCAATCGCGTTAAAGATACGTCAATTTCAGCTATTGGCGTTATATGCGGTGGAATAAACGTCGCTGTAGCTGCTGTAAAAAATGCTGGCTTAATGGCCGCTAATGTTGCGCTGGGAATTGCAAGTGCATTTCTTGCGTGTGTGTATAACATCGGCGCGGCATTTAACAATACTATTGCCGGTGTAAAAGTGCTATTTTGGGATTTGCTATCTACTGTTATGGATGTTATCAGTAAAATAGCTGGCGCACTAAACAAATTGCCGTTTGTAAGTATAGATGTTGATGGACTAACAAGCAAAGCAAGTACTTACGCAAAAAACGCAGCAGAAGCGAAAGGCAGCATGAAAGAGTACAAAAGTGTTGCAGATGCGTTTAAAACGGGCTTTAACACATTCGACGCTTTTGGCTCAGGCTGGGCAAGCGATGCATATAAATCCGGCTATAATTTTGGCGAAGGTATTTCAAACAAAATAACCGGCTTGGGCGATAGTATAGGAGGCTTATTAGGGCAGGCGGCAGCCAACACGGAAGCCACTGCCGAGAATACAGGTAGTGCAGCATCTTCGCTGAAAAACACAAGCGAAGATTTGAAGTATCTGCGCGATCTCGCCGAGCAGGAAGCAATCAACCGTTTCACAACGGCAGAGGTTAAAATCGACATGACGGGTATGACGAACAGAATATCTTCGGACATGGATTTAGACGGTGTTCTGCGCGTTCTGACTGACGGCTTTGCCGAAGCCCTTACCGTCGCGGCAGAGGGGGTACACGCATAATGTATAGTTTCTTTTTCGATGATATGCAGCTGCCTGTTACCCCGTCGAAGCTGTCCGTTAAAATCAAAGGCAACAATAAAACGCTGACGCTGGTGAACGAGGGAGATATTAATTTTCTTCGTTCGCCCGGCTTAACGGAAATCAGTTTTGAAATGCTGCTGCCGATGCTTGAGCAGTATTCTTTCGCATCGGAATATCATCAGCCGGATTATTACTTAGGCATCCTTGAAAGCTATATGACGGAAAAGAAGCCGTTTCGCTTCATCGTAAGCCGCGTATCGCCGTCAGGTGACAAGCTTTACGATACGAACATAAAAGTAAGCCTTGAAGATTACACGGTGTCAGAGGACGCTACAGACGGCTTTGACGTAACTGTAAGCATAAATCTGAAACAGTATATTGACTATGCGACGAAGAAAGTAACGGTTACGAAGCCCGATAACAGCAGCAAATCAACGCTGAAAACCGAAAAACCGCGTGAGACTTCCGGCAAGCCGACCGCAAAGACCTACACTGTAAAAAGCGGTGATTGCCTGTGGACTATCGCAAAGAAGTATTACGGCAACGGTGCACAGTACACGAAAATTTACAATGCCAATAAGGACAAGATCAGCAATCCTAATCTGATCTATGTAGGGCAGGTGTTGACTATCCCGTGAAAGTAGACATTTTGATACAGCGTGACAGCACCATCTATTATCCCATTGTTGCCGAAGACGTAAAGCTTACGTGGGAACGCAAGGGAACGCCCGGCAAGCTGACATTTTCCGTTGTAAAGGACGATGTGATATCTTTTGCCGAAGGCAACCCGGTAAAGCTGACAATTGACGGCGTTGATCTGTTCTATGGCTTTGTGTTTAAAAAAAGCCGTTCGGGCACGTCGCCGAATGTGATTGAAGTTACCGCATACGATCAGCTGCGATACTTCAAGAATAAAGATACCTACGTTTATTCCAACAAAAAGGCGAACGAAGTCATCCGCATGATAGCCGATGACTTTAATTTAAAAGTCGGAACGCTTGAAGATACGGGATATGTTATCGGCTCACGCACCGAAGACAATAGCACGCTGTTTGATATCGTGCAAAACGCGCTTGATGAAACGCTACAGGCAAAAACAAAGCTGTATGTACTGTACGACGATGTTGGCAAGCTGACGCTTAAGAACATCGAGAGCATGAAGCTTGATTTGATGATAGACGCTGATACTATCGGCGATTATTCGTATACCACATCAATCGATGATCAGACATATAATCAAATCAAGATAACGTTTGAAAATAAGGACAGCGGCAAGCGCGAAGTATTCATTGCAAAGAATAGTGCGAATATAAACCGCTGGGGCTTGTTGCAATACACCGACAGCGTTGAATTATCCACATCGGGCGCAGCAAAGGCCGAAGCGCTGTTAAAGCTGTATAATTCGCTGACACGCACGTTATCCGTATCAAACGCACTTGGTGATATCCGTGTGCGCGGCGGCTCAAGCGTCATTGTAAAGCTGGGGCTTGGCGATATCAACGTGCAAAGCTATCTTATGGTTGAGAGTGTGACGCACAACTTTACGAACGGGCAGCACCTAATGGACTTGAAATTGAGAGGTGGACAATTTGTCAGCTGATTTTGCACCGTTTCTGAACGACGTAAAACGCGCAGCGGTGGATGCGGTTAAAGCATCAAAGCCGTTTGCGCTCGTGCTGGGCACTGTAAACAGCGTATCGCCGCTTAAGGTGCAGATAGATCAAAAGCTTGAGCTGACGGCGGCGCAATTGATGCTTACAAACGCCGTGCGCGATCATTCGGTGTATATCACGCCGGAGGGTGGCGAAAAGAAAAAATACAAGCTGCACTATGGCCTGAAAACGGGCGAACGCGTTATACTGCTGCGTGCCGACGGAGGACAGAAATTCATTATTTTAGATAGGGTGGTGACACCGGCATGATACCTGTTGTTGATGATGAACTGTTGACACTGGAAGATGAAACACAGCCGTCATTGACCTATGCGCTTGATGCCGAGAACGGGAGAATACGCGGCAAGGTAGACGGCCTTGAAGCGGTAAAACAGGCCGTGTATCTGGTACTGAGCACAGAACGTTTCGCGCACCTGATTTATTCATGGAACTACGGCGCGGAGCTTGACGGATTTATAGGCCAGCCGAAGGAATACGTTTTATCGGAAATCAAGCGCCGTATAAGCGACGCGCTGTTACAGGACGACCGCATAACGGCGGTTGATAATTTCAAATTTGAAACAAAAAAGAACGCTGTGCATGTGATATTTACCGTGCATAGCGTTTTTGGCGAAACGGAGGTGACTACGGATGTACGAAGATAAAACCTATGAAGCGATATTGCAGGAAAAGCTTGCACGCGTTGCGTCGTATTTGGATAAGCGCGAGGGTTCGATAATCTACGATGCTCTTGCGCCGAATTCGCTTGAAAGCGCAATGCTGTATATCGCGTTAGACAGCGTTCTAAATGAAACGTTTGCCGATACCGCAAGCCGCGAATACCTTATAAAGCGCTGTGCGGAACGCGGAATAACGCCGCTTCCTGCAACATACGCGGTCGGCGTGGGCGTGTTCAATATGAACGTGCCAATCGGAGCGCGTTTCAGCTGCGATAAATACAACTGGGCTGTTACCGAAAAGATTGAAGATAACAAATTCTATCTTACATGCGAAACGGCAGGCGCAGACCCCGGCAACTATTTAGGCCAGCTGATACCCATTGATTACATCGACGGCCTGACGGCGGCGGCGCTGACAAGCATCAGCATAAACGGCGAGGATGAGGAAAGCACCGACGCACTGCGCACACGATATCTGAATAGCTTCAGCAATCAGGCATACGGCTTTAACCGAAGCCAGTACATCGACGTTACCGAAGCGTTGCCCGGCGTGGGCGGCTGTAAGCCCTACAGGGCGTGGAACGGCGCAGGAACAGTGAAGCTTGTTATCACCGACAGCAACTATCAGCCGCCGTCTTCTGCGCTTGTAAGCACCGTGCAAACGACTATAGATCCCACGCAGAACAGCGGCGACGGCATGGGGCTTGCGCCCATCGATCACGAGGTTACTGTTGTCGGTGCAACGGGGACGACGATAAACATCTTTACCACACTGACATTCCAAAGCGGCTGGAATTTATCCGAATGTGAACCTTACATTGAAGCGACGCTGGATAAATACTATTCAGAGCTTAATGCTACATGGGCGCGGGAAAGCAACCTGATAGTCCGCATAGCGCAGATAGAAGCGCGGCTGCTTGCCGTTCCCGGTATCGTGGATATCACCGGCACGAAGATAAACAATCAAACCAGTAACTTAACGCTGGATAAGGACGCTGTAGCAGTCAGGGGGCTTTTCAGCAATGCGCAACTTTAATAATCTACGCACTATCGATCTGAAAGAGTATTTACCCGGCGTTTTGAAGGACGTTGCGGAAATCCGCGCCGTCATGGATACGGAAACGCCGGAGATACAAGCCCTGTGGGATGCCGCCGAAGCCTGCATGAACGATCAGTTTATACAAACAGCTACCGAAGACGGCATAGCGCGGCGAGAGAGCATGCTGGGCATATCGCCGTATGCGTCCGACACGCTCGATGACAGGCGCTTCAGGCTGCAAAGCCTGTACACTGAAAACGTGCCCTACACGCGGCGCAGTCTGAAAAACTGGCTTGAAACGCTGTGCGGCAAGGACGGCTATGTGCTTACTATCACAACTTCAAATTTCAATGTTGATGTAAAAGTCGCGCTGGGCGTAAAAAAGCAGGAAAACGTCATCCGCGAGACGCTTGAGCGCATGCTGCCGTACAATATGACCTTTTCCGTAAGCCTGCTTTATAACACATGGGGCATCGTGAAAACAAAGACCTGGGGCAGCGTGAAAACCAAGACATGGAAAAATCTTAAAGAGGAGGTATCTGCCTGATGGCTACATATACCACCAATTACAATCTGAAAAAACCGGCTGACAGTGATTTCATCAATATTGCCGATTTAAACGGCAATGCAGATATCATCGACGAGGAATTGAAAAAGCGTCCCGTTGTCGGCAGTGATGGCAAGCTGCCCAATAATCTGCTACCGGATTTATCAAACACCTACGAAAAAAAAGGCGCAGCAGGAACAGCAGTAAGCGCACACAACACAAGCACAAACGCGCATAACGATATCCGCATCGAACTCGACAAAAAAGCGCCCGTTCCCATCATCGGCACCACCCCACCCACGACATCAACCGTCGGCGTAGTCGGCCAGCAGTACATCGACACGGCGGCAAAGCTTGTTTATCACTGCACAGCGGCGGCGGGTACGGGGTATACGTGGGAGGTGTATTCCGCTGGGCGGTCGTCGAAAGTGAATTTAACGCTGTATGCGTCGAGCTGGAGTACGGAAAAGAAATACACCGTCAACAACGCGAACATTACGGCGACATCGGCGGTCGAGCTTCTGCCGCGAGAAAACAACGGGATAACACAGGCGCAGATGGAGGCGCTGTCGGGCGCTATGATCGTCGGCGGCACACAGGCGGCAGGCAGCATACAGCTCGTCGCACTGGGCGATAAGCCGACAATGGATATCCCGGTGACATTAATAATCAGGAGGGATTTGTAATGCCGCTTATAAATCACTGCAACGGCGGCGGAGGCACACCGCAGCTGTGCGGACAGGTGGAGAATTTCAAGGTAACACCCGGAACTACGGCGCTGACAGCGGTTTTATCATGGACAGCGCCCAGCCCCGATGAGGACAACAGCTTTGTCGGCGCTCGAATCGTGCGCAAGACCGGCTCTGCGCCTACGGGCATCAACGACGGCACGGTCGTCTACGAAGGCACAGCGCTCGGCTACACCGACACCGGTCTGACCGCCGGAACAACGTATTACTATCGCGCTTTTGCCTATAACGCAAGAACTAAATACCAGACCGCAAAGCGGACGGCAAGTTTGACAGCGCTGTCGGTGGGCATTGAGTTGGTCTTCGGTAATAATTCTTGGTCGGCAATTCGCCATGTTTCCGATTTGGGGATAGCGCAGAATTTTTGGAGCGTGGGCGACCGAAAACAAATAACCCTTAACGGAACCGTTAACGGCGCACTATTTTCCGCCCAACAGGGTAACGCTTTTATACTCGGATTTAATCATAACGCCGAGATAGAAGGTGCTAATCGCATACATCTGTGTATTGCCGGAGAACAATATACTCCGAGTGACGGTCAAGCCACATATAAAGCGTGGGTCAATAATTATAACTCTAGCGGCGGGGCATTCTATATAAATAAATCACAATACAATACTGGTGGCTGGGGTTCGTCAGATATGAGAACGAAAATTTTAGGTACAAGCATAACATCGTATACAGGTACTTTTTTGGGTGCTTTACCCGCCGATTTAAGAACAGAGCTAAAAAGTATAACAAAATACACGGATAACACGGGCGACGCTTGCACAGAGGCCGCGAGCGTAACGGCCACAACCGATTATATGTTTCTGCTTTCACCCTATGAAATAGCGGCGGTTAAAAACTCGGTGTCTTCATGGGGCAATGTAGCTGTAAATCCTTATGAGTACGAAAAACAAGAGCAATATGCTTACTTTGCTGCTGGAAATTCCCAGAACTTTTATTATATGTCCTCAGGCAGTTATCATATCGCGACATTATGGTCACGTTCACCCAGCGGGTTTCAATCTTCAACCAGTGGGGATCGCTACCCCTACTTTTGCGATACATCCGGCAAAGGATCTCTGTGCAACTATTCACGAGGAATAGTCCCTTGTGTTTGCGTTTAGCGAGGTGTGAAAGCATGAGTATGTTCATATGCCGAAAGCGCGCAAAGCTTAATGCCCTGTGCGGCAAGGTCAACATCCCATACGGTACAATAGTCAGCGCCGAGAACGGCTTTCTGTTCCTTGACGGCAGCCCGATATGCACCGAGACCAGTCAAACGGCGCATGACTTTTTCTGCCGCGCCGATGACGGAAACGGCTTGGAGCGCGGCAAGCTGATATCGCAGATAACCGAAACGCTTGAGCAGCGCGAGGAATACGACACCGAGAACAAATATCAGCAGCGCTGGGATAAGGTGTGGGCGGACAAGCTGTGCCAAAAGTACAAGCGCCGCGACCATGCCAATCACTGGCTGTGGAACAACGATTTTTACAGCGCCCCGATTGACGACCTGCGCTATATCGCAGCGCTGATAAAGGAGGTGTAACCAATGTACGCAATAAAAGTAGACAACGAAATCGCCGGATATTCCGACAGCTTCGTATATATCCGGCTGCACACAAACGGCTGCTATGTGCTGTGCAATGAAGCGGAGGCGGAGGGCATATGCGCAAAGGTGGCAAGGGAATACGCCGACGCGGAGACCGGCGAAACGGTAACGCAGATAGCCGACACCGTATTCCGGCTTACCGACGACGGCCTGCACGGCACTGAGCCGAAGTGCGAGATCGAAACGGTAAACGGCGCACAGGTCGTAGCGGACAAGGACAGCGAGCTGAAAAACGCCGTGAGCACCGGCGACCTTGAGGCGGCATACAAGGAAGGAGTCAACAGCGTATGACGAAGACAGAGGCCATGACCAAAATGAAAGAAAAGGGCGCGGACGATGCGCTCAATCTGCGCGGACGCGCAAGCACGATGGACGGCACGGCGATAATCGCGGAGGAAAGCAAAGTGCCCGATTTCGACGCGCAGAAGGATTACAGCGCATGTCCTGTCGGTACGCCGGTAGCCGATGAGGGTCAGGTGTGGACGCTTATCCAGCCCTACAACGCCGCGAATTATCAGGGGAGACCGTCAACGCTTCGCGCTCTGTGGGGGCTGTGCCACACGAAAGACCCTGCAAAGGCTAAAGCATGGGTAGACCCTCTCGGGACGAGCGGCATGTACATGACCGGCGAATGCTACAAGGACGCTTCCGGCAAGGTACACAAGTGCTTGCAGGATAATGTTGTATACGATGCGTCGGCGCTGCCGAGCGCGTGGGAGGATGCGGAATGAACATTACCCCGAAACAGGTGCTCACGTTAGCTGCAAAGTACATAGGCTATAAGGAAAAGGCGTCGGGCAAGGACTTATACAGCTTTGAGGACAACGCCGGACGGGGCAACTTCACGATGTTTCAGGCCGAGCTCGACAAAGCGAAGTTCTGGAACACGCCGAAGAACGGCTATGAATGGTGCACAAGCTTTGTGGCGTGGTGCTTTTGGCGCATTGCAGGCAGCGAGGCAAAGGACGTGCTGTGCCTTACCGGACCATACGGGGCAAGCTGCGTGAGCTGGGCGAAGTATTACGCCGCACAAGCGCGACTGTTTACCAAGCCGCAGGTTGGCGACCAGTATTTCCAGCGCGGCAGCGACGGTAAGCCTTGTCATACGGGCATTGTTGAAAGTGTAAACGGCAACACGTTCGTTACCATAGAGGGCAACTACGGCAACGCCGTGCAGCGCGTTACCCGGTATCTCGACAGTACAGTATACGGCTTCGGCAGGCCGAAATATACAGCAGAAAGCGAGGATGAAGAAATGGTCAGATGGAAAACGATAGAGGATGTGCCGGAGGGCTTTTACCGCGACACCGTCAGGCAGCTTATGCACGACGGCATAATCAAGGGCAAGGGCAACGGCGTGATCGACCTGACGGAGGATATGCTCAGGGTAATGATCTTCTGTCAGCGCATTATAGGAAAGGCGTGATCTTATGTATCGTGGCACTACACCTACGCTTAAATTTACCCTGCCGTTCGATACATCGACGCTGGATGCCGTGTGGGTGACGATAGCGCAGGGCGGCAAGGTCATCATCAATAAGACGAAAGTCGACTGCGATCTGAAGGGCAATGATATAAGCGTTACGCTTACGCAGGCTGAAACGCTGGCGCTTACGGCAGAAAACAAAGCAGAAATCCAGCTGCGCGTGCTGACAACGGACGGTCTTGCGCTTGCGTCGGCGATCTTCCGGCCTACACAGGAGCATACGACGTTGACCCGAAGTTCACGGCGCAGAAATTGGCGACCAACGGGAAGAAAATGCGCGACGACGTGACGGTTGAAGCAATCGAGGTGCAGCGCGTATCAAATACGTCGGGCGGCAGAACAGTGTACATCGGAGGATTGATAAATGGCTAATGAATATGTAAACAAAGTGGTGCTATCCAGCGGCGAGACGCTGATTGACTTATCGGGCGATACTGCCGATGCGGCTCATGTTTTAAAGGGCAGCACCTTCCACGACAAATCGGGTGCACCGAAAACGGGTACTTGTGAATTCGACAGCGACACGTCGGATGATACCGTTGCGGCGGCTGAAATGCTGGTTGGTAAAACCGCTCACGCACGCGGCGTGAAAATAACCGGCACGATGCCAGACAACGGCGCTGTGTCCGGCAGCATCGCCACGAAGGACGGGCAATACACCGTTCCGCAGGGCTTCCACGACGGCAGCGGCAAGGTAGGCATTGCAAGCGCCGAAAAAGCAAAGCTGATACCCGGTAACATAAAATCCGGCGTCGTTGTGCTGGGCGTTACGGGCACATACGGCGGCGAAAGCATCAACGCGCAGACTAAAAGCGTTACGCCGTCTTTCGCACAGCAGGTAGTGCAGCCCGATGACGGCTATGATTATCTGTCGGCGGTGACTGTTGCGGCTATTCCCGTTGCTTACGCGGATAATGCAGCCGGTGGGCGCACCGTGACCATAGGTTAAAGGCTATGGCGGTAAACCATGTTATCATTAACGGCGAGACCGTCGTTGATCTGCGCAATGATACCGTATCAGCGGACAAGCTGCTTAAAGACGCTACGGCGCACGATAAGACCGGCGCGGCCATAACGGGCACAGTAAGCTTTGCGACCGTCTACACCGGCAGCGGAGCACCTACCGCAGGCATGGGCAGCGACGGGGATATATATTTAGATTTGGGGTGATTAGGTGGCGACGGTAATCACCAAAGAACTGAATATAACTATCCATAATTCGTCGACGTACTGCACAGCGGTTAATTGCGACCTCGACAAAGAAACCTATGCGTTTAGAAAATATCTGAACGGCAGCGCCGATGGCTATGCGACGCTTAACGACGCGGCAAAGGAATTGCTGTTCCCATCTGGCACGGCTCATCCGTTCAAGGCAGATTCCGTTATAAGCTGTTCGCGCAGCGGCGGCACTTGCACCGTTGCACTGCAATTCGGCGGCACGGCTGTTCACACCGGGAACTATACGTCCATTACGCAGCAGGTACGCACATCAAACGGGATAACCAATGCCGCTGTAACGGGCAGCACGAAAAGCACACAAATACGCTGGCATATACACGGCGCTAACTTTAGCGCCCAGCGTGTAAAGTATGTTGACCTTAAGCTGTATTTCAATCAATACGCCTGTGCAGCAAACGCTGTAGGCAATGGCATAGACAGCGTAGCGGTATCGGATGCAGCGCCCTATTACGGCGATACGGTTACATTCACAGCAAATATCAAGGCCGGTGCGACGTGGCACGGCTGGTATTCGGATGCAGCTTGCACACAGCTTGTAAGCGCTGATCAGACCTACACCACAGCAGCTGCCGACCTTACGCTGTATGCAAAAGCAACCGCCGCTATCGGCACGGGTATCTACATCAAATCCGGCGGAACGTTCGCCGAAGCGCAAACCGCATATAGAAAGATCTCCGGCGCATGGGTCAAGGCGACCGACGCAGCCGGGCTAAAGTCAGAATTGAAAAATATGAATTTGAAAGCGAGTAATTGATTTGGCACAAACGATCATTACAACTGCTGCTGTTATCGCGGCGGCTATAGCTATTATGGGCTATTACAACAAAGTCCACGACTGGATAAAACATCAGGCCGAACAGGATGAACGCATGGATAGAATCGAAAAAGCAGCCGCCTCCGAGCGTAAAGAATTAACGCTAATAGTCTACGCGCTATCCGCTTGCCTTGATGGGCTGGGGCAGCTCGGCGCAAACCACACAGTACCCGTCGCAAAAGATAAGTTAGATAAGTACATAAATAAACAGGCACATCATCAGGAGGATTAATTATGAAAATCAACTGGAAGGTTCGTATTAAAAACAAGGTATTCTGGCTCGCGCTCATTCCGGCTGTGCTACTGCTTGTTCAGGTAGTGGCGGCTGTGTTCGGCATCGATCTCAATCTTGACGCGCTGGGAGACAAGCTGCTGGCCGTTGTAAACGCGCTGTTCGCGGTGCTTACCATTCTCGGCGTAGTCACAGATCCGACGACTGCCGGTATCAGCGATAGCAGGCAGGCTATGGAGTACGATAAGCCGAAGTGTGATAAGTAATCCCTTGTAAACCATAAAACGGAGGCTAACGGCTGATAGCTGAATGCGGCTTTACGTTTGAAGAAAAGACGATACTTAATCTACGCGCCGACGGATTATCCATCATCGAAATAGCCGACCGGCGGCATTGCAGTGTTGAAACGATCAACCGGCGTATACGCAGCATCAAAAACAAAATAGCGGACATAGTTGAAGGGTAGCGCATTATGCGTTACCCTCTTTTTTTATGACACATTATCGCCCTGTAACTGACACGTTACGGGGCTTTTTTTATGCGATGATTTAGACAGAAAAAATAAAGGGGGTTAACACATGAACGGAATGTACGGTTACGGAAACGGCTATGGATATGCACCGCCCATTTTTTAGGTGGTGTAAAAAGTGGTGTAAAATGGCCACTTAAAAGCCCTTCAAATGGCATATATTATCTGAAATTTGTGGAAAATATCTGCACAGTGCAAAACCCGCAAATCATTGATAAACAAATAAAATCCCGCAGTTTCAATAACTACGGGATTTGTTATATATTGGCGGAGAGTGTGGGATTCGAACCCATACAGTAAGGCGCAAAAGCATTGATAAATCAAGGTTTTTTAAAACTGTCGTAAATCATGTCGTAAATTCGTAGAATTGCGCCATTTTTTGAATGTCGTTTGCAACATCCGATTCAGACAATTTTATGTAAATGTTATGTACTGTTTTAACATCAGTCCATCCGCCGACGCGCATTGTTTGTCGCTCTGACCACCCTAAATGATAAGCCAGTGATGCAAAGCTACGACGCAAGCCATGCACACCGACTTTGGGCAAACTGTTAGCGGCGCATATGGTGTTTATTTGTGCCCATATTGTATTAGCGTAGCAAGATATAAACGGCTCGTCGGGATCGCCGTCATAGGCCGCTATTAATTCTGCAAGGCGCGGTATCATGATTTTAATATTTCGTTTTGATGCTGTGTTTTTGTTAGTTGACTTTTCTATTAGATCGTTGTCTTTATTAAACACTCGGCTGCCATCGACGCAAATACAACCGTCTATGATCTTGCTTGGCGTGATGGCTAATAGTTCAGATCGGCGCAGAGAATGAAGTGCGAACAGAGCGGCCATTTCGCAGGGCTCATTTCTTATAGCGTTTATAAAGGTCTGTATTTGTTCATAATCAAGCCATGCAAGTTGCTTTTGCTCTGCTTGAGGCAAAGTCACGTTTGGCAGGGCAAGGCCATTAGAACGCAGTACAGAACGAATTAGGCCATATTCATTTTTTACAGTCTTAGGGCTATATAGCTTTGCTTCATAGTTTATAGCTGCTTGCCAGTTGATAGTACTAATATCTGCATCAATATATTTTTTGAAGCGGCTATTTTTAATAGCCTCATAGCCTCTGATTGTGGATGGTGATAACACATTATCCCTATCAGCAATGTAATTTTCTATTGCTTTGCGCAGTGTCAGTGAGGCGTGTTTCTTGTCAACAGGCACAAAACCGGCGCGGATGGCCTGAGCTTTGGCTATGGCGGCTGCCTCGGTGGCCTCGATCACCATCACGCCCTCGCGCCGAAGATCAACATACCACTTCTGCCCACGCTTGCGCGGCGTGGGTATTTTTATTTCGCCCTTCTTTTTGCGTTCGCGCTGAAGCTTCTCGCCGCAGTAGCAGCAGTACACGGGATGAAGTTCATCCGGTATATCGGCCTTGCATTTTTTGCACTTCATTATTCTCCTTAACCCCCTTAGATATTCGCCGAAAATAATTTTATAGCGAATAATGCCCGCAGAATCACTCCTGTGGGCTTTTTGCTGCTTTGGCATCGTAGATTACGGTTTTTACCGCAAAGGCGATCAGGGCGACGGCAGCAAGCACCACGATAGCCAGGAACACGGCCAGCACCGTTAAGCCGCCGGATTTGAACACGCCGATGTTTTTAAGCTGTATATCAAGTATTACATATCCGATGGTTGCGCACAGCAGGATAGCGCATACACCGACAAGGCAGAAGATCAGCGGCCTGTAAACGGCGTTCATGCGCTTGTGGTGCTCAACGTCCTTTCCTAAGCACGCCGCTTTCACCTCCAATGCGTTTATTCGCTTTAGCTGGGCAACGCTGCCCTCTGTGTTTGTTATACCGAACAGCTCGTCCAAGGATAAGCCGAGGGCTTTACAGGTTGCCGCAGAGTAATAAAGCAGCGGCTGCTTCGTAGTGCCGGAGTTGACGGAGCAAATGCTGTTGTAAGGAACGCCGCTTATCCTTGCCAGCTCTGCCAGCGTAAGACTGCTTGAAGCTCTCGCTTTTCGCAGTGCCTCAGGGTACTCGTCAAAGTAAGATTGCATGTCCTCCATTTTTGACATATTAAGCATCTCTCCTATTTAAATTTCTTGAAATACACGAGAAATTATTGAATTACACGATGAATTCTTGAAATTCACGAAAATTTCGGGTAATTCCCGAAATCAATTTCGGTTATTTCTTTAAGGTTTCGGTTATTCCTGCATGGACATTTATCAAGACAGATGTTACGCTATAACCGTAGCAGATAAAAGGTTTACAAGGGATATCTGTTACAAGCCCTGCCTACCGGGTTGCAGCGGCGGGCAGGGCGAGTTGAAAACTATGTATTTGCGTTCGCCTGTGCGCGTAATAGCAACGATTCACGGTACTGTTCGGCTGGGGGCGTATCGATAAATTCGACGGACTTATCAAAGTTTTCTTTAACTACTTTTTTAATCTCATCAAGAGTGACGTTAAAGAATTCTCTGCGTTGGTTCACGAAATTCAGCTTGCGGTCTGCAAACGCATTGTGCAGCGCAGCTTCAAGCTTCGGCGCATCATCGGAAAATATCATTGCATGAATATCAAATTTAAAGGGTACGGACGCATCGCCCAGTTCGTCAACACGGTCTGAGGGGTCAAGGCGGCGGGTCATGCCGATTTTATACACGTTTTCGCCGAACGCGCCGATATTAGATATAATGTAAACGTATCCGGCACGCTGATTTGCTTCACGGTAATCAACTTCCTTGAACGCAGTGTCGATCTTATCAAGCTCTGCTTCAATATGGGCTTTCTTTTCTTCTATCGCAGCACGGTCTGCTTCACTGGCGGTCGCCAATTGCTTATTTATTTTTTCAAGTGCATTTTGATAGTGTGTTTGTGCTTTGCTTAGCTTCAACCTTTCAGCTTCGATTTCTTTTGCCAGTTTAGCAGCTTCACGTTCTGCGGCGCGGGCTTCACGTTGTTCTTCCTTTTCCTGCTGCTTTTTCTGCTGCCATTCAAACGCAAGGTGAAGTTCGTCAATTTTCAATTTGTAATACTTATTGGTTATGGATACATCCATAACTCGGCCTAATTTGGATACGGCTTCACGTGAATTATATATGCGCTTTTCGCTGGCCTCGATGTTGTTATACTTGACATGTTCAACAATATCGTCGCACTCGGAATTGAATGCCCGTAGCAATAATTTTTGCATGTCGGAAACCATCTTACGACCGCTTGCTAAACTGCCGTTGACAGTCCACTTGGCCGACCCTAAAACGGCTGTGCCGTTCTTTATAGCTTCCTTTTGCTGCGCGCGGTTTTGCAACAAACGTGTCTTGTAGTCATCGGCGCGCATGAAATCATAGTGCGGTGTATAAAGGTTGAAACTTTGCAAAAGAACTTCTTCATTCGTTTCAACAATTGATTGCTTTACACTCTGCAATTCTTTCCGCGCAGTTTCTAAACTGTTTTTTGCTGTAACCAGTTCAGCGTCAATGGATGCTTTCTCAGTTTTGGCATGCTGAATTTGGTCTTCGAGTTCTTTTTGGACTTCGAGTGCGTCGCGCTGTTCGTCTGTTAGCATACTACGCAACTTTTCAAGCTCTTTTTCTTGTTTTTTGTTTTGGGGTATTATCAGCATAACCGCAAGTGCTGCAAAAAACAAAAAGCCTATGAAATTTACAATGCTTAATTTGTCTGAGCCGAAAAGAAAAACGGCAGCTATAACTGCAAAAACAAATCACAAGACACCTTTCAAAGCGCCGTTTAATACTTTCATACTATTCCCCCTAAATTTTATTTGCTACATAATATTACCACTGTTGGCGGCAGAATTCCACGTTTTTCAACAATTTCGGCTGATTGCTTAATAACAGCAATCTCGGCTTGTGTACATTGCCCATATAATCCACCACGCAAATTGCACAAAAAGGATGTTTTATGTTTGTGCATAACAAGAATGGACGAATATACGCAATTGTGCTAATATCTTTACAAGATAATAAACGATAAATAATATCAAAATAAGAGAATGAGCAAAAATGGAAGGGAGAACAAAGATGACGGCAAAAGAAGAACGGGAAATACTGATTAAGGAGCTAAAACGGCTCATCAACGAAGCAAGCAATTACGAATTGCGGTGCGCGTACATCCTACTGCTTAATATGAAGTAAACACGGTAGCAAAAAGACCGGCCTTTATTGGTCGGTCTCTTTTTTTATGTTTTTGACTTCGGCAGCGAGTTCAAGCAGCTTGCTTTCAAACAGCGCCCATTCATCCGGCGTAGTCCGTGCAAGCACCGTTATGAACGCCTGTTGTATCGGCGAACCGTCGTTGCCTAACACCTTACCGATAAACGCGGATATTTCATCAGCGCGGCTTACGGCCTTGAACGGCTCGCCGATGCCGGAACGAAGCCAAACTTCATTTACATTAAATTCACGGCAAATATCTTTTATTGTTCGGTCTCCGGGAACACGTTCACCGGAATAAATCTGTGCGGCATACTGCGGCGTAATATTAAGCTTTCGGGCAAAAGCTGATTTATTGCCGTTGCACGCTTCATCTATTACTATTGCGAAACGATTTTTTTCATTATTCATTTCCTCACCACCTTTCTGACGTAAGAATAACACACTTGCAGAATAAAATCAAGAATAAATTTAAGCTGTGTTTAAAAAAAGTTGAAAATTTCTCTTGACATTTAAACTCAGTTGATATATTATTTAAACACAGTTTAAAAGTGACTTAAGCAAGTCACAACACACAGAAAGGGGGTGAAAAAATGAGCGAAAAAGAAAAGCAGGCCATTAAGACGATGGCCGATATCTTCAGCAAGCTGCCTGCCGATAAGCAGCAGTATTTCAACGGCTATGCCAACGGCGTAGCGGATATGGCAGAGGCACAGGCCGAGAAGAACGATCAGGATAAAGATTAATCAGATATGCGCGGAAAGGGGAAAGGACAATGACAAAAGAAATAGATAAATTTGTAGTTAAACGGCAGTTGCCGCCGGACAAAATCTATTACACGCAGATATCTATTCGCAAAAGCACCAACGAAATACTCAGGATGATGCAGAACGATACTGGTGCTAAGGTTGCAGACCTGGTTGATGCTATGGTCAAATTCTGTGCGGACAGGCTGGTAGTGGAAGAATGATGATTGCTTTATTTTTTATAGCCGTCATGGGCGTTGTTTTCATCGTCGGCGGCGTAATATCAGCGCTTGTTTGGTTTGCCAATACAGCCGAGGACGAGTGCGCTAAAAGGCGCGAGCGGTATATCAGAGCGGAGGTGCACAATGCCGAAAACACGCTTTGACCGTGTGCCGCGTGACCCGTTGAAGGAGCTCGTTTTAGGCCGAAAAGCGGCGCTTGATATGTCGCTCACGCGGCTTGCGGAAAAGATGCACATAACGCGTTCACAGCTTAGCACGATACTTGAAAAGCCGTCTGCTAACTGGACGATCGGCAATGCAATCGCGCTGACAGCGGCCTTAGATATTCCGATCGCAGAAATGCGCGAGGCAATAAGAAAGTAAAAGGGGAACAACGATGAAAGAAACAAAACGCGTAGCCCCGTCGATGCTTGACGGGAAAAAACCGATAGCGGTTGGTTATAAGATATTCAACTGGGATTGGACAGGCTACAACGACTACAGCTATGCCGACGAAAACGGCGAGGTAGAGGGCAGCGTACATACCGTTACGGGCGACCTTGAACACTTTAGCTGGGGGCTGCACTACTGCGAGAACCCTGTTGACTGCATGCGATACCGCGATTTGATCCAGTGGAACAAATTTGCGTTGGTCGAAGCTTACGACGAAAACATCAAGCGCGACAACGACGACAAAAGCGTTTGCAGAACGCTGAAAATCAAGAAAGTGCTGTCGTTCGACGATATGATTAAGGCTTGCAAAGAATATCAGGTCAACAGCTCCGCCATCCGCAACAGCTCCGCCATCCGCAACAGCTCCGCCATCCGC
>OBLI01000497.1_pt1 | contig 41705 bp, 37 predicted proteins | sample 1519701 | NCBI WGS metagenome assembly OBLI01 (sample SAMEA3663005, study PRJEB22513) | pig gut metagenome | biome: pig gut; feature: pig-associated habitat; material: faeces | place: France | collected 2012
CAACTAGGAGCGCGAGCGTGTTTTCTATGGGTAGCTGTCCCGCTCAGCCCATTTTTAATCTGAACAGAATCCACAAACTAACAAAACTCATTCGTTAATGTTCTAAAAGTCTCGTACCTTCACGACGATAAACTGAAATTTCATAATTTGTGGAAGATTGGCTCCATTTTTTCAAAGGTGCAGAATTCGGTAAATCCCAATTCCCTGAGAATCTGCATGGATTCAGGCACGTATTCTGCCAGCCGCTTGACGTTGTGGGCATCGCTGCCGATGGTGATGATGCGTCCCCCAAGGTCACGATAGAGCTGCAAAATATCGCGGGATGGGGTAGTGTCCTTCAGCTTGTAGTGGGTGCTGGAGGTATTCAGCTCGATGCCCTTGCCGTCAGCAATGGCAGTTTGTAAAATTTTGGTGAGAATAGGCTTGATTTTCTCAAAGGGATAAACACCTGCCTTGTCATAGCGGGTAATCAAATCCACATGGGCCAGCACGCTATAGTCGTGGAACTTTTCCACTACGGCAAGCATTTCCTCGTAGTAGCGCATATTGTATTCATCCTGGGTGCGCCCCTTCTGAAAATCCCCCGTCCAGAACTCCTTGTCCTCCACCTCATGAATGGACAGCAGGACAAAATCCAGCTGGCTGCCGTACTGCTCAATCAGCTTTTTGTACTGAGGGATAGTGTGGCACTGCACCCCGAATTCCAGGCCTGCCTTGATAACCATTTTTCCCTGATAAATGCGGCGCATACGGAGCAGCTTGGCAAAGTATTCAGGGTAGTTGACGTTCAGGATGTAGTAGATTCCCTCGTGAATAGCAAAAGGCTTATCCCATTCATCCCAGTCCGGCTTGATGCCGTAGTCAACATGATCCGTGAAGCAGAGCTCGTCCATGCCCAGCTCCATGGCACGTTCAATGTGGTTTTCCATCTTAGTCAGGCTGTCATCGCTGAACTCCGTGTGAATGTGATAATCAGTATACATATTGCATTGCCCCTTTCTTTCTACACTTCTTCAATACTATTCTAGCATACAATGTGGCAGGGGGACAGCTATTAGCAGAGGTTGGCAACATTGTGGCAAAAAAATGCTGTTTTTCGGGCAACAGTGTGCCGGAGGTCGGCATGCCGCCGGTGTTATCTGGTAGTTTGATTTGCCAAAAATAGCGATATATATTATAATTGAGTGTGTATAACAAGCTGAAACTCACTTGAATAAAAAGAAAATACGTTCTGGGGGGGGCAGAAGCAGTATACGAAAATATAGTGTGCAGGTGATTAAGGGTGAAGGAACAGGAGATTAGGCTAAGTGAGGCTACTGTGATAGGTGCAGGAGCTAACAAGAAGGTTTTCATTGATCCAAGGGATGAAAAACGTTGCATTAAAATCTTATATGATGAAAAATGCCTGGATTGGGCCAGGGAAAGCTCGTATCGTAAAAGTCGCAGAGGACGTTCTATGCAATCGAAATTATTGACGGAATATTACGGTACTGTTAAAACCGATTTGGGCACAGGCTATCTTTTTGAGCGGGTTATAGATTTTGATGGCAACCCAAGCCGGGAGTTGTCAGAATTGCTCAAGCATTGGAATGAATATCCCGATTACACCTTGCTAGAAAATATTTTGGAAGATATTTTGCGTGGCATGTTAGCAGAGAAATTGGTAACAACAAGCATGGAATATGCAAATTTTATGGTTCAGAGAGTAACACCGGAATACATGCGGATTCGTGTGATTGATAATATTGGCACTCATGCCAAAATTCCCATTATATTTTATGCTGATGGTTTGGCGAGAAATCACGTTAAGAAGTATTTCCTTCGCCTGCTTGATGATATAGCAAAGGATTTTCCAAAAGCCTTGCCGCAGAAGCTATATCAGCATCTCGTGGAATATACTAAGCATATTTGACTAAAACAGTAAAATAAAAGATCCGTATAGGCGCCAGTACAGCAGCCTGTACGGATTTTTTGATGTCAGCATGTTTCACCCTGCTGGAATTTCATAGGCAGGGGAGTCAGGTCAGGCAAAGGCTCGTGGCGGATCAGGGCTATGATGGTGTCAGCCGCTTTTTTGCCCAGCTCTGAGATGGGCTGGAGGATAGCTGTCAGCATCAGGGAAGGCAGGCGGGAGATATATGTGCCGTCATAGGCGACGATGGACAGCTCCTCCGGCACCCGGAACCTGCGCAGGGATGCTTCCCGGAGGGCGGCGATGGCACCCAGGTCGGTGCTGGAAATGGCATCCACATCAGGGTAGCGGTCAAATACCTTTTGGGCGGCACGGGCAAAGTCCTCCGGCCGCAGGGCATTGGCAGACATCACTACGCTGTCCAGCTGTATGCCTGCCTCCTGGATGCAGCGGCTAAACACATCCTCATGCTCATGTGCCGGGGTGTGGACGCTGGGATGGCCGGTGATTTGCACCACATGCTTTGGTTTTCTCGCCAGCAGTGCCTTGGCTGCCATGGTGCCTCCCTGATTGTGGTCTGCCCTGACAATGGGAATACTGTCGTTGATAAACCTGTCAAATGCCACAATGGGCAGGTCAATATCCCTGTAGCTGTCCAGATGCAGGGCATGGGCTCCTACAATCAGCCCGTCCATGGTGTGGCGGCGCAGCATATCCAGAAAGACCAGCTCGGAGTTTTCCTTTTCGCCGGTGGAGCAAATCATGGTCTTGTAGCCGTAGCGGTACAGGGCGATTTCGATTTCGTGCAGCAGGGCTGCAAAGAAAGGGTGGGCTATGTCAGGGATGATGACACCGATGATATTGGTGCGGTTCAGGGACAGGTTCCGTGCTACCTCGCTGGGTACATAATTCAGCTCCTTCACGGCAGCCTGGACCTTGGCCCGGGTGGCCTCTGATACATAGCCTTTATTGTTGAGAACCAGGGACACTGTGCTGGGGCTTACGTTAGCAAGCTTTGCCACATCTTTGATTTTTGCCATAGAAGTCGGTTTCCTTTCAGGGATTTTTTGAAATGCTTATGTGGTTATTTTAGCACAAAAAATAGTTTTGTGTGCTGAAAAAAATGATTGACAGCAGGGCTGATTTGCTATATACTCTAACTATCGAAACGGTTCGATACAAGCGGCTGGAATAGAAAAGGGTGATTTAACCAGCTGCCGGATGTGTCAGGGGTTGCCGTTTCGCTTTCTTGGAAATACGTCTCGAACCGATTTGATGGATGAGTAATCGCGCCAATAGCTATTGGGTACAGTCTTCCATTCCCTTGTTAGCTGCTATTGGTTCCCTCAGTTCTTCCATTTTTTTTACTCGTCCATCAAACCGGTTCGAGACAGCGGTTGCAGGAAAAAGGTTTAATTCTATTTATTTTAAGGATGTATTTATAAGCATTATTGCATGGAGGGGTATGCAAATGACAACTGAAAATGGTCTTGTAAAAGCTGATGAGTTTATTGCTGCCAACGCTGGCAAGGTAAGCAAGCGCTGGTATCCGAGGTTCCACATCGCACCGCCTGTGGGCTGGTGCAACGACCCGAACGGCTTTTGCTATTATCAGGGTACCTGGCACTTTTTCTATCAGTTTTATCCTTATGAGCCAAAGTGGGGGCCTATGCACTGGGGACATGTCACCAGCAAGGATTTGGTTCATTGGCAGCATGAGAAGACTGCCCTCTGCCCTGACAAGCCATACGATGTGGACGGCTGCTTTACGGGCAGCGGCATCGAGAAGGACGGCAGGCTGTATCTCCTGTATACCGGTCATGTGGATTTGCTGAAGAAGCCGGGACAGCCGGACAGGATTGAGAGCCAGTGCCTGGCTGTCAGTGAGGACGGCATCAATTTTGCCAAGCTGGAACAGAATCCTGTCATCGCCTTGCCGGAAAACGTCTCCAAGGCAGAGGATCATCATTTCCGTGACCCGAAGGTGTGGGAGCATGAGGGCACTTATTATACGGTGGTGGGGGCCCAGACTGAGGAGGAGACAGGGCAGGTGCTGCTGTTCAAGTCCATGGATCTGGTACAGTGGGATTTTGTCAACGTGATGTCAAGAGCCAGGGGCAATGAGGGCTTCATGTGGGAATGCCCGAATTTTGCGGAGTTTGACGGGCATGAGGCACTGATTATGTCACCTCAGGGGGTAAAGCCTGAGGGCTATCGCTTTATGAATCTTCATCAGTCTGTAGCCATGCTGGGGGCAATGGATTATGAGTCCGGCAGGTTCTATCGGGATGAGTTCCAGCTTTTGGATCACGGCTTTGATTTTTATGCACCTCAGGTGGCACAGGCACCTGATGGACGCTGCCTGATGTTTGGCTGGCTGGCAATGTGGGAAAGCGCCATGCCGGAGCAGGCGGATAGCTGGGCATGTCAGATGACCGTGCCGAGGGAGCTTCACTACCGGGAGGGCAGGGTTGTATCCACGCCGGCAGCGGAGCTGGAGTCCTTGCGGCAGGAGGCTTATGTGGAGAATGCCTGTGCCTTTAGTGAGGAATGTTCCTTTGAACGCTGGAATCTGCCGGCAGGGGAGCTGTGCGCGGATTTCGATTTGACCTCCGCAGAGGGGCTGGCTGTGCATTTTTGTGATGGCGCGTCCATCGCTGTGAGCCTGTTGATTGAGAAGGCAAGCGGCAGCGTCCGCCTTACCAGAAAGTCTCCTATGAGCGGCAGAAGCGAGGAGCGCAGGGGGCAGCTGGCAGACGGCACGAAGCATATTTCCCTGCGGGTGTTCAAGGATAATTCTTCCCTTGAGTTCTTCATCAATGATGGTGATTTGGTGTTCAGCACCAGGTATTATCCGCAGATGGAGGACAGGGCAGTGATTTTTGAGCCTCAGGGGGGCTCTGTGCTGATGGAGCGGGGTACTTTCTATCAGCTGGCTGACATGTGATTTTTCTTTGCGGGGTTTTGATGGAAAATCATTTAAGTTTGGCACAAGTTTTGCATATAATATGTATATAATGTAATAGAGGGGTTATAAAAATGAAAAATTCTGTATACCTGCGCCTGAGCAGCTTTTTGTTTACCTTTTTCTTCTGCTGGCTGGTCTTTCTTGCCTTTATGCCGATTTGGTTCAAGCAGGTACTGCATCTGAGCGGTGCCCAGATTGGCACGATTTATGCTGCCAACGCCATTGCTGCTATGACATTCCAGCCTATATACGGCTATATTTCTGACCGCATCGGCCTTAGGAAGCATCTTTTGGGCTTTATTAACTTCTGCGTGGCTATGACGGCACCCTTTTTCCTGCTGGTTTATCAGCCCCTTTTGGAAAGCTTCTTCTTTGCCGGCGTAGTGGCTGGCGCCCTGTTCATGGCTATTGCCTACAATGCAGGCGTGGCAGCTATTGAGTCCTTTGTGGAGAAGGCAGGACGCAGCAATGATTTTGAGTTTGGCCGCGCCCGCTGCTGGGGCTCCCTAGGTGCAGCGGTAGGTATTTTTGCTGCCGGGCTGGTGTTCAATCTCAATCCTAGCTATATCTTTATCCTGGCATCCATCATGTCCCTGCCGCTGGCAGCTATTCTCTATACCACCCGGCTGAAGGCAGCTGATTTGGAGATTGCACAGAAGAACAATATTTCTCTGGCAGATGTCAAGGCACTGTTCAAGATTAAGAATGTGTGGCTGTTCATGATTTTCATTCTGGGCTCTGCCTGCGTGTACAGCGTGTTTGACCAGCAGTTTGCCATCTATTATGCTTCCCTGTTTCCTACTGAGGCAGAGGGCAACGAGGCTTTTGGCTACCTGAATTCCTTCCAGGTATTTTTGGAGGCTGCTGCCATGTTTGCGGCACCGTATTTTGTCAACAAGCTGGGAGCAAAGCGCAGCCTGATTCTTGCCGGTACCATTATGACCTGCCGCATGGTAGGCTCCGGCGTGGTGGTAAATACCATCGGCATTTCTGCTATCAAGCTTTTGCATGCCGTAGAGCTGTCTTTGCTGCTGGTAGCTGTGTTCAAGTACATTGCCAAAAACTTTGACAACCGCCTGGCTTCTGTAATGTATCTGGTAGGCTATCAGCTGTCCAATCAGCTGGGGGCTGCTATTCTTTCGCCGGTTGTAGGCTCCTTCTATGACAGCATCGGCTTCCCTAGCACCTATCTGTTCCTGGGAGCAGTGGTGGGCTCCTTTACCCTGTTTGGTGCCTTTGTTCTGGTATCTGACAGCAAGGCGCCTTATCAGCAGAGGGAGGAGGCAGAGTCTGCCCCTGAGGCAGCATAACGAAGTTTCATAGCTAGCAATGCAATTTCATATCTGCTTGTTTCTTTTGGAGGCTGACCGTCAGGCAGCCTCTTTTGATTATGGTTATTTTGCTGGATGATGGGCTGCTATCCCATGTTGTGCTATGTTATCTCATCTCATGCTATTCTGTGCTATCCCATGCTATGCTATGCTATGGGATTCTGCTTATTGGCAGCACTGCATATTTATTGATGCTTTTATAGTTAAAAAGATGTATTTTTCTAGGAGATTGTACTCATTTTGCAGTAAAAAATGAATAATTGCTGCATGACATACCAAAAAAGTGGCAAAAAGTGGGGGAATGTGGTAACATATCCATGAAGGTGGTGAGGAAGTATGCTTATGGGCGAGTATATGCATTCTATTGATGCCAAGGGCAGGGTTATACTGCCTGCTGATTTTCGCTCGGAATTAGGCGAGAGCTTCATTATCACCAAAGGGTTGGACAACTGCCTGTTCCTCTACACCACCTCGGAATGGGAGAACCTGTCCAACAAGCTGAAGCAGCTTCCTCTTGCCAAGGCGGAGGCGCGGGCTTTTGTCCGCTTCTTTTTTTCCGGGGCACGGCAGTTAGAGTGTGACAAGCAGGGACGTTTTCTGGTTCCTGCCACTTTGCGCGCCTATGCCGGCTTGCAGAAGGAAGTTGTGCTGATTGGCGTCTCCAGCCGCATAGAGCTGTGGGGCAAGGAAGAATGGCTCAAGTACAACGAGGAAATCACGCCGTCCGTTTCCAGCATTGCGGAAACCCTGGCGGATTTGGGAATATAAGGAGTTCGCATGGAGTTTCATCATATTAGCGTAATGCCGGAGGAGACCGTCTCCGGGCTGGTGACCAGCAGGGATGGCATCTATGTGGACTGTACGCTGGGCGGTGCCGGACATTCCCGGCTGATAGCGGATATGCTCACGGCAGAGGGAAGGCTGGTGGGCATAGACCAGGACACGGCCGCCATTGAGACAGCCAGGGAAAGGCTGGCTGATTGCAGATGCCGCGTGGATATTGTGAAAAGCAATTTCAGCAGGATGGAGGATGTGCTGGCGGAGCTGGGCATTGACAAGGTGGATGGTGTGCTGTTTGATCTGGGGGTTTCCTCCCATCAGCTGGATACGGCTGACAGGGGATTTTCCTATATGCAGGATGCCCCGCTGGATATGCGCATGAACCAGCAGGCAGAGTTTAGTGCCTATGATGTGGTGAACGGCTACGATGCAGATGAGCTGAACCGTATATTTAGGGAGTACGGCGAGGAACGCTGGTCAAAGCGGATTGCGGAGTTTATCGTGGCAGCCCGCAGGGAAAAGCCGGTGGAGACTACCGGTGAGCTGGTGGATATCATCAAGAGGGCTGTTCCGGCGGCAGTGAGGAATGCCAAGGGAGGGCACCCGGCCAAAAGGATTTTTCAGGCAGTGCGCATCGAGGTGAATAATGAGCTGGGGATTCTGGAAAATTCCTTCCGCGCTGCGGTTTCCCATCTGAAGCCCGGGGGCAGGATTGCCATTATCACCTTTCATTCTTTGGAAGACAGGATTGCCAAGAATGTGCTGAAGGAAATGGCCAGGGGATGTATCTGTCCGCCCCGGCTGCCAGTGTGCACCTGCGGCCACAAGCCGGAGGTAAAGCTTCTGGTGAAGGGCACGGCAGCCTCAAGGGATGAGCTGGAGCGTAATTCCCGCTCCAAGAGTGCCAAGCTGAGAATTGCGGAAAAGCTCTGATGAGGATATTTTTGGGAAGCGGTGTTTTAGGGGCAGTGCTTCTAAGAATAGTTTAGGTTTGATGTTTTGGTGTTAGTTTTTTAGGGATTATTGCAAGGAAGTTTTAGGGAAGGAGGTTTTCTTATGCTGGCAAGACAGCTTGAGGAGGAAGAATATTACGAGGAGCTTCCCCGGCAGCAGGTGACTGCTCATCGGCAGCATCGGCAGTATGAGCAGAATCGGCTTATCAGGCGGAGGATTGTAAAGCGTAATAACCTCCGCAGCAGGATGGCTATCCTGCTGATAGTGGTATCGGTGCTGGCGGTGTTTATTACGGCACGCAGCAGCGTGATTGCAGGCAGGGGCTTTGAGATTGTCCAGATGCGTACCGAGGCGGCGAAGCTGGAGGCGGAGAATGCCAGGCTGAGGATTGCCAATGCGCAGCTGAAGAATCCCAACCGTGTCAAGGAGATTGCGGAGCAGAAGCTAGGCATGGGCGTGTCCGAGCAGGTTTATTTTGCCGAGGGCAAGTGATGGCGGCAGGTTATCGTGCTGGTGGCAGGATGCTGCCGGGCAGAGGGTAAAATGATTTGTTTTTTGGCTTATGAAAAGCTGGATGTTGTACGTCAGTAAGGGCTGATGTGCAGTATCCAGCTTTTTTGTGGCAAATAAAGCTTCACAGCAACGGGAAATGGTTATATAATATATAAGTTAAAATCTAACTCGTATGCTGAAATGCTATCTGAAATGTTATATGGAGGTAAAGCTTTTATGGCAAAGACATTGGGCCAGCTGGCTGCCCTGGCAGCCGGGGCTGAGATTATTGGCAATCAGGATTTGGAAATCAAGGATATAGAGCATGATTCCCGCAAGATTAGTGAGGGGGCGTTGTTTGTCTGCATGGAGGGCGTTCATGTGGATGGGCACAAATTTATCCCCCAGGCACGGGAAAAGGGTGCTGTGGCGATTATTACGGAGCGTGAGATGGAAGCCCCGGAGGGAATGGCGGTGCTCCGGGTGCCGGACCTGAAGCAGGCACTGCATGCCATCGTGCCGTATTTTCACGATTATCCGGCTCGCAGCATGCGGGTGATAGGCATTACCGGCACTAATGGCAAGACCTCCATCAGCTATATGCTCCGGGCCATGCTGCGGCGCATGGGCTGCCGTGTGGGGCTCATCGGCACCATTCAGATTATGATTGAGGATGAGGTGCTGCCTATTCACAATACCACGCCGGATGTGGTGGATTTGCAGCGTACCCTTGCCATGATGCGTGACGCCAACATGGATTATGTGGTGATGGAGGTTTCCAGTCACGCCCTGGATCAGAACCGGGTAGCAGGCATCGAGTTTGATACGGCCGTGTTCACCAATCTTACCCAGGACCATCTGGATTACCACAAGACCTTGGAGAACTACAAGAAGGCCAAGACCATCCTCTTTGACCTGGTAGCCAGGCCGGGGGTAAAGAACGGCAAGACTGCGGTGGTGAATGTTGATGATGCCGCCGGGCAGGACATGCTGGCAGCTGCTGACTGCCGCCATATTACCTACGCCATCCATCAGGATGCTGTGCTGAAGGCGGAGAACATCCAGGTGCTGGCAGGGGGCGCGGAGTTTGACATCAGGGTGGGCGAGTCCCGTCTGCCGCTGAAATTGCAGATTACCGGCATCTTCAACGTGTACAATGTAATGGCGGCTGTGGGAGCTGCCATGGCAGAGGGAGTGCCTGCTCCTATTATCAAGGCATGCATGGAGGAATTTACCTCGGTGCCGGGACGCTTTGAGCTGGTGCGGGGCGGTCAGGACTTTGCCGTGATAGTTGATTATGCCCATACCCCTGACGGCCTGGAAAATATCCTGCACACGGCACGGCAGATTGCCAAAAAGCGGATTATTACGGTCTTTGGCTGCGGCGGTGACAGGGACAACACCAAGCGTCCGATTATGGGCAGGATTGCGGCAGAGCTGTCTGACTATGTGGTGGCAACCTCGGACAATCCACGCAGCGAGGACCCACAGCGGATTCTCGGCATGGTGGAGGCCGGTGTGGAGGAAAAAATCGGCACCAAGCCTCATGAGGCGATTATTGACCGCAGGGAGGCAATCTTCCGGGCTGTTGAGCTGGCGGAGAAGGATGATATTGTCATCATTGCCGGCAAGGGCCATGAGAATTATCAGATTTTGGCGGATAAGACAATTCATTTTGACGATAAAGAGGTTGCTCTGGAGGCTATCCGGGCGGCGCAGGAGAAAAACGGGAGCAAAGGGGAGTAAGATATTTTATGCCAGCATTTTCTTTGGATGATGTGATACATGCCCTGCAAAGGTGTGCAGTCCTTGAGCAGGTAAAGACGCAGTTTACCGATATTGTGACGGATACCAGGAAGATTGTGCCGGGGGCGCTGTTCGTGGCACTGAAGGGGGAGCGGTTCAACGGCGAGGATTTTGCTGCCCAGGCGGTAGAGCAGGGGGCAGCCGGTGTGCTGGTGGGCAGTGAGTACAAGCAGCAGCCGGGAGAGTTCGGGGCAACCCTTATCAAGGCTGTGGCCGATACCCAGCTGGCCTATCAGCAGCTGGCGGCTTTCTGGCGCAGGAAGTTTGACATTCCTGTGATTGCCATTACCGGCTCCAACGGCAAGACCACCACCAAGGACATGACGGCGGCGGTGCTGTCAGCCCGGTTCCCGGTGCTGAAAACCCAGGGCAATTTCAACAACGAAATCGGCATGCCTTATACCCTGCTGCAGCTGAACGATATGCACAGGGCGGCTGTGGTGGAAATCGGCATGCGGGGCCTGGGGCAGATTGCAGCCCTGGCACCTTTTGCGGCCCCGGAGATCGGCATTGTGACCAACGTGGGGGAAACCCATATTGAGCTTCTGGGCTCCATTGAAAATATTGCCAAGGCCAAGGCAGAGCTGGTAGAGGCTATTCCTGCCGGTGGCACGGTGATTTTGAACAACGACAATCCTTATACCGCTGCCATGAAGGACAAGGCAAAGGCTGGCGTGAGAATCGTGACCTTTGGCATTGACAATGATGCGGACATCAAGGCGGCAGCCCTGATAAGCCATGCAGGCAAGACCTTTTTCCAGTGCCGCATCGGCAGGGAGGGGGAGCAGAAGCAGCTTTCCATCCCGATGCTGGGCAGGCACAATGTATCCAATGCCCTGGCGGCTGTGGCAGCAGGCCATGTGCTGGGGCTGACGGCAGAGCAGATTGCCGAGGGGCTGGAGAGCCTTGAGATGACGGGCATGCGCTTTGAATGCAAGCGCATAGGGGCATATAACATCATCAATGATGCCTACAATGCCAGCCCTATGTCCATGGAGGCATCCCTCACTACCCTGAAGGAGATTGCCGCTGACAAGGGAAAGCGTTCCATCGCTGTGCTGGGCGATATGCTGGAGCTGGGGCATGTGGCTGTGCCTGCCCATCAGAAGGTGGGGCAGCAGGCGGCGGCAGCCGGTGTATGCGGCCTGATTACCTTGGGGGAAATGGGCAGGGAGATTGCCAGGGGGGCACGGGAAGCCGGGCTTGAGGCAGTCTATTCCTTTGATACCCATGAGGAAGCCGCAGCAAAGCTCCGTGAGCTTTTGCAGCCGGAGGACACCATCCTCTTTAAAGGCTCCCGCGGCATGAAGATGGAAACAATAATAGATTTGCTGTAATATTGGAGGTATTATTTTTTCATGGAATATATAACGTATCCCCTGGCAGCCGTTATCCTGGCGGCAGGGCTGGTGACGGCAATGGCGCCGCGGCTCATCCCTGAGCTCCACAAGCTGAAATTCGGTCAGAGCATCCGGGAGGAGGGACCCAAGAGCCATCAGGCCAAGAGCGGCACCCCTACCATGGGGGGCATCATGATTATCCTGTCCATTGCGGTTGCTTCATTGGTCATCTGTCCCTTTACCCTGGAGCTGACGCTGGCACTGGGGATTATGCTGGGGCATTTCCTGCTGGGCTTCCTGGATGATTACATCAAGGTGGTGAAGAAGCAGAACCTGGGCCTGAAGGCGAAGCAGAAGCTTTTGGGGCAGATTATCATCGCGGTGCTGGTGGCGTACTATGCAGGGCTGCCTACGGATTTGTGGGTGCCTTTTGCCGGCAATATTGACCTGGGCATGGGCTTTTATGCCCTGCTGCTGTTCGTGCTGGTGGGAACCAGCAACGCAGTGAACCTTACGGACGGCTTGGACGGCCTTGCCTCCGGCACGGTGATTGTGGCGGCTCTTGCCTACATGCTCATCTGCCTGTGGCTGGACAAGCTGGAGCTGGCAGTTTTCTGCGGGGCTATGGCAGGTGCCTGCCTGGGCTTTTTGAAGTACAACTACCACCCGGCAAAGATTTTTATGGGTGATACCGGCTCCCTGGCCCTGGGCGGTGCCATTGCGGCAGTGGGCATCCTCACTCATACGGAGGTGCTGCTGGCGGTAATCGGCATTATCTTCGTCTGCGAGGCCATGTCCGTTATTATTCAGGTGACTTCCTTCAAGACCAGGGGCAAGCGGGTATTTTTGATGAGCCCGATTCACCATCACTTTGAGCTGAAGGGCTGGTCGGAGAAGAAGGTTGTGTGGCGTTTCTGGCTGGGAGGGCTGATTGGCGGACTTTGCGGCCTGCTGCTTTTCCAAATAGGGTAATTAGAAGCTGAACATTAATGATTAACTATTTATGATTTATAACTTATAAATTTATAAGTTATAAATTGATATTATTAGGAAGGATCTGGCAAAAATGATGGATTTTGCAAATAAGAATGTACTGGTGGTAGGCGTAGGCATCAGCGGCAATGCGGCAGCCAAGCTTGCCAAGAAGCTGGGGGCGGCAAAGGTCGTCCTGAGCGATGCCAAGGCTGAGAAGGACTTGAAATATGACCTGTCTGACGTGCGGGCTGCCGGTGTGGAGCTGGTATTTGGCCCTCAGGCTGCGAGCCTCTTGGATGGGGTGGACATGGTAATCCTTTCCCCTGCGGTACCTGTGAAGGTGCCTCTGGTGCAGGAGGCGTACAAGCGCAACATCAGCGTTGTAACCGAGGTGCAGGTGGCATACGAGCTGGCAAAATCCCCTATTTTGGCAGTAACCGGCACCAACGGCAAGACCACTACCGTTACCCTGCTGGGGGAGCTCATGAAGACCAGGTATGAAAATGCCGGTGTAGGCGGCAATATCGGCATCCCTCTCTGCGAGCAGGCGGTACAGGCCGGTGAGGGCAGCTGCGTAGTGGCGGAGATTTCCAGCTACCAGATGGAGGCCACTACCAATTTCCGGCCTCATGTGGCAGTGGTGCTGAACGTTACCCCTGACCATGTGGTGCGCCACGGCAGCCTTGAGGTTTATCAGCAGATGAAGGAGAAGATGTTCTCCCAGCAGACGCCGGAGGACTACCTGGTGCTGAACTATGATAACGACAAAACACGTGATATGGCAAACCGTGCCAAGGGACAGGTATTTTTCTTCAGCCGCCTGGAAAAGCTGGAGGAAGGTGCTTTTGTGCAGGATGGCTGGCTGACCATCGTCTGGAAGGGACAGACCTGCCGCCTCTGCCGTACCGATGAGCTGAAAATCAAGGGCGGCCACAATGTGGAAAACGCTTTGGCTGCGGCTGCTGCCGCCTTTTTGGCAGGGGCCAGGATCCCGAAGATTATTGATGTGTTGAAGGAATTTGCCGGGGTAGAGCACCGTATTGAGCCGGTGGCAACTATTGCCGGTGTTTCCTACTACAACGATTCCAAGGCTACCAATACTGATTCCTCCATCAAGGCACTGGAAAGCTTTGACGGACACATCGTGCTGATTGCCGGTGGCGATGACAAGATGACTGACTTGACGGATTTTATGACCTTGGTGAAGGAGCGTGTGGATGAGCTGATTCTGGTGGGAGATGCTGCGGCACGCTTCAAGGAGAATGCCCTGAAGCTGGGGTATCCGGCAGAGCATATTCATGAGTCCGGCTACTCCATGGAGGAGGCTGTGAAGACGGCTCATGCCATTGCCGGGCCGCCTCAGACCGTGCTGCTGTCTCCTGCCTGTGCAAGCTTTGACATGTATGAGGGCTTCGAGGCCAGGGGCAGGGACTTCAAGCGGCTGGTCAAGGCATTGGCAGATAATTGATTGCCATAGATTGAAGCATTGGCAGCTTTTTGAGTAGTGATTAATTATTTGCTGGATGGAGTATATGAAGATGAAGATTATTGTTTCGGGTGGCGGCACGGGCGGTCATATTTATCCGGCCCTGACACTGATTCGGACATTGGAAAAGAAGGTTGACAGGCTGGAAGTGCTGTATGTGGGCACTCATGCAGGGCTGGAGGCTGATATTATACCTAAAGAGGGGATACCCTTTGCAACGGTGGATTTGCAGGGCTTCAAGAGGAGCCTCAGCCCGGAGAATATCCTGAGGGCTGCCAGGGCGATAAAGGGCGTAGGCAAGGCCATGGGCATTGTGAAAAAATTTCAGCCGGATGTGGTCATCGGCACCGGCGGCTATGTATGCGGCCCTGTGCTGATGGCGGCAGGCCTCTTGGGGATTCCGTCCCTGATTCAGGAGCAGAATGTCATTCCGGGGATTACCAACAAGATACTGGCCAAATTTGTGGACAGGATTGCCACCGGCTATCAGGAGGCAAGCAAGCATTTTCCGGCTGGCAAGGTGGAATTTACCGGCAACCCTATCCGCGCAGAGGTAATGGCCCCGCGGCAGGAGGGGGACTATGAGGCATTTGATTTGCTGCCGGGCAGGAAGACCATCCTGGTGTCAGGAGGCAGCCGGGGTGCCAGGAGCATCAACCGTGCCATGGTGAACGTGCTGAAGCATTATGCCGGACGTCGTGATGTGCAGATCCTCCATGCTACCGGCAAGGGAGAGTACGAGGATATCATGAGCCGCCTCCGGGCAGCCGGGGTGGATTTGGAGAAAGCCTGCAACTTGCAGGTGGTGCCATACCTGTACAACATGCCCCAGGCCATGTCCATTGCTGACCTGGCAGTGTTCCGTGCCGGTGCTACGGGGCTGGCGGAGCTGACGGCCAAGGGGATTCCGGCGATTTTGATTCCTTATCCTTATGCGGCGGAAAATCATCAGGAGCACAATGCCCGGGCGGTGGAAAAGGCCGGGGCGGCAAGGGTTATCCTGAACAAGGATATCAGCCCGGAGCTTTTGATTGAGACTATTGATGACCTGCTGGAAGACCAGGGCACCCTGCGCAAAATGGCGGCAGCCAGCAGGTCCCTGGGCAGGCCGCAGGCGGCGGATACCATAGCCGAGATGATTTTGGAACTGGCGAGAAACAGGCAGTAAAGGAGAGAGTTTTCGTGTTAGATGGTATAAATAAAGTGCATTTTGTAGGCATTGGCGGTGCAGGCATGAGCGCACTGGCCAAAATCCTGGTGGAGAAGGGCTACCAGGTGTCCGGCTCCGATGTAAAGGAGTCTGTTATGACAGGTGTGCTGCGGGATTTAGGCGCACGGATATTTATCGGGCAGAAGGCTGAGAACGTGCATGGGGCGGAGGCCATCGTGGTTTCCACCGCCATCAGGGAGGAAAATCCCGAGGTGGTGGAGGCAAAGAAGCTGGGACTCAGGCGGCTGCACCGCTCCGATGTGAATGCCTACCTCATCAATAACTGCAAAGGAATTGCCGTAGCAGGTGCCCACGGCAAGACCACCACTACCTCCATGCTGGGGGTGGCCCTTGATTATGAGGGAGTATCACCAAGCATCATCATCGGCGGCGAGGTGGATTACCTGGGCAGCAACGCCAAGCTGGGCAAGAGCGATTACCTGGTGTCCGAGGCAGATGAAAGCGATGGCACTTTCCTGAAGTATTATCCTTATGTGGGCATTGTGACCAATGTGGAGAATGACCACATGGACCATTATGGCACCATGGAGAATATCATCAAGGCATTTACCCAGTTCCTCGGCCAGATTCGCCCTGAGGGCTTCGGGGTTGTGTGCTTTGACAATGAAAATATCCGCAATATTGTAAAAGAAAATAAGGATAACAATAAGTTCAGGGCGCGGATTATCTCCTATGCAATTGAGTGCGGCGAGGCTGATTATCAGGCTGCAAATATTGAGAGCTCCGTGGAGGGGACTTCCTTTGATGTTATCCACAAGGGAGAAAATCTTGGCAAGGTGAAGCTCCATGTGCCGGGACGCCACAATGTACTCAATGCCATGGCTGCCGTGGTGACGGGCTTGCAGCTGGGGCTGACCGTAGCGCAGATGGCGGAAGGCCTGACTATGTTCAACGGAGCCAAGCGCCGCTTCCAGACCAAGGGCAAGGTTGACGGCATCTGGGTGGTGGATGATTATGCCCATCATCCGACGGAGATTGCCACTACATTGAAGGCAGCCCGCCAGACTCAGCCCAAGCGGCTGATTTGTGCTTTCCAGCCTCATCGCTACAGCCGCACCCAGCTTTTGCAGAAGGAGTACGGCAGCTGCTTCCAGGGCTGTGATGTGCTGGTGCTGACAGATGTGTATTCTGCCGGTGAGGACCCGATTCCGGGCATTGACGGAGAGCTTCTGGTGAAGGAAGTCAGGGAGCAGACCGGCCAGCAGGCGGTGTATATCCAGGACAAGAAGGAGATTGCCGGGTATCTGAAATCCATCGCCCAGCCGGGAGATTTGATTATGACCATGGGTGCCGGTGATATTGTCAAGTGCGGCGAAACCCTCGTAGATTTATTGCAGAAATAAAGCATAGGAGAATATTTATGAAAAAAATCGTAGTAGTCATGGGCGGCCCATCAACGGAGGCGGAGGTATCACGCCGCAGCGGCACCGCAATCCTCGAAGCCCTGAAAGCAAAAGGATACAATGCAGAGGGATTGGAGCTGCACCCTGCCACCTTTGCCAATGACATAAAGGCCAGCGGCGCGGAGTTTGTGTTCAACGCCCTCCATGGCAAGTTCGGCGAGGACGGCATCATTCAGGGCACCCTTGAGATGATGGGGATTCCATATACCGGCTCCGGCGTCATGGCAGCAGCCGTTACCATGGACAAGGTGGCAACCAAGCGGTTCTTTATGGCAGAGGGGATTCCTACCCCGAAAGCACATACATATTTCAGATATGAGTTTAAAAAGCGCGACCTGACAGGCGAGATTTTGCAGGAATTCAGCGTGCCTGTAGTAGTCAAGGCTTCTTCACAGGGCTCCAGCATCGGCGTAGTCATTGTGGAAAAGGCGGAGGAGCTGGAAGCAGCTCTTTCTGAGGCATTCAAGTATGACAGGGAAGTGCTGGTAGAGGAATTCATCAAGGGCAGGGAGCTGACCGTGGCTGTCTGGGGCAACGAGGAAAAGCAGGAGGCCTTGCCGATTATCGAGATTACTACTGTCACCGGCAGGTATGACTATGTGACCAAGTACAAGGTGGGGGCTTCAACCCACATCATCCCGGCACCGCTGCCGGAGGAAGTGACCAAAAAGGTCAAGGAGATTGCCATCCGCGCCTTTGCTGTCTGCGGCTGCAGCGGTATGGCAAGAGTGGATTTCATGCTGGGGGAGGACAATCAGCCGTATGTCATCGAGGTGAATACCATCCCGGGCATGACAGAGACTTCCCTGGTGCCGGATGCAGGCCGGGCGGCAGGTATTGAGTTCCCTGAGCTGTGTGCCAGGATTTTGGCCATGGCAGGCTACGAGCCTTGATGACGGCAGGCTGTGAGCCTTGATTCCAGCAGATGGATATCGGGAAAGGTTCCCAGAAATGGGGAGCAGAGAAGAATAGCAGAAAAGGATGGATGAGCAGTGGACGGAAAAAAGCATAAAATGATTTCCCAGGGCTCCGTGGCAACCCTTTTGGTGGGATTGATCGTGGTGCTTGGCATATTGGCGTGCGCTCTTTCACCCATATTTGTGTTGAAGACCGTGAATATTCAGGGCAACCGCTTCGTGCAGGATGAGGATATTATCCGCATTGCAGGCATCAGGCTGGGGGAAAACCTTTTTCAGCTGCAGACTGATGAAATCAAGCGCAGCCTGACCAAGGATTTGCGCATTGAGCAGGCGGTAGTGCAGCGTTCTTTTCCCAGCCAGCTGGATATCAGCATTTCAGAAAGAATCCCGCTTGCTATGATAAAATGTGACTATGGTTATCTGGAGCTGGGCAAGGGCGGTATCGTGCTGGATGCCCACCGCACCCTGCGGGACATGCCGGTGCCTATGATCAGCGGCGCCGGGGTGGCGGATTTGTTCGTGGGAGATGTGGTGGACGATGAGCAGGTAGGCAAGGTGCTGTCCTTCCTGGATGCCGTGGGAGAAAATACAGTCAAGAGCCTGTCAGAGATTAACATCACCAACCCGGAGGATGTAATGATCTATGCCGGTTCCGTGCAGATACGCCTGGGGGCGCTGGACAGGCTGGACAGCAAGATTGAGGTTACCAAGAGTGTGATTAGCGAGCTGCAGCAGACGAAGCATCCTATTGCTTATGTGGATGCCAGGTTTGATGTGTATTCTGTGCGGCTGCGTCAGTAAGAAGGAGACGATGGGTATGCATATAGAAAGAGGGCGGCTTTCCATAGCCTGCGTATGTATGGTACTTGGCTTCATGCTGGCTGTTCAGTTCCGGACAACCCAGGACATAAAATCTGCCGCACCCCTGCAGCGCGTAGAGGTGCTGACGGAGAGGCTCCAAGCACTGGAGAGTGAAAACGAGGATTTGCGCAGCGAGCTGCAGGAGCTGAAAGGCAGCACTGCGGCAGGCAAGGATGGCAAGCTCAGCGAGGACATGCTGATGATGTCCGGCAGCATGGCACTGGAAGGCCCGGGGGTGATTATCACCATTGATGACAGCAGCAAGGGCGCCCAGGAGCTGAAAAAGGCAGATGATCCCAATCTCTATCTGGTACACGATGAGGATTTGCTGAAGGTGGTCAATGAGCTGCGGGCAGCAGGGGCGGAAGCCATCTCCCTCAATGGCCAGAGATTGACGGCAAATTCGGAAATACGCTGTGCCGGGCCTACGGTATCGGTGAACAATGTGCGCTCGGCACCGCCTTTTGAGATCCGTGCCATCGGCAACATCAAGGATTTGGAAAATGCCGTCAACATGCGGGGAGGCGTGGCTGATACCCTGAAGGTGTGGGGGATCCACATGGAGCTGGCCAGCTCTGGCAAGGTGTGGATACCGGCATACAAGAATGTCATGCGCTACAAGTATGCCACGGCAGCAGCAGAGCAGGAGGAAGAAAAATGATTTTAGCAATCGTGGGACTGTGCCTGGGTATCGTGCTGGGCTTTCTTTTCCCTTGGAGTATTCCTGTGGCGTACTCCAAGCTGTTTTCCATTGCCCTGCTGGCCTCCCTTGACTCGGTATTTGGCGGTATCAGGGCAGCCAGCGAGGGCACCTTTGATGACAGGATTTTTATCTCCGGCTTCTTTTCCAACGCTTTGCTGGCAGCATTTTTGGTCTATGTAGGCGACCACCTGGGCATTGATCTTTATTATGTGGCCCTTCTGGCACTGGGACTGCGCATCTTCAACAATCTGGGACGAATCCGCCAGTACCTTTTGAAAAAGCATTGATGTATAGAAACATTGCTAGGTAATATTATAGTATGAAAGCATGAAGTGTAATCTGGATGTACTACAGGTTGCACTTTTTTTGCTTTGGCAGAAATATGAGTTTGTGTTGAGTTTGCTAAAACAATATTTCTATATCTGCATAAAGTCAATATTGTGCTAATTCTTATCGAAAAATGCCCTTCTGCCGGGGCATTTATTTTTGAGGCATTTTTTTCGTTTTGAAGTGTCAAACTCCTGTATCACTTTTTAGACAGAAAGGGAATATTTTTTTGGAGAAAATATGATCATTGCGTAGCAAAGTTTGTAAAAAATCATAAAATATGTAGAAAATTTTATGGAATGATGTTATAATGATGAAATGTAATAGGTGAAATGGGCTATTTTTACATAAATAAAGCTTGTATGTGGAGGTATACTTGTGGGAATTGATTTTGCAGATTTAGATGAAGGCCTTGATGCCGTAATTAAAGTTGTTGGTGTGGGCGGTGGCGGCAACAATGCCGTAAACTGCATGGTCTCCTCTGGGGTACAGGGTGTGGAGTTCATCGCCATCAATACAGATGCAGAAGTGCTGGAGGAGTCGCTGGCTCCTGTCCGCCTGCAGATTGGCAGGAAGGCAACCGAGGGCAAGGGCGCAGGTGCCAGGCCGGAGGTAGGCGAGAAGGCTGCCGAGGAGAACCGGGACGAGATCAAGGCTGCCCTTGAGGGAGCTGATATGGTGTTTATCGCTGCCGGTATGGGCGGCGGTACTGGTACAGGTGCGGCTCCTATCGTGGCGGAGTGCGCCAAGGAGCTGGGGGCTCTGACTGTGGCAGTTGTTACCCGTCCTTTCGGCTTCGAGGGCCTGATGCGCAAGCGCCGTGCCGAGGCCGGTGTGGCGAAGCTGGCTGAGCGTGTGGACAGTATCATCACCATCCCGAATGAGAAGCTGCTGGAGATTATTGACCGCAGCACTCCTTTTACCGAGGCATTCCGCATTGTGGATGATGTGCTGCGCCAGGGCGTACAGAGTATTTCTGACCTGATTAATGTACCGGGCTTTGTAAATCTTGATTTTGCTGATGTGCAGGCTATCATGAGCAATGCCGGTCCTGCCCTGATGGGTATCGGCGAGGCTTCCGGCGATGGTGCGCCTCTGTCTGCTGTGAAGGCAGCTGTGGAGTCCCCTCTGCTGGAGGTTTCCGTGCAGGGTGCCCGTGGCGTTATCATGAACTTTACCGGCGCATCTGACCGCCTGAGCATGGCGGAGCTGAATGAGGCCAGCCTTGCCATTACGGAGGCTGCCCACAAGGATGCCAACATCATCTGGGGTGTGGCTACGGATGACAGCCTGGGGGATGTGGTTCGCGTGACTGTTATTGCCACTGATTTTGAGGGACGTCAGGGTGCTTCCGCACCGGCTCCTTCTGCCAACCAGTTCTTTGGCAGCCCTGCCGGTAATGCCGGTGCAGCAGCAACCCAGCCGTCCGCTCCGGGAATGCGCAGCTCCACCTTTGGCAACGACCCGAACCGCGGCATGCCAAATCAGGATTTCTTTACTGTTAATAACATTGATATTCCTGTCTGGATGCGCAAGAATAACTAATTCATTACTTTGAGCAATCTGAAAATCCTGTAGGGGTGCCTACAGGATTTTCTTTTAAAAGCATTGCGTATTTATGATTGCATATTACTATAGTAATATGCTGGTTTGCAGGTGTTCAGGCTTTTTGATTGAGGTGAGGCTGATGCGGAGATATACGGTTTTGCTGGTGGTTTCCTTTGTAATAATGCTGCTGGTGATTACCGGTACTATGTATATATCAGGAACGGGCAGTGACAGGGACAGCGGCAGGAAGCTGCTGGGGGAGATTACGGTCTATACGACGCTGCCGACGGAAAACGTGACTTATCTGGCAGAGGAATATGAGAAGCTCCACAAGATACAGGTGAATTTTGTGCCTTTGTCCGAGCAGGAGCTGGAACAGCGGCTCAGGGAGCCGGGCAAGGCTGATATGGTGCTGGCGGATAGCAGGCTGCTGCGCCGGGTGGCAGGCCAGGGCTGGCTGGTGCCGTATGTGTCGGAGCATAGTGATGCGGTAGCCGGGAATCTCAAGGATGCCGGGGATTTTTGGATAGGTACCTGGTATGACCCGGTGGTGTTCTGTATCAACAGGGACTATATGCAGCGGAATGCCCGTCTGCCCCTGGGGTGGCGTGACTTGTCGGAGGCAAAGGGGATGCGCATCGGGATTACGGATTTTCTGGCGGCGGACAGCTCCGCCAACCTGTATTTTTTCCTGATTGCCCAGTTTGGGGAGCAGGGAACGCTGGATTTGCTGAAAAAAATCCATCCAAACGTGGTGCAGTATGCCAAGTATCTGTCCACGCCTGTCCGCATGGCAGGCATGGGGGAGGTTGACCTGACGGTGGCGGTGCAGAGCGAGGTGCTCCGCTATATAGATGATGGCTATCCGCTGAAAATCATCCAGCCGGAGGAAGGCACTGCCTATACCCTGATTGGTACCGGCATTTTGCTGCATGCCCCTCATGGGGAGCAGGCCAGGAAGTTTGCTGACTGGCTGCTGACGGATGAGGCGCTGCTGGTGCTGCAGAGCAATAAGTTTTACTTTGTGCCTGCCAATCCTGCCACCCTGGCCTACAAGCGGCTGGCGGTGAGGAATCCTGTGCTGTTCAACCAGCTGGCGGATTTTCCAAAGGAAAAGCGGCAGGAGCTTCTTGACAGGTGGGTGAAGCAGGTGCGCCTTGCCAGCGACAGCAATTAGTAGTTGTTGACAATAACTGGCTGCTGGCGTATGAGCAAGCTGCTGGCGAATAAATACATTGCGGATGAATGTGATAGTGAGCATATAACCCGGCACAGCCGGGGAAGGAGGATATAGATTGAAAGCAGGTTTTATTAGTCTGGGCTGTTCCAAAAATCTCGTGGATACGGAGGTTATGCTGGGGATTTTGCGGCAGAATGGATATGAGCTGGTGAATGAGGCGGCGGAGGCGGATGTGCTGATTGTCAATACCTGTGCCTTTATTGAGTCTGCCAAGGAGGAGTCCATCACTACTGTCCTGACCATGGTGGAGTATAAGGAGCCGGGCAAGGGCAGGTGCAAATCCCTGATTATTGCCGGTTGCCTGGGGCAGCGGTACGGGCAGGAGCTTTTGGATGATTTGCCGGAGGCTGATGGCATTATCGGTACCGGCTCCTGGCATCGCATTATGGAAGCCATTGAGGAAACGCTGGCTGGCAACCGGGTGGTTATCAACAGGGAAAATGAGATTATTTATGATGCTTCTGTGCCCCGGATTCCTACTACGCCGTCTTATACTGCCTATGTAAAGATTGCGGAAGGGTGCAATAACCGCTGTGCCTTCTGCGCGATTCCCCTCATCAGGGGCAGGTACAGGAGCCGCAGCGTTGAGGATATCTGTCAGGAAGTGGAGGCCTTGGTGGCAAAGGGCGTCAGGGAAATCGTGCTGATTGCCCAGGATACTACCAACTACGGCCATGATATCTATGGTGAGCCAAGCCTGGCGCGGCTTTTGAAGGAGCTTTGCCGGATTGAGGGCATCAAGTGGCTGCGTACCCTGTACAGCTATCCGAAATTCTTTACGGATGAGCTGATTGAGGTGATTGCCAGTGAGGAAAAGCTGGTGAAATACGTGGATATTCCTTTGCAGCATGCCAATGATGAAATCCTCCGTGCCATGCACAGGCCTGATACCAAGGCGGAGGTGACTGCCCTTTTGCAGAAGCTGCGGGAGCGTATTCCAGGCGTGGTTATCCGCTCTACCTTCATTGTGGGCTTTCCGGGGGAGACCGATGCCCAGTATCAGGAGCTGAAGGAGTTCTTGCAGCAGCAGCGGTTTGACCATGTGGGGATTTTTACTTATTCCCGGGAGGAGGATACGGCAGCCGCAGAGATGGAGGGCCAGGTGCCTGAGGAGGTCATGCAGGACCGCTATCATGATTTGAAGGCTACCCAGAGCCTGATTTCCCAGCAGCTGAATGAGGCGCTGGAGGGCCAGGTGCTGGAGGTGCTGGTGGAAGGCCGCACGGAGGACGGGATGCCTTATGGCCGCTCTTATCGTCAGGCTGATGATGTGGATGACAGCATCTATATCGAGGATGACAGGACCAGCCAGGTTGGTGATATGGTGAAGGTGCGGATTTTGCAGGGCTTTACCGAGGACCTGGTGGGCGAGCTGGTGCGATAAGGTTTTTTAATCTGATTTTAACTTGTTTCTCAGCATTTTTTCATGGAGGAACTGTATAAATATACTCGTCAATGGATATTGATAGAGAGAGGATGATATTGACTATGAACGTAAAAAAATATCTTTTGAATGGAATATTGTCTGTATGCGTGGCATCGGCACTGTTTGGTGCTGTGCCGGGGGTGGCAGGTGCCGAGGAAGCGGCAGCTGGCGGAGAGCTGGTGCCTCAGACGCAGCAGGAGCCGGTGGTGTTTACCTACAAGCATACCAGCGCCCGCTATGGATATAGCATTCTCTGCCCGGTTCAGCCGAAGATTATTCCTGCCAGTGCCTACAATCCGGGGGACAAGGGAGAGGTAATGCTCTTTGCCGGCACCTATGACAATATCAAAAAGGGCTGGATTATCTGCATTAATGGCTATGATGACAAGGTGATTCCTGAGAATATCGGCACCATGCCTGAGGAGGAGGCAAAGCCGTTTTTGCAGAATTTTGCTGCTACCTACGGGCTTGCCTATGCCCAGATTGTGGAGATTCCGAACCGCAACGATGATGGCAGCGAGGCGGAGGGATGCCGCTACGGTATCTGCGGCCCTACGGCAACTGAGGTTGAGGTGGACAGCGATGGCGATGGGGTGATGGACTCCGTGGCTGTGGCTGAGAACCAGATGATGAAGCTGTTCGTGCCTGGGCAGTATGGCGGTCATTTTGTGCTGGGTCTGATTGAGGAAAAGGGCCTGACCAAGAAGAATGTGGAAGAATTCATGAATGCCGGGCTTTATACCCTGCAGCAGTGGCCGACTTCCGGCTATGACAAGGCAAAGGCTGATGCCGGGAAAAAGGACAAGAAGTAAACATAATAGTGATGATGCTGCTGCCGTGGCCATGATGTGTATTTGTATTGCATGATGGCTGCGGCAGTTTTTTTAGTTTGCCTATTGATTTTTTTGACTTTTTGATGTATTATACTTTTTGTAGCTTGGCACTCACCATGTCAGAGTGCTAACAGGCTATAATAACTTGTTTAAAGTAAATTTACATAAAAAGGAGATAATTTTTTATGGCAAAGACAACCCATGAATTTCAGGCAGAGACTAAAGAGCTGCTGAATCTGATGATTCACAGCATTTATACCAATCACGAGATTTTTCTCCGTGAGCTGATTTCCAATGCGTCTGATGCTATTGACAAGCTGCATTTTGAGTCCTTGCAGAATCGGGATATTTTGGAGGGCAACGAGGACTATGAGATTTTCCTGGTGCCTGACAAGGAAAGCCATACCCTGACTATTTCCGATAACGGTATTGGCATGACCAAGGACGAGGTAGTAGAGAATATCGGTACTATTGCCAAGTCCGGCACCAAGGCCTTTCTTGAGCAGTTGCAGAAGGCAAAGGAGAACAATGCGGAGCTGACTGACAAGGAAATGATTGGCCAGTTCGGCGTAGGCTTCTACTCTGCCTTCATGGTGGCAGAGAAGGTGACCATCACTACCCGCAAGGCAGGCACCAGCGAGGCAGTTCGCTGGGAATCCACTGGTGACGGTTCTTATACTTTGGAGGACTGCGAGAAGGAAAGCCGCGGTACTACCATCACTATTACTCTCGGCAAGGAATTCTACGGGGATGAGGCAGAGGAAAACTTTACCGATACCTGGAATCTCCAGAATCTGGTAAAGAAGTATTCTGATTATGTGCGCTATCCAATCAAGATGAATTTTGAGACCGAGGAGATGCCTCGTGACGATGATGGCAAAATCATCGAGGGCGCGGAGAAAATCAAGAAGATTGAGCTGAAAACCCTCAACTCCATGCAGCCGCTGTGGACAAAGAGCAAGAATGACATCACCAAGGAAGAATACACTGAGTTCATCAAGAATCAGTTCCATGAGTGGGAGGAGCCCATGGAGGTTTTCCACAACAAGGCTGAGGGTGGCGTAGAGTATACCTCACTGCTGTATATCCCTGCCAAGGCTCCGTTCAACCTGTATCATACTGACTACGAGCCGGGGGTGCAGCTTTACTCCCGTCATGTGTTCATCATGGACAAGTGCAAGGATTTGCTGCCTGACTACCTGCGTTTCGTCAAGGGCCTGGTTGATTCTCCTGATTTGTCCCTGAATATTTCCCGTGAGCTTCTCCAGCAGAGCCGCGAGCTGAAAACCATCGGCAAGAATCTGGAAAAGACCATCCTCAAGGCTTTGGAGCGCATGCTGAAGAATGACCGAGAGAAGTACGAGAAGTTCTGGCAGGAGTTTGGCAAGTCCCTGAAGATTGGCATTTACAACAGCATGTACACCGGCAGCAACGTGATTGACAAGCTGAAGGAGCTGCTGCTGTTCGCTTCCTCCAAGGAGGGCAAGGAGGTTTCCCTCAAGGAGTACGTGGAGCGTATGCCGGAGAGCCAGAAGAAGATTTATTATGCTACTGGTACTGACAAGGCCACCATTGAAAAGCTGCCTCAGATGGAGCTTCTGAAGGAGAAGGGCCTGGAAGTTCTTTACCTGCTGGATCCTGTGGATGAGTTTGCTATTGAGACCATCCGCACTTATAGTGATAAGGAGTTCCAGTCCATCAGCCGCGGTGATTTGGATTTGGATGATGCCGAGTCCCAGGAGGCCAAGAAGGAGACTGAGGAAATCGCCAAGAACAATGATGATCTGGTGAAGGATATCAAGGAAGTGCTGGGGGACAAGGTTGCGGAGGTAAAAATCAGCTCCCGCCTGAAGTCCGGTGCTGTGTGCCTGGTGGCTGACGCCATGGGGCCGAGCCTTTCTATGGAGCATACTTTTGCCGCTATGGACAACCCTATGTTCAAGGCAAAGAGGATTTTGGAAATCAATCCGAAGCATGACCTGTTCAGCAAGCTGCAGATTCTCCACGCCAACGGCAAGGATGATGCAGACTTCAAGGATTACTGCGATTTGCTCTACACCCAGGCTCTGATTATCGAGGGCATCATGCCGGAGAACCCTGTGGATTTTGCCAACAAGATTGCCAAGATGATGGCGAAGTAAGCAATGGCTAGTATCACAATATAATATCGCATAATATAGTGCAAATACATGGTGCAGGCAATAACTGGCGCAGGGGCAAATTGTGTCAGGAGGTTGTCTGCATTTTTTTTATTGATATTGCAGAGCTTAGGAATAGTACGGAGGAGGCAGTTTTTAGGCCAAAAGAAAATTCTGAGAATATGGTTGCATCGTAATTTGAGAGAGGCGTTTGTGTTTATTCGCAAATGCTTTTCTTATTTTAGTTGTGGTGGATGCCTAGCAGTTCTTGACAGTACGCACAAGAACTGCTGGGATTAAACTGCTGACGGTAAAGCACTTAGCAATAGTTATTTTGTGTATCTATGTGTTGAGCTATTTTGAATTATAAAAACGGGTAGTTTTTGACACTACCAAATTGACAGTAGAGGGGGATTTATGTGATAATGAGAATGGTAGATAGATGGACAACTATTAATGTGTTTCATGATAGTAAGATGTCATTATCTGCGATATACTATAGAGGAAGGGGGGATAATATGTTTTTAGATGATCAAATACTTGTTTATATAGAAGATGGCGGATCTGAGTTTGATTTACTGGAATTAGAATGTGAAGATGAGGCAATTTATGAACTTCTAGCGGAAGATTTGATAAAGGATGCCACTAAGTATAACGGTCGGTGGTATGTGTTTAAAGTAAATTCTAATGATAATGGACCGTTGCCTCATTTTCATATAGATGCTCAAGATGGTAATGGAGCTGAGTATCATGGGGCATTAATGCTGGATAGAAATATGGATTTTAATCATAATAAGAGCATGAGGCTTGATTTTACAAAACGTAAATTTTCAAGACAGATCGATGAAGCTTTGCGTAATGAGTATAAGAACACAGGAAACAGTTGTTGGAAAACATTGCAGTCATGGTGGAATAAGAGCAATGCTAGGTTAGAATGTTCTCATGCAACATCTCAACCGGATTACAGTATCATAGAGCGGTATCGTGATTAATAAGTAAATAATCCCCCTTCCATTGATTTGGGAGGGGGTATATAATTTATATGTGAAAATTATGTTCACATAAGGGGGAATGGTGATGATTGATTATCTGAAATCAAAGGCTCTGAAAGAATATCACAAGAAGCTGAATTTTGTCCTGCCTGATGAGGCTGTTGCAACCTTGATATACTGCTCACGGGTAACGCTGGAGGAAAAATATGCTTCTTTGCAGGAACTGGCGGATAAAACGCAGGATGAGAATTTGAAACGGTGTATTGCTGCCAGGCTGGCATCTGATAGGGAAGATTATGATAATCTGGTCAGGCAGGAAGCTGGTATTGTATTTGCCGTGGAGGATGCTAAGGAAGTCTCCTTTGGTAAATTTCCTTCCTTTGAGGAAGCTTATGAAGCTGGCAGGAAACTGGGAAAGAAATTTCGCATTTTAAAGGAGTATATTTTGTCCGCTGGTTCTGGCGAAGATGATGAGGATGAATATGATAATGTCATAGGCGGTGTCAGCTACAATGCAGAAGCACAAATGACATGGTTCACCTATGATGCTGATAAAGAAATCAATAGCTTGGAATATTGTGTCAATAGTTTTGAGGGCAAGCCTTTTTGGATGCCGCATCCTTTTCGTACAGGAGACAAGGTTAAGTTTTGTTATGAGGGCGGAGAGGAGCAGGCAGGTATAGTTGGCAATCAGGACACTGACCAGTGGAATGAGATGATTTTAGAGGGCATTAAGGAAGGTACTATAGATGTGGAGGAAACGCTGAATGTTTTAGTGGAGTACCCGGAACTTTTTTCAGGTGCTCATAGCCATGTCCTGGTTATGGATTTGGAATACGCGGATTGATAATGTGAATATATGGTGCAGGCAATAACTGATGTGTAAATAAACGGTGTCAGGAGATTGCCTGCACCTTATTTTTTTACAAAAAATTAACAAAACCTCCCAAAAAGATTTTACATAAAAATCGTATGATAAAGTCATATTTAGGACAGGAGTGATTTCATGCAGATTAAGAGGATGGAGAACAGGCTATGGCTGGCGGTGCTTCTGCTGGTGGCTGCGTTATCCCTTGCCGGATGTGGCATGTCGGCAGGAAATAGCGGAGGGCAGCTGAGTCAGGAGCAGGTGGACGGTCTTGAGAAGCTTGGCAAAATCAAGGTGATTTCCAGGGAGGATGGCTCCGGGACACGGAGCACCTTTGCGGAGCTGGCAGGCTTTGCCGGAGGCGGCAAGGGGGCAGACCTGACCAGGGAGGATGCCGCCGTAGCTGACAATGCGGAGGCAGTTGTCCAGCAGGTGGCAGGTGATAAAGCGGCTATCGGCTATGCCTCCTATGGCACAGTGCATTCTGCTGCCGATGTGAAGATTCTGGCGGTGAATGGCTTTGATGTGTCCTCCAGCAAGGGGAGCTATCCTCTGCGGCGGTCTTTTTATCTGGCCTACAGCGGACGGCTGAGTGATTTGGAGCAGGATTTTCTGACCTATGTTACCGGAGCAGGTCAGGAGCTGGTGGGCAAATCCTTCGGGGCTGTTGCCAAGGCGGACAGATTCCTGTCCAATCAGGCGGCAGGGGAGCTGAAAATCGTTGGCTCCACCTCGGTGTCACCTTTGATGTCAGAGCTGGCAGCTGCCTATGAGGGCATCAATACCCATGCCGATATAAGCGTGGTGCCGTCAAATTCCGCAGATGGCCTGACCAGGACCATGCAGGGGGAGTGTGACTTCGGCATGGCTTCCCGGGAACTGAAGGATTATGAAAAGGAGCTTTTGAATTACCGGCTGATTGCCAATGATGATATTGTGGTGATTGTCAATAAGGATAATCCTTTGACCAATATCACCATTGAGCAGCTGAAGGGGATTTATACAGGAGAGCTGGCCGGCTGGCAGGAGCTTTCCGGAAAATGATGTGAGAAAGAGTTGGCAGAAAAATTACCACTGTGAAGTGTGATATGGAGGAGAAATAATGGAAGGAATGCAGATTGCATTTGGCTTGCTAGGCGGATTGGCAGTCTTTATCTACGGCATGAATATGATGAGCGAATGCCTGCAAAAGGCTGCCGGGGAGAAAATGAAAAGCATCCTGGCGATGCTTACGCGAAATCCTTTGCTGGGTGTGCTGGCAGGTGCGCTGACTACAGCGGTGCTGCAGAGCAGCAGCGCCACCACGGTTATGGCTATCGGCTTTGTCAGCGCGGGGCTGATGAGCCTGCCTCAGGCGATTTCGATTATTCTGGGTGCCAATATCGGTACCACCATGACGGCGCAGATTATCGCCTTTAAGATTAGCGATTATATTTATCTGATTGTATTCTTGGGCTTTGCCATGGCTTTTGTCAGCAAGTCGGAGAAGGTCAAGAATATCGGCCAGACGATTTTTGCCTTTGGTCTCTTGTTCCTGGGAATTGAGACTATGGGACATGTGATGAAGCCGCTGGCCTCCAGCCCGGTGTTCACCAACATGATTGCGGAGGTAAGCGATATTCCTGTGCTGGGTGTGCTGGTAGGTACCCTGATGACACTGGTGGTGCAGAGCAGTAGTGCTACCATTGCGGTGCTGCAGAATTTTGCGGCACAGGCAGGGCCTGATGGCGTAACCAGTATCCTGGGGCTGGCAGGGGCGATTCCTGTGCTGCTGGGTGATAATATCGGTACTACCATCACCGCATTGTTCGCAGCCGTGGGGCAGTCGAAGAATGCCAAGCGGACGGCAGTGGCTCACTGCGTGTTCAATATTTCCGGCTGCCTGCTGTTTATCTGGTTTGTAAATCCCTATGCGGCATTTATTCAGAGCATTTCTCCATCCGGGCCTGAGGTGGAGGTCATCTCCCGGCAGATTGCCAATGCCCATACTATTTTCAATATCACTATGACCTGTGTCTGGGTAGGCCTGATTAACAAGGTAATGGTGCCTATCGTTATGCGGATTGTGCCGGAAGGGGAGGCAAAGGTCTCCGGGAATCCTATGGAGCCACAGTATCTGGACAGCAATCTCATCAGCCAGCCTTCTGCTGCCTTGCAGCTGGTGGCCAAGGAAGTGGTGCATTGCAGCGACATTGTGCAGGGGCTGATTGGCAATACACGGGAGCTTTTGAAAAAGGATGATGCCGGGCTACTGGCCAGCATCTATGAGCAGGAGGCAGTTGCCAGAAATTTGCATGAGAGGATTACGGAGTACCTGGCAGACCTGTTCTCAGCCGGTGTGCTGACTGAGGAACAGGCAACTCAGACGGCAGGGCTCATGTATGTGCTGAGTGATGTGGACAGGATTGCCATCCTCTGCGGTGATGCGGCACGGGCTGTGCAGGAGAAGATAGACAAGAATTATAAGTTCTCCAAGGAAGCCAGGAAGGATTTGGAAAAGAGCCTGCAGCTGGTAGAGGAAATGTACAGAAATGCGTTGAGCGTTATGGAAAACGGCAGCAAGGAGGACGTGAAGGCCATCTTCAAGAAGAAGATTTTGATTCGCGATCTGGATATCTCCATGCGCAAGGCGCATATGTCCCGTGTCAGCAAGGGCAAGTGCGCGGCCAACCTGACTGTGCCGTACAACAAGCTGCTGCATATTATTGACCGCATGGGCAATAACTGCGTTAATATTGCGGATACTGCCCTGAAAAAAGTAAATTTGCAGTATTTTACTGCTCTTGAAGCATAAAAATTGACGAACCCGGTATGACTGTACCAACGAAAACGCGCTCTCGCTCCTAGTTGTGTCTCGCGTTACTAACATTCATCTATCGCCTTTGGCTCTGATGAATGAAGTAACGAGGCGCAACAAGGGTTTTCTTATGGTACATGTCATACCGGGTTCTCGCTTCCTGCCTGTATGTAAAAATCATTAACTATATTTCAGGTGATTTATGTGCTGCTGTTGCGGAAGGCGGTGGGGGTGGTGCGGAAGCTTTTCTTGAACTCCCGGGAGAAGGCGGAGTAATCCGTGAAGCCGCACTGGTAGCAGAGCTCCGTAATGGGAATGTCGGTGGTGGCCAGCAGGCTCTTTGCCAGCAGGAGCCTTTTGCTGTTGATGTACTGATGGATGCTGAAGCCGGTGTCAGCCTTGAACTTGCGCATCATGTAGAACTTGCTGAGATAGGCTGTTTCTGCCAGGGTGTCAATGGACAGGTCATCGGTGAGGTGGCTGTTGATGTAGGCAAGGATTTGCTGGATTTTCCTGTCGCAGGAAACGCTGGAAAGTTCCAGCTCGTTGTCTAGAATGGCCCGGTTCAGGAGTATCATAAATTCCATGAACAGCACTTCGGTGTACAGCTCATTGCCGTAGCCCTGCTGGTGGGCAACTGTTTCCAGCTTGTTCATGTGAAACAGCAGGTCGTGGCTTTTGCCGGGCGGCGCATGCATGACGCTGGAGGCCTCCCTTGCGGCGTGAAAGCATTGGGCAAGGTCGCATTTGCCCTGTCCGCACTTGGCGAGAAAATCCGGCGAGACGTAGATGACAATCCTTTCGTAGCTTTTGCCGGGCACAGTAACGGGGCGGTGGATTTCACCGGCACTGACGAAAAGAATATCCCGTGGTTTCAGGGGATAGGTCCTTCCTTCGATGATGTAGGAGGCTTCGCCCCCCAGGAACAGGATGATTTTGTGGAAATCGTGGTAGTGGAAGGGGATTTCTTGCAGGGCGGCATCCTTGAGGCGGAAGACGCGGAAGCCCTGCAGAAGATACCCTTTTTTATCGTATTCATTCATAATTATTGCTCCTTGGTTTTTGTGAAACTGGTTATCTGCTCTGTTAGTGACTTTAAATATTATAGGACATTTTTTGCAATATTGACAGCACTTTTTATATATTCAATGTAAATATTGCCTGCTATAATGTACACAACATGAGATGTGAAAGCCCTATAAATTAATGATTTAGGGCTTGATGTTATAGGAAGGGGAAATCAAAAATGCTGCAGATGGATATTTTTAATTTTCATAGAGTTGAGTATATCGTTGTGGATACCGGGATGGCGGTTTTTGATCGGGAAGGCATTGCAAAGCTGGCCAGCTATCGTCAGGGGGTAGGGGCAGACAGGGTTCTGCTGGTGGACAAGTCCCTGGGGCAGCTGGTGGCGGCGGCAGACGGCAAGGGCTGCTGGCAGATGGTGTCCGCCTATGACTGCCAGGTGGCAAGGGCGGCGCTGGGCAGCGTAGAGCTGCCGGAGGGCATGTACCGCAGTGAGCTTCGGGTGACGGATTATTTCCTGAGCAGGCTGCTGGCAAAAGAGGGCGGCATGAAGATTGCCGGCTGAGGAAAATTGCATACTGCGATATACAATATGTGATGTGTGATATGTAATATATGATATGTGATGGATGCTTGCTTTTATAAATTTTTGAAACGCTGCAAGGATGGCTGTAAGCCTTTGCCTTGCGGCGTTTTTTGTGTGGCAAAATAGGAATTGTTACAAAACATATAAAAAAAGTATAAAAATTTATATTAAACATATTGACAAAGTATGTGAGTGAGGCTATACTATCAATATCACCTGATTTACATATCAAAATGATAGGTGAATCGGTTTTTGGAGTTGGTTCTCCTCTGAAAGGGTATACAAAGGATATTTTCATAAGAGGTTCCGAAAACTGCACGCAGGATGAAACAGGCAGGAGTGACAGGGCAGCGAAAAACACAGGGCTGCCGGGGCGGCCTGCCAGTGCGTGAAGTAACATGCAAAATGGCTTGCGGGCCGTTTTCGGAGCTTCTTATCTCCTGATGGTGCCGGGGAGGACAGCTGGCAGGAATTATAAAATATTTATTTGGCAGCTGGCAGACGCAATTATCATCATTTATTTTTTGTCAGTGTGCCGGGAAAGGACGGTGCTGAGTATGGCAGCATTAGCAGCAGAGCCCCATGAGCTTCTGGTTCAGAAGAAGGGCTTTTTGAAGAATGAGGATTGGTGGGCCGTATGGCTGGGACTTTTGATTTTCAGCCTGGGCGCAGGGCAGATTGCAGGAGTTGACCTTTTGGGCTGGGTGGCCAAGTTCGGTGTCTGGTCTGATGTGACCAAGGCGGTTGCCCCTAACAGCAAGGCATTTGCCTTTTTGGGGGCAGGGGGCTCCCTGATACTGACCTATGGTTTCCTTTTGGCGTTGACTACCTTGGGGGCATGGTTCATGGGCAATTCCGTGAAGCGGTTTGCGGCAGGCTTCACCGTGCTGTTCTGGGTGACGGTGGCAGCCAATACTTTGGGCAATTACGCTTATCTGGCAGCTACCCCTAACACCCTTGAGAAGTTCGGCATTTCCTGGTCTTTGGGCCTTGGTGAGCTTGGCTTCGTCATTGCTTTGGCAGTGGGGCTGATTATCGGCAACTTTTTCCCGAAGGCAGCAGCTTTCTTGTCCGTGGCGGCAAAGCCTGAGTGGTATATCAAGACAGGCATCGTCATTCTGGGCATGACTATCGGCATCAAGACCGTTGGTGCCATGGGGCTGGCCAGCACCGTTATCTTCCGCGGCATCTGCGCGGTTATTGAGGCTTATCTGATTTATTGGCCGGTGGTGTACATTCTGTCCCGCAAGGTGTTCAAGTTCACTCCTGAGTGGGCGGCGCCGATGGCCTCCGGCATTTCCATCTGCGGCGTGGCAGCAGCCATTGCTACCGGCAGCGCTATCCGCGCCAGGGCGATTGTGCCGACGATTCTTTCTTCTGTAATCATTGTTTTCGTGGCTGTGGAGCTTCTGGTTCTGCCGTGGGTGGCCAGCACCTTCTTTGCCGATGACCCGCTGGTAGCAGGTGCGTGGATGGGCCTGGCTGTCAAGAGCGACGGCGGTGCCATTGCTTCCGGTGCCATTACCGACTCCCTGATCCGTGCCAAGGCACTGACCGAGTATGGCATCAATTATCAGGAGGGCTGGGTGCTGATGGCAACCACCACCGCCAAGGTATTTATTGATGTGTTTATCGGTATCTGGGCCTTTGTGCTGGCAGTTGTGTGGTCTGTATTCCCTGTGCTTTCCGGCCGCAAGAAGGGTGAGAGCTACAAGGTTTCTGTCAGGGAGATCGGTGACCGCTTCCCGAAGTTCATTCTTGGCTTCCTGGCTACCTTCCTGATTTTGTTCACCTGGGGCCTGTCTGATGAGTCCATTGTCAAGGCAGCCACCGCAGGTGCTGGTCAGGCAAATCTGCTCCGTGCTATTTTCTTCGGCCTGTGCTTCTTCTCTATCGGTCTGATTACTGATGTGCGCAAGCTGTGGGCAGAAGGCCTGGGACGCATTGTAGGCGTTTATTCCATCGCCCTCTTTGGCTTTATCCTCTGGGTAGGCCTGGGGATTTCCTATCTGTTCTACCACGGCATCCTGCCGCCGGTAGTGGCAGGGTAATGTATTGAACGGCCGGTATCTGGCTGTTCTGAGAGAAGATAGTGGGCATTTTGGCAAAGGGTATTTAAAAGGAGGAAAATATTATGGCAAATCCGGCAGTTACTTATGAGGATTTTAATGCAGAGGAAAACACAGCTCATGAGGAGCATATTGAGATTATCCGTCAGGAGGCTGAGTGGTTTGACCTGACACCGATTGAAAAGAAGCTGTGCGGTGCTTCACTGGGACTGGGGATTGCGCTCCTGGCAGTATTTCTGGTGGCTTTCCGCCTGTAATATATGAATATATGCAGCATTTTAGGGCAGGGTGAAATATCCCTGCTTTTTGCGTGGAAATTTTCCTGTGCGTTGACAGCTTTTTATAGTTTCTGCTATCATGTAATGGGTGCTTAGCGAAGATTTTCAGTATTTGTCGCTAGGCAATTTAATGTTCCTATGGTAGAATAGGAGTGTGCGCGTTGATATGCTTATCTTTTGATAAGTTATATCCTATTATTTGGTTGCTCTTGCCACGCTGCCGTCAGGCAGGGCTGGCAAGGAATTTTTTGGAGAATTAGCATAAGTTTGTGATTTGCGAAGGGAAAGTGATTACGCAATGAAGGTATCCATTGTCATGGGCAGTGATTCTGACTGGCCAATTTTGAAGCCCGCTTATGAATTGTTGAAGAAGTTTGACATCGAGGCAGAGGTAGTAGTTGCTTCTGCACACCGTACTCCTGCCAAGGTCAGGGAGCTGGTTACGACTGCTCCTGAGCGAGGTATAGGTGCATTTATTGCTGCTGCCGGTGCCGCTGCGCATCTGGGGGGCGTTATTGCCAGTTATACCACTCTGCCTGTTATTGGCGTGCCAATCAATGCCACTCCGTTAAACGGCATGGATGCCCTTCTGAGCACGGTTCAGATGCCGTCCGGCATCCCTGTTGCCACTATGGCTGTCAACGGTGCCAAGAATGCAGCGATTTTTGTTGCCCAGATGTTTGCCCTCTCTGATGAGGAGCTGGCCAAGAAGCTGGCAGATTATCGCGCCAAGATGGTAGAGGAAGTGGAGAAGAAGGCTGCCCGGGTTGAGCAGCAGCTGGGCTGATCAGCTCTATAGGAACAACTATATAAAAAATCAAAAGCTCTATAAACGATTATATTAACAGACTGCTGCCTATATTGAAAAAGTATAAAGTATAAAGTACGAAGTACAAAGTATGGGAGAAGCGGTTCACAATAAGGTTAGGAGAAAAAGAACAACAATGTATAGTGTAGAAGTTGAAGGAAACAAGTGGAAAGAGGAATGCGGCGTCTATGGCGTGTATTCCCGTTCTGCTGAAGCTGATGTTTCCGGTATGACCTATCTGGGGTTGTATGCCCTGCAGCATCGCGGCCAGGAAAGTGCCGGTATTGCCATTACTGATGGTGCATGGATGGATGTAACCCGTGGCATGGGGCTGGTAAATGAGGTTTTCCGCCATCAGGTGCCTCACATGGACAACCAGTACATCGCCATCGGCCATGTGCGTTATTCCACCACGGGCTCCAGCATGCTGGCCAATACCCAGCCTTTGATGGTGAACTATTCCGGCGGCAAAATCAGCCTTGCCCATAACGGCAACCTGACCAACGCCACGGAAATCCGCCGGGAGCTGGAGGAGACAGGTACTATTTTCCAGACTACCATTGACTCCGAGGTTTTTGTCAACCTGATTGCCCGTTCCCGCAAGGCCACCGTTGAGGAGAAAATCAGCGAGAGCCTGAATAAGATTGAGGGTGCATACTGCCTGACTATCATGACTGAGAACAAGCTGATTGGTGCCCGCGACCCGCAGGGCTTCCGTCCGCTGTGCCTTGGTAAAATCGGTGATGATACCTGGATTTTGTCCTCCGAGAGCTGCGGCCTGGATGTAGTGGGGGCTGAGTTTGTCCGGGATATTGAGCCGGGCGAGATGGTTGTCATTGACGATGACGGTGTAAAGAGTTACAAGTTTGCTGAGCCGAAGCTGAATATGTGCGTGTTTGAGTACATTTACTTTGCCCGTCCGGATTCCGTGCTGGACGGCCTCAGCGTACACGAGGCCCGCTTTGAGATGGGCAGGGTGCTGGCTAGGGAAACCAACTACAAGGCAGACATTGTTATCTCTGTGCCGGACTCCGGCAATACTGCCGCTTCCGGCTATGCTTACGAATCCGGCATCCCTTATGTGGAGGGACTGGTGAAGAACCGCTATATTGGCCGTACCTTTATCCAGCCAACTCAGAAAAAGCGTGATACGGCAGTGAAGCTGAAGCTGAACGCTATTTCCTCTGCCGTAAAGGGCAAGTCCGTGGTGATGATTGATGACTCCATCGTCCGGGGCACCACCAGCGGCAAGATTGTCCGTATGCTGAGAAATGCCGGTGCCAGGGAAATCCACATGTGCATCAGCTCGCCGCCGATTGTTTATCCTTGCTACTACGGCATTGATACATCTGTCCGCAAGGAGCTGATTGCCGCCACCAAGAGCGTGGAGGAGATCTGCGAGTATATCGGGGCTGACTCCCTGCACTTCCTGTCTTTGGATGGGCTGAAGCATTGCATGAGGAAGCTGGGGCCTGACCACATGTGCTATGCCTGCTTCGACGGGGGCTACCCTATCGAGCAGAAGTCCGCATCTCCTGCGGAGCATGACAAGTACGTTTTTGAGCAGCGCAAAAAGTAAGAATGGACTGATGAGAGCAGAATATTTCCGGGGCTGTGCGCCACGGGGGATATTGTGCCGCGTGTGATAAATTGTTTTGGAGGATTGTATGGAAAAGAAACTGACTTATCGAGATGCAGGTGTGGATATTGATGCCGGCAATCTGTCCGTAAAGCTGATTAAGGACAGCGTAAAGGCTACCTATCGCCCGGAGGTGCTGGGTGATCTGGGTGGCTTTGGCGGCCTTTTTGCCATGAGCACCAAGTACAAGGAGCCTGTGCTGGTGTCCGGCACTGATGGCGTAGGCACCAAGCTGCGCTTTGCCTTTATGCTGAACAAGCACGATACCATCGGTCAGGATGCTGTGGCAATGTGCGTAAACGATATTCTGGTGCAGGGCGCGGAGCCGCTGTTCTTCCTGGATTATCTGGCTGTGGGCAAGCTGGAGCCGGAGCAGGTGGCTGATGTGGTCAAGGGCGTGGCAAATGCCTGCAAGGAGTCCGGCTGTGCGCTGATTGGCGGCGAGACTGCCGAGATGGCCGGCTTCTATGCAGAGGGCGAGTACGATATTGCCGGTTTTGCGGTAGGTGCTGTGGAGAAGTCCAAGATTATTACCAGCGAGAAGGTAAAGGCAGGGGATGTGATTCTCGGCCTGCCATCCTCCGGTGTGCATTCCAACGGCTATTCCCTGGTGCGCAAGATTGTCTTTGATGTAAAGGGCTTCAAGGGTGATGAGTACATTGACGAGCTGGGCAAGACCATTGGCGAGGAGCTGCTGACTCCTACCCGTCTCTATCCGAAGTCCTGCCTGCCGCTAATTGAGAAGTTTGATATTCACGGCATGGTGCATGTAACCGGCGGCGGCTACTATGAGAATATTCCTCGCGCCCTGCCTGAGGATATGGGTGCCGAGATTGATGCTACGGCATGGCCGGTACCGCCTATCTTCAAGCTTTTGAAGGAATGGGGCAACGTGGACTGGCACGAGATGTACCGTACCTTCAACATGGGCATCGGCATGATTATCATCGCTGCCGCTGATGAGGCTGAGAAGATTAAGGCTGATTTGGAGTCCCGTGGCGAGGCTGTTTATGAAATCGGCAAGGTTACCCAGGGAAGTCATGAAGTAATTGTTAAGGGCGGCGTATTTGATGAGTAAGCATATTTTAGGTATTCTTTGCTCCGGGCGCGGTTCCAACATGCAGTCCATTATGGCGGCTATTGAGTCCGGGCAGATTAAGGCGGAAATCGGCATCGTCCTCACTGACAAGCCGGAGGCTCGCGCTTTGCAGGTGGCCAGCGAGGCAGGTATCAAAAGCGTCTGCGTAAATCGCAAGGCCTGTGCCACTCAGCAGGAGTTCGAGGAAAAGCTGGTGGCGGAGCTGCAGGCTGCCAATGTTACATTGGTGGTGCTGGCAGGCTTTATGCGCATCCTGAGCCCGTATTTTGTGGATGCCTACAGGCATCAGATTTTGAATATTCATCCGTCCCTGCTGCCGTCCTTCGGGGGCGCTCATGCCCATCGTGATGTGCTGGCCTACGGCACCAAGGTGTCAGGCTGCACTATCCACTTTGTGGATGAGGGCATGGATCACGGCCCGATTATTTTGCAGGACACTGTGCCTGTGCTGGACGGGGATACGGAGGAAACTCTGGCGGCCCGTGTGCTGGAGAAGGAGCATATTCTTTATCCGAGAGCTATTGAGCTGTTCGTCGATGGCAGGCTGGAGCTTCTGGATGACCGCCATGTTCGTATAAAAGAATAATTTTTCATATATAAAGTGCAAAAGGAGATAACTACTATGAAAATCAAGCGTGCATTAATCAGTGTATCCGACAAGACAGGTGTAGTAGAGCTGGCGCAGAAGCTGCATGCAGCAGGTGTGGAAATCGTTTCCACCGGCGGCACCATGAAGGCTCTGAAGGAAGCAGGCATTCCTGTTACCTATGTCAGCGATGTTACCGGCTTCCCTGAGATTATGGATGGCCGCGTAAAGACCCTGAATCCTTATATTCACGGCGGCATCCTGGCTGTTCGTGATAACCCTGCCCATGTGAAGGCTATGCAGGAGCATAAGATTACCGGCATTGATATGGTAGTAGTAAATCTCTATCCGTTTAGGGAAACCATCGCCAAGCCTGATGTTACTCTGGCTGAAGCCATTGAGAACATCGATATCGGCGGCCCTGCCATGATTCGTGCCGCAGCCAAGAACTTCAAGTTTGTTACTGTTGTCACCAATCCGGCCCGCTATGACGAGGTTGCGGCTTGTGTGGCAAAGGACGGCTGCGTAGGCGGCATGCTCCGCATGCAGCTGGCACAGGAGGCTTTCCAGCATACTGCCGAGTATGATAATTGCATTCAGAACTATCTGATGGAGCAGGTGAACAAGTAATGAATATTTTAGTAATAGGTAGCGGTGCCCGTGAGCATACCCTGGTATGGAAGCTGGCACAGAGCAAGAAGGCAGACAAGATTTATGCCGTACCGGGCAATCCGGGGATGGCGGAGCTGGCTGAGTGCATTGAGGGCGTGTCCATTACGGATAATGCCGCCCTGGTCAAGCTGGCGCAGGAAAAGAATGTGGAGCTGGCCGTGGTAGGGCCTGAGGTGCCTCTGACCAACGGTGCCGTGGATGCCTTCAATGCGGCAGGTATCAAGGCCTTTGGCCCGGTGCAGGCAGCAGCCGAGATTGAAGGCTCCAAGTCCTTCTCAAAAAATCTCATGAAGAAGTACAATATCCCTACTGCCAAGTATGAGGTATTTACCGAGGCAGAGGCAGCCAAGGCATATATCAGGGCAGAGGGTGCGCCTATCGTCATCAAGGCTGACGGCCTGGCAGCAGGCAAGGGTGTTATTGTGGCAATGACTCTTGATGAGGCTCTTGGCGCCATTGATGAAATCATGGGTGACAAGGCATTTGGCAGCGCAGGAAGCCGGGTGGTTGTTGAGGAATTCATGGCTGGCGAGGAGGTTTCCGTGCTGTGCTTTACCGACGGCAAGACTATCCTGCCGATGGTTCCATCCCAGGACCACAAGCGTGTCTTTGATAACGACCAGGGACCTAATACCGGCGGCATGGGTGCTTATGCACCTGCTCCTGTGGGCACGCCTGAGCTTCTGGCCCAGGTGCAGAAGGAAATCCTTGAGCCAACCATCAAGGCTATGGAAGCAGAGGGACGCCTGTACAAGGGCTGCCTCTATGCCGGGCTGATGGTGACTGAGCAGGGACCAAAGGTGGTTGAGTTCAATGCCCGCTTCGGCGACCCGGAGACTCAGGTGGTATTGCCGCTTCTGGAGAGCGATTTGGTTGAGGTTATGCTGGCATGTATTGATGGCAGGCTGGCTGAGACCGAGGTAAAGTGGAGCAAGGGGGCTGCTGTGTGCATCGTTATGGCAGCCGGTGGCTATCCTAAGTCCTACAACAAGGGTGACGAGATTACCGGCCTTGCCGATGTGGCAGCTGATGGCAGCATGGTATTCCATGCCGGAACCTCCGCCAAGGATGGGAAGATTTACACCAACGGCGGCCGTGTGCTGGGTGTTGTTTCCAAGGCAGACGGCATCAAGGAAGCTGTTGACAAGGCTTATGCCGGTGTAGCAAAGATTTCCTTCAAGGATGCCCACTTCCGCCATGATATTGCTCACTGGGCATTGGAAAGACTGGCGAAGTAAACGGTAAACAGTAAAAGAGCAAAAAGCAATTAGAAAAGTAAATTAGATTTGTGATAAAGCACCTATGAAAGTTATGCTATTGGCTTTCATAGGTGCTTTTTTATGCAGGCCGGATTTGCTTTCTGCCAATGCAAAAAAGATAAAATAATAGAAAATATATTGCAAATTACATTTGATTGCTATACAATTAAGCGTGGGAGGGGGTGCCTTTGATGCGAGGACGAAGAAGCGGCATCTGGGTATTGCTGTGTATTTTCTTTATGATAGGCGTGGGGGTAGCCTGGCATATTTATGATATATTTTCTCCAGGGCGGGTGTTGACTATATATTGCTGGGACAGCACCTTTAAGGATATTTTGACAAGGTATTATCC
>OBLI01000498.1_pt1 | contig 41665 bp, 45 predicted proteins | sample 1519701 | NCBI WGS metagenome assembly OBLI01 (sample SAMEA3663005, study PRJEB22513) | pig gut metagenome | biome: pig gut; feature: pig-associated habitat; material: faeces | place: France | collected 2012
CGTGCAGAACCTTGTCGGATACGCGCCCCGCTTCGCTTGTCGGGTAGTTCTTCCAAACTGCGTAAGCGAATACGACCACCGTGACGGCGAGTGTTGCCCAAATGTATGCTTCACTTTCCGAGAACGGCAACGGGTTGTGCCCGCTTGCTGTCAAAACCGTGTTCAACAGCGTGAAGAGATACAGGATTGTGCGAATGATTTGACCGTAGTTTTTCATTGTAAATTCCTCCGTTTTTATAATTTTTCAAGAAGTTCTTGATATTTGTGCTTCACAGCGCCGTTGCCTCCTGCGGCGATGTACTTATCCCCTGCGGCAATGCGCTCTTCAAGCGGCATTTCTTCCGACATTATCGTCAAGCGAAGAATGTTCAAGTAATTCTCGCGGTCGTGCTCTTCTTTCGTTTCCTGTTTGCGAAAGAATTTATAAATTGATGCGAGAAGCGCTACAATCACGATTAACGCCGTAATAATGTCTGCCGCCAAAAGAATTTTATCTGCTATGCTCATACGGCATCACCCTCCGTTTCGTTCAATACCGCTTTTGCCGCTTCGCGCACTTGTGCAAGGCTTGTAGCGGTAGAAAGCCCCTCTGCAAGCACTGTCGCGGTGTCAGCCTGTTCAGTTTTTTCAATCGGCAGTTCGCTTTCGATATCCTCGATTTGCTCATAAGAGCCGGTGTTTGCATTCAACTTCATCATAGTTATTCCCTCCCTGTTACTTCAATTTCAAAACCGTTTCGGAAAATATATCCGCTTGAGATTTTAATATCGAATTCTTTTATTTTGGTTTGTTCGAAATGCGCTAAGTCTTTCCTAGCACAAATGCCTGCTATAGGCGTAGTTGTTTTCGAACCTTTATATGCCAGGCATTCTGCATCGTCCGTAGCCTGATATGAACATGTACCATTTACATTCATCATTTTTTGACCTACATTGAATTTTGCATTCAATGAAATTAGAACGTTTTTTGATTTTACAGAATGGGAGGAGAATAAAAATCCTGCGACGCCGTCATAAATTACAGTTTCAACGCTTCCTGAATATTTGAACAAATTATCCGTAAACCCTTTTATCGAACTCACATACAAATACCCGCTTGCGTTAGCCAACCCGCTTGCTTTTATATCCATTTCAGATGCATTCATTCCATAGAACGAAATTTTTTCTACACCTGCAGACCGCATTTGCCAACCAGTTCCGACAGAAATGAAATCGACAGGACTGTTTTCTTTCAAAATTCCGCTGTTGCCCGTGTTCAAGTCCGAAAGCGTGAAAGTTTGCTCAATAACGCTTGATGTATCGTCTTTCAGCGCCATAAGTTGGAAAGTGCCAGCCGCGCTGTCAAGAATATGGACATAGTAATAAGTTTCATTCCACGGTTTAAATTCCGTGTGTAAATCACCATCAACAGTCGGTTGATTGGTGAACGCAGGGCAGTTAACGATAGTGTGTATTCTCTTAAACTGTTTGACCTTTTGATAGATAAGTGAAACGGTGACGCCGTCCGTATCAGTGGTTAATGACATCGTAGGTGAAATGGATTTAACCGCTTCAACCGTGCCGTCTGCGTTAGGCGTGAAATATTCAAGCGGTATTCCGCATTCAAATACTGTCGGTCTATTTCCAATTTCAACTTGCGGATAAATTGTCGCATCATATGTATTGTCTTTTTCCGCAACAATGGAAAGAGTAGTATTGCCGTATGAGTAGTACAGATTACCGCCCGAAATCGCCACAAAATTATCTGTGGCGTATTCGTTCTGTGCGTTGTTTAGATTTCTTTTAGAATAGCGAATTGAATTTGTCAAATTAAAATAGGTAGTCACCGTAGCAGTACCTTGCAGACGCACGCCGCCGTCTTCCTGCACAGTTACTGTTACGCCATTTTTTGTAACTGCACTCCCTGCACCGCCCAAACTCGGATACGGGAACGGAATAAGGTTTTTTCCTGTTCGCCGCACTTTGACGGACGAATAATCGGTAATGCCGCCTCCGGAAAGCGTTACTGCAACATCGTGCGGAGCAGCATAAACATCGTCAACGCGCACGGCCGTTCCGCTCACTGCTACAGGCGAGACATTTAACAATCCTTTTACGGCGAATACCTCATTGGCTACTGCCTTGTTTTCAACGGGGTTTTCGGATGTGTCGGATAGCTTATCGTCTACCACCGTTTGCTGCATTTTAACGCCTTCACCTACCGCTTCGCCGTTTGCAGTTAATTGCAAAAGGTTGTCGGTTAAAGAGATGTCATTCGGAATAGAATACAATCCACTTGCATGAGTATTCGTTTCCGGCTTTTTCAACGATTCCATAACCACGGAATAAACTTCATCAGAAACGGATGTGTTTACTCCGACAGGCACAGTATAGGGTTTTCCGTTTACGGTAACGGTTACAAATCTGCCGTAACCGCTGTTTTCTGGAATAAATAAATTCTTCATAAAACCTCTCCTTTATTCAGTCTACATTTATCATAAAAAAGAAAGAGGCTTAAAAGTAAGCCCCTTTCTCTTTTTAATTCAGCCAATCTCGAATATCCTCTGTATCATACAGCGGTTTTCCGTCTACCGTTATTTCGGTCAGGCTCTGTTCAATTTGTTTTCTCTCGGTTGCGGTTCCGTTAATATAGCGCGTTTTGTATTCTTTTGTAAGCGCGCTCTTTACAGAGGAACGGGCAGATTTTGCGGCTTCGTCATTCGACTTTCCTTCCGACACATATTTTTCCTTCTTCGAATCGTAAATATCGGAAACGATTGTCTGTGCCTCGCGTGTATCTCCAGCGTCCAAATTCGCAACGGCATCGCTTACGGCGTATACGCTTACTCTGTATTCGGGTTCGGAATCATCTTCTTCCTGTTCGCTCGAAATTCCGCTCTCCTTTTTGATTTCTGTTTCTGCGCTATTCACAGCGCCTACAATCGTGTTCTGTGCAAATCCGCGTTTTTTAAATTCCTCAACGATTTCAGCGTATTTTTCGCTGTCTCCGTTCAACCGCGCCTGTGCCGCTTCGGTTATACGAGTATCTTTTTTCAGAACACTACGCAGACCGCTTTGAATATCCTTATCGCTTTTCCCGCTTGCGTTGAGATTATTCCACAGCGTTTGCCGAAGTTTACTGTCACCATTCATAATCGCGTCGTACAACTGTTCGTACTCGTTTTCAGTTGCAAGTCCGACGCGCTCTTTGATTTTTCCGTAAAGTCCATTTGAATGTTCCTCTAAAAAACCGTTCCAAACGCCTCCGAGTGTTGTTTCTCTTCCGTTTTGCAAAGTGTTTTTAACATTGCCGATAATTGAAAAATCACGCATTACATTGCGAATCGGAATGCCGAAGAAATTACCGACGGAACCGGCAAGCACAGAAATTTTTTCTTCGAATGACTTTTTATCGTCAAGCATTGTTTTGAAAGCATCAACCAAATCTTTAAAGATACTCATATCCGCGCGTTCTACCGAATAGCCTTGCACGAGATTCCAAAAATCTCTCACGAACGGTATTGAATTGAGCGGATTCAGATTTTGCGTTAAGTTATCCATAAAACTGATTAGATACTTTTCAAGGAATGTTTCATCCTCGTCATCATCTCTGCCGGCATACACGAGAGAAACAAGCGCGGCATTTAATATGTACGACGATACAAGTGCCGCCATGGCACGCGCGGCATACTTTCTGTTGCCTGTCCGTCCTTGCGAAAACGCGTCCATAACCATATTCAAAGATGTAGTCGGCTCTGACATAAATGCCGTCGCCATTTTATATAAAGAGCCTTTATTTCGCATATTTCCGCTACGAGAGAAAACACTGTCATACACCTGCGTATAACGAATAACTTCGTCGAACCGTTCTCCTGTTTTTTTGAGAAGTTCCACGCCTTGCAAACCGTATTTCGCCTGTGTTTCCGCTTTGACGGCAAGCCAAATTTGTGACCAAGTCCACTCGTCCATTTTTCCAGGTAGCCAACCCATTAAGTCGTCGCGGTACTTTGTATCAGTCAATACGCCTTTTCCTTTTTCTTTCAAAGCGTCAACTGCATCGGACAAGGTACCGTTCCGCGCAGTTTGAAACACACCGTCATATTCCTTTGCAACCAACTGTTGTGCGGTGGATTGTGCCATACCCGTGTCAAAATAGCCGCGCTCTTTTAGGGCTGCAACAGCAGAATATTGCTTTGCTTCCTCATAAGTCCCTTTTTGCGGAATTTGCACAAAATATTTCGGGTCAACCATAGCAAATGCGCGTGCGATAGCGGACGGCTGCTGAATTGCCACAGAAAGGCTCATAAATACAGCGCTTCTTTTGAACTTTGCAATCATAGTGTCTGTTCCGTCTGTCTGTACGGTTGCGCCGCCGTTTACATCTATCAATAAGGTGTGAATATATTTGTTCGCTTCCGAACCGAATGCGTTTTCAATTGAACTTTTCACGCTGTCTCGCGGGGATAAATCCGTTTCGTCCGTTCTCACCTTATAGTTCCAAACACGGTTAAAATCTTCCAACCGCAATGCGAACGCATGATAGGTTGCCATATCCGTGCAATGCCGCGCCCAAACATCTGTAAACCCGCTGATAACAATCGGGTTATCCGCATTTTGTATGGTTTTGTGTGTAAACGATGCGTGTTTGATGCGCGTATCGTCCTGCGCCGTGGTTTGCTTTGTATACAAATAGTTTTTGTTGGAAACTATTGGGAAATACAACGGCTCGTTAAATTTCTTGTACCCGTACAGCGAAAGAGAAATGTCATTACCGAGGCTTGCGACATCCTTTGAAAGATACTGAACCATTTTATCGGCGTATGCACGCTGTTCCTCTGTCAGTGCACCGATAATATTTGCCAAATCCTTTTCCGTCAAAGGAATGGAACGGCTTTCTTTCACCGTGTATTTTACGGAAACGCCGATTTTTGTTTTTTCTTTGAATTTGCGCGTATTTTCCTTAAAACAGATACCACCGTTCAGCAAATGCGCCCGACCCTGTTCGCGGTTGTAGGTTGCATAAATTGCCAACATTTGGTCAGTGGTCAGCGTAAATTCCGCACCGCTTTCCGTCACAAAAGATTTTTCGTCCTTCGCCCAGGTGAAATAATCGTTTTCTTTTGCCGTTTTCACGAAAAATGCGCGCTGTTTCTCAAAGGAACGCTGTGCGTCATCCTCACCGCGTTGTAATTCCTCGTACAGTTCCTGCATCACGCCGCCGATTTTCTTAAAGAAGTAAATTGGTTTCAAATTTTGCGTAACCAGCAAAGTTTTTAACGATTCCAAACCCTTAATATCCAAAGCGGATAGGACTTTTTTAACGCCTTTTGCATTCAGTTCCCGAATTGCCGCGTTGCCCATTTGGTCTATGGTGGCTTTTCGATGTGCGAAAAACAGTTTGTTTTCGTTTTTCACAATGTGTTTCAAATGCTGAACAACCGTATCCACAACGCGAAGTTCCGATACGCTTAATTCGGAAAGTCGCTTTTTCCCGCCGTTATCGTCAAACGCCTCTTGCAATTCGGTTAGCATATCCGCAACATCCGCATCATACGAACCGAGCAAATCACTTTCTACGCCGTCTTGAACATTTGCAATCGACTTATATGCGTTTGCAAGATTTTCAATTCTTGCTTTCGTGAAAACGCTCGTATCGGATGTCATCACTTTACAAAATTCCAAAACCGCGCCCTGCAAACCCTGCGGAATATGCTTTTGGTCTGTCGGATTTACAAGCAGACTGTTGAGTTCCTTTGTGTTTTGGATGATTCGACGGCGCAAATTTACTTTGCTGTCCTGTTCTATCCGTTTGCGTCTGTCTCTTTCGCGTCGGTATGCATTGACTTGCTGTACCTCTTTGACCTTATCCCACTTTGCCTGTTTTTCAGCACGGATTCGGTCTTTATAGGTTTTCCGAACTTCCGCCAAATCCGCCTTGTATTTCGCCTTGCTTTCCGTCCGCATTTGCGAAATTCGGCGGTCAAAGCCGTTGCGAAGTTTTGTCAGTTCCATCTTTCTGCGCATATCCGCCTTGTCGGCAAATGTATGTTTTTCCTGTATATCGAAATATGCGTCGTACATTTGCATTGCAAGGTCGTATGCCGCTTCTTCTGCGTCATAGGCATACGGATTTTCATACACTGGACGAACAGCCTCCAACGCCTCGGAAATCAGCAGAGCCTGCTCCGACTCGTGCGAATCTTGCGGGAAAAACTCCGGCCATTGCGCGCTGATTTCTCCCCAAAGTGAATCAAGCGATATTCCTCTGTCTGCAATACGCATTCTGCCGAAATTGGATTTTCGGAATGCATCGTAATCCGGAATTTCCTGTTTTGCCGTTTCGGAAAGCGAAAACGGCGTAGTGCGGAAATAATCACGCATATCCTTGTAGGTTTCATACGCTTCCGTATTTTTGACAGAGGATTCTTCAAGCACTGCCATAGCAATATCCGACATCGCCCGCACGGTATCGTCAAAAGATACGGGATTTTCCGCATTGCCGTTTGCAACGGCTTCAAAAACGGCTGTCAGGTTTTCCGTCAGCGTTTTCAGGTCATAACTGCTGTGCGTCTGTCGCAAAATGCGCTTGGAAAGCGTTTCCATTTGCGCCGCGTTCAGTTTGTGCCCAGCAGTCAGTTTGAATTCCTGTTTGAGTAAGTCAACGGTTTTGCGCAGTTGACGGTTTTCCTCTAAAAGGTCCTTTTGCGTGCGAACGGTGTTTTTTAGGGATTTTCGGATATTCTCTTTTCCTGCTGATGTTCCTTGATTACGCCCCCGCAGATATTCATCGTCTCCTGCGGCGTCAGTTGAAATTCCCTCGATTCGAGTCTGTCCACGATTTCCAACATCATATCTTCCGTTTCCAACAGACTGCAAATCCCAAATATCTGCTCTTTGTCCACGCCTAATGCCTTGAGTATTCCCATAAATCTCGTCAGTTGCTCTTCCGTATGTTTGTTCATACTCTTCCCTCATTTCCTGATATGTACCGCGTGCAAGTTCTATTGCACCGCCGTAAGATGCTTCCATCAGCGTGAAAACGCCTTTTTTACCTGTTGAAAATACCTTACAGTCACCGATGTTTGTCCCCGCGCTGTTGTTCCAACGCATAACCAATGTTTCGTATTCGTTATAGCGACTTCTCTTTTTGGAGAACCGCACACCATCTACGGAGTTTACAGCGGCATGTCGAGAGTCCTCGTCTCCGTTAGTATATTTTACCACGGCAACGCCCAAATCCGCAAGGCTTGCCTGTAAATCTTCCGTACCGTTTTCCGGCAAAACGACCGCAGCAACCTCGTCGAATAAAACGGCTCTTTGCGGCTTTGCCTCAAAATACTCCGTAGGCATATTCGAAATATCGCGAACAAGTTCAATAATATCTTTCACTGTGCTTTCCGTCACATTTTCCAAATGCGGAAATTCTTTCAAATACCGAAGCATTCCGGAACGCGTTTTACATGTACGAACTGCGTCAACAATAATTTCACAAGCATTGGAATTAGATATAAATTCGTTTTGATTACTTTTATCTCGAATACTTTCCGCAATCTCATTAAATCTTGCGCCAAACGATTCTTTGATTTTACTGTACTCTTCCGGCGGAACAGTAAGTAAACGAGATTCATCAGAACGAATATCATCAATACTTTTATATTCTTTTGTGGAAACTCCGAAAATACCGAGTCCGGATAAAAGGGAGCCTCCTTTTTGCGTATCTTCAAGCATAGCGCGAACAACATTTTCCAATGTAATTTCATAATGCAAAGATTCAAAGGAACGCTGGTCACCGTTTTCCGTATATTTATCTTTATCGTTCCGAATGCCTTGTTTTTCCTCTGCACCTTTGAATAAATCGGCAACCCAATGTTTGAAATTTGTTTTTTCAGCCGATTTTCGTATTGCATTTTTTGTAGCTTCTGTATCCGTTTCTTCCGTATATGTCGTCTTACCGTTTTTTAAATACGATAAAGCGCTCCTAACCTTTAATAAAAGGCTTGTTCTGTTTTCACTTCCTATCACATTTTCAATTTGCGCATCTGAAAAATCAAATTGTTCTCGCAGATATTCAGCATATACTTTTTTAATTTTTTCTCCATACTGTGAAAAATACTGCTTTTTATGCTCGAAAATAGAAATAGATTTATCCGTATGTATAACAGACAAAATAGCATCTTTACCAAGCGTTTGTATCAAACGGTCATACAAAGCGGCATCATCGTCTGACACTGTGTGTGCAACCCTTTTTACAATAGGCTGTATCTTGTCCTTACCGATAGAAAGCAAATACAACTGCATCAAATCCGTGTTGTTTTGCAAACTTTCTACTGCGGCCCGTTCTCCGCCGACTCTGTTGAGTTCATCCTCAAAATAATTGCCGTATGCATAAAGTGGTCGTGCCTCATCATATCCAAACCGTTTTGCTAAATCGTAATATACATTTCGAACACGGTTTTCAACATCAGAATTTGCTTTGATTTCGATTGTTGGGAAATTCGGTGTCCACGCGTCACCGCCATATACCTTGTTTGCGCTGTTTTTCTGCGGGTCAATTGTATCCTTGTAGAACAAAACACTGATAGGGCCGTATTCTGTGTGCTTTTGCTTTGCCTTCATTATGGCAATGCTCGGCATCGGAAAGCCACCGAGCGAAACTGTTTTGCGCAGTTCATCCTCGGTCATATTATGCACGGCAATCAGTTTTTCAGTTTCCTCAACGGCAGATTTCAAAGAGAAACGGACATCCTCATTTTCCGTGGGAGAGAGATTATCCGTTCTCTTGACCTGATTTGGATAAAACGCAACAAATTCACTTTTCGGAATAATCCCGTCATAATCCGTTCCGTTCACAGAATTAAACAAAGAAACGGTTTCTACAAAATCTCCGACAGCGGTAGCGCTTATATCGTACAGAACAGAAAAGTCATCTTTGCCAAAGACCATATCTAAAACAGTTTCAGCCGTTGCACCTTCACCGTAATTATATAGGTCATACTCTTCGCCATCGTTTTCAATCGCCTGTAAAAGACGAAGCACTTGGTCTTTTGTAATATCCCTTGTTCCTGTTTTAAGCGGATTTTTTATGTTCAAATAATATTTTGCGGCATTACCGTATTGTTGCGCATGCGAATCGCTGTCCGTAAAATAAAATCCGCGTACATACAAATTTGAATATTTCGACTTTTTCTTATCGAATACAGTAAATTCTGCATCTGTCCCGTGATATACAACAAGCAAATTGCCTTCATCATCCCGAACAGCAGAATCTTTAAAGAATTTCTGCTGTGCCTCTGAAAGTGTATTTCCTTGTGAATCTTTCACCGATTTACGAACTTCTCCGTCCTGTGCATCTTCCGAAGAATTTTGCGTATAATTATTCTTGACAATAGGATTACTTTGTGATAATCTATTGTCGGTGGGGATTGCGTCCGACTTAACGGACCGCCCCACCATTTTTATTGGGTAAATATCATATAAGATTTTATCACCATTTGCAGTAGTTGTGACATTTAATGTTGCTCTCCAAATGGTGTTTTCTTTATCTTGGATATATGTATACCAATATTCCCAATCATTTTTTCCATAATTATCTAAAAAACCATGTGTATATTTCGAAGGACTTGAATCAAGGTAATGTGATGAAATAATGACTTCATCAGCAAGAGAAATTGATTCTTGCTTGACTTTGTTTCGAATATTTTTACTGTATAAGTCTTTGTTAGCCAGAACTCTTTTTCCTTTTTTATTTTTAAACTTTGTATTTTTTTCAGCAATACGAATAATAATCTCATTACCATTATCTTGAAATGCGGAAAACTGTTTTCCACCAAGTTCTTTTACATACTCCTTTACCATTTCAATTCTTTCTTCATCAGAAAGGTTGTCAAGTAATGTGGAATCAAGATAAACACCATTGCCATATGATTTTCCGTTTTCTCCAACAATTTCTCGAATCGAATATCTCACTTTTTTGCTGTCAGCGTGTCCGTTTTCTGCTTTTATATTTTTCTCTTCCCCAAATTTCGCCGTTTCGTTAAGTGCAGAAAGAAACTTGTCGCGGATTTCGGAAAGCGTTTTTTCGTCCTCTGACAGGGCGTATGCTTCTCTTGACCAATTCCGCGCGGTGTTTTCAATCCAAGAAAGCACATCCTCCAAAAAGTCCTTGATTTTTTCCGCAAGCGTTCTATGTTCTTGAACAAGCGTTTCCACGGTTTTCGAGTCGAAAACCGAAAACATACTGTCGGCAACAATTTCCTCTTCCAAATACCGAATACTCTTATCTGCGCCGTATAGTTTACGGCGCTTTTTCAATTCTGCTTTGTAATCGTACTTCTCGCTCTTTTTAAGTTTATCAATCACAAAATCGTGCAGTTCGTCTGCGCTTTCGGGGCTTACGGTTTTCAAATGGTGAAACAATTCGTGCCCGAGCGCGGAAAGGTACAGCCCGCCGTGTGCGTCAAGACCTATGTATACCACATTTTCCGCTTCGTTATAAAATCCATTTGACTGTCCGCCGTCAATCGTGTCGCAAACCACAACCGCCACGCCGTATTTTTTACCGATTTCATCAATAACGCGTACCGTTGCATCCTCTCGCGCAGTCAGTTTTTGGGTATAGTTTTTCAAGACGCCGCCCGTCTTACGAACTGCATCCAAATCTGCTTTTGTATAGTTTTTCACCATCACAGGCGTTTTCCCTGCGGCATCATAAATTGCTTTTGTTAATTGCTCACCGAGCACGCCGACCGTCTGCCGATTTACAGCCAAAAGAGAATGTAAACTCTGCCCTGTGCTCGCGGCGCGGACTACCCTTTTCACCGCCGCCGTATACATCGGTACACTCTGCCCGGAATATCCGACAAGTGCCACATTCGCCGCGTTGATGTTATCTAAATCCGCAAGGTCAGAAAACATCTGTGCAACGCCGTCATTTTCAAATTCAACCGCCGTACCACGCACAACCTCGCCGCTGCTTGTGCGGTACCATACGCCGTCTTCGCTCGAAGAAACAATACTTGTGATTTTGTCGGATTTCACGCCTGTATCGCCGTCTATTTTTGCCTTTGCCTGTTGCACATCGGCAGTGGAAACCGTATTCGCAGACGGTTTGGCATACAGTTTTGCTTTCAAAAACAGATTTTCCTCTTCGGCTTTTGCCAAAACAGCCTGTGCGGATTTCGTATCCTTTAAAGAGGAAATAACAGACTGCACCGCTTCGCTGTCTTTGAGTAACTCGCGTTGCTCTATGCTCAATTTCTCACCGCGAATGGATTTCAGCACGGCAGGTGCGGCGGAAACAGCCGCGTCTTCATCCATACCGGCGTCAGCAAGCATTTCGGCAACGGCGATTGTCAATGTGCTTTCGCTACTTGCAGAATCGGCAAGGCGCGCCATTTTCCCCGCCTTGCGGCTGCTCAAATTCTCACCGCGTTTTGCCAAATTCTGTAGGGTCTTGTCCGCGTAAAATGCACTTTCGCCGTTTGCATTTTCCGACAAAATATTTTGCGCTAAATCGCCGACTTTTCCTTGTTCTCGAAGCGACTGCCCTACCGTTTTATCTTCAATCGCTTGACGAATCGCCGTAGGCGCATGTACAACGGTGCTCATACCGGCACCCGAAAGACCACCGATAAGTCCCGATTCCAAGTCCTCTCCGACCATATCCACAATAATTGCCGACAGCGCTTGATTATGAGAATATCCGTCACGGATATATGCGTTATACGCCTGTTTGATTTCTGCGTTGTTTCCGTTAACAAATGCGTCTGTGACACGGTTCGCCCAGTTGGAAGCGATTTCCTCAGAACCCTCTGCCGCAAAACCTCTTGCAATCCCGCCGAAAAATGTTTTCGGTGATTTTAAAATTGCATCCAAACTCCATTTTTCTGTCGCGCCTTCAATCGCCGCTTGCGTAAATGCCATTCCGAATGCTTTATTATCGGAATAGCCTTTTTCCTTTGCATCGAGGAAACCATGCGAGAACACTTGGCCAAACATCATCGTACTCATAAATCCAGTATTACCGAGTGATGTTACAGCTCGAATAGCATTATCAGCTGCGGAAGATGCCAAATTATATCCGAAATCATACAAATCGACATCGCCGAATATTGGAACATCGACAACAGCATCGTGATTTTCCATATTGCGTGAATCAACAGTTTTCTGAATGTTTGTCGGTGTGTATATAGGAGAATTTTCATCTATACCGAGGTCATACTTATCAAACAATTTAGATTTTAAAGTCTCTGGAAACGTATTAATTTCTGTTGCACTAAGAAGACTTTTACCAACAAAAGATAGAATCGGATGTTCATCCGTATATTCTTGCGCATCAAGAACAGCCTCTTCCTTATCTTCTTTGTTTTTTTGTCTCTGTCGGATTTCAGCCAATTTTTCCCAATCATTAATTCCTTGTTCCTCCAATTTCTTAATTGCCTCATTTTTTGCTTTTATTTTGTAGGAACTATCGCTGTATGTATAACCACCAGGAACATTTACACTCAAATTGCCTTTATTTGCCTCAATGTTCCTGTTTCTATTTTCGGCGAGTTCTGCATTTTCCACATTATTTCCATCGTTAATCGCATCCAAAAGTGCAATCGTTTCCGAATCAAGTTTCGATATTTCATCATCTTCAAATTTTTCTTCGTAAACTTTCCGGTACTTTTCCTCCTGCGCATCCAATTCGTCTAACGCCGAAAGGTTTTGATTGGCTTTATTCTTCGCCTCTTGCAACCCAGCCTGTGATGCGCCTGTAAAACCACCGAGGTATGTACCGAGTTTTGAAAGATTGTTGATAACCCTTCCGCCGTTTTCCTGTTTAAACGCCGCTTTCTGTGCAGAAATTTCCTGCAACTTTGCTTTTGCTTCGTCTGCACGCATTGCGTCAAGCCGAGACTGCTCCTCGGCTTGTAGTCTTTCGTATTCCTCCCTCTTTTGCGCAAGATACCGTTCTCTCCGCCTTGCCTTATTCAATATCATTTCACGCTCGTTTTGTTGGCGTAAAATTGCAGATTCCTGCGAAATCTTATATAATCTTTCTTTTGAGCGTGCACTTGTATCCTTTTCGGAAGACTGATTCTCACCCTTAATTAAATTTTTAATATTCTTTCGATTAACTGTTATGCTCAATGTAATCCCTCACTTATTTATTTTAAAGCACCAACACCCAATGCAGGAAGTCCGCCTATCGTTTGTTTATTTTGCTGCTTGATTGCACCTTGTGCGGAATTTCCTGTCGATTGCTTTCTTTTAAGGTGATAATTTCCGTTTTCAACATATACCTCGACAGCACCGCTTGTAATCAAATTTTCAAGCGTAGAATCGCTGATAGGACCATAGCCTAACGCTAAAACTTCACTATCGGAAAATTCTATATTGTTACCTTTGCCTGTATTTCCTCCTGAGTTTCCGCCAGCATTTCCGCCTCCTCTGGAACTACTTTTTTTTTGCGCCGCAACAGACAACGCATATTCTTTCGCCCACTGTTCATCGGCAATGCGGTCGCGCTCTTTCTGATACGCCATTTCCTGATTCCATTGGTCAAGCGCGGTTTGATAATCGCGTGCATCGGTAAACTGCCCGTAATCGAAATTTCGCTCGTTGTTATAATCATTATTTGCATATTCACGCTCTGCGACAAGTCTGTTGTATGCATCCTGCCATCTGCCATAGTCTCTGTCGTCTAACGAAGCGGTAAGGTTGGCACGGTTGTAAAGGTCGCTTCTGTCAGCGTTATACTTGTCCAATGCAATTTGATACAGTTGCGGCACTACGCTGTTCAGTTGCTGTAAATAGCCCTGATACGCCTGATTTCCCGCTGTTGTAGCATACGAATTCCCATAGCCGCCTGTCAGCGCCGCTGCCTGCCCCATCGTATCCATCATCGCTTGTTTTCCCAACACCTGATATTGGTCTTTGTATTGCTGATACAGCATATCGCCGTTCAAATCATAGGAAAACGGCTTTTGATTGATAATTTGGTCATACAGGCTGTTCAGTTGGTCTGCGTAATTGCTTTCGTACGCGCCGTAATTTGCAACAGCCGAAGCCGCATTGTCTGCGATTGTTTTTTTCTGATTTGTTGCCGCAGACGGCGTGTAAGAATAAGAAGCAAGATTTGTACTTCCGCTACTCTGTGCTGTTGTGCTCGTCGTCTGTGACGATTTTTGACCGCCACGCATAGCATTTAACAGTTGCGTATTTTGCGCAGCAGTTCCGCTGTAATTCGTAATCCCGTACTGCTGTGCTAAAATTTTTCTAGCACTGTACGAACTGTCTTTCCCCTCACTTTTTAAATAATCCACAATAGAATTGCCTGTATAAGCCATTTTATTTCCTCCTTATTATTTCCATCTACCAATAACATGCAAATATATATTTCTGTTCTCGCCACTACCGTTTGAATTGGCTCCAAAATAAATCCACCCACACTTTGTATATGCATTGTCAACAGCATTAACAAGTTCAACAAATCCGTTTACCCAATTTGCGTAATTCCAAGGACAACTTGCTGACACAACAGGTGGATTTCCACTATCGTCTTTATAAAACGGAAATGGAAGTGTAGGCTTTTCGGAAGATGACGGATATGTATAATAAATGCCACCTGTACCATAAAAACTATTGATAACAAAACTTGCAGTGCCCCAACATTCCGCAATCCCGCTTTTCCACTTGCGATAAGTCCACATGCCAGATGTTCCGCTATTTACAACAAAATCTCTTACGGCACCCGATGGAAGATATGAAGTTTCTTCTTGCTCTTTTATGAACCCATTTGTTTTATCGGTAAGAGAGTTCATTTCGTCTGTATTTTTTAAAAACAAATAATTTAATTTTTCGGAAAGTGTTGTTAAGTACCGATAAATCTGCTCAATTTGTTCCTTTTCATTTTTACCTCGTAATTTCGACGGTGCGTCTATTCTTTCGTTCAAACAACATCACTTCCTTGTTCCAATATCTTCGAGACGGAAAGTATCTTGCATTTTCCGATTCCCTCTATCTTGTACCGAATGTGGTCACATCTGTGCGGGATTGCCTGAATCGTAAATGACCTCGTTCCGCTCCCCTGCATATCCAACAATTTTTCCCATTCACCGGAAGAATCGTATTGCACAGAAAAACAAGCCGCACTTCCGACAGGTAATATCAGACGAATGTTAAATCTCGCAATATATTTGTTATCCGGATATGAAAATCCGATATTCCCGCTTTCATGTTTCCACGAGAACGGATTTTCCTTCAAATCATCATCCTGTATTGCACTGACATTTTCGTGAAATAATGTTTTTCCATCATATGTAATGTCTTCTTCACAAAACAAAATACTTTGGAAATCCGGCAAATTCGGTTCTTCCCAAGGAAAATCAGTCAACACACTTTGAAAAGTTCCTCCGTCATACATAAAAGCGCTCTGTAAACTTGCAGAAACGGTACCGTCTTCCGCAACACCTGTGATTGCGTTAAAAAATACAAGATAGACAAAACCGCCTATCGAAAAGAAAACCCTATGATTTCCTCTAAGAACATGTATTTTGTCCGCTTGCGTTTTTAAATTTTTATATTGTTTTTCTTTTGCATAAATCCAAGTATTCCGTTCCCCATCTACGCATCGCAGATTACCGGAAACATCAAAAAACAATAAGTCTGTTCCTACTCTCGCAAACTCAAAAGCAGAAATATTATCTTCACGCGTCCAAATTCCTCTGTTCGTATCATACACAAACAGATGATATGTATCGTTATCATCCTCCATAGAAATATAGTATTTCCCACAACACTCTCCTGAAACTGCATTTTTATACCTATCATTTCCGAGTGCGGCAGAAATTCCGGTCGGTATGCTTCCGTCATATGCGCAAATATCCGAATACGATTTGTAATATAAAATTTCATTCACAATTTGCAGGCTTTTATGGCTTCCCTTCTGTACGCCGCGTTCATTTGTGGTTTGCAATTGGTAATTCGAAGGCATTGTTCCGTACACTCTGTGAATACAGTTTTCTTTAAAGAAAAGCGGGTATCCTTTGTATGTTACCGCTCCTGTAAACGGTCCGTCAGAGCCGAGAGACACTGTATAACTGTCCGTCGAATTGCCCATAAAGCAGAAAAAATTTGTAGGGTCGCCCAATTTAGACGCATAGATTTCATTGATGAATGTTCCGTCATCTGACATTCCGTATTTACACAGCCAAAGTCTGTTTCCCGCCTCGGTTGCAAAGTCGAAATCCGGAATTGTCTTTGAAACCGTAATTGGTGCTTGCGTAGAGTGTGAACTTGTATTTTCTAATCGAGCGACAATCACAATATAATCATCGCCCTTTGCCAAAATTGTATATGTTTTATCATTTAATACCAAAGTACAATAGTCCGTGCATCCGCTGATTTTAACGCTGTCATACAGAGAAAAATTCTTCCCGATTCCTTCATATTGAATTTTTAAGTATTCCGTATGGACAGTAATCCACATATTGCTGCTTTCAGACCATCTTTTTAAAACTCTGTCTGTTGTAGATGTATCCCGCCAATAATTACCGTTTTCAGGGATTTCAGGTGCCTTTGTATCTGCTGTAACAGAAATACTATCACCATCTTGCGTGCAAGATAAATATTTAACCGTTCCTGTTGCATTTGGTTTTTCAAAAACAGTCTCCATTGAGGTCAATTCACGCGTTTTTGTGTTGAACATTTTCTTGTCTGGAAAAATAAGAATGTTTGTTCCCATACTGATAAGCGTTTTTTCGCTGTCCTCTAATTTTATCGGCGTTGGAGGCGATACAAATTCAATCGTACCGTCCTCATTCTCAATCTTTGAATTACAAACAACGCCGAAATTACTGACAAGAGAGGTACCGTCCACATAATAAAGGACATCTTTTGCCAGCATTCCGTTTATCTTGTTTGCTGTTAAAATATTCGAACGCGGCGTTCTCGTAGACAGAACAGGAAAATTATCACAAGTCATATTCTGCATATCGTAACTTTCGCCTTCCGAAATGCGTAAATTATGGTTATATCCCGTGAATTCCTCCACCATCGTCCTTGATGTTTGATTTTCTGAAAGTGTCGGATATTGCATATCAATCAGCCCACCCTTCTACTGTCTTATCGTCCGCGAATACAATTTCAATTCTATTGTCTTTTTTCTCGTCCTTTTCAGCTTTCGCTTTTTCCAATTTGAACCGTTCAATCGCCAATTCCCGTGCCTGCATTTCCGCAAGTGTCGGCAGATTGTGCAGATTTCGGACAACCGCAGTCAAATCTTTCATTGCAGCGGCCATTTCACGGATTGCCTTTGTGTCTATTTTTTTAAAGGTTGTTTCTGTTTTCTTGACAACCGATTCATCGTCATGCACCGAAACACCGTCTACAATATATCGGTAGAATTGGTCTTTGTCCGATAATGCCGCTTGCATAACAGCCGTCATTTCGTCTGCCGCAGCAATCAGAGCCGCCAATTTATTGCTTTTTTCATCCGAAGTCTTCTCAATAACCTTTTCACATAAAGATTTGTTGTACGCTTCTCTTGCCTCCACCCAACCTTCTTTTTGGCTTCTTTTATCCACAGCGCTCTTTGCAACGCCGTATTTTCCAGCCAATTTTCGCAGAGAAGTTTTCGTTGTCACATATTCCGCGCGAATACGCACCCAATCCACGCCGTTTTCCGCTTTTCGTGACATCACATCACCTTAAATTCCGTCACGCCCTGCTTCGGCAGATGCGTTTTGTTCCAATCGTTTCTATATGATAAAAAAACTGTATTATACAGTGAAATTTCGTTGTTATATTTGTTGATTTCCGCGTTTGCAAGATGGATTTGCGCGTTTAAATAGTGAAGATACATTTCATCATACGGCTCTGTTGCCAATAGAACGGTATCCTGCGGCGTGCTTTCCGTGTATCCGTCAAAACTCTGTATCGGCGCATCTTCATGTGTTTGATAGATTTCCTTAAAAATTAAGTTGTCCGCTCGGCTTAACCAACGAAGCATATCCGCTTCTTTATATTGGCTCGGCGTTCTTCTTTTTACAGCCGTTATAATCTCATTGATTGTCATTTGCTGTTCGTCCTTTCGGAAAGGGAGACGCAAAAAAGCGCCTCCCTATATTTTTAAGCCTTGGATAATTCGCTGATAACCTGCATCGTGTGCAGTTCCTGTGCTTCCGAATTGCGAAGCACATCATATACCTCATAAGGCATTGTGACGGGAATACCGCGTGGTACCGCATAAGACTTCCCGTTTACGGCTACGAAAGCCGCTTCGTTTTTCGTGTCCCTGTCCACAGGGAGCATAAATTTAACCGTAGTCGGTCTGTCTTCCTTTTTTACAGACATAGTAAAACCTTCTTTCTAAAAATGCAGGCGAGGACATCCGCAGAAGAACGCCCTCGCCCAATGGTTAGTTCTCGTTGATAATCTGCGAGTATGCGTTTACGCTCTCGATTCTGACGAGATACTGCTCGTTTAAGCGTTTTGCAACCTTTGTTGCCTTCCAACCCGAGGAACTTCTCTGGTTCAAGGCGTCAGCCGTACCGGCAGAACCCAACTGGTGCACAATATGCTGCAAACCGCCGCCTGTAAGTTCTGTCACCGCATAGGCATTCTGCGCAATAACCAAGGTGGAGAATACAGCATTTCCGTCTTTCGCCGCGCCCTGCCCGCAAATCATATTGCCTTTTGTAACGGTTGCGGAAGTTCCAAGCGTCAAGGTTGTGGTGCCACTGCCTTTCGTAAGCGCAGTAACTGTGTTTGCAACACCGTTAACATAAACGGGAATCGGATTTGCGGCCAAGGAAGCGGTTTCATACTCGCCCTCTACCACAACGCTCGTACCGCTGCCGCTGACAACGGTCATTCTGCGTACACCGGGTGCAATCTCACCGGGCAAGAAGACCTTTGCCTCCGAACTTTCTACAAAGCGAACACTGCCTACCTTACCGATTTCGCCGTTGAAAATCTGCTCTGCGTGTGCGTACTTCGATACATCAATCCATTCCTTCTGCGACATCAGGTCATAGGAAGAGTACGGATGTACGATACCGACAAAGCAATCCCCGAATTTGGATGCGTTTTGCGCCTTCAACTGCGCCGCCGCACGGAAAATCGGGTCAAATGCAAGGTGGCAACCTTCTGTTAAATCTGCACGAACGGTTTTCACAATCGGTGTATCACCGGAAATATCCGGACAATACACAACATTGGTGCCACCGTTGATAACTTCACGGGTTACCGTGTCAAGCGTTCTGCCTGCCTGCGAACCGAGAAGTTTCGTGCGCTCGTCCAAGATAGGGTCAATGGTTGTCAGTTCCAGCAAATCCGTGCTTTCAATCCACCCGCCGTATTGGTCAACCGTCGCAAGGATATTTGTCGCTTCCATCGTCTGCTTGGGCGGCGTAACACCTTCCTGCAAGGTTTTCAGATTTTTCGGAAGCGAAAGAAAGCGACGGAATTCAATGGTTTTCCCGCTCCCCTTCGGAATGGGGTATTTTGCGCCAAACTGGTCGTGCACGAGATTCGGTTCTGCTTCCTGCAAAAGCCGCTTCTCATAGTAGGTTTTCATTTCGACGCTCATCCCGTCCGAGCCGGTATGTACGCCGTCATACTCTGCAAACAACTGCAAAAGCATTTCCGCAACGCGTGCGGACTGAATGTTTTTAAGTTTTTTCATAAGATTTCCTCCGTTTTTCTGCGGAGAAGATTAAAGTTTGATTTTTTCTCCGCGTTGTACTCTGCGCGATACCTCGTTGAGGTCCGCGTTTGTCCAAGTCGAAGGGTCAGATTTCACGGTTACAGCAGAATTTTTCGCGGAAGTTCCTTCCAAAGGCCGTTCACGGTTTGCGCGAACGGCAGAAAGCACTCTGTCCTCTGTTTTCTGCGCCGCGACCTGCATCACAGCGGGCATAATCTCATCCTTATGCACCACCTCATACGCCGTGCGAAGGTCAATTGTAGGTGCCTTAATCAGGTTTACAAAGCGTTCATTTTGCAGTTCCGTTTCCAAATCAAAGGCAGGGTAAATGGTTTTCAACTGCTCACTTTCCGCAAGCATGTTTTGAAAAATCCGGTCTGCCTCCTTCTGCTGTTGGATTTGCGACATTTTTTCGGACAACATTGTGTTTTCGCGCTGTAATTTAGACATCTGCCGGTAGGTTTGCGTGTCCATTCCGTGCTTCATCGCTTCCGCTTCGATAAACGATTCATCGTCCTCCAACGCATTGATAATGTCATCCACATTGTCTGTTTCCAAACCGTAGCGATTTTTCAGCATTCCGAGAAGCGGTTGTACGCTGTCCAGGCGTTCTTGCGTCTCCTTTGCATTGCGCAATCTGCCTTGCACAATCGACTGCACATCCGCGTCATAAAGGTCTTTAAAGTCCTTTTTGAACTGCTTGTACTGTGTACTGCGGTCTTTCGTGTCCTCCTTTGTTTCCTGCACAGCGGCGTTCTGTGCTTCCGCCTGCTTGCCGTAAACGACATTTTCAAGCGGATTACGCCCGTCTTGCTTCGCGGCGTCCGAAGCGGGTTCGCCCGTCTGACCTTCTCCTGCGGCGGATGCACCGCCCTCTCCCCCTTCGCCGAAGAGTTGCAGATAAAGCCAGTTTTCCGTGTGTGTCATATACCATGACCCCTTTCAAATTCTCTCGTCTCGGTACAACAGCGTGCACTTTCCGAGGTGTTACCTTCACTATATAGAAAAAGAGGGCTTATTTTAAGCCCCCCTCTCGGTTAATTCTTTACTTTTACAACATCTGGAAACAAGTGCTCCAACAGATAAAATCCCGTCTCTGTGCTTCTGAACAACAACCGAACAGATTCTGCATACTCCTCTTTCGGTGTCGCGCGGATTTCACAATCTCCTGACTTTACCATTATTTTCGGCGTTTTTTGCAATGCTTCGGTTTGTCGGCGCACGTTCTCTGCCAATGTAAGGCACAATATAGATGCAGCCGCACAAACAAGGTCATATCCTTTCGGAGCGGTTTTCGCATGCCCTTTGACAATCAGGGAATAATCCTTTGCAGTAACTTCTATCATACCTACTCCTTATCTCGGCGTTGCAACCTGTGAAGCGGTTTCACGCGCTTTTCGTACAACGGCGTGTTCTTCCGGCACAACCGTTCCAAGCGCATCTTGCTCGTACAGATTGACCGCTTCGCCGTTTGGCGCACTTCCTTGTACCTGCGGCGAGACTGCTCCCATACTCTGTGCGAGCGTGGTTCCGTTCTGTGCATCAATAATCTGCGCCATTTTTGCCATATGCTGTTGCATAGCCTGCATTTGCTGATACATCGTTCCGTTTTGCGACACTTTTTGTATGACACTGTCTTTGCGTGAAAAGTCCATCATATCCAAAAGTGCCAATGCCTGGTCTGCCATTTGCGGATTGAAAATGCCCTGTGTATACAGTTGCAATGCAAGTTCATTCTGCGCCATTTTGCTGTACGGAGACGATTTTTGCGCCGTGACCTCAATATCAAATTCCGGCACACGGTAACCGCCCTCAACACCGAAATCCGAAGTCCCTTCCTGTGCTCGAATGCCACTGTTTTGATATCTAACAAACTCCTCTTCTCCGTACTTTCCGATAATGCGAAACTGCCTCGGCAGTGTGTAAAACTGACGAATGCGCTCCAACACCATTGTAAGCATTTCCTCATACGCTCTGTATGACGCCTGAATCATATCCCGCGACTGCTTGCCGGACTGTTCCTGTAATGCGGCAATCGCAGAAGCGGCTGTCACGCCTGCGGTCGTACCACCGTTTGAAACATCACGGTTGCCGCTTGTTTCTTTCATTTCCTCGATTTTGTTGTTAAGAATAGAAACATAGATGTTTGAAAGCGTATTTAATGATACTTGCCGAATGCTGTCCTCGCCCAAATTGCCTTTCACATGTATAAACGGCTTTGTCCAATCAGAAAACTCCGTTTCATTGACATTTCCGTCCTCACGGATAAAATATCGCGGGTTTGCGCCCATCAAAGCCGACTTTACAATGCCTTGGTTCATCAAGTCAATCTGTTCCTGCGGTGATTTACAGATATCCACATATCCAAATCCAGTCGGCATACCTTCCTCTGGAAACAGCACATCAAATACAAACGGATATTGCCCGTCATCGTACCACCCGTTCGGGTATTTCTCCGGCTCATTTTCCGTTGCAAACAATACTGTATCGTCCACAAATTTGCAAAAATGTAGGATTTGCCTGCCTCTTTCATCGGAAACCTTATAGTACCAATCAACTACAACGGACTTTTCGGAAGTATCCACCGTATCGTCATAAATGTACGAAGCGACATTCACACTGGGGTTTGACAGTCTGTCTTGCAATTCCGGATACTTTTGTTCCAAAATATCATTATCCACAAGATAGGTGTGAAACACATTGCGGGATTCCTGTATGTTCGTAATGCCGGATTGCCAAAACAAATTCAGCATATCCACCTTGGATATATCAATATCCCCAATACCGTTATGCTTTGATGCGTCCCATGTCACTGCATACACGCCTGTGCCGTTTTTGAGTTTATACCACCAAGTGTCCGAATAGGTCTGCTCAAATTTATTTTGTTTGAGCACACACGGCACAATAGCACTCAACCGCTTCGCCTCTTCTTTGTCGCCTTCCTCACGCGGCAGAAAATTTCCTTCCGGATAACTGTCCATAGCGTCTGCGTGTTTGGACAATAGCACATTCAAAAGCCATCCTGATGTCGGCTCAATCGCGCTTTTTTGTTTCGCACCTCGAATTTCATCCCAATGCCGTTCCTTGTACCATTGTTCGTTGTGCACAATTCGTTCGTCTAAATGTGCTTTGGCATTTTTATAAGATTGCAATGTTTGCATTGCCGTGCGGACCTCTTCGCGGTCGATTTTCTGTTTTATCGGGTCTCGATTTTCTGCCTTTTTCTTTTTACGCTCACGGTCAAATATGCCCATATAATATCCTCCTTACAGTTGTTGCATTCTTGCAAAGTTGTATTCGTTTACACCGAGTTCCAACGGGTCGTCCTGCGGCACAAAATCCTCTATCGGCCGCTTCGGTGTTATTGGCCTTGACATGCAAAAGTACCGCGTTTCGTCCGCGATATGGTCTTCCATAGAGGTGTCCAAGTCCTCTGCCCGCTTTTCGGAATAAATCAGCGCGGGGATTGTCCGAATAAAATCCTTGCAGGTGTTAAACACATACATTTGCGGGTAACCGTCTTTGTCAAATGACAATCTATAATGCATCTGCATCCACCCTGCAATGCGTTCATTGTCCCCTGGCGTAAAGTAAATACCGTACCGTGCCGCCGCCTGCGCGACAGATTCCCCGCGGGAAGCGTCCCATATAGACGGGTCTGCCACACCGCCGATTTCACGCCCACGCAAATAAGGATGTGTTTTCTCAATTTCCGCAATTTTTTGAAATTGCTGTGCAGGATTCCATTTCAATCCCTCGTTCGGCTCTCCCGTGCAACCGTAAAATTCGTGAATTCGATAGACAACGCCGTCAAAATCCACCGCCCACCAACCTACGGAAAACGGCTTTGCATACCCAAAGTCATAACTTCGGTATATTTGCCACCCCTTCGGCGGAAGAAACGGTGCAATCACATTTGTCCACTTTCGGTCTTGATAATGCGATTCGTCATCCGTGAATTCCTCGAAAAACTGCCCCTCGTAAATATCCCATCTGCCATCTAACCAGGCTTTGCGCTTTTTCGGCGGAAGTGCCCGAAGCCAGTCCACATATTCCGCGTCCGATTCCATCAGTGCCTTGTTGTCTGTCACAAGCGACTGAATAAATGCATAATCCTCTGCTCTTTCCCCGTCTTTGTATTGTTTATCAATCAAAAGCCTCTTTACCCAAGCGTGGCCGACTCCACCTGGGTTGCAGGTCAGGTATATCCGCTTTGGGAACGAATTGACCCCGCGCACACACGCTGCAATGTCTTTAAATTGCGTTTCTGTGAATTGTGTCGCCTCGTCAATGAAGACTACATCAAATTCATTGCCTTGAAACCGTTCCAAATCCTTTTCATTCTCGCAATAGCGGAAAAACAGCATTGAACCGTTCGGAAAACTCATTTCCTTTCTCGAATCGTTATATTGCACAGCACCGTGCAGTTCTTTTCGAAGTTGCCGAATATGGTTTGCAATCAGTTCAGGATAGGATTTTCGGATAATGACCACCTTTATGCCCGGATACCGAAAGCACAATCCCTTTGCCTTTGTCCGCACAGCCCAGGACTTCCCGCCGCCTCGCGCCCCTCCGAAACCGACAATCTTGTGTTTTTCCTGCAAAAATTGCTTCTGCTTTTCATTCGGCGGTTCTATCACAATGCGCATTCAAACCCTCTCTTTGCCGTTTTGATTCCATAAAACCGTATCTATTTTTAAGCATAAAAAAAAGAGGGCTTAAATGTAAGCCCCCCCGAAAGGAAAACAATCATAAGCCAACACATACCATATTGTTTTGTCCAAGTATTTTGTGGTATACTGTTAACAGAAAGTTGGTGTAAAAATGTTTGAAGAATACATGAATATGATTTGCAAGATTTTACAAATCGAAAAACCGATTGTAAAAGTTGATAAAAGCGTTTTCGCAAATTCAACAGCGATGGCGTATTTGGATTACAAGAATAATACCTTGTTTTTCCCGAAGCCCCTTGTTCCGTCATTTGATACGCTCTTCGCCATCGCGCACGAATTGCGGCACTCGTGGCAGGTAAAGACGAAATACGATTATTATTTTTCCGAGTACAAAACACGCAACGAACTTTCAAACAAAGAGTACAATTTGCAGCCGGCTGAGATTGATGCGAATGCTTTTGCAAAGCTTGTTGTCTTTGCGACATTTGAAGCCGAGCCTTTATTTAAAGGCCTCGACGATGATGTCAAAAATAAAATTCAAAAAAGATATGAAGAGCTGATTTCCGAATACGCTCCATATTTCTCATAGTCACACCAGCCAAATACATCGCTCGGAGGTGCAGAAGTATTGGATGTTTCTATGTTTCATTTCCTTCACCCACCTATTTCTTTTGGTGTGCGTGGCTCTTTATTCCAACTTTTAATTGCTCTAAAAAGAAATAATTTTGTCTTTCCACACCAATGACAATTCCAACATTCGATATACCACCAAAACGGCAATCTTGCAGACAAAATGTGAACTTTTCTCATCGTATTTGTATGATTGCAATTTGGACACGGTTTTATTTCAACCATCACTACGCACCGGCTTTCTCGGTTTGGTTATCTATTCCAAAAATCTTATCAATTACTCCTTGTTCGGCAAGTTTTGGATAAAATTCTTTGACATAATCAACATATTCTTTTGATACCTCGTTCTCTTTGCCAGCAACAATTAAATCAAAATCCGCTTTCCATTTTTCTGGAACTTTGAACTCGTAGGTCGCATAGGTGCAATCATAATCGTCATCGTATGTATTCAAGAAGTTTTCGTCTTTGTATAATTCTTCTTCACCATATCCGCAAAAACGATTACCGCCACCAACTCTTGTGTAAATTGCAATGTTGTTTTCTTCCGTAACAAAGCAATTTCTAAATCTTGGATATTCTTCTGGTTTTCTGCCGAGCATAGGCATAATCAAAACACACGCAGGATTAAATCCCATTAACATATTATATAAACTCATTTTCTTGCCCTCCTTTCTCATATTCTTTTACAAGGTTGTCAATGTCATCGTAAACATCTTTGGCAAGACAAACATCTTTGGCAAGACAATAATCAATGCCATACTCGTTCCAATATTGCCACACTGATTTGCTCATTATTATTTCTTTCAACTTATCCACAAACTCCTTAATTGCATCTACCTCAATGTCGTTAATAAGACGGTCATAATCCTCGATTGACTTTGAGCAAATCATAGAATTAAAGGGCATTACACATTTGAACGGATATTTTTCTTCTTCCGCTTTCAATTTCTCAATCTCTGCTTGTTGTTGAGTGATAAGATTAAGTGCAGATTTTATAAGCGATAAATCAATACCGTCACAATAGCTGCTATCAACATATTCAGTTGAGCGTATTTCATTTTCCAAAGCCTTTATAATCTCATTACCTGTCATTTTGTTTCGCCATCCATTCCTTTGCGAGGTTGTCAATGATTTCAAGTATTTCAAGTTGTCTATGAGAGCTTCCATTGAGAAAAGCAAGTGTTGCGTTTTCTACTGGATATACTGACGGAAAATTTATAATCCTATCGTTCAGCATCTCCGCAAACTCTTTGATTGCTTCGGATTTAATTTCATCTTTAACTTGTTCAGCATATAAATCCTGCGCTTCATTCAGTCCGTCCTGAAAAGCAGTATCGGCATTTATGGTTAGGATTTCGTTATACCTTTCCAACCTATCAATCTCTGCCTGCTTACGCTTGATAAGGTCAAGAGAATATCCTGAAAGATTTGCATAGCAGTTCCCAAAGTTATTGTGACAATTATCGCAATCGTCTTTCTTACAACACTCCAAAGCCTTTATAATCTCGTTATCTGTCATTACACATCACTCCAGTCCAACGCCTGTCCGCAGTTTGGACAATACTTATACCTATCACCTAAAAAAAGCTGACCGTTACGTATGCTCATTTCCAGAAATCTGCAACAATTACAACGAAAATAAATTCTTTCTCCGAAATAAGTTTCTGCTGTCTCCTTTATTGGCTTTTTCGGTATCTGCTTTTCAATGGCAGAAATAGCAAGTTCCATTTCCTCGGCTGTACTCATTGTTAGATATGCATTTTCAGCCAAATCCTGCACGAAATTATCTCTAACTTGTTTATATGTCATTCTGTTTCAGCCTCACTTTCAAGCATTAGTTGACCGCTTGAATAGATTTGGTAAAGCGTTTGACCGCTTCGGTTCGTTAGGTACGGCAAGAACACTTCGTCTATTGGAACATCACATGATTCTATCAGCGCCATTTGCGCCAATACCCAATCGCGTACATTTCTCCAAGCGGTTCGCTCTGCCTGTTCTCGGTCTGGTTTAACCTTTTGTTTGGCGAAAACTCTAAGCGTCCCGTCCACGGCAGCAGGGAGCGTGAAGCCTTGCAGCCCGTATTTTTCACGATATAACGCAAAAGTTACTCCAATCGGTTTTCCGTCAACATAATCCACCATGATTTTTTGTGCACCCGCTTTTGCAAGCGCCCCTTGAATTTCTCCGAGGGAAGTAAAAACATCAACTTTTGTTGTGTAATTTTTTATTGGCATTTTTCTCACTTTCCTTTCGTTTCATGACGCGTTTTAAAATCTCCCGCTTCGTATAATTCGCAACGGCTCATTTCCGGGCGTCTAACTTTTTCGGATTGTACAGCCGTGGCAGTTGTTCGATTGTTCGTCAATATGCCCGTCAATAAGGCTTACACTGCTCATACGCTCAACTCCTCTACATAGCACCACGATTGCGGCGGTCTTTTCATTCCCGACAATTTCAACGGAAAACCATCTTCGGTATTGCTAAATTCAAGTCTTGAACTTTCATTTGAAAACTCGCCCAACTCTTTCGGCTTGGCGTAGATTTTAAGGTCGGAGATGTGCCATCCGTAAAGCGTTTTGCCGTTTCCATACTTGTATAAATCTTTTTGAAATAAACAAGTTCTATTCAAATCATCATCTGATATATCATAATCAGGATAATCATAGTCATCTTGATTTAATTGCAATATTTCATCACACACAAACTCGCCTATAACTTTGCCGTTGAGAAAATTATCTTTATCGTATTTCTCCGACCAATCTGCTGCGAGTTCAAAACTGTCTCCTAATTTAATTTCACCTGTCGGCAATCTATAAAGTTCGTCAGCCGTAGCGTACATACCGCCTCCGATTGAAAAGAAATCTTTTGCTTTCGTGCAATAGATATAGCACTTAAACGGCGTGTCAAACTTTGGCTTTGTCTTGCGTACTTCAACGGTCTTTTTTCCCGATGCAATTAACTCGCACCATTTCGGCTGAATGCTTATTAAAACTGCTTTGCTCATTTTGTACCTCCAATTTATGCACAAGTATTCTTTTCCAACTCTGCCATAGTTGTGTATGCGGTATCGCGGCACCGCTCCGGGTAATTTGCACGGACAAGCGCCGTTGCAAATGCAGGCGGAACAGAATTTCCCACCTTTGCGACCTGTTGTGTTTTTGGATATTTCTTGCCGTTCTGCATTTCCCATTCGATTTTGTAGTCCTTCGGAAACCCTTGCGCGTTGTAGAGTTCGCGCGGTGTCAGCATTCGCATACATATGTCAACTATCATATATTTCTCGCCTTTTACTTCGATGATATTGCTACCTCCATCGTATTTTTGCAAGAACACTTCTACCAAGCGTGATTTGTTTACGCCTGTAACCGTAGCAAGCGGCTCTGTAAGCTTATGACCCGTCGAAGTGCCGAACTGCCGTTCAATAAACGCTGAAACGAGCCGGTTGTGGTCAACCGCCGTAATGGTCGGCAGTGGCGTTTTCAAATCGCTCCCGTCTCCGTTGTAATTCCCGCCATATGCCTTTTCGATAAATGCCGAAACCACACCGAAGCGGTCTTTTGTTGTAGCCGTCGGCAAAGGATATTGCATATCTGCGCCGTTCAGAGCATCTCCGCCGTAGTATTTCGTCAAAAACGCTGTTGTCAGCCCGTACCGATTTGCCGTGTCAATCGTCTGTATTGGCTCGTTTACCGTCTGCCCGCGCGCGTTGCTTCCTTTCGTTTCCGAATGGTACTGAATTAAATTTGGCGCTGCGAGAATTGGCTGTACCAAATAATGGTCATTGACTGCCGTTATCGTGCTCAACGGTTTTCCTATACGGCGAGAATTGTTAGTAAATTTGTAGTCAATGATAAACGGCTCCGGGTTTTCCGCAATAAAACGCTTGATACCGCGCGCGATGCGCTTTAATGTATTTTCCGCAAGCGGTTTTTCGCGGTCAAATATGGAAGTAATATCTTCGTTCCAATCAATGCACTCTGCCGCTGTGTGCCACGGCAGCAATTTGCCGCTTTTCACCGCTTCGCTTTGCGGGTCTCCGTGTGTCGGTTTCGGCCATACAATCGGTTTTCCGTCTCGGCGAAACAGAATAAACAGCCTTTCTCTGGAAGTCGGCGCACCGTAATCGCAAGCGCGAAGCACACGCCATTCCACCGCATATCCAAGATGTTTCATTTCGCTGATAAACGCGCGGAATGTTTTTCCTTTTCGTTTCGGGTCTGGAATTAACTGCTGTTCCCATACTGGCACAACCTCGCCTTTTTCGGCAACCGTTCCGTCTGTTTTCAATACGCGACCTGTCACCTTGTCCCGCTTCGCTATAAGAGGTCCCCAGGTCATAAACTCTTTTACATTTTCCATCGAAATAATGCGCGGCTTTACAGTTCCCGCCCATTTGACTACAACCCATGCAAGAGAACGGATTTCTTTTTTTACAGGTTTTCCGCCTTTTGCGACGGAAAAATGCGTGCAATCCGGCGAAAAATGTGCCCACCCGACATTCCGACCGGCAACCGCTTCGCGTGGATTGACCTCGTATATGTTCTCGTTATAGTGCTGCGTATGCGGATGATTTTTTCGGTGCATTTCGATAGCCGCTGCATCGTGATTGATAGCGATAGTAACAGGCTCACCGATTGCGAGTTCAAATCCTGTCGACCACCCACCTCCGCCGCAAAACCCGTCCACCGTGATTTCGTCCAATATGTTGATTTGCGCAGGCATTCACACCGCCCCCAACAGCACGCCGACGGTCACCCACGCTGCGGCGTAAAATGCACCAACTCCGATACCTACGCCTGCACCCGCGAATGCGAGTGCGGCAACGGCGTATGGTATGTACGATTTAATATTTTTCATTGCTTTTTTCATTTTTTAATCGCTACTTTCTGTGTTATTTTTCATAAACGCCATCCATTGCGTTTTTTGCAGTTTCCCAGATTTATGACCGTAAAGCGGGTTGTATCCGATAACTGATATTACTTTTTCTGTAGGAATTTCTTGTTCGTTCCACTTAAATATCAATGTGCCGTTTGGTTTTAAAACGCGCATGCATTCTGCAAATCCATCGTGCAAAATTTTTTCCCAATTCTCTTTTGGCAGAACGCCGTATTTTTTTGCCATCCAAGAATTCGTTCCTAAGCTCATTAAATGCGGCGGGTCGAATACAACATGCCAAAAGGTATCATTGTCGAATGGTAAATCCGTGAAATCTGCAACTGTGTCAGGAAATATTTCAAGTTTTCTTCCGTCGCAAAGAGTTTCGTCTACTGTTCTGATATCGCAAAATTCTACATCCGGATTTTTCTTATCGAACCAAAACATACGACTTCCACAGCAGGCATCTAATACACGCTTTTTCATTTTTTCAAACCTCCCGAATTTGTATACCGTACCGATACAGCATCAACTTCCGTTTTAAGATGTATTCCGGCGTGCGGACACCTTTTGTGTCCTCGACAACGGTTTTGCCGTTTTCCTCGTAGGTAAAATCAGCACGGTATTTCACGGCGCGTTCTACCGTTTTGCCATCCACTTCCTGCTTCGGTAGAAGTTCAAACTCTTTTTGCAGGACAAGGTTATGAATTTGCCCTGCTCGTTGCAGCAGTTTCAACTCGCAGTATCGTTCTGCCTCTTTTCGGCTGTCAAACGGAATACCGTCTACAATGGTCTTAATGTTTCGGTATTTGTTCATCGATTTCCTCCAAAGAATACCTACAAAAGGACACAGGCTCACCGTATCGATTTTTTGCAGTCACAAACGCTTTGCCGATGTGGTATCCGTCCTTTTTTAGGTCGCAAATACGGCTTGCCAAGCGCGTGATACCGTATTCGGTGAACGCTTCGTAGGTCGTTATACTGCCGCAGTCCTGTAAATGGCGCAAAACCCTTTCGCACTGTGTCATTTTGCACCTCCGTATTTGAACCGCTCGATTTGACGGCACAAAAAGCAGTTCGCATATTTCCGCTCGCAGTATTCGCGGTGCCAACCCTCTTTTTTCTCTTTTTCCGTAAAGTGTTGGCGAATGGTCGTTCCGTCGAGCACACCCTCGCAGGTGATGGTGAATGTGTCCTCACGCAGATAGTACGGGCACCGCACCAAACTTTCGTTGTAGGTCATTTTTTTCGACATACCTATACCTCAAAACGGTAAATCGTCATCTTCGCCGCTGTCATTCGTGTTAATCGCCGTATAATCCGATGCGTTTGTTTGCGCATCGACAGGCGCGCCGTTTCCGCTTTCCGCCTTACTGCCGCAGAATGACACTTTGTCTGCGATAACCTCCACCGCCGTTCGCTTGTTTCCGTTTTTGTCCTCATAATTGCGCGTTTGAATCGAACCTTGCACCGCAATCATAGAACCTTTGCGGAAATACCGTGACACGAATTCCGCCGTTTGCCGCCAAGCAACCACATTGATGAAATCCGTTTGTCTTTCTTCGCCCTGCCGGACATATTCTCTGTCCACCGCAACGGCGAACGATGTCACAGAAGTGCCGTTTTGCGTGGTGCGAAGTTCCGGGTCTTTTGTCAATCTTCCCATTAAAATTGCTGTGTTTAACATGAAAATCACCTCAAATGTAATTCGCGTGGAATACACGCATAAATTCCTCTTTCGTCCAATGCTGTTCCTGCATTGCCTTTGTCTGCCCGTATTCGTGCAGTAAATCCATCAACGCCTTGTTGTAATGCACGCCTTGCGGCGGCTCGTTGTGGCACGCGTGGCAAAGGTCAACCACCAACCCGTATTTTTCCGAATTCTTGCGGTTGCTCCCGCCGAATATGTGGTGCCGCTCCAACGGTGCAAATTTGTGGCAGAGGAAGCATTCGCCCGTCATAAAGCACGCCTCCCGGCGCGGATTTCTTTTGCACGGGCGATAATGTCCGATATATCCTTTCTGTCGAGCATATTTTCTACCGTGGCGCACACGAGTGCGCTCATTGTGACCTTGTTATCCTCGCAGATGTCAAGCATTACGGCGACATCGTCAAAATTCAAACAAACAGATACCGTTGTTTTTGTTTTTCTTCGGTTCGTTTTCATTGCCATTCCTCCTGAATTCTCGCAAGTTCCTCCGGCGTCATTGTCTCAATGCCGACGGCCTTGCAATCCTCGACGATATTGTCAATAAGCCGCGACATTTGCGCCGTGTCAAAGGTGGAAGAACCCGCGTAAAAAATGATATTCGTACAACCTTGCAGTTTTGATGTGCCTGTGTCCTCGCAGAACCACCCAATCCCGCGACTCTCCCAAAATCGGATTGCCTTGTCCTTTTCCGAGAGGAGAACAGGCGAAATGTAACTGTTTCCGCCGACATTTTTAATATATTGCCTGTAAATGTCCTCTTTCGGAATTTTGAGCGCAACAGAGAGTTTGTCGCACAGCACCCAAAAGTACGCGTTTGCGTCCATCGACCGTTTTGGGCGGAACTCCTTCACGCAAACCGTCAATTCCTTTTCGCGGCAGGTGTCAAACATTGTTCGGCAGTCTCCCGAAACGGTAAAGGACAAGGTTTGCGTGCCGTCTAAGGAGAAGGACAAATCCCGCAGTTTTGCTTTGAATTCCGTCATTGTTGCTTCACCTTACGCATCCAGTCGCAAAGGACCTTGCAGACCGCCTCCGGGGCGTCCGTGCCCGCCGTTTCCATTGCCTTTTTCATAACCTCCGCCGCCGATATGTTATTGGCTTTGGCAATCACGGAACAGTAATTGGCGTTTGCTTTTACATAGTCTGTCGGTTTTTCCTGCGTTTTCGGCTGTCCGTCATCGTCTTCTCTTGCGTATTTTGATGATGTGTCACGCTCAAAATATACATCTGCAGCAAACCCGAGCGCCTTACAAGCAACGGAAATCGCATCTGTATATGCCATTTTCTTTCCCTCGTCATTCGACACGAGGTTACCTTTTTCGAATTGGAGAATCATTGAACCTCCCGTTCCAAAAATCGGCTTTGACCAATCTTCACCGCATTTTATATAGAGGTTTATGTCAATGAGGTAAACCACTTCACCGTTTTTCAATTCGCGTATTTCCTCGCGCACAGGTTCTGTGTACCACCCTATGCCGCACGGTCCGAACAGTTCCGTGAGTTTTTTGATACGCCACATCGGATTGATATCCGTTTTTCCTTTCAGTTTCCCGCCGGAGATTGCTCTTTTGGCGGTGTTAGGCACTTCTCGTGCCTGTTCGTATATTTCCATATTGTTCATTCTTCTGCCTCCAACTCCAACGGGCACATACTGCCCACATTCTTTTCAGGATATTCGCAAATTTCTTTGTTCAACTGACAGGTGCGCCGCGAAGGGCTGAAAAACGGACATTGCCGACAGGAAATATCCGCGTTCCCGTGAAAATCAACGGGGAAGTGCACCCGCACCGTCGCCGTTCCGTGTATGTACCCTTTCACACCGCTTTCAAAATTCGCCATCGTATTCCTCCAATTCCGACATCGCGCAGTATTTGCACATGACTTCTTCGTCAACCTCAATCAATGCACCGATTTCTCCGCACCCGTCGCATTCGCCGTATTCGGTCGAGGTAGATTCGATGCAGTCCATACACAGGACTTCTCCGTTATATCGGTAGAGCGTGTCCTCCACGCCGCAACCGTCACATAAATAATGCGGCACACGCCTGTTCGGGCAACTGTCTCCGAGGCACGGAAATGCGCCTGTAGCGCAGTCACAGCATTCATTCTCATACACGGTCATTTGTAAACCCCCATTTCCCGAAGGCACCAATCCAGCACAACCGCCGTCGGTATCTCGTGTTCTGTTTCATATTCCGGCGGCACTTCTTTGCCGATGTCCGCCGCGATTTGGTCTTTTTCACTGTTCGTCATAACCGATAATCCTTTCCGCAGTCCGGCGCTATGCCGAAGCAGTACACGCCGCACCGCTGTTTAATTCTGCCTCCAACGCTTTGGTCAAAGCCGTACACGGCGTTTACCGTGAACTCCGATGTGAACACCGTCACAAGGTTGTTTTCGTCGCGGTACTTCACGATTTCAAATGCAATGTTCATATCTCCGTCCGTCGGCATACGGTATGTGCCGTTCGCCTCGCGGCGGGTTTTTAAAAAATCGTCGATAAACAGGACTTCCGCCTGTTTATACTTTTTGAGGAACGGCTGATACCCGTCGCTGTTCAGCAGCGCCTTTGCCTGCGCTGCATCGTCTTTCCAGGACATATACCGAACACGCTTGTCCGCGCCCAAAAGCACTTGAAAGATTGCCTTTGCAAGGTGCGTCTTTCCGCTGCCCGGTTGCCCGCCGAGGTAAAACCAATCCGTCTCACCGTCAATACACCGTTGTGTAAACGATATTGCGTTATTTTTCAAATCCGCTTGCCACGGTTTTTCGGTTTCATACGCGTCGAAGGTCTTGTTACGCCAATCGTCTGTTATGCCGCTTGTCTGCTCTGTTTTGACCTTTCGGCGCTCTTTTTTGCATTCGCAATCGCGGGAAATCAATTCGCCCGTTTCACTTCGCCGATACAAAAGACCTGTGTTGTGGCAGATAGGACAGTCAATGCCGTCTTTTTCGTTCAAGTGTCCGACGCTGTCATTCAAATGCGCGTCCAGCCACGCCCGCGCTTTTTTTGCGGCATCAATAGACTGTACCGAATGGCGTGTCATCGGCAACATTGTTCCGAGCCGTTCCACTTCGTTCACCTCCGTCTTTGTCTTTCAGCGGATATAGTCCGAGCCAACAATTCTCCGTACTTTGGTCTAAAATCCGCGTCTGTGTCGCATAGTCATTCGGCGCGAGTTCCTGCAATTTGTGCAACGCCATTTTTTTCGCCCTGTCCGTCAGCGGCTTTTTAATTTTCGTTCGCATTTCGGAAAAGCCCGCGAATGCATCGGCAATTTCCGGCGGAACGGAAAAACTTTCTTTTTTTATATTTTTTTCTTTTTTAATATCTACCTCTTTAATATATTCTTTATTCTTTATTTCTTTAGTTGTTGTTGCTTGCCTGTTCGATTTTTCTCTGTCAGCCTGTTCACAGCCTGTTTCATTGCCTGTTGTATTCTCTTGGTAAAAGTCAAAATTGACTATATGTATCAAGGAATATCTGCTTGTTGAAAACTGTGTGATTTCGCCTGTTGATTTCAGTTTGTTTACTGCGTTGCGAGCCTGTTGATAGGAAAGACCTGTTTCTTCGGCAATTTTTGCATAACTCGTGACGGTTTCTCCGCGCCGAATCAGCGTTCCTTTCCAATGCTTGTCCTCGTAATTTGCAGTCAAAAGCAGATGCAGAAATACAACAAATGTCGGCACATCTTGGTACCATTCCCAAGATTTTATCGAACGGTACAACTTTATGTATCCATTGCCGTCTGCCACGCTGTCACACACCTTTCTTGACATTTTCCGAGAAGTGCGCTAAAATATTTATGTTGAATTGTGTTAGCGCACAATCTTTGCCGTGTTCGGTTCCCGCCGACACGGCTTTTCTTTTTGTCCGGCATTTCCTGTCACCTCATTATGTTAAAAATCAAGCAGTCAAATACTGCATAACCCGTGACGGCGACCACCGCCGCCCAACTGCACACTTCTGTGCGGCATCTTGTGAGCGCCGGGCGAATTTCCGCCCGCGTCTTTTGCTGTCTGTGCCCGTCTGTGACCGTTTCAGGCGCGAGTGCGTAACTTTTCTTCATCTCTGCAAAAACGCCTAAAACAGCCCGCAGGCGAAGAATAAACACCGCTTCGCACAACAGCAGTATGACTTCATAAACAAGCCAAAAAATCTTCACAACTTTTCACCTCCGATTCGGTTTATCTTCTATGCCAAGAATGTAATCAGTTGTTAAATGCATCACATCACCCGTTTACAAAGTATTCTTTCACGCTGTCACGGTCGATACGCCAATCCCGACCGAGGCGGTTCCCTTTAAAGTGCCCTTGCTTAATGTGTTTGACCACCGTGGTATCGGCACATCGCAATACACGGCACGCCTCATCCATACTTAAAAGAACCGGAAGTCGTTCCCAATCCGTCACTTCTCTTGTGAATCGCATAGCCATACTTACACCTCTTTTCGTTTTATAACTTCAATTTCGGCACCTTGCCGAAAATTCTGTCTACACGCTTCTGTGCAGAGCGCCTGTCCATTTCAAAATCGGTTCTGTTTTTGTAAAACGGGCAGGATTTGTTTTTGCAAATCGGTTCTGTCAAAACTGCGCATCCGCCGTTTGCGTATGCGAAACAATCTTTTTGCATTATGACCTCCACATTAGTTTTGTTCAATGTTTTGAACTTTTTGCGTAAAAAAATAAGGAAGAATATCTTTTTCTTTCAAATTCAATACAACAATCGCTTTTTGGATTTCAGGCTGTTTGAACGGAACACGGTTGTTTATTTTTAACGATAATGTTCGTTCTGAAAAGCCCATCGCAAAAGCAAATGCAGAAAATGTTCCAAAGAGTTCTACAATTCTCCCTTTCAGTTTGGAATAATCATACTCCACTATATCACCTCCATATTGTTCAATATTTTGAACTTTTTCTAAATTGTAACAAATGATTTTTGTTCTGTCAACACTTTATTTCATTTTTTTTGAACTTTTTTGTAAATTTTCTTGAACTTTTTTTCTTTACATAGTATAATGCGTACAGAAAGGAGTGTCACTATGAAATCCAGCAACACCTCCTCACGACTGAAACTGTTGATGCAGGAACGAGGGATAAAACAAGTCGATATTATCAATGCATGTAAGCCATTTTGTGAAAAATTCGATGTTCAAATTCGAAAAAATGATTTAAGCCAGTATGTGTCAGGTAAAACACAACCGAATCAAATACGGCTCACAATATTAGGTTTGGCATTAAATGTCAATGAAGTTTGGCTAATGGGATACGATGTACCTATGCAGAGAGATACAAAAACCCACAGTAAGGATGCCATAAACCTTACTGCGGGCGAAGAACAACTGCTCGAATTATTCAGACAGATTCCTGAGGCGGAACAGCCTGTTGTGTTGGATATGATTTCGGCGGCACTGTCTGCATTAAATAATCGGTCACAATCTTAATGGCAACAGAAACCGCTTGCGCAGGATTTTCCTGGGCGCGAATCATAGTTACCAATTTCTGTTCCATATCACTCATATGTCTGCCCTCTCTTTCAATCGAACATTTGTTCTAATTAAAAGATTAGCCTATTCCGAATGAAATGTCAATAGCATTTTAAACGAAAAATTTTAAAGTCCGTTTTTTAGGACAAGGGAGATTTTGAAATGGAAAATAATGTAAATAAAACTTCGAGTGATTTTTCCCCGGATAATTTTGTGCCTTTTGCCGTAACGGAAGAAGAAAAGGCCTGGCTTTCGGAATACAGAGAAAAACACAATGCAGTTTTTTCAAGTGGAAAACCCGTCACAGAAGAAGGGATTGTGACCATTAAAGAACTCACAGCACAAAACACATATGTTTTCTTGTACGCTAAATATAAAAAAGCACAAAAAACAATAAAAGCAAAAGCATCTATTGCTGCATTTTTTGCTTTATTTGCAACATTGATTTGTACATCTATCATTGAAGTGATTTTTCCCGTTCGAGGTTTTATTTACGCTGGTCTTTCTTGTGCTGCGATTGTTTCTGCAACAAGTTCCGCTTATGCGTCCGTTAAGAGAAAAATGTATGATAAAATATTTTCCCAAGTTCCGAAACAAGAAGAATTAACCAATACGCCAAAAGCGCAAGCAGAAGAAGTGCTACCGCCTATCGCGGAACAGTCCTTACCAAATAACGCGGCGCAGGAAGAAGATATAGAGGGAAGTAAACCGTGTTCTGAAACGCCTTCTCATGCCCAACAATCAGTCGAAGCAGAACAAAAATGCGACCTGCTCCCTCCGTCTTATCTTCAGCCGTTCGCTGAAACTGCAATGGAAAAAGCCGCCTTGCAAATGTATGAAGAAGCATATCAAAAAGCATTTCACTCGGAAGATGTTGAAGAAATTAAAAATGCGTTTGACCGCTTGGAGTATATTGTCAGCACAGACGAGTTTTCTTCTATGCGTACAAAAGCAGAAAAAGCAAATACATCTAATTCTGTAAAATCAAAGCAAAAGAAAATAATCGTTGCACTTTCTATCGTATGTGCCGTATTTTTAATCTCCACAGTCGCACTATCCATAGCAACCTATACGGAAAACCAAAAAGCAAAGGATTTGCAAGCAACCGTTAAAGAACTCAAAGACGAAAATTTTGAGTTACAAAAGGATATTATTCATAAAGACGGGGAAATCGACGATTTAACATCAAAATACAACAGAGCATACCGCAAAGCGAATTTCCTTGATGAACATATTGCATTTGTTACAAACCCATATGCAGATTACTATCACACATATTCTTGCCCGACATTTCAAAACGCCGATTCATATTGGGCTTATAACATTGAGGCCGCAGAAGCAAACGGATATTCTCCCTGCCAACGATGCCATTAAGGAGAAACAATTATGTGGAATACAATATTTAAAGTTGTCCTAATTCTTACACTTTATGTTGCTTTTTTCTATATTCGGTACAGTGAACGGATGATAAGAAAATACAGCACCTGGGAAGAGCGAAATTTCGCTTCTGCATTTCCTGTTATATGCTCTTTTATTATCGTATTCAGCGGTCATTTAGATATTGTGTATATGCGGACGATTGCAGGTCTTTGGGTCATTCTGATTGCGGTTGCTTGTGGTGTCATTGACGAAGACATTAAAAAGGAAGAAAAAGCGGCTTTGACCGATGAACACAACAAACTATCTTATCTATTGCACGAATATACACGCCTATGCAAAAACTATGCCCGAGACGAAAAAGTACGGGAACTTCTTTCTGAAAAGAAATACAACGAAGCAATTATCAGGCTATCCGATAATGAAAAAGCAATAACAGACGCCAAACAGCAATACACTTCCTTCAACAAGCTACCACAAATCACTGATTATATTGCATTTGAAAAATACGAAAAAGAAATCGATACTGTATTGCAAAACTATCGAGATATACTGTATGAGGAAAAAGAGTACATCCGCATAATGCAAGGAGAGTGATTCTATGCCGAAAAAATCAAACACCCGCCGTTCCGACGGCAGAATCGCCGTGCAGGTGTATCTTGGGCGAATTGACGGAAAACGGAGATACAAAACAGTATACGGTAAGACGCAAAAAGAAGCGGAACAAAAGGCAACCGAATTAAAATCACTCTTAAACAAAGGGATTGACTTAACGGCTTGCGACCGAACCTTTCAATTTTGGGCAAAGAAATATTTGCAATCTCGTAAATCTTCTCTAACGCCGTCAAATTATAAAAAGACAGAAAGCCGATTGCAATACTTCGTTGACAGATTCGGCGATTTACCAATTGAAAAAATACGCCTATGTGATGCCGAGGAAGCTATCAATGACCTTGCCGCTTGTAATCCTGTCACAGGAAAGCCTTCGGCTAAAAAAACGCTAATAGGATATTCTTCTGCATTAAAGCGCTGTTTGGATTATGCAGTTGCCAATCGAATCATTGACTACAATCCTTGCTCCATTCTTTCCGTTCCTGACGGCGCAGGGAAGAAAACACGAGACGCTCTGACCGCAGAACAGCAGAAGTGGGTTTCGGAAACCCAGCATCGCGCGCAACTCGGCGCTATGATAATGTTATATGCCGGACTTCGGCGCGGTGAATTGACAGCGCTTTCGTGGTCTGACATCGATTTTAAAAATCGGACGATTACTGTTAACAAAAGCTATGATTTTCGAGAAAATGAAGTGAAAACCACAAAGACACCGTCCGGTATTCGCACTGTTCCTATTCCTGATGTGCTTTTTGATTTTTTAAAAGCCCAAAAAATAACAAGTACACTCGTTTTCCCAAACAAAAACGGAGAGTATATGCGAGAGTCCGCTTGGACAAGGTTGTGGACAAGCTATATGCACACGCTCAATCGCAAATACGGTGATTTTGTAAATATTGAAATCCTCAGTAACAAATTACCTATGGTCATCGATGAATTCACCCCTCATCAGCTTCGTCACACATATTGCACGCTTTTATATGAAGCGGGCATAGACGCTGTAACTGCAAAGGGACTTATGGGTCACAAGGACATATCGACAACGCTCGGTATTTATACGCATCTTTCACGAGACAAAGCAGAAAAAGACATTTCCAAATTAAACGATTTTTTGCAAGAAAAAAATGCAAATGCAAGTCAAATGCAAGTCAAAAAAGCGTAAAAGCATTGATACACAAGAGTTTTATTGTTTCGGAACGAGTGTTCGAGTCTCCCCTTCTCCGCCAAATATGCTTTGTTTGTCCGCAAAGCAAAAAGCGCTTTAAATCCTTGATTTTACAAGGTTTTGGAGCGCTTTTTATTTTAATTTTTATTATTATTCGTTCCGTAAAACAGGACAAAAAAGTACGAAAAAATACAAAGATGCAAGTCAAATGCAAGTCAGAAATTCAAACGCAAAAACCGCCCAAAGGAACGGAATGATACAATCCTTTGGGCGGTTGATTTTTACATATTCACTTTGTATGTGCGCGCTTTAAATTTTCACCACACGCACCTGCAAGCGGTCAAACGCTTTGCCTTTTACACCGGCATAGCCGTGGAATTGGTTTCGTTGAAACCCCACGCCTCGAGGCCTCCATGATGGTGGGAAATCTACTACGCGGGGTTGATTTAAACTGCAAGTATATTGTGGGTTTCAATATTGACTGTGTATCTTCTCACACTTTTTTCAAATACTTCCCTGCGCAAACCCAATCGCCAGCAGGGAGTTTGCACCAATTCCCCGCGCGTTCGGTGATTGTGAACTGCTCACCGCGATACAGCTTGCCTGTTTTCGCGGATAATGTGCTTTTGCTTTTACGGCGATAGAGGAAATCACACGTAATTGTGTATTTCTGTGTCGTTGCCGCCGCAATCGACTTTGTGGAGCAGTACGCAAGGCAAATCCAGCGGTTTGTACCGATTCTGCCCCAGTCCTGTGTGCCGACGTGTTTGATTTCATAGACGGGATAGGCGGTATTGTATTTCGCGCCGTCTTTCTCGGCAATAGCGTAGCCCACGCCCGCGCCTGTGCGGACGTTCAAATCCTCTTTGGGATAATATGTGCCGATTGCGATTTCGGCTTCCTGCTCGGTGTATGTGCCTTTCGCATTCTGTACACCGCAATGGTCTGCGGGATTGACGCGGGTTGCTGTGGTCTGCCCTGTGCGCACCTCATAATGCAAATGTGCCCCGAAGCTGTTTCCCGTATTGCCCATTACGCCGATTTGCGTACCTACGGAAACAGCCTGCCCTTTGCTGACTGCAATCGACTGCAAATGTGCGTAGTAATGACGGCACCCGCCTGCATCGGTCACAACCACAAGGTTGCCGTAACTCTGTGTGCCCGTTTTTGTCTTCCCGTCCCAAATCGAAATCATAGTCACCGTACCTGCTTCTACCGCATAGACGGTTGTGTTATCGTCTCCGACAATATCAATACCGCCGTGCCCCGTCTTTCCGCTTGCGCTGTATGTATACGGCTGCGTCACGCGGTTTCTGCCTTTGAACGGCAATGCGGATTTATATCCGCCTGTTGCGCCCTCGTCCAACAGGTTGAGCACATCCTGTGCCTGCACAATGCCCTCTTTAATCGCGTGCAGAACCTTGTCGGATACGCGCCCCGCTTCGCTTGTCGGGTAGTTCTTCCA
>OBLI01000499.1_pt1 | contig 41644 bp, 44 predicted proteins | sample 1519701 | NCBI WGS metagenome assembly OBLI01 (sample SAMEA3663005, study PRJEB22513) | pig gut metagenome | biome: pig gut; feature: pig-associated habitat; material: faeces | place: France | collected 2012
AATGAAAAGGAGAAATTGCACGGAAATAGCTATGGCCGCGATTTAGTTTTTACCAACTTTTGACAGTATATGTAAATCTATTTCTCGTTTCAACCCCTTTTTGTCACTTTTTTACCCAAATTTGGCACAATCTTTGGCACAAAACAAGGCACTTTGGCACACCACCTTGGCACACTCCCATATTCTGCGCGCATGACCTATAGGCACAGCCGTGATATATTGTCTCCAGAGTGATGTGGCTGCTTATTCTTTCGAGCCGTGTCACCGTCCTTCTTTCCCTATCCCGAGTCGCCGGTCTGCCACACCCGACGGGATAGGGTTTTCTCTTTCAGCCCTCCTTCCTTTCCTGCTTCTTCTCCGAGCTTTCTATAAAAGCGGATATAACTTCCAAAAGACGCTCGTCCTCCATCAGGTAGCGTACGATCTTTCTACAGAGCGGATTGTCGCGGACAAATTCCATCTCTGGGATTGAAACACTGCTGTAGCCTTTCAAAAGAAACGAGACGTCTGTATTTAAGTGCTCTGCAATACTAAGAACATTTTCAACCTTAGGTATTCTTCCTTTAGACTTCCATTGACGAATTACGTCATTACTTGTATTGCACCAAGAAGCAAGATCACTGGTAGTAGTTCCATTAAGTTCCGATAATCTTCCTATTCTTTCCCAGAAATCTTTTCCGTTTATTGTCATTTTATTTACCCACATCTTTAGTGTGAATGAATAATCACAAAAATGTAAACAAAAATGTCACATAATTGTTGACAATGTGAATAAACGTTTATATTATTTGCTTAGAACGTGAATAATCATTCACACAAGGAGCCCATATGATTCAGTACAACGGAGTCATGCGTACCACATTGTCCGATCAGGAGCGAAGCGACTTCAAGGAGCTTGCAGCCTCCCGAGGCATGACGATAACAGGACTACACGACCAGATACTCAGAAACTTCCTATGTGCGGAGAAGGAGAAGCAGAATGACAAAAAGTGAACGCATCCTGCTCTCCGAGCTTACGACTCTGCTGTCTCAGATCTCCTCTACATGCGTAAGGCTCATGGAGACCATCGAGAAGGAGGAATGGATCTCTGTCTCAAGGGCTTCTGAAGAGACGGGACTTACTGAAAGGCAGATACGCTACAAGGTCCAGTCCAATGAGCTTAGATCCAGGAAGGACGGAGGAAAGGTACTCGTCCTTGCCGAAGACCTGGACAGATACATCTCCAGTCATGAAAGCAGAAAGAGTGGCGCCGCTCTATAAGGCGCAAATTGATATCCCCCTAATAGCCCTAAGCCGGGATGGGCTCCGGCACCTTTACTGAGACAAGGAGGGCAGCGATGGCGACGGCAGTGGCAGTGTTGACGCTAGTGTTCCTGACAGCTTGGGCTGCAGGAAACCTCGGATCATCCGAAAAGGATGTCGCACCAAGAACGTGGGCGATAATCGACCACGAGTACATCGAGTACACACAGGAAGAACTCGAATGGATGAAGGAGAAGGAGGAAAAGAAGGATGGCAGATGAAATCTACACTTATCTTTTTGAAGACTACGACGACAGGGAATCCTGGCTGAAGGCCAGAAAGGAGAAGGGGCTTGGAGCTTCCGACGCAGCTACCATGTGCGGAGCCAACCCATTCCACTCAAGTGCTGAGCTTTGGCAGGAGAAGACAGGGCTTACCCCACCACAGCCAGAGAATGACGCCATGAGACGAGGCCATGAGCTTGAGGCTAGCGTCAGGGACTGGTTCATGAATAACTACGGCTCTGTAGTAGAGCTTGAGTACCATGAGTTCGGCATCTACTCCAGGAGCGACTATCCGATGCTTTTCGCAACATTGGATGGAAGGCTTACAGTCACCAAGGACTTCTCCATAACCTATGCAGGAAAGAGTCATTCATTCAAGGAGGGTGAGAAGATCATCCTCGAAATCAAGAACCCTGCTCCTAGGTCAATCCTTGCCTATCATGAGTGGTACGATATGCCCAAGTATTACATGTACCAGGCAGCACAGCAGCTCTTCTGCACAGGAGACCAGCATCATATTCTTGTGGCCAACATCACCGGCGAAATGGCAAAACCTATGTCGGACGGCTATGACATTAGAATGTTCTTCAACACACCAGAAACACTCAAGGCTATCACCGAGGAAATTCTCGCAACAGCCCCCAAGTTCTGGGAGAACGTAATCACTAAGCAGCCTGCACCTGTTGCACTGGACGTACCATCTGTCGAGGTCAAAGGTGAAGTGGTAGCTCTTGAATCCAAGGTAAACGTCGGCTCAATCATCGAAAACTTCAATGAGGTCAAAGCATCTGTGGAAAGCTATGCATCTCAGTTCGTCGGCATCACATTCACAGAGACGGAAGTGGGCAAGGCAAAGGACTTCAAGGCAAAGCTGAACGCACAGATCAAGCTCATCGATGAGACCAAGAAGAGCGTAAAGAAGAAATGGAACGAGCCGTATATAGCGTTCGAGGACAAATGCAAGGAGCTCATGAATGTCCTTCAGAAAGTAGTAGATCCAATATCCGAACAGATCACTTCCTACGAGAACGCAGCCAAGGCCAAGAAGCGCCAGATGATAGTCGAAATGATAGCCCGCATCATCCGCGAGCCTCAGTACATCGATATCGAAAAGGTGATAACCACTTCGGGTTCCATTCCTATCAAGGAACAATGGTTGAACAAAACAACCTCCATGAAGAGCATCGAAAGCCAGATAAGAACCGAGATGGACAAGGCCAAGGCCGACTATGCCGTACTACTGTCATACAGGAAGGATATTCCGGAAGAAGACTGGCTGGCAGTATTCTCCGCCTTCATAAAGAACGGCAGAAGCCTCTCAATGGCTGTAGAGACAAGGGACAACCTCAGAAGCAACAGAGAGCTTCAGAGGAAGCTGGAGGAAGAGAGGAAGGCCAAGGAAGCCATCGAATCCATAAAGGCAGCCGCACAGCAGACATACAGACCTCAACCGTCATATGCCCCACAGCCACAGCCCAAGCCAGTCCAGCAGGAACAACCTCAGAAGAAGACCATGACGGTCACTCTTCAGATCACTTTCGAGACCATGGAACAGCGCAAGATGCTCGTTGACTTCCTCAAGAGCAACGGCTTCCACTGCGCAGTAATCAAAAACTAATCACACAAGGAGATAAACACACTATGGCAAATGCTTATTACAACAACACACCGGCAACACAGAATTATGGCGCACCGCTTCAGACCAAGAACTACCCAGAAGCACCGGCAGTACAGTCACAAGGCTTCGGAGACGACCCAGCAATCGCAAGGGAAGTGGCTACAGTTCAGGGACAGATAGTTATCGCCAAGAAATTCCCGAGAGACGTAGATCTCTCCCTTCAGAAGATCGAGAGAGCATGTTCCAGGACAAGGCTTGCATCACTTGCAGTGTATCAGTACCAGAGAGGCGGAACAGACATCACCGGTCCTTCCATCCGTCTTGCCGAAGCAGTCGCTTCTGCATGGGGAAACATCAAATATGGATTCGATGTCATAGAAGCAAACGAAATCACAAACAAAGTGCGTGCATACGCCTATGACATGGAGTCGAACGTACAGGCAGAAAGAGTCTTCTCCGTATCGAACATGAGGTTCACACGCACTGGAAGTTACCAGATAAGCGACCCACGCGACATCTACGAGAACATCGCCAATTCTGCCTCTAGGAGAATCAGGGCATGTATCATCGAGATCGTACCTGCAGACGTAATCGAGTACGCCATGGAATGCTGCGACAGAACAATCAGACAGAACATCAAGATCACTCCTGAAAGCCTGGACAAACTCTGCGCCGCTTTTGCGGAATATGGAGTCACAAAAATTCAGATTGAGGCAAAGATCCAGCGCAACCTCTCATCTATCGGTACCGCCCAGTATATCCAGCTGAGGAACATCTATACATCCCTCAAGGATGGCATAGCAAAGGCTGAAGACTGTTTCCCGTCACTTGAAGAAGCGAATGCGGAGAGAGAAGGTAAAAATGCTAAATATCCGAGTCAGCAGCAGCCAATGGCAGACAGCGCATTATCGTCAACTACAACAGCAAGCGCCGCTTCACAACCCCAGGTATCAACTCCTCTGCAAGGAAACGAGGGTATACAGGACCCTGCCATCGCGGATGTCAATGGGCCTGAGAACTTCGAGGGCGACGACTTCGACGACCTTGTGTTCTAGCCATGGTCAAGAGCATAAGCATCGTAGACTACGGCAAGGTGCAGACCAACGACAGGCCCCGCGTGACGGTCAACCCCAGGACAGGGCGGGGCATGGCGGTTGATACACAGAGAAACCGTACAAACAAGGGAAGGATATATACCGAAGCCGTCATGGCATGCGAGAGCCAGCATATCTCCATCCCGATACCTTCGGGCTCCTTGGGATATACGGTCTCGATACTGGTGGAGGTCGTGCCTCCGAAGTCGTACACAAAGAAGAAGCTAAGGGAGATTCAGGAGGGTATGTGGCGCCCTGTATGCAAGCCTGACCTGGACAACGTCCAGAAGCTATGGCTTGACGCCCTGAAAGGAATTATAGACGACGACAAGAACATAACGTCGATTAGTGCAAGAAGGATCTACTCGGATGTCGAGCGTGTGTCATGCTCAATCAGCTGGGTAGAAAAGGATGAGGGAAGGATATGAGCAGAAGAGCTTCGTTCTTCATTCGACTCGATGGAGACTGGATGGAAGACGAGAAGGTCAGGCAGCTTAGACGAAAGGATGGATACGAGGGTGTAGGAGTGTATCTGGCACTTCTTACGCTGATGATCAGGTACAAGGATACGGCGTATCAGATTCCGTATTCCCAGCTGGACATCATCGCTGAGGAGGACATTCACATACCGTCCGAGAGGCTTTATGAGATAGTCAACGACTGCATAGACATCTCTCTCTTCAAGTTCGGGACGGACCTCAAGACCTTCTATTCGGCAAGAAGGAAGAACGAGCTCATGGCTGCAGAGAAGACAAGAGAAAAGCAAGTAAAAGCAGCATTTGAAACAAACAAGAAACTTGGAAGATTGACCGATAAATCTAGCGTATCGGTATAGCGTGTCGCTCTAGCGTCTCGGTACAGCATTGAACCCTAGCGTTCGGTCTAGGAGAAACAAGAGAAACACGAGAAACAAGAGAAGGGAAATTCTATGTCTGCCTATCTATAAGGCTAAGACATAGAGAATTTCCCAAAAAGAAAAGTATAAAAGAAAAGTTTTATACAAGTTGTTCGATAGAAAAAGGCAAATTGTTAAAAACTTGTGAAAAACTCAAAATTCATCCCTTTTATGGGAAAGGAGAAAAAAAATGGAAAAGTATGTTTTGTCAGGTATCAAGGGAGATGTCATGGAGATTGAATCCCCTCTAGGCTTCTGCAAGGGGGAGAGCTCACTCCTGGACTCAAGAAGAGATACTCAGGAGCTTTTAGATTCCATGAAGACTTCAAGAAGGAAGACGCTGGCGGCACTGGTTGAGATGAGCCTCAAGTCAAGCGATTCGACCATCTGCAACATAGGAAAGTCTTATGCAAGTCTTACAGAGTTCATAGCCCAGTTAGAAGACAAGCTCAAAGAGATAGAGACCGAGATACAGACCAAGATCATCACCGCCATTAAGGAGAGCCTTACCGACTCCAAGACAGATGAAGATGAATCAGACACCAATGAATCCAGTCAGAAGGAAGAAGACAAGGAGACAAGCAAGGATGAATGAATCAAGTTCAAGTTCAGGAGGAGGCATAGGCTTCCTGGGACTCCTGCAGATCGTCCTGATAACGCTGAGGCTGCTGGATGTCATAGGCTGGTCATGGTGGCTTGTAATGCTTCCCACACTCATCCCCATGGCCTTCGTGGCAGGATATCTCCTTCTCGTTGTAGTGCCATTGGCATTCATTGGCGGGAACCGGAAATCAAAATCAGACAGCAAAAAGAAAGGAGGTGGGCGATGAACATTGAAGAGCCAAAAGAGAAGGAAGTCTTCGAGGTCACAATCGAGCGCAAGGAAACCGGGAAGATGTGCGAGGACACTGTCAGATTCAGCAAGAACTGCAGGAAGTACAGGAGGAGGTCCCGCGACCTGGGTGACAGGTACGATTTTCCGGTCGGATCTACGGTCAGGCTCAACGGAAGGGACCTGTACGTATCCGATATAGGCAAGACGGCCAGCTGCGTGAAATGCGTCCTTACCGAACCTGAACAACTCTTAGATTTCGGAATATTTGCAGGGAGCGTGTTGTGTGCCAACAGCATATGCTGTGCAGGGCTGAGGGCCGACAGGAAGAACATACAGTACAGACTCAAGGAGGAGGTGGAGGAACATGGCAGTCTATAAGTTCAACATAGACCTCAAAGGTCGTATCGAGCCCCTGCCTGGCGACATTGTGGAATTGGGCGTAGCCAGGCTGAAGGTTGTCGAAGGCGGTATTGCCGGCGATCCAGGAGAAGGATGCCATAACTGTTTTCTGGACAATCCTCCCTGCCATGCCGACATAGACCAGGAGCTTCTGGATACGCTATGTAGGCGTACGAGGTGCGATGGCGTCATCAGGGAAGACAAAACAGATATCCACTACGAGGAGGAGGTAAAGGAATGATCGACAACAGAAGCGAAGATAACGCACAGCAGACACAGGAAACCTCTATGGAGGTGGTTGAGTTCAGGATCAAGGGCACCACCAACAAGGTCGTCCTGAAGGACCCCCGAGGAAACGTGACGTCCATCACAAGTGCGGACGAGATAGTCAAGGAGTTTGCAACTTCGATGATGAGGCTTAGCAAGATGATAGCCTTCCACCTGGAGCTTCCCGAGGCCCGCATCACGGCCGTAGGAATAGACGTCTCCAGCGCCCAGGACGGCACGCCCCTCTATACGCTTGTGGGAAAGCTGCACTGCACCGGATGCAAGAGCGACCAGATCGTATACGCCAGGAAGCTGAGGATGCCTGAAAAGCCCAACTTCTTCCCCAAGATGTATATCGAGGAGGCAGGCTACTACGTCGACGCCTATGGGGACACCATAGACGAAGAAGACCTCAACAGGCCCGAAGACCATCTGGACATGCTCACAGACGTGGAGCTTGAGGAGATAGGCCGTCTTCTCGATTATGCATCACGATACGCGGACGGCGAGCACTTTGAGCCGGAACCCGAGCTTGATCTTACATACGACTCTGAAGACCAGTCAGAAACCGAAGAAGAGGAAGAGGAGGAACAAGAAGAAGAGAACCGCTTCGGGGAATGCGAGGAAGTGGACGTGGATGAAGACCCGGACTTTTGAAGAGGAGTGCTTCATCTGCGGCGGCGAGGTCGCCCCTTCTGAAGACGTGAGGGCGCAGGTGAAGGCTTTTGAGCAGGGCATGCCTGTAGTGCCCTCCTCCAGAAGGTTCTTCATCTGCCTCTCATGCGGGGCATATGTCATGGCGGACGCCGATGATCCTGAAAGGCCCTGCGGGACGATTGCCGACACCGAGACCAGGTATCTGAGGCGCAGGGTGAGGCAGGAGGCCATGAAGCTCTGCCGTTCCGGAAGGGAGCTTCAGATGCTCGGAGAGGCCCTTAAGGAAGCCCTGGGACTGGAACCCGGGGACGGGCTGGAACTGAAGGAAATGGATGAGCGCATGCTGAGGCGTACGCTCTCGATTCTGACCTCCGCATGGTGGCGGAGAAGAAAGGCCTCAAACAAGGAGAGGCCGAGGAGGCGAAATTATGGCCGGAGAAGGTAGAAAGGTCGAAGACAAGGTAGGGACTGAAAAGGTCAGGAGAAGCACCGTAATGCTGTCCAAGGAGAGGGTGCAGAACCCCATAGACCTGTTGAGGATGCATCTCGATTCGGTGCTTCCATGCGTCAGGAACTACAGCATATACACCGTTTGGCAGTGCAAGACACTCCAGAACAGGAAGTGGATACTCTGCACCGACCTTCCCGACAACAGGCTCTATGAGCTTACCTATAACGGAGACAAGGGGGAGTTCTACCTGGACGAGTACGACAAGGTATCCAATACGGTGTACCTTTTCGAGACTCCAGGAGGAATCAAGGGATGATCGCCGGCATGGAAGACCCGAGGGAGGCTCTTGCCTTCATCATCTCTGTCCTGTCAATCGTCACATTCACCCTGCTGATAGTCTACATTACCGCAGCCAAGATGAGGATGGACGACAGGATCAGGGCGATGGAAAAAAGGACAAGGGAGCTGGAGGGAAAGCTGGAGACAATCGAGAAGGACCTCTCGGGATGGGGAATAAGGAGATCCTGAAGGAAAAGGAGAGGAGCAGGATGAGATACGACGACATCGAGACCGAAAGGGAGAGGCGTAGACGGAAGAGGACGACTGACCTCAAGGTGGCCGCAGTCATGATCCTTCTCTTCTTCATAGGCTTTATCGTACTGATAATCTGGAGCGAAGGTGAGCCCATTTCTCCGTCAAACGAAGAAAAAAGCGTCATAGACGAATCGGAAGGGGAAAATGGAGAAATTACCCATTTATCTGAAAACAAAGCGACTACGGGCCAGCAATCGCTATCTGAGATGGAATGCGTCGACGGCCATATACTCATCAGGGACGAAAGCGACGGGGGAGTGTGGGTCATATCCGCATTCCCTGTCCCCGATGAGTGGAGGAGTTCCGGTGACAACAAGGAGGAGGTGACCGATGCGAGGGAACAGCCCTGATATCAAGGACAGGAGCCCGTGCGTACCTATCTGCGAGTACAGCGACGGGGCATACATCAAGACCTATGAGGGTATAGCTGAGTGCGCCAAGAGCTGGGGCATATCGACGGAGACGGTGAAGTATCTGTGCGCTACAGGAAATCCTCTATACAAGCAGCAGTCCCCCGTCATCACCTTCGATACGCCTGCAGACGGGCCGTATGCATACGAGCTTGTGGATGACGACAAGACCGGAAGGAAGAGGCCCGTGCTGATGATAGACGTGGCCAAGGCGATGGAGAGTATCCGTCGGGAGTGATTTATCAGACGACAGGAGGTAAGAATAATGGCTGAAATCTATGATGACCCGAGGAGGGCCGCCGAAGAGTCGAGATGGGGGAAGGCCATAGGGCTGAACCGCATCAAGATAGAGCTCAGGGATGACAAGAATGTGACCGCATCTGTCATGTTCTCCAAATCCAAGGGCTACTACCTGGTCTATGCAGGGCTTACAAGCGAGAGGATACAGCATACCGACGCAAGGCCCTATGTGGACAGGGTGAAGGGATGGAGGCCCGTCTGAACATGGCCAACAGATATTCGGTCGAACAGCATCCGAGACGCCGCGACATAGAGAGGAGCATAGTCGATGGAATGCCCTATGGCGAAATTGCGAAGAATTTCGGAGGGCTTACATCAAGTTCCGTAAGACGCTACGCCAAGGACAGGATGCCGGAGATCATGGCCGTCGCGAAGCTGGAGCAGGTGGACGGGATTCTTGAGAGGATAGAGGACTGCATAGTAAAGATAAGCCACTTCTTCGACTCGGTCACAGACTGGCTCTCGGATCCGGAGGACTCCGGAAGGCCCAACTTCGAGCCCCGCGCTTCAGAGATGAACGTGACGGTGGAGATCATGGACAAGGACGAATCCAAGGCCGTGAGGAGAAGGATGACGATGCAGGAGCTTGTCGAGTATGTAGAGGGCAGGGAAGAGGGAAGGAAGGCGAAGGTATTGAACGCCTCTCTTGCCATCCAGGACCCCCGTGTGACCATGCTCAAGACCGCAGACGTCCTGACAAGGCAGCTGGAGCTTCTTGCCAAGGTCAAGGGGCAGATTGTAGAGAACCGCACCACAGTCCTCAACGTGACGGCTGACGTGTCGGAGATTGCGGACATAGCGAGAAGGGCTCTGGGACAGTATCCGGAGGCTCTTTCGGCCTTCATAGAGGAGCTCAGGAAGAAGACGGAGGAAGAGGATGAAGAGGAACAGCAGGTATGATCTCGGGGAGCTTGCAAAGGCGCTGTCACCTTCCCTCTACCTCAAGAGCATCGGCTTCAAGGCCTTCGACTGGCAGAACATGGTGGTGGAGGAGAAGAGCAGCAGGCTTATACTCATGTGTTCCAGACAGGCAGGGAAGAGCACCATTGTCTCTTCCATGTCGTGCCATGCAGCCAAGTATTACCCCAAGTCACTCAGCATCATCATGGCGCCCAGCGAAGACCAGGCGAAGGAGGATATGGTGAAGCTCAAGGACTTCATAGCAAGGGACCCTACATATCCTAGTCTGAAGGCATGCTCCACCGATGAGGTGAAGCTCTCCAACGGCTCACGCATCATCGTCGTACCTGCGACTGACAAAGCTGCCAGAGGATACTCGAGGCCGAAGATAATCATACTCGACGAGGCGTCGCGTATCCCCGACGTCGTATTCAAGTCAGGCGTAGTCCCGATGGTCAACAACTCCCCAAGCTCCCAGATAGTGATGCTCTCCACCCCGTACGGACAGCAGGGATTCTTCTACGACAAGTGGAAGAACTCGAACTACAAGAAGATCTTCGTCCGAACTCCGTGGGATGTAGATCCGGACGATCCTACAAGACTGGTACCTTCCATACCTGAAGAGTTCTTCAAGGCCAAATGTGCAGCACAAGGGATTGTCGGCATGTACAGCCCTAACCATTTGTCATACGAGATGCAGATGTCGAACCTTGCGGACGTAGGCTCAAGGCAGTACAGGCAGGAGTTCTGCTGCGAGTTCGTGGAAGTCGAGGGGCAGGTGTTCTCCAACGTGGACATAGACCGCTTCCTGTCGGCACAGGCAAAGCCTCTGGAAGCAGCAGTGCAGACGGACATAGGGCCGGCACCAACACTCAGAAAACTTGAAGGAGGAAGATTCTTCTGATATGGATCTCAACAAGGCATTCTCAAACTCGTTCTCATCATTCAGCGGGCCATCCGGCATACTTCTTCCGGAGACTTCGTATATAGTCTCCCAGGATATAGCAAAGGACTACGACTATACGACTACATCCGTCTTCAGGATTACTCCTACATTGGCCAGAGGAAGGTCTGAAGGCGAGGCGTACTACTACATGGATGAGATCTTCCTTGACCAGCGCCAGCTCAGCTACACCGACCTCTCCACCTATACAAGGGAGCTACAGCTCGCCTTGGACATACTGGGACAGTCTGTGCTCATAGTCGACGAGACGGGAGTGGGCAACGCAGTCTTCGACATTTACTCACAGGCGGGGCTTGACCCTTTCGGCATAGTCTTTACAGGAGGAGAGAACGCCAACACAAGAAGAAGGAAGGAGCTGACCAGCTCCAAGTTCGGATTCCTTTCAGGCTGCAACGTCCCTAAGAAGGACCTTGTGTCGTCGCTCCAGGTATTGATGGAGCAGGGAAGGATAAGAAGGGCTCCGGGGCTCAAGTATCAGGATGAAGTCGAGATGCAGTACAGGAACTTCATAGGCCGAATCAACGAGAACCACTACGTCAAGTATGGCAACTCGGAGGACACGATACATGACGACATCATAGTCGCCCACGCCATGGCCGCGTGGTATTTCCTGCACATGAAGGGGCTTGGCAGTCCAAAACTGCCAAAGGCAAAGATGAAGAGCTCTTACAGGACGGATCCTTTTGAGAGCTGGGACAGATAATGCTTTTATAGGAGGAAAACTAGGATGAAACTGGAAGCATTGGACAAACTGGAGAAGATAAGAAAGGCGCAGCTCCAGCGCGACCTGCCATACAGGCAGATATGGAAGCAGGTCTCGGACTGGATAGACCCGACGTACGGCAAGATGGATATAGACTCTCCACCTCTTGCAGGTACGCCTGAGAACAAGATCTACGACTATACCATAGGCTCATACAGCAACATCTTCGCCATGGGTCTGCAGGGATACTGCTGCTCGTCCCAGTCCGCATTCTTCGAGCTTTTGCCGGAGAACAGGGAGATAAACGACGAGGATGCAAGGATCAAGAAGGTTCTACAGAAAAGGTCAAGGGCCATATACAGGGCGCTGAGGCAGAGCAACTTCTACTCATGCAACTACGCTTTTCTCAAGAGCTTCGGGGACCTTTCCACCGGGATAATGTTCTTCAATTTATCCCCCGAGGGAAGAATCAGCTTCGAGTCCGTTCCAATCTACCAGTGCATCCCTATCTGGAACAAGGTGGAAGGTAAGGTGGACACCATCTTCAGGGCCCACTGGCTGACAAGATACGAGGCGGAACAGCTATGGGGCTATGACAATCTTCCTTCCTGCATGAAGGGCGACAACGTGGACGAATCCAAGCTGTGGAAGTTCTGGGAGCTTCTCTGTCCGAGAGACCGCTTCAGCTTCGACCTGGGCATAGAGAACGGATGGAAGTATCTGGACATAGTCTATGCTGAGGCCGACCCGACAAGGACGGTCTTCGAGGGAGGAAGCGACAGGCAGCGCTTTACGGTCTGCACATTCAACAAGATTGACGACGGTACAGGCTGGGGCGTGGGAGCACCCGGTACAAGACAGTTCGTGACGAGCCATGACATCCAGAGCATGACGAGGGATCAGAGGAACAGTTCCAGGTATATGGCCAATCCTGCTGTCATGAAGACCGAGAACCTTCCGGTCAAGATAGCTCCGGCATCCCTCATAGACATGCCGGCAGGGGCAAGCATAGCGCCTCTTCAGCTGGGACAAGACTTATCATGGACTAACCTCTCGATTCAGACTGCCAAGCTACAGGCCAAGAGCGACTACTTTGTGGACTACTTCCTCATGCTTTCCCAATACAGCGGAAACGTTAATACGGCGACTTTAGCACAGGGGCTCCAGAATGAGCAGGTCATGATGATGACGTCTTTCCTCGACTCCCTTGCGACCCGATTCTTCGAGCCTGTCATAGAGTGGATGTGGAACACCATGGGAACCCTGGGATACTTCGATGACGGCGAGAGCATCTCGTGGAGGGACCTGCGTGTCGACTACGTCTCGGCACTCTATAAGCTCCAGAAGCAGGCATTCTCGCTTGAGCCTACAAACAAGGCCCTGAATGTCCTTCTTCCAATGCTTCAGCTCGACCAGTCCCTCATCAACTACATCGACTTCTCGGCTCTCGTTGAGGTCGTTGCGGACAGCACAAGCGCAGACAGAAGGATCATAAGGGACAAGAAGGAAGCCAAGCAGATGATAGAGGCACAGGCTCAGCAGCAGGCCATGGAGGTCCAGCGCCAGCAGGACATCCAGCAGCAGGACGCCGATACAAGGCGCTATGTCGCAGAGTCCAGTGCGCCTGAGCAGGGAAGCCCCGCTGCAGAAGCCAAGAACGACAAGTACAGGAACTTGAAGCTCAAGTGAGCGAAGGAGAATAGGACATGAAGATTGATGAACTGAAAAAGAACTATCGGAAGGTGTTCAGTGCAGACGGAGGAGATGTGGTGCTTGCAGACATACTGAACCTTTGCGGCTACTTCTCGAACATGCCGGACAGCATGGATGTAAAGCTGATAGCCCTGGCTAACACAATCCTCACGCGGTTGAACATCTATGACACTACGGACGTCAAGGACTTCGTCGCCAGGATGGTGATGACAGCTCCGCCGATAAAGGAAAACAGAAACGATGACCCGTATCAGGGTAAGGAGGAATAAGAATGGGAATGTTGTACGATCTCTTGAAGATGATTGTCTGTCTTATGCCGGATGGCGGAGGCGGAGAAGCTGGAGGTACAGGCGAAGGAGAAGGCTCCAACGGAACCGAAGGCGAGGCTCAGGGCAAAGGGAATGGCGGAGGTGAAGGAGGCGGAGAAGAAAAGGAAGTCAAGACCATGCCGAAGTATTTCTCCCAGATAAACCCGGCCAAGGCCAACAGCGAGGACTACAAGTCACTCTACGACTACCAGAGGCTTGAGGACCTTGCAGATGCGGCACTGTCCCTGAAGAAGGAGAACGAGACCCTGAAGAGGAATGGGGAGAGGTCAGTGGTCGTCCCTTCCAAGGATGACGCCGAAGGAATCAAAGCCTTCAGGTCAAAGCTGGGCGTCCCCGATACGGAGGATGGATATACCCTGAAAGGTCTCGACGCCCTCAAGGTTGACGAGCGTGGCAGGAAGGCAGTGGCAAAGATAGCCTATGGAGCGATGCTGACAGACAAGCAGGCGGAGGCTGTAGGAGCTTCACTTGCCGTACTGACCAAGATGTCGCTTGAGGATGTACGCCAGAAGCAGGAGGAGCGCATAAAGGGCTTTCCTGAAGCCCTGAAGGCCAGCTATGCATCACTGCAGACCGATACGGACAGACAGAGCGCGGCAGACAGGGATACTGCGGCATACTCGGCCTTTGCAGAGGAATCGGGACTGAAGGAGCTACTGGAGAAGACCGGCATGTCCTATAACGCCGAGTTCGTCAAGGGAATCGCTTCGTATGCAAGGAAGCACGCTGGAGTCAAAAACCCTGGACAGGAGCCCGGAGCAGGTACAGGTACAGGAAAGGACAAGCAGCGCTACGCCATCTATGGTGAGACATTCAAGAGCTATTACGGAGAGAAGAAGTAGGAGGTGAGGCATGGATTTTGGAGAAGCCATAAGAAATGCAAAGCAAGGAAAGAAGATCAGGAGGGCTGGATGGAACGGCAAGAACCAGCATGTGGAGCTTGCAACCGACATCAGCTACAGGAATGCCGATGGCGAGATAGTCAACTGCGACCATGATGCAATCGGAAACATGGCTCTGGCCTTTGTAGGCACATCCGGAGTGCAGATGGGATGGCTTGCATCCCAGTCGGATATGCTGGCAGACGACTGGAGCATCGTCGAGTAAACCAAACAAGGAGAAAAAATATGGGTATTTTTGATGATCTTATCAACATTGAGGAAGTCGAAGCCGTCAAGAAGGACGCAGATGACAACCACGAGGAACAACAGCATCAGCAGGAGCATCAGGAGGAGAGGAGCATAAAGAACTCTCTGTACGGAGAGGCTTTCAGAAAGGCTTTTGGAGAGCCCAGATAGAAAGAGTATCCGCGTGGCAAGACACCTTCAGCCTTACATGCTAACAATGTGACAGATGCTTACTAAGTATCCGCACTACTGACCAGGTGATACACATGGGAAGGCTGATGATAAAGGACCTCCGAAAGAGGGGAATGCAAGTCAGATCCGTTTATGGCAGTGCAACCAAACTTTCGGAGGAATTTTTATGGCAACTTTTTCAACAGTACACCTCGACCTGGAGGAAGCGTACAGGAGAGAGCACTACGAAGGCTTTGAGAGTCTTCTCGGTCCTCTTGTGGAACAGAACGACTTCCTTCGTGTTGCAGCTGTATTGCCGTCAAACAACGGCGCGACACACAAGACTCTTGTCGCTAAGTCTCTCGGCAAGGGTGCCTTCAGAGGACCTTACCAGGGAATCCAGAGCATGGCTTCCAAGACTTCAGTCGTATCTGAGCCTATCGTTTCATACGAAGGCACATCCGATGTGGACCAGCTCCTGATTGAAGGCGCTCCTGATCCATATGCGGCAAGAATGAGCGAAGACTCCATGAATCTTCAGGGATTCTCCAACGGATTCAACAGCGAGCTTCTCTACTGCACTCCTGCAGCAAATACACAGAACTTCTCAGGGCTTGCAAACAGAAGAAACAAGCTGGGAGAATATGTGCATGACTGCGGCGGAACATCATCAGGCGCATTGTCTTCAATGTACCTCGTGGAGTTCGGCGAGATAGCACTTGCCCTCAGATACATGGCCGGTTCCATGCCAGGGCTCCACTCTCAGGACATGGGTCTTCAGAAATGCTACACAGCAGACAAGGCAAGCTACTACTACGCCTGGTCCATGTACTACAAGATCAACTTCGGTCTGAGCGTAAGGCAGGATGCGGCGCTTCAGCGTTTCGCAAACATCGACCCTGCGACATCATCTGCGACAGATCTCCTCAAGAAGGTGATCAAGGCCAAGAACAAGCTCCCTTCCAAGGGCAACAGGGCTTTCCTATTCGCAAACTCAGACGTCAGGACTCTTCTTGACATCGAAGTCCTCGAGAAGGCAGGCAACACTCTCACCATCAGGGATATCGAAGGATACGGTCCTGTGACACACTTCCTTAACATCCCTGTCCTTCAGATGGACGCTATCACTTCCACTGAAGCAAAAATCAGCTAAACAAGGAGGATAGAAATGATTAGTGCACAGCTTAATTTTGGCAAGATCTCCGCCTTTGCGGCTTCCAGCGCAGCGACATATGCCGAGAACACCATGAAGCTCGACCATGAAGACCAGTTTTCAGGAGTATCTGCAAAGGTAGTGTTTGTAGCGACCTCTGCAGTGACAGGCTTCAAGGCTGCGATATATAGCGACGACGCAGAAAGTCCGACTACTATAGTCGCCCAGGCGCCCAAGGCGGTCACACTCGCCAAGGGGGACATCGTGGAGCTCTCCATTCCGAAGAAGCTCGGAAAGTTTATGAGGGCCGGAGGAAGTGCAAGCTCTACTTCCGCTACCATGGAAGTGAGCATCGAAATGGGTGAACCAAGACCTTAAGGAGGGGCTCAGGTTTATCCGCGAAAATACCGATTGACCATACGCCTCTGTCTTGACCGGACGGAGGCTTTTGTAAAAGGAGATGCAAGAAAACAATGCAGCAGGACATAGACTTCAGCAACAACTCATGGCTGGATGTAGCCAACGGGGCCCTGGCTCTCATATCTGCAGATCTTCTCCAGTCGTTAGGCGGGGAAGGTACAATCGAGTCCAAGTACATACATGTCTTGATGCCCAAGGCTCTTGAACAGGTGTACTCCATCCTTCCTCTGGACGATATCTCCCAGTGGGTACAGCTCACAAGGTCTACTGGAGGCGCAAACATAGGCAGTTCGTACTCGTACGCATATGATCTTCCCAAGAGATGCGCTACAGTAAGGGAAGTAAAGACAGAACCCGGAAACTCCGAGTTCCAGGTGGTAAAGAATGCAGTCCTGTCCAATTCCGAAGCAGTGAACATCAGATATATCTCCCTTCCTTCGACTCCTGAAGATATGCCGTACTACGCCAAGTCCCTCATGATAACCCTTCTGGCCTCCATGCTTGCGGGGCCCATCTCCCATGATGCGACCATGGTAAGTACGCTGAAGGCTGACTATCAGTCCCAGCTGGGCAACTGCCTCGCCTTCAGGAAGCTGACCAGACATTCGGACTCATATATGGATACCGGGAAGGAGTGGAACTGATGGCTATATACAGGACTATCCAGAGCTCTTTCGTAAGTGGTCTTCTGTCCCCTATGATGCAGGGGGCTGTCAACACTACTGTATATGCCTCCGGTCTATCCATTGCCGAGAACTGCTACTACGGAGCAGGAGGAGGGATATACAAGAGGCCTGGCACCAGATATCAGTCTGCCGCGCTCGCAGATTCCATAGTCATTCCTTTCCTTGTGTCCGGAGAGGCTTTGGCCGTAGAACTTGCAGACAAGAAGGTGAGGCTTCTGAGGCTTTCCGGATACGGACAGGATGCAGTGGCCACAATGGTGTCGGAAACAACGGCTCCATGGAAAAAGGAGCATCTTTCGGAGCTGTCGATATGCTCCCAGTCCGACACGCTGTATGTTGTCCACAAGAATTATCCTCCATACAGAATTGAAATGGACAAAGGGCTCCTCAAGACTCCTGAAGCGATAACCTTTGTGGCTGCAGTAGACCCGAAAACTCCCAAAGAAGGTGACTTTAGGACTACAGCCGTGACATTCTCCCAGGAGGGTGACTATCCTTCGATGCAGGCATTTGTGGGAGGCAGATGGTTTTTGATGAGCACGCAGAACCAGCCCAATGCCATGTGGTTTTCAAGGAGCTACGATACATCGACAGAATCCTTCAGATACAACGACTTTACGCTTTCCCAGGACGTATACGTCGTAGACCCGTCCACAGGTAACGGACGCTGGGAACCGCTGGATCTGGCAGACCTTGGAGGAGTCTATGTAAGTGCGGACATGTACGGCACAAGCCTCAGATGGGTTCTCTCTCACCAGACTCTTCTCGTAGCCACCGGAAGATCCATATATTCAGGGAATGCAACCATAGTCACCTCCAGCACGGACAGCCCGCTTTCTCTTTCCCCTTCACTGTCATACGGCTCTGCCTCGATAGGCGCGGTATCACTTGGAAATTATGTCTTCTTTGTCGGCGCCGACAGATGCAGCATAAGATGTATAGCATACAGCCAGCAATATGACTCGTATACCGGAACAGACATCATGCAACCTGTAGCCCAATATCTTTCGTCTGGAATCAAGAGGCTGGCAGTCACCGACGGACCTACGCCGCATCTATGGGTGCTCTCCAACGACGGAGAGCTTCTTTGCTGTCAGTTCGAGCCTGCTTCCGGAATAGTGGCTTGGTCGCGCATGACATTCGGCGGAACAGACAGGCCGGAGTGGATAGAAGGCATACAGGGAGGAGAGGACGGAAGCACATGCCTGCTTCTTATCATGAACAGAACAGAAGGAAGAACCATCGAGACTCTGGATGAGGTGCCGGCATCGGAAGTATGGAAGCGCCCCGCCCTGGACAGCTACAGATCCATAGCCAAAGGAGGAACGGTAGTAGGACCTGCAAGGGTGCTGTGGAGGACCGAAGGCCAGGAGTCTGAAGACAAGTATATGTTTCATGACCTTAAGCAAGGCGAGTCGATGGAAACGGACTCGAAGATGCCCCCTGAGAAGACAGTGGAGCTCCTCAAGGGATACGGCTACGAGATGGCCATAGCTACCTTGAGGTCAGAGCTTCCAGCCAACGGCACAAGCCAGGGAGCCATGAGGGCCATAGTTCATGTAACCCTAAGGCTTTCTGAGTCTTCCGGAGGGATGATATGCATAATGCCCTCAATTCGGGCAGGGTTAAGGACCTTGCCAAAACTGTCAGACCTGGCAGATTCCGGAAGCGTCATCTGGTACAGGATATACGGGTCGGACAAGTATGGCAGCGCGATGCCTCTCTATACAGGAGACATGCACACGCAATTGACATCCAAGAGCACCTTTGATGACAGGATAGCGATATTGTCGTCTGAGCCTTATCCATTCGCTATATGCGCAATAATCGTAGAACATTCACCTAAGGAGGCGTAGATTATGGGTTTTCTAGCAGTATTGGCTGTAGCCGGTGTGGCTTTAAGTACCATTTATGCAATATCGTCCTACAACCAGAATCAGGATGAGATCGAATACAGCAGACAGCAGGACTCTCTAAAGGCTGCAGAGCAGAATATCAGTTCCTTAGAGTCGTATATAGGATCCATAGAATCCGGATATATAAGTCTGGATGACTATCTTGACGAAATCGATTCCCTTCAGAGCCTTATAACAAGCGACCAGGAATATGTAGGCATCTATGAAAGCATACTTGAAGGTGACAGGACTGGAAGCGAAGAGGCTAGGGGTATAGCTACTCTCGAGAACAATATCTCCATTGCAGCCAGCAAGATCGAAGCCTACAAAAGACAGAAACAGCTTGCGGAGACAAATGCTAAGAATTATCTGGCACAGTCTGCAATCGAAAAGACGGAAGCCGTAAACACTGGATTGTCTGAATATTCCGATATGATGAAGCAGCGCTCCATGTCCAACGTCATGGCATCATCCACCGGCGCTATAAGAGGTGCCTATTCCTCTGCAGCATTGAGGCAACAGAACAAGCTGATGGATTACATCGGAGTGGATGCTAAGTTCAACACGGACGGTGAAGGCGGTTCTTTCTTAAGCAAATATATACTCCTCCAGAACCAGATAAACGCCCAGATAAACGCCAACAACGAGGATATTCAACTCTTGGAAGTGAGCAAACAGCAATCCGAGATGGAGAAAACCAAAGCGCAGGGCGACTTGGATACACAGATGGAGAGCCTCGAATCTAAATACAATAAAGTGACGGGAGATACGGGCTCCCTTAAATCCAACCAGAAGGCTCTTGAACAGCAGAGGCAGAATTTAGAGCTCGCAAAATCAAACATAAAACTCTATAAGGCAAACGCCATCAACGCCCTGAAAAGCTATCGAGAAAATGCTAAGGCTGGAGGCAAATCCAATCAGGAAATCAAGAAGGAGCTTGAAGCACTGAATAACAAGTATGACGGCGCAGAAGTCAATGAAGAGTTGAAGTCTATGCTTGATGAAATATTCGCTTAGGAGGAATGATAATGGCAGCCAGGACGTTATACAGGGACCATACAAATGAGAGCAATGCAAGAAAGCAGGCAATGGCTTTGAGCCAACAGAAGACCGCCGCTATAACTGCAGATACCAGCAGGGAGTACAGCGACAAGCAACTGGAGAACCAGAACGACTACCTGAAGAAGATGCAGTTTTACAACGGTTTGAACTTGGGGCTCGATATAACGAAACAAGTTATAAACTTTGCCAGTGATATGTATGGATTGGTCGAGCAGTCGCAGATGAGCGAAGGCAGTGGCGCTATGGCAAGCTCGTTCGAGGAGGGCAGCCGCATCCTCACAAAGAGCATATATGACGGCACTACATATTTCGGAACGGATCCTGAGACCGGAGAAGCGACACTTATAATTTCCCCTGAGCTTGAGGAATGGAGAAACAATGCCAGGTTAAGCATAGAGAACGGAAACTACATGAAGTCCGTCAAGGATTCACTTCTGCAGAGCTTCGACCTGAATTATGAGAGCTTGAAGACTCAGGCTTTCGGAAATGCAATCAAACAAAGCTATGCAGACCTCAACTCTTCCTTTGCATCTTCGATGGATATAGCCAAAAGAGCAGACATCGCATCGTATGTTCAGGCTGGCGGAGACCTTGACCTATGGAGCAGTTCACCGATTCAGGGCGTCAATACAATCACTGCAAGGAACGACTGGAGCGACAATGCCAAACAGGCGCAGATAACTCAGTACATGCTTGATGTCCAGGCAGAGGGGGACAGACAGATAGCATCTTCCATAGCTTTGAACGATGGGCTTGAAGCCTCATATGACTGGATCAGGTCAAGAAGCTATATGACTGAAGACGAGAAACAGTCTGCATATAGAACTGCATCAAATGCTGTAACCCAGAGGACCAGTGCGATAAAAGGGGAAGTCGAGTATTATATGGAGGATGCCATAGTCAACGGAACGGCTACTCCGAAGCAGGTGATAGAGCAGGTCGTACAGAAATATGGATCCGAAGGAAAGGAGATAGTCTCTTTTGTATCTGACACCCTCAAGGACAAGCAGACGGAGCTTGTCTCCATTGCTGCCTCCCAGACATACTCAGAGGACCGCAGACAAGGATTATCCGCCCTTCAGGAGACATACGATATGCTTACAAGCGGTCAGCTGGATGATACCTTCTATAATCTTGACAGCCTAAAGGAACAGTACATATCGCAGTATGACACTGCGATATATTCCGCCAAGAAGCAGATAGCGGACGAGATCAATGCAAACATCACACAGATAGAATCTGCCAACAGCAAGCTCCTGTCAGACTATGAGAAGTCTCAGGATCTTGTCATGAAGAAGTTTGATGCGGGCATCATCGACGGAAAGACGGCCGTATCCATGTTCCAGCAGAATGCCATTGCCCTTTCAGACAGCCTCTCTGAGGGCGGAAAGACATCAACTTCGCTTTGGTCGGAGAAGGCCAATGTGACTGCATGCTCATTCATCGACAAGCTCCTGGACAACTATGTGCCCAGCAAGTACAAGACACAAGTGGAAGCAGGGTTCAGCGGTCTGAAGGCTGCGCTAGGACTGAATAAGACGAATGCGACCATGACCGAAGAGGAGCAGTATCAGCTGGCTGAACTCCAGAGCATCTATTATGGAAGAGTCGCAGACTACATCTACCAGAATGGAGCTACAGCCTCCGCAGATGAGATGCTTGACTTCTGCAGGACCACTGCATCCAACATTGCCGTAGGTTATGGCTCTAAAAGCTGGACGAAGGTACAAGAAGGAAATCCGTTCGCTACCGATACGACAGCTGCAGCCACTATCGACACATTCAACGACCTGGAGCAGTCGCTCACTGCTGAAGGCGGCTCCATCGGGGCTTTTGTCCGCGTGAACAAGGTGGCTGGAACCGATGCGGATGGAGATGGAGAACCGGACAGTGATGTTCCGCTCTGGATAATCAACAGCGCTGGAGCAATGCAGATATTCAATGAACTTGCAGAGTTCGAGATGAACCAGCTGAACTATCTCCTAGGAAAATCGGATACGCAGATGGTTCCTATAATCGGAACCGAAAACGGAGAACCCGTCCTTGTTCCTGACATCATAGTTGACGGAGTGACCTACAGGATAAGGGACGAGAACATCCTCTACAACGAAGGCTCCGGATGGGAGGATACTGGATACGATATAGCTGAATCCGAGGGTGAAATGTACGTACAGAAGATACGGGAAAAGCAGGAAGAGAATCCGCCAAGAACCTACGAGGAACAGCTCAGGCAACACGCAGAAAGGAAAGAAGCAAAATATAACAGCACTTTTGAAAGATGGACTCCACCTATTCTCAGAGGAGGCAATCTGAAGCCTGCAACTATGGAGAAGTTCTGAGAGTATCCGTCAGGAATGATGGCATGCCGTCAATGTGGCATCATAGCGTCATGGCAGCATTGACAGGTGATATATACAACATGCTTCAGACAAGAAGCAACAACAGGTCGGCTGCATCTTCATTAGGCAAGGTGCAGCTTTCTTCAGAAGAGACGAAAAAGCAGAATCCCGAAATCATCAAACATTCGGAAATCAGAAGCCAACAGGATGGCTCCAACGACAACATGGTATCACGTGAAATGACTGATGCCGGAACGGGCGGAAGAAGGAATGAGTCGGCATCGGCCATCGAGACGGCCCTCAATTCTGTAAGGGTATGGCTGGGAGATGACTATCAGTTCACCAAGAGGGAGGCGGACGCACTCCATGCACTTGTAATCAACTCGGAAGACCCGGCGGATGCAGTCTCTCGTTTCGTTTCTGCGAAAGGCATCAATGCACTTACGGGAATGGACATTCAGGCAGCATATGCAAACCTGGATCAGATAAGCGAATACTGGAATGGCTCCAAGTTTGAGGCGAAGGACATCAGCTTTGCCCAGAAGATTCACAATGGCTTTGCGCGTCTTGACATCATGAAGCTGAAGGACCAGTGGAGAACACTTGATTTTGAGGGAAAGACCGATGAGGCTGCAGCACTTGAAACTGAGATACTCAAGATGGAGCAGGAACTCGGAGACGTTTCCTCTGCATTGCCAAAAAATACTTTGGACAAGTTCTCCACATGGGCCCTTGAGAATCTGGGATATACCTTCGCCCCTGCGGTGAAGGGTGGACTTGCCAGCGTCTCTACGACAGCCATAGGTTCAGCACTCGTAGGAGCGATGGCGCTGAATCCGATTGCGGCCGCAAGCGCCATGGGAATAGTTACGGCAACATCCGTCATGGCTGGAACAGTAGTATCCATGGATGAGATGACAAGGTATGAGCGTGGCGAAATGTACTGGGACTACATGCACAACTACGACAAGAAGGACAAGCCTCTTGCCTATGTCATGTCGGAGTTCGGCGGAAGAGTAGTCGGCATCATAGAGACACTCCTGGACGGCGTATCATCCAGAGCCTTGGGTCTGGCTACCGGAGGTCTGACCTCTTCCGTAGGTCTGAACGCAATCGCAAGAATCAACAATAAAGGCGCTCTGAGCAATATGGCCAATGCGGTTCTTGAATGGGTTACAGGAGGCCTTGATGAAGCCTTCCTGAACGAGCTTCCGGAGTATTTCCTTGCAGAAGCTATGGACGCCCTCTATATGAACGCCAATGACATAGAGAACACAAAGACATTCAAGGAGCGTTTCGCAGAGGCGAAGGAACAGGTGTGGAGCGGTTTTGTCGTCGGCATGATATATGGCACATTCAACGTGCCTAAGGCAATGATTAAGAACAAGACGCTGTCGCTTGCGCTGAGAAGTACCGCAAATGACTCCCATTCATTCTCAGAGTTCATTCAGAGGACAAACAGCATGGAGAAACCTGAAGGCGTTAGCCAGGCTGACTGGGACGATGCAAGAAGGAAAGTCTATGAAACTTCTGTGCAGCAGAGAAATGAGCTTGTAAAGGGAACTGTAGTCGAAAGCGAAAGCATTGCCGCAGAAGAGCTTTTCTCCACATTCAATCCGGAGACGGGTGAAGACACCGCCCCGCAGCCGGACGGAAAGATCTACAGGAGCGAAGAAGGAAAACTCTACAGCGTGGTCAGGTCGGAAGCAGGCAGTGATGTCGTCTATTTTGGCGACAAGGATACAGGAGCCATCTACGGAGCGGTAGAAATCGTATCCGACGGAAACGTCCAGACAGTACAGCAGGTGAGGGTAAGACCAGGCTATGAGGGCATAAGGTCCGAAATGGTACTTGATGCCATTGATTCTACCCAGACAAGCGAGACTGAGATTGTATGGAATCCAAAGACAGAAGGCTTGACCAAAGTCAGAGACTCGCTTATTGAGAACAACCCTGCCGGGAAAGAAGCGGGGCTGAGGTATGAGTTTAGATCCAAGGCTTCCGACGCCTATCTGTCATCCACCAAGGATATGATCAAAGCTGCAGTGCCAGGCATATCGGACAGTGAAGCCATGCTTGCCGCCAAGATTACATCCATAGCTGACAGAGGCACGGGAACAATCAGCTATGGCAACACAGCTGACATGAGCGAAGCACAGCTCCAAGGCAGAACACTTGAGGAGATAAGAGGCGCTACAGACAAAGCCAGGTCCTTGATCTATGTAGGACAGAACTCAGATTTCTCTACTTTCATCCATGAGCTCTTCCACGCCACCACTTCCCAAAGGCTCCAGGAATCCAAGGAGCTATCAACCAAGATAAACGAGGCCTTTGGCAACGAAGTATCCAAGAATCAGCTCAGGCAATTCATAGCGGACAGAATCCAGATATGGGGCAAGGACGCAGATGTCGACTCCATCATGCAGAATCTTTCCACCATCGAGTCGGGAAAGCCTACATGGACAATTTCACAGGAAGAGAACCTTGCGCGTCTCTATGAGGCGTATAGGAGCTCCTATGCATCATCCAGCCAGAACCTCTCATCAGGTATAAGGGCCGTACTCCGCAAGATTGCCCAGTACATGAACTCCATATATCAGACCCTTAGACAGAGCTCCAGCCTCAACAAGGACATAGCGGACGCCTATGACAAGCTGATGGGATTCAATAATACGGATTTCTCTGACGTGTCAAAATCCGAGTACAGCAACAGCGAAGTAAAGACTGATAAGAAGCTCATGTATCAGGAATCTCAGGATTCTAGGTATCTTGCTGCTGTTGAACGTGGTGACATGGAAACTGCACAAAGGATGGTTGATGCCAAAGCTGCTCAGAAGGGATATGTAACAAGAGAAGACTACAGAGATACCCATGTTGCTCCTGGTGCAAATATTGGTAGGGAAGACTTCACAAATCTTGATAAACTTAGAGAACTCAGGGACGATTCGTTTGACCTGAATCTTTATGCAATCGCAAATGGAATTACAAATCAACCAGAAGATTATTTTACTCCTATTGGTCTTAGATATTACGGAACTAATGATCCTATGGCAGACAGACAGAGTTTCTATGCCATCATGGATGCTATCCGTAAGGTAAGGGATATGAAGGATGGAGACCCAATTCCTGAAATCACTGTGTATAGAGCTGTTCCTAGGGACATCAAAGGAAAACAGCTTGAATCCGATGGTCAGTGGGTAACACCTTCCAGGTACTATGCAAAACTGCATGGCGAAGGCAGGCTTGAAGGAAAGTACAGAATCATAGAGCAGTCTGTTCCTGTAACAGAACTGTGGTGGGATGGCAATGATGCCAATGAATGGGGATTTGATGACGGAAGACATTCTGTATACAAGAACGTTCCAAACAATAGAAAATTGACAGATGCCGTCACATATGATGACGATGGAAATGTTATCCCTCTCTCCAAGAGATTCACTCAGAACAATCCTGATATCAGATACCAGGATAACGATCCTGAGACAAGTGCATTCAAGAGCTGGTTCGGTGACTATGAGAATGACCCAGAGAATGCCTCAAAGGTTGTGGACAGCGAGGGAAAGCCTCTCCAGGTTTATCACGGCACTGGAAGAGCAGACAGGGTTGGAAACGTGTTTGATCCTGCCAGAGCAACCTCTGGCCCTATGGCATTCTTCACGGATTCAAAGGAGATTGCTGAGGGATACGCAAGGGACAAACAGGATACTTCAATGTCCTATGACCCTAAGTATGAATCCTTCACATCAAGGCACAGATTTGTTCCAAGGGAAGGTGCTGACGATATGTCAATCACTAGTGCCTGGTTCTCTCTCCCTCTTGATGTCAAGAATGAAATCATCGAGAAGTCAAAGCACGTTACCGAACAGGATGGAGTAATTGTTTACGATCCAGAAGCAAAATATGGACTTGGCGACTTTGATGACTACACATTGAAGGTCAACAGAGGCAATGCAATCAGAGCATTGATTGAAAGCTGGCTTGAATCAGGTAAACTCTTTAGAGAAGATGAAGCTAGATTCAGGGAAGTCCTAAAACTTGCAGGTGTAACCGATGCAATCAAGGACAAGTATGGCAGTGACATAATATACTATGACCCTTATGCAAGACATGAGGCCGTCTATGGTGTCTACCTGAACATTAGGAATCCTTTCGACACCAGCACAATGGTTGACGATAAGTTTGTCACCAGACTGGAGAACTGGTTCAAGAGACAGCCTAAGTGGAAGTATCAGAATGAATCGATGGATGCAGACCTCTGGGATAAGAACTCTGTTTCCATCGATAAGTTTGCAGAGAGACTCAGACATGACATTGAGACAGGGGAAACACTTTCCTGGACATCCATTCCTGATTTCGTTACAGACTATCTGAAGTACAAGGGATTCGATGGTATCAGGGATACTGGTGGAAAGCAGGGTGGACAGAAGCACACTGTATGGATCCCTTTTGAATCAACTCAGGTGAAGTCTGCCACAGACAACATTGGAACGTATGATCCTGCAAATCCAGACATCAGATTCCAGACAGCTTTCCACGGCTCATTCAACAATTTCTCAAGATTCAGTGCAGAATATATCGGACAGGCCACAGAGAATAAATCCGGAAGCCTTCTGTATGGCAAAGGATACTATTTCTCACTTGACGAAGACTATGCAGATACGTATGGGGACAAGGTCTACAAGGCTGAGCTTCCTGATGACGGATACCTCTACGAGTTCGAGAAGGTCCAGGAGAGATACTGGCAGGCTTTGGCCGAAGAAATATCCGACGTCACCGGATACGACATCGACGAGATAAACGAAGAGATCTCCATGACTGCAAAGCAGGGCAGGGACTTTATCACATACGCCGAGGATATGCTCGGTGAGGATGAGGCTATAGAATGGTTTGGCTCTATGGGTATCAATGGACTTATATACTCTTCCAATGGATACTCAGGCAAAACAACCAATCTGGTCATATTCGATGACAGCAACATCAAGCATCTTGCTAAGCGCGACGACGACACCTTCGAGTATGACAATATCCTATACCAGAGCAATGACGATGCCATTTTAGAAAAGAATGGAACCCTAGTTATCTCCCATGAACTCTCTCAGGCAAAGCTGAAGGATGTAGACGCATTAGGCGGCATGCCCATGCCGTCGCTTGCAATCTCCAAGCCCGAACTGGACTCCGGCTTCGGTGACGTCATTCTCCTGGGAAACAACGCTATGGCCAATATGGTGATTGACGGCGGTTATGTATGGAACCGTGACATATGGTCTCCTACTGTCCCCAAGCCTGAGTACGCTCTAACAGACAAGAACAAGAGGAGCATCAACACCTGGCTTAAATCCATAGGAAGCTACATTTCCTTGGACAACTGCTATAAGCATCAGTATCTGGACCCCAGGAATATCTCATCACTTCTTAGCCACCAAGAGGACATCAAGAAGGCTTACTTGTCTCAGAAGGGAATCGAGATTGAGACTCCGTACAAAAACAATGCCGAGCAATTCCCTGAAACCATAAGGAACAAGGCACTCGAATATGTAAAGGACAATCCTGTCGATTATGACAACTACGACGAATACATGAACGCCGTATCCGAGTACATTCGCCCAGAAGTAGAAAAGCTGATTGATATGCAGGAAAGGGCGTTTAGAAAGCGAATGCTGAGAGAAGCATACATTGACGAAAAGAGTAGAATCAGTAGTCTCATAGCATATGCAGAGAATCCTGAAGAGAAAGTGGTCGACAGTCTGGCGCTTTCAAGACTCATCGATGAAAAGGCTCCCGAGAAAGACGTACAAGACTGGATCTATGAAAACATAGTCAAGTATTACTCTGCACCTTACATAACGATTGGCAACAGAAAGTACGAATACAACCTCATGAACATCTTCAAGAGCATGATGTCACAAGGTGATGTCGGAGCTGCAGAGAATACTGCACTGACTTTCAGCCAAGGACTCACGAACAGCTATGCTGCAAGGAGACTCTCAACCAGGGCACAGATGGCCACTGAAGAGAGGCTTCTTTCTGCAGAAAAGGAAAGCGGAGAGAAAGTAAACTCCCTCTACGACAAGTACCACGAGCTTGCCACAAAGAACTATAAGTGGTCGGATACCTGGGAAGCCTTGAACGACTCAGGTAGAGCCTTGGCGGAATATCTGAAGTCTGACGACAGGTCATACAAGCTCATGGAGAAAGCTCTGAAGAAAAGAGACTTTACACCTGTCGACACTCTTGTCAATACGGCCATGGAACTTGCAGATGCCATAGACAGCATGTCCAGGGAATACTTCGAGGCCAAGCCTTCACACATCATGAAGCTCTCAGACTTCTCTGTTGCACTGATACCCGACAATGCGACGGAAGAGACTGTCTCTATCCTGAACAAGGCGGGGCTTCAGACAAGCGTCTACGACAGGAGCAAGCGCTCTACAGCAATACAGGACTATCTCGATTCCGACGAGTATATGAAGTCTCAGATTCTTTTCCAGGATCAGGACGAGCTGACTGACTTCTTCGACGGGATATCCGATATAGACGACGCCATAGATCTGACGGAAAGCATAGGCGGACCGGATTACGAGCTGTCTGCAGACGATATGGGCGGAAACTGGGACTGGGAAATACCCCAGGACTGGAATGCCATCTATGATATGGATGCTGTCGAGGAAGAGGAATACATACAGGAGCAGGCTCCGACCGTAGAAGCCGGAGACAAGACTATTCTTGCTCCAGTCTTAAACTCAGACGGAGTCCTATACATAGAAGGCACTCAGGATCTTGAGCTGGACTGGAAGTCTTTTGTTGACAAGAACAGGCCTGAAATTGAATATACCGGAACAGAAGAACAGAAGGATGCAATCTTCAGAAAAGCCATAGAGGATGAAGTGGTGCTACGCAGATACCTGGCCATAATGGGAGAGGCTCTGCTTCATAATACTTACTCAACCAACGCCTTCAACGAAGAATCCTACAACCATGCATATGACAGATACGAGACTGTCAAAAGGACAGAGCCTTTTGTGGATGAAGCCTACAGGACATCACTGATGCAGAGGCTTATGAAGCAGGTGGTCGACTCTGATGTAAGAAAGGCTGTCGCATACGCCCTTGATTCCAAAGAGTGGCCTAAGACCACCAATCTCAAGAAGAAGGTCATCAAGGAGATGGGCAGCAATGCACGCTTCTATAGGAACATCATTGCCCCGCTTATTTCTGACAAGGACATGCTTCCTGAAGTCTTGATTGACAATGGAGGTCTCCAGCTCCCTTCAAGGGAAGAGCTGGACATTCTCGACACAAGAGCCCTTGCAGATCTTGCGTCCAAAGCCCGCAACGAAGAAGCCAGAAGAAAGATTCTTTCGGGAGACCTACGCTTTGGATCAGATGCAGACGAGACCCAGCTGAAGATGGTGGCAGATACCATCAAGGACCAAGCCCAAAGGATAAAGGATGCTGAAGCCAAAATCAAAGAACTGGAAAAACAGGAAACGGTTCTTGACGAAGGTATCAACAGTCTCTCAGAAGCCATAAAGGAGAGGGATGGAGCTATAGCAGATGCAGAGAAGATACTTTCAGATCTCTCAGCTGTATTGTCAGGAACGAATCCAAGCTCTACCAGGAAAGAGCTCAATGATCGTTACGCCAAGGCCATGGCCAAGCTCAACGACCTCAACAGCGAGGGAGAGTGGCAGAAGAGGTCTACATCAAAAGGCTCGAGGGACAAAGGAAAGAGGGTCGGAGCAAGACTCGGCACCCAGGAGTATATGTCCGAGTTGAGAGGAATGTATCCAGAGCTCTTTACCACTCTCGACAAGGATGGAAATGAAACCTATCTTTCATGGACAGGTAAGAGGACTTCTGACGACAAGCAGATAAGGCTTAACATCGAGGCTGAGAGAGTAAGGCTTCAGGAAGAGCTCAAGGAAATCAGGCTTGATCTCTTAAGGAGCGCGACAAGAATCATTGGAGCAAATTCTGCCAAGATGACCACAGCCCTTAAGGACATCAGGAACATATCATCGGGCGACTCCACGGTTATCCCTACATCCGACTACGAAAAGCTATATGAAGGCGAGAAGTCTCTTCAGAGGCAGATATCGAGATCCTACAGGATGATTGAAAACCGCAACAGCAAGATATCTGACCTCAACAAGGAGATAACAGAACTCAGGCGGAGTCTCAGGTCTGCTACAGCTGCAGCCTCAAGAGCTGATTCCAGGACTGAGTTCATCAAGGAAAAGTCTAAGGAGAATCTTCAGAGGCAGAAACAGGCGCTCCTCGAGGCATCTTCGGAAGAGAAGAAGCAGATGAAGGAGAATCTGGCCAAAAGAAAAGCCCTGCAGCAGTTAAGAAAGGAGAAGGCTAAGATAGCCGCTGCCATAATGGCTCCGGTCAACCTGACCACTACCGACTACGATACTGCGGCTGGACCTGTCGCAGCAATCCAGGCACTCATAGACCCTCAATTCAGAAGGGACTGGGTGTATGACATCTCGGAAAATCCTATGCAGGCTACAGGCTTCAAGACCATGACCATCGAGGAAGCCAAGGGATACCTCTCTACGCTGGATGATGCACAAAAGACTGACCTTTTCTCATACATGCCTCAAGACCTCATCGAGAGGCTTACAGAGCAGAAGAAGCCTCTGAATGACTGGACACTCGAAGAACTCAAGGAGATGGCTCTTGCAGTGGAGGCGCTCAAGAAGAGAGGAAGGGAAGTGCTTGCAGCCAAGAAGGATGCAAGGAAGGCTCAGGCTGTAGCGATACAGAGGGCCATACTCAAAGCTGTAGGACAGGATTCTGACGAGTCTCTTCCCGGGTCCATCGAAAGAATGTCTGAGGGAAGATCTATCTCAAGGCGCTTCCACAGTGCAACTTTTGCTACAAGACGTATGCAGGAGCTGGCACAGCTTCTTGACGGCGGATATGGAAACAAGGGAGCAGCATACAGGCTTCTTGTAACCGAAAAAAGACTGCACCAGGACAATGAAGCACGGGCCATCGAAAAGAGGCAGATGAAGATAACCCCCTTGCTGACAGAGGAAGTAATCAACCAGCTTTCGGACACAGTGGAAGTCGACTTCGGCTCTTTCAAAAGGAAGTTTACCGTCGACCAGCTCGGATACATCATGCTGAGCCAGGGGGACGAACAGAACAAGAATGCCGTGGCCTATGGCGCCCTTCTGTCCGAATCTGAAAAGGGAACTGTAATCAACCACAAGGAGATGATGGACGTCCTGACAGGAGAGGTCAAAGACGTATCCGAGTTCCTCTCACGCTCAAAGGATCTTATAGCGGATGACAACGAGCTGAAGAGAGTCGGACTCGAAAGGTACGATACAGCCCTCAGAGTCGCCAAGGAAGAGATACAGAAAAGAGGACTCACTGATCTTGTGAAGGCAATCGGAGACGACTTCTCATCAAAGGAAAACTCTGACAGGCTCGACAGAGCAAGCATTGAATGGTTCAACACACCTTTGGACAAGAGGGATGTATATCTCCCTATCCATAGGACTGACTCCCAGGGCGTAGACTTCGAGAACGCCATGGCCGACAGCCTCTTCAACCTCAATGCCAACAAGATGATCAGAAACCCGGAGAAGGGCTTCACAATCTCAAGAATCGAGATCTCGCCCCGCCACCAGAAGAACATCGACATGAGTCTTGTGGGTGTATGGCAGACTGCAGTCAGGGAGCAGGAGCATCTCATAGAGTTTGCAGGCTACATCAAGAAGCTGAGGCAAGTGTTCCAGGGCAACGGCTCCTCGGAGCTCAGAAGAGCAGTGGACATGAGATACACATCGGCGCTTATGCCTCAGATTGACTCCTATATAGACCTTGTTGCCAATCCGGAGACAAGGCCCAGGAGAAACTCCTCCGATGAGATCTTCAAGAATCTCAGAGGACAGACCGGAGCAGCATACCTTGGATGGAAGCTGAGCGGATTAGTGCTTCAGACCATCACATCACCGGCACCAGGATTTTCCGAGCTGAAGCCTTGGGAAGTCTTCTCGGCCTACGCATCCATAGGCATGCATCCGCTTGAGTCAATAGAGTTCATAAACAGCCGCTCCATCATGATGAAGAACCGAACCATGAACCCCATCATTGACGAGGTTATAAGGCGAAAGAACGAATGGGGGCAGACAAAAGGCCAGCGCATATACAGCAAGTTTATGGACGTGGGACAGATGGGCCTCACAATGGTGGACAGATACGCAGTGGCAGGCTCATGGATGGCTATGTATCAGAGAACTCTGAAAGAACAGCTACAGGCTGGCTCAGACAGCGTGTACGCTGAAGCAGCTGCCATACAGAAGGCCGACGAGTTCATTCTCAGGACACAGCCTACTGGCGATGTGACGGAGCTTGCATCGCTCTTCAGGAACCAGAATGAAGCGGCGAAGACAATACTCCAGTTCCAGACATCACTCAATGTCATCTGGAACAACCTGACTGCAAACGTAGTAGGCATGGCAAGGCAGAAGAAGTTCTCGCAGATCATCGGAACATTTATGGGATACGCAGTTGCGGGGCTTGTGCTGGGAATGGTCCAGAACGGATACGACGATGACGACGAGACCAAGGACAAGGTTCTCAAGTCCCTCTATTGGTCTCTTACCCAGGGCCTTGACTCGGTTCCTATAGTCGGAAGCGTAGTCGATGGAGTTGTGCAGAAGATGGTCACAGGCGAGTCCTCATGGGCCACATCCAGAGGAGTGTCGGTATCGCCCGCTTTGGACAAGGTGGTGCAGGGCTTGAACGCGGTCATGAAAAAGGATTGGCAGACAGCCATATCCAAGACTGCAGAAGGTGCAGGCATTGTCGCCGGCATGCCGGTATCAGGAATCAAGCAGGCTATAGAAGCGGCACAGCAGAAGAGTCTCTGGCCGTTGCTGGGAAGAAATTAGAAAAACAAGGAGAGAGTAAAAAATGGTAAGCATCGAGACAAACAGAATTACCTACGACATCTCAGGGCAGAGCACGCCCCTCGCATCCGGATACGAGATTCCCTTTGTGTTCGAAGATACATCATGGGTGGAAGTCTATCTGACCGGACGCAGGACAGACACTAAGGTGGAACCGTCATCCTATACGGTGGATACTTCAACAGAGACGCCAAGAGTCAAGTTTGTGGCAGGATATCTTTTCCCTGAGGGTAAAAGTATATTGTCCATCAGGAGACACATTCCAATAGCCCAATATCTTGACCTGAGGGACGGCGACACCATCCATGCAGAAGAACTGGAACAGGCTTTGGACAGGCTCACCAGGATTTCCATCATGATAAACGATACGTTGGGAAGAGCTCTTCTTGCTTCCGTAGCTGATACAGGAGACCAGATAGTCATTCCGGTACCAGAAGACAGAGCGGGCTCCCTCCTAGGCTTTGACGATACAGGAAAACCTCTCCCTGTCCTGCAGTCCGACATAGAGCAGAAGCTGTCAGAGGCGCTGAGGGCGGAAGAAAACGTCATAGAACTTGAATCAAGTACACAGAGAGCTCTGAGGGCAACGGAAGAAGCCAGAGACCTTACCTTCAGATATAAGAGTGCTTCAGAAGAAGCTAGAGACAAAGCAGATGAATTCAAACAGGCGGCAGGACAGAGTGAAACGAACGCTGCGAAAAGTGCAGACAGTGCGGCTCAGTCTGCGTCTCTAGCGATGGAATACAAGAATGGAGCCAAGGAATACTGGGAATCCGTACATTCCGCGCAGATGGACATAACCCAGAGGCATGGCGACATCACTGCCAAGCATGAGGAGATAGTCTCCAAAGCTGGCGCTGTTGAAGAGAACAAGAAAATCGTAGAGGCAGACATGGCAGAGGCGGCCCAAGCCGTAGATAAGGCATGGCAGCATGCTCTTACCGCTTCTACCGCCGCATCAAACGTCCTCATCTACACGCAGAAGGCCCTTGCGTCTGCAAGGCTAGCAGAATCGATACTCAGCCAGATCAGGACATCCGAAGAGAATGTCAACAGAATGGAGGATAACGTCTCCGACCTTCTCGTCGAGGCAAGAGGAATCGAAGAGAGAACCTCGGATATGCTGACAAGCGCTTCAGGTTATGCTGCAGAAGCCAAGGCAAGCGAATCCCAGGCGAGCTCATACAAGGATGCCGCCCTCTCATATATGAATGCTGCATCACAGCACAAGGATGCCGCCTTATCATACAAGCAAGGTGCAGACTCGATACTTGCCCAGATGGCGAGGGTGAGGGATGAGATAAGCGCCATAGTATCACAGTCGGTAGCTGAGACGGTGATGACGATAGAGGGAGTGACTTACAGGAGAGGCGTATACGTCAAGAACGGAAGACCGTACGCGACACTCGTAGCCCAGTCATAAACAATAAAAATACTTTTCATAGGAGGAAAAGATATGGACATTACAGGAATGGTAAGTGCAAGTGACGTCCTGGCTCTGGCAAGTACGCTGGCGCAGGGTCTGAACGTCCTGCCGCAGAAGCTCACCATCGGTACGCTGGCTTCGGCAGGAAAGAGCATTGTGCTGACTAACGGCACATCTGCACTTCTCGCAGTAGGAGCGTCTGTAGCGACGGAAAGGACAGCCCTCATCATCAGGAATAATGGTGACGTGCAATGTGTGATTTTGCCGAAGAATGCCACAGACGTAGATGGAGGACTTCCGGTAGAACCAGGACAGATGCTCAGGATTGATGTTTCATCAACTTCTGTCGAGCTTTACGGAAGAAGCATCGGCTACTCATGCCCGGTGACAGTATGGGAGGTATAGCATGAAAGATAAATTTGAGTGGTCATATACAAATCTGGGAGACAGCAAGTACAGGATCATGTGGACGAAGCTGTCTTCCGAGACAGGCAAGACGGAGGTGCTCTGCAGTGCCGAGTATCGCATCTCAGGAGCAGAAGAAGAGGTGCAGACATCACTCAGGCTCAACGCTATGGAACTGAGGCAGACTAATGCTGCTTTGTTTGAAGAAGAATATCCGGAGCAGACCGGAGAAATGATGATGGAGGGTATGTAATATGAATGCCGGATTTTCAACACAGGAATTGGACAAGAAGAGACGCAATCTTGAGATGATGATCACTGAGGCGTGTCTCAGAGGCAGCGATCTGGTGCCGACAGCTGAAGACAAGGTCATGATTCAACTGTGGGGAGAGGAACTCTTCAGAATGTCAGAAGGAAAGAACCAGGTGCTTTTTGACAAGGCGGGGAGAGTTCACATAATGGTCAACTTCTACGCTGATTCTAAAGCGAGACTGGACTATCTCTCTCAGTCGAACACTCTTTTCAACTCCGGAGATACAGGGCTTAGTTCGGTACATCCGGCTTTCATTGTCAACAATGCTCCAATCAGGGGATTCAGGCTGGACAAGTATCAGTGGCCTAGAGTCAACGGTAAGAACTACTGTGCATCTCTCTACGGTCTTCCTCCTGCATACAGCTCAGGTGGTGCAACGATGTCTTACGATGGTATGCACTCTGCTGTCGATGCTGTCAATGGCGCGGCTACTGACCCCGATGGCATCAAGATGCATGTGCAGACAAGAGCTGAGTTCTCGTATCTTGCTCTTCTTTCTGCAGTCAAGGCTTTTCAGTGTCGAGGCAATACATCGAGTGGTAAAGCCCATGATAAGACAAGTGAGGCCGGGACACCTTGCGGATATATGTATAACGGCAAGCCTATCCATACAGCTACAGGCACAGGTCCGATTACATGGTATTCAGATGGTACTCCGTGGGGAGTAGCGGACTTGGTCGGAAATGTCCTAGAGTGGGCTTCCGGCTATAAGATGAATGAAGGTGAAATGTACTTTATGCCGAACAACGACGCGGCTGATACTGTAGCATCAGAGCATGCAATCGGAGGAAGCAAGTGGAAAGCTCTTCTATCCGACGGCTCTTTTGTTGCTCCGGGTACAGACCTTACTATGAAGTATGATTATACTGCTGACCCAGGAACATCAGGAGAAAAACCATTTGAGCTGACAGACACCTTAAGATTCAAGCAGACAGTAGAGTCTCCATATGGATCAGTGACTCTCGCATCGCTTACAGCACACGAGGGTCTTACCGTACCGACATATCTAAGGCTGATGATGCTCTTCCCACTTTTGACCGGAACGCCAAAAGGACGCGCCTATATGCGTAACTATACCGTGCGTGCTTCGTATGTCGGTGGCGGCTGGGGCGACGGTTCCTACGCAGGCTTTGGTTACTCATATGGCGGCGACGCTCCGTCCTACGCGTACGGCAGCATTGGTGGGCGCTCGGCTTCTATAATTTAACCCTAATCCATGGAGGCGGTATGAATAGCATCAATCAAACGGCAGGGAATGCTGATGACTCCCCAAGAATAGAAGGTGAAGGACTTGCGGTTATCAATTATCTCAAGGACTTGAAGCAATACTGGTATATATGTATCAATACCAAAGGATTGCCAAACGCCATAAAGTATTCAGATATGGAAGAAATCAGCAGAAACCTACTGAACTGTTACGGCTACGTATACCGCGCCAACAAGCGCGGGGCAATCAATGTCTCGCGCAAAAAGAAAGGGCTTCCCGCTCTCTATCGCCCCTATGACATCCTTCAGGATGCCAGGGCGGCAGAGTCTGAGTTCACACTCGCAGAAGGCAAGATGGAAATTGTAATTGAGAATCCTGCATTGAAGCTAAGAAAAAGCGAGCTGGACAAGAGAAGGGGAGCCGTCGCAAGGACTATGAGGGGCTGGCTCATATATCTACAAACCCAGTCACGGTGATGAATGCAATAAATGTGCGTGCGTGCTTCGTATGTCGGTGGCAACTGGAACAACAGTTCCAACGCAGGCTTTGGTTACTCAAATGGCAACAACACTCCGTCCAACACGAACAACAACATTGGTGGGCGCTCGGCTTCTAAGAAAGGTAAGAAGATGAATATAAATAACTCTAATTCTCAAGAAAGAGATGATTCCGCTGAGAGACTATCTTCCCAAATAGAAGGATTCGTCATCGGAAGAAAAAACATAGCGTCGGGACAACGAGCGGAGGTTGTTGCCGGCGTGCCTTTACCCGAAGATCTTATCCCTCTATACAGACAGGTATACGATATGGATAACCTTGAGGCGGCATGGGATGAGATCAAGAAGAACAAAAGGAAGAGCGCGTCTTTTCAGACGTTTGCTCTATTCAAGGATGAAATACTTCTTCAGGCACAGAACGAGCTGATATGGTTCCTGTATGACCCCAAGAAAAGAGGCGTAAACCACTTCTTCATAAGGGAACCAAAATTAAGGGAGATAAACGCTCCGAAGCATTATGATAAGCTGATACACCACGCGCTTATAAGGGTTACTCTTCCTATCTTTGAGTCAGCATTTCATCCGAACAGCTTTGCATGCCGTAGAGGCAAAGGGACCCATCCGTCCTGCATCTACTACCAGAAGATGATAAAGTGGGCCCTTGCAGATTTCGGCAAAGACTTCTACATAGTCTCGGTAGACTTCAAGTCCTATTTTGCATCAATAGACCATATGGTCGTCAAGGATCTTATCCGTTACATTTTCGATGATCCAGGAATACTATGGCTCATGGACTCCATCATCGATACGCTCGGTGATGTAGGTCTTCCTTTGGGCTTCCTACCCAGCCAGCATCTTTCAGGGCTTTTGGGTACAGCGGTGGACATATATGTAACTAGGTTTCTTGGCGTAGACGACAAACGGTACATCAGGACGGCGGACGATATAAGGATCATCTGCCACACTAAGGAAGAAGCAAAGAAGATTATCTGGGAGCTTGATGAGTTCTGCTGGGAAAGACTCAAGATCACGCTCTCTCCGAAAAAGACAAAGATCCAGAAGTGGAGCGGTCGGGATACATGGTGCGGATATGTCATTGCCCCGCATCACTTCGAGCCGAAGAGATCTACAAGAAAGAGAGCAGAGAAAAGGATAGCAAAGAAGGAAAGGCTAGTGAAGGAAGGAAAGCTCTCGCAAGATAAGCTGGAATCATCAAGAAGGTGCCACGAGGCATATCTGAGCCATACATACAAGAAGGCGAAGCCCAGGCGAAAGAAACGTAACAAGAAAAAAGTGTAAAAGCTAAGCTATAAACATAGAGTATCGAGCGCGCATGAACATCATTGAGTCATGCGCTATATTTTTCCTTGGTCAATCGGAAAGGGAAATCAAATCTATATGTGGAACGTGTTGTTTGACAAAGGTGTACTCACTGTCGCAGCCGTCCTAGCCATCATCGGATCAGTCCTCAAGTATAGAACAGGAACCTCCAACGAACTCATCTGTCTCATCGTATCCATTGCAGGTATTGCAGTCTGGACCGTATGCGGCATTGTGATGGAGAGGGATATAGGCATCCTGTCTCTACTGTGGGAATACGGACTCAAGAGAGGCCTCCTCTCTGCAGGATTCTCGGTATGGATCTGGGACTTGATGCACGGAACAGTAAACTACGCCAAAAACAAGGGGAAGAAAGAATGATCAAGACTTTTATCAAGAATGCGCTCTCGCTTCTGGCTATCGTCGTACTCTGGGGAGTCTACTCCATCGGATACCTCTCAGCCTATGAAGCCCTTAATGCTCTGACTGTAGTCGTCTTTGTAGCAATCCTCGCATTAGCTGTCGAGGATGTAGCCACCAAGGCCATCATGGCCAGAAATCTTATCACTTGGCAGTATGCCATCCTTATGTCTTTTGTCGTCGCATGCGACATACTGTGGATCTATGTAGCGGCATGCAACTCTATGCTGGAGCTCATCACAAGGATGCTGCTTCTTCTTGCAGCTGCATCCGGTACAGCTGCATGGGCATGGTATGGATACCGTATCAGCGTCATGAGCGAAACAGAGAGACTCTTGCTCGTCAAGGAGTCTACATACAGGAAGTACGCCAAGAAATTTCCAGGACTTAGTGATGATGAGGTGAGGAAGATCCTGGCGAAAGCCCTCTTTTGCCACTTGGAGGGCGATAGCCTGGAGGGTCGTATGCTGGTCGATCAGCCTTTCGACGCTCAGTACAGGACGCTTGACGAGCTCACGGCTGATGGAGATGGCGGAGCAGCTGTATCGGTTGCTGCTGGATATATCGAGATGCTTTTAAGCAAGAGAAACAAGGAGGATGAATAATGTGTGGAACAAAGTCAAGGCTTTCTTCTCTGGTGTCCGGAAGGCTCTCCAAAGCCCTCCTGGTCTTTTTATTGTCAGCTTCATTTGCGGTTATGCCGCTCGCAGCCTGGTGGGGCGCTCCAGAAGTGATTCAGGAACCGGAAGTGACCTCATCCCTGCAGACCCTGCCATCGACGAGCTGCAGCAATGGCACAGGGACAGAATTGAAGGACTTGTCTCAGGTATTGTCTCAGCTTCAGACCGGAAAGAAGGTGACAGCTGAGATCTACGACCAGGCTGTTGCCCTCAAGACTGAACTTGAGGCCTACTTCAAACTTGAAGAGGTCGAGGATGCAGAAGAGGCAAGAATCATGAAGGAGTATGAGCTCAACACAGCCCTTCTTGCAGAGTCCAACAGCAAGCTGGAAGAGGAGAACAAGACCCTTCAGGAGAAGCTGGACAAGGCTGTAAGGAGCAAGTTCTTCGCCAACGTCGGAGCACTGTATAGCTTCAAGGGCAAGCTAGGAGTAGCTACTAATGTCGGAATGAGAATCGGCGATGGAATGATGGTCAGCACCGGCGTACAGTATATGATCGGTACGCTCGGAGACGTTGCCAAGATTGTCTCAGACTTCAATGCAGAAGACCTGACAGCTTCCGTGACAGTCGGATGGGAATGGTGATGCAAAGCAAAGGCTGAAGTGCTATACTTCAGCCAGATGTAAATCTCTATTGGTCATTTTGACGAGGCCTTGGGACTTTTCCCTTGGCCTTTCTCTTTTGCTTCAGAGTAGCCATAGATCTCATCTATCCTATCCGCCACACACTGCATATCCTTAGCTATGAAGTGCGTGTAGTTCTCCTGAATATCGGAGAGGTGTTGATGCTCCCAGGACATGTATTCGGATACAAGGCTCTCAGCAAGTCCTGTCACCAGCAGATTCGTATTGAGGGAGTGTCTGAAGATATGCGACGTGATGTAGTTCCATTCTTCCGCATGCTGAGGAAATGCTTCACACATCGTCTTGCGGAAATGCCATGTCCAGGTTGTAGACCATTGTCTGCTATGAGGAAAGAATCTACCGCTTCTGTCCGGCTTGGTAAAGCTAAGAGCGTAAAGAGCCAGCTTGGAGAGTGGAATGACTCTGACATATCCGCCTTTCGGCTTTCCTATCTTTCCGTCTACAGTCTTGATTGCTTCCTCGACTCTCAGAGTATTTCCGAAAAGATGCTCTTTCTTTACTGCAAGGATCTCGCTCTTCCTCATCCCTGTAGCCATGGCAAATACTGCATAGGCCCAGTCCTCCACATCTTGGAATTTATCCTTGGCATCGACAATTAAAGACAAGATCTCCGGACGGACTGCGCGGCGGGGCTTTGCACTGTAGTGTATATCCTTCATCCCTGAGCCGACATTGTGGTCAACGATGCCATCGTCGTGAAGCTGGGAGATAAAAGCCTTGAAAGACCTGAACTCATATTGAGCCTTTCTCCTCGCTCCATGCTCGTCATAGATCGCTTTTCTAACCAGGTTCATGTCTAACGCCGAAAGGTCTGATACCCTCTTGTTTAGAATCCTTGGCTGACGCGCCCTCAGAAGCCTCTCCATGTCCTTGGACTGGCGCGACATCTCCCTGGCATAGTCCTCGCCGTATGACTCGCCGGTTATCCTGGAAGAGTTCCGCCTGGGGTTTGTATCAGGATCATTGTATAGACGCAGCATCGTACATACCGTCATCGACGGGTCCATCCTTTCCCTGATAAGGTCGGTCTCATGAATCGCCTTCTCCATAGCCTTATCCTTATCAGCGATTCCTGTAGAGCCTCTGAACCTCTTCCCCTGTATGGATACGTCATAGTACCAGACACCGTTACGCATGTATAATCTCACGTTTTCTTTCTCCTAAAAGCAAAATAAAGTGGCACAAAAACATGACACTTTTGTTTTGTTGTATTCAGTATAAATGCTTTGGGTGAAATGAAAAGGAGAAATTGCACGGAAATAGCTATGGCCGCGATTTAGTTTTTACCA